>Ga0210113_1000006_pt1 | contig 71638 bp, 69 predicted proteins | sample MayberryNW_Catta_5_FD_185523 | JGI IMG/M metagenome (GOLD analysis project Ga0210113, IMG submission 185523) | Wetland microbial communities from San Francisco Bay, California, USA, that impact long-term carbon sequestration -... | ecosystem: Environmental > Aquatic > Marine > Wetlands ...
ACCGCCGGCCCGAAAAGAACCCCGAGATGCCGGCTGGTGGAATTGAGTCTCACCGCGCTCTGTAAATACTCGCGGCCGACGATATCGTGAATGATCAATTGTCCCCCCGGTCCGCCCAGCACTCCGGCCATGCCGTGCAACACCAGCAAGACGCACGCGTGCCACACTTCAATCGTATCGGTGAGAAATAAAAAACCCCACGTCAGAGAGACACCGGCGTAGAGCAGCTGCGAAGCTTGGATAATCCTGCGGCAGTCGTGCCGATCGGCGAGCGCCCCGAAATAGACCGCGAAAAACAAGAACGGCGTCCAGTGACTGATCACAGCAAAGCCACCGAGCACCGGCGAGTGAAATTTTTGAAACAGCAGCCAGTAGCTTATGACGTGCTCGATATTGTCGCCCATAGTGGAAAAGAAATGGACAAAAAAATAGCGCCGGTAGTCGCGGTGACGCAGCGCCGCGAACGCGATTGTTTTCTCTGCCGACGGCGCCGTGCGCCGATTTGATGAGCTAGGATGAACGGTCATGCGTTTCTACAGCAACGGCAGCTAGGAATAATCGCTAGGCAAATAGCCGAGGGACGAGTCGCGTAGAGCGCGGGCACACAAACGTGAAGGTCGCGTTTTGGCCGACAGTGTGGAAATAGCCGCGCTGGGGAGGAACGGGTGGTGGCGGCCTCCAAGGCACGGGCCCATTGACCGCGTTCGGAGCGGCTTGTCCCTTGGCGGACAAATTTCCATGAACTACTGATAAATCATGCGACATGGCAGGAAACGATCGGTGACATTTTGTCTTCCAATTTTGCATTTTAATTTTTACTATTTGTACTTTTTAATTTCTCAACCGATCTCCGGTTGGCGCTGGCCCGGGATCGCAAAAGCGAACAGCACGACCGTCACCGTCAGCAATGCCATGGCGCTCGCTGCCAGTGACCAGTGCACACCGATCAAACCGCCCAAGACACCGACAGTCAAACCGCTGAAGGCTTTCAACCCCATGCTTGCCATGGCAAACAAGCCGATCAATCGGCCGCGCAGATTCGGCGGCGATAAGAGTTGCACGATCGTCTGGCCCATAGAGGAGAAGGTCAGGTTCAAAATGCCCGCCGTAAAGAGCAGCGCCAGGGACAAATAATAGTTGGTGGACAGCGCGAAACCGGTAATCGCAATGCACCAAAGAATTGCGCTGATCATCGCCGTGCTGACGCGCGGCGGCAGCCAGCCGCGCCCTTCGAGAAGGAAACCGCCGATGACGGCGCCGCCCGCATTGGCAGCCAGCAGCGCGCTGTAAGCAAAGTCGGCTTGCTCCGTACCGAGATCATGGGCAAACTCGGGCATGGTCGCTTGAAACGCGGTGCCGACAAAGAACGACACGCAACCCGCGAGCACGACCATGGTGATGATCGGGCGATTGCCGGAAACTTCGCGCACGACCTCGAATGCGTCGCGCCAACGCAGCGCGCGCCGTCCCGGAGCAGCGCCCTCACGGCTGTGGCCGGTATAAGGCACCGTCAACAACCAGATGGTCAACGGCAAATAAATCAGCGTATTGATCACCAGGCCCATCGCCGGGCTCATCAAAAGCATCATTGCGCCGCCCACCGCCGGACCAAAAAGGATGCCCAATTGCCGGCTGGTGGAATTGAGCCGCACTGCGCTCTGCAGATGTTCGGTGCCGACGATGTCGTGGATCAACAGCTGGCTGCCCGGCCCCCATAACACTCCGGCCATGCCGTGAATCACCAGCAAAATGCAGGCATGCCAAATTTCGATGGTGTCCGTAAAAAATAAGTACGCCCAGGCCACCGACACGCCCATGTACATGACTTGTGCGACCTGAATGACTTTGCGGCAATCGAACCGGTCCGCCAGCGCGCCGAAGTACACCGCAAAGAGCAGAAACGGCGTCCAGTGACTGAGCACGGCGAAGCCGGCAAGCACCGGCGAGCGGAATTTTTCATAGAGCAGCCAATAGCTGATCACATGCTCGATATTGTCGGCCATCATGGCCAGCATTGTCGCCACGAAGTAGACACGAAAATCTTTACTGTGCAGCGCCGCAAAGGCGACTCTCTTGCGCACAACCGCCGCGCTGTTTGCATCCGTGCTGCCAGGGGTCACTCTCTTCTCCAAACTTTTCGGAATCAATCAGCGACACTAACGAATCTTGACAGGCTGCGCAAACCGCCACTGGGAAAAGTGGCGGGCGGTTGCGATCGCGTTCGCTGATCTACGGCTCCGCTCGTGAATACCCAGGCTTGGCACACGCAATCTGCAATACAATGTCTTAGTTTTAATTCTGTCTCTAGCCCGGCTCGGCGCTGCCTCGCTTCTGCGATGCGAAGGCAAACAGCGCAATCGTCACCGCAAGCAGGATCATTGAGCTCAGCGCAAGAGACCAATGCACGCCGATCAGACCGCCGACCACCCCGATCGTGACGCCGCTAAAAGCACGCAGGCCGTACGCCGACATGGAAAAGAGGCCGATCAACCGACCGCGCAATTCAACCGGCGCTTGTAACTGCACGATCGTCTGCGCAATCGAGTAAAACGCCAGGTTCAACGCGCCGGCAAGGAACAAAAGCACGAGGGACAACGGGTAGCTGGTCGAAAAAGCAAAAACGGTCATGGTCATGCACCACAAGATCGCGCAATGGATCGCCGACTTTACCGTCGGCGGCAACCAGGCCTTGCCGTCGAGGACGAAGCCGCCGAAGACCGATCCGGCCGCATTGGCGGCAAGCAGCGCGCTGTAAGCGAAATCGACATGGTCGGTGCCGAGGTCGTGTGCGAACTCGGGCATGTTGGCTTGAAACGCGTTGCCGACAAACAGCGATGCTGCGCCGCCGAGTGCCACCATCGTGATGACCGGCCGGTTATGCGCCACTTCACCGATCACGTCCAGCGCATCGCGCCAGCGCAGCGCGCGGCGCGGCTGTAATCCTTCTCGTGTATGCCCTGTGTAGGGAACGATCATGAGCCAAATCGTCAGCGGCAAATAGATCAGCGCGTTGATAAACAAACCGGCGGCCGCGCCAAACCACAACATCAGCCCGCCACCCACCGCCGGCCCAAACAGGATGCCCAACTGTCGGCTCGTCGCATTTAAGCGCACCGCGCTCGGTAAATCTTCCGAGCCGACGATGTCGTGAATGATTAACTGCTCCGCGGGCGTCCAGAAGACGCCGGCGACGCCGTGAATCACAAGTAACACGCACGCGTGCCAGACTTGGATCGTGCCGGTTAGGAAAAGAATCGCCCACACGACCGCCACCGCCATGTACATCACCTGGGCGAATTGAATCAGCTTGCGGCAATCGTACCGATCGGCCAAGCCACCGAAGTAAACCGACAGCAGGAGAAATGGCGTCCAGTGGCTGATCACGGCAAAGCCGGCAAGCACCGGCGACTGAAAGATTTCAAACAACACCCAGTAGCTGATGACGTGCTCGATGTTGTCGGCCATCATCGCGAGCATCGTGGTTAAAAAAAACCAGCGAAAGTCGTGATGCTTAAGTGCCGCAAAGGCGATTTTTGGAGGTACAGGAACGGACTTTGTCGCGCGGGTCGTATCGTTGATGGCACTCAAGGTTGGGTCCGGAATCTTAACAACGAATCTTTAATAACTAGCGGATAGTGAACAACCCTGCAACCACCGGCGCAAGCGCCTTGGTGCCTGGGATAAAGGATAAGGAAAAAGCCTTCCAGCCGGCAAAAATCTACCGTTAAAATCCGACTCGAATTTTGGCCTTTGATCCAGCCTATATTCCAGCGCTGCATTCTGACAGATGATTTTTGCGGCTTATGTCTTAATTATGGGACTATTCTTTTATGGCACGAGATTAGCTCATCACTTAAACGTGTTGGGAAGCGATGCTTTTTAACGAAAGGAGAAAAGTTATGGGTAGATCGTCGCAAATCTTTTTGAGCTTGTTCCTGGTTGCAAACCTGGCAACTGCGTGCGCAACGCATCGGACCGTCACTGACGAGGTCGCGTACGATGAACGTACCGGTCAGCCTGTCACGGTCGAACGACATACCACCAGCACGACAACCGATGGCTCCGAAGAGACGGGTGTTCTCAGCAGCACGGTGAACGTCGTAGGAGAAGTTATCGCTCTGCCCTTTCGAGCAGTCGGCGGGTTGTTCCGAGCAATATTTTAGCGGCCACGGAATACATCGGACTGTTATCTTTACATTCGAGAAAGGATCCTATGCCGCGGGTCCTTTCTCGATCTAAGTTTGCGCTCTTCCGGATCATTTGAATCATAGCTCCTGAAAAAAGCGGAACCTTTCTTTTTTTATGCTTTCGGTTGGTGCGCGATGAGGAGCGGCACTCCTTCATCGCGGGAACAGCGGGAGCGATTTGCGGTTAAATGCGGTGACGGCGATGCGGGCAAGCCTCCAGCGGCAGAAATGGATTGACATTCTGCCGCAAAGAGAGTTACCCAACTGGTATGGCTGCACATCTTGCGATGAGGTCGGGAAATCCGGTTCTGGGCGAGGGCACTTTCGGTAGAGAACGGGTTTTACCCGGGGCGGAGACTATGACGATTGCCGGCACGGTCAACAAGACCGCGCTGATATTCGCCATTTTGCTCGTGACCGCAACTTTTACGTGGAACCAGGGACCGGCTGCTGGCGCTCTCATCCTGATAGGCGTAATCGGAGGCCTCGTTGTAGCGCTCGTTACTGTCTTTAAGAAAACTTGGGCACCCATGACCGCGCCGATTTACGCGGGCCTCGAGGGATTAGCATTGGGCGGGATTTCCGCGGTTTTCGAGAGCCGTTATCCGGGAATTGTCAGCCAGGCGGTTTTTCTCACTTTCGGCACTCTTGCTGCACTCTTAATCGCCTATCGATCGGGCTGGATTAAGGCGACCGAAAATTTCAAATTGGGTATTGTGGCCGCGACCGGCGGTATTTTCTTCGTCTACTTAATCAGCTTCGTCCTAAGTTTTTTCGGCGTGAGTATACCGCTGATTCACGGCAGCGGCGTTTTCGGCATCCTCTTCAGCCTTTTCGTCGTAGTCATTGCCGCTCTGAACCTCGTGCTCGATTTCGATTTCATCGAGCAAGGCGCCGAGCAGGGCGCGCCGAAGTATATGGAATGGTTCGCCGCATTCGGCCTAATGGTCACGCTGATCTGGCTTTATCTTGAAGTCCTGCGTCTACTCAGCAAGCTGCAACAGCGGCGTTAGATCGAGAGAAGGTTTCGTCTCGCTCGTGACTTAACGGCAGCATGCCGGCGACGAATAAACCGCGGCTGGAGGTCTCTTAGCCGCTTTGATCATCGGCGGGTCTGATCCGAAAAACCGCGGCGTCGGATAGCTCGATGAGCTTTTCCATCGGCTCTTCAACCCTCTCCCCGATTGGATTCGGAGTAAGATAGCCGTCTTTTTGCACGATGATATATTTCGTGTGGTCGCCGTCATCGTCGTCTTTGACCCTGAAGTCGCTCAACCCGTGATACCAAAGATAAAAGTAAGTCGGATAATCGGCTGGGACGCTCGCGTAAACCTTATCCCCTTTTTTCATCAGCGCCTTGAGCGAATCGGCGATCCGCGGTGCTTCCGGGAAAGCGCCGGTGTCCGGATATTTTGCGATGGCGTTGGATGCAATCAGAGATAGCGCGTAGACGCCTCCTGCGAGTACGGTGGCCCGATTTATACATCCCTGGATTTTGACCGGTAGAGCTTCAAGGCAATACGCCCATCCGGCGTTTACCAAAAGGATTGCGATTGGAATCGAAAAGATCCACGTTCTCGGAAAAGGGATCGCATGCTTGATAAAAAGCAAAATTGCCGAAGCGGAAAACACTGCCGGCAACAAGAGCAATACAGGCCAGTCGCCTTTTTTCGCCGCAGCGTATGTACCGATCACCATGAGCGCGATGAAAGAAATGAGAACGGCAGCCGGTATGTCCCTGGAAAAATCGGCAAGCGTGGCCGCGGCATGGGGGTAGATCTTGCTAATGAACTCTGCGGTAGGCTGCGCCCTGATGTAGTCATTGTCGAGCAGAGGCCCGATTCCTTTCGAAACGAATATGACGGGAGTGTAAAGAACCGCGGCAAAACCGGCCGTCATCACCGCACCGGGGACCGCGAAGCGGCTGATTACGCGGTTGACCTTATTGCCGTTGATCAATAATAAGCACCCATACCAGAGATATATTCCCGCGATGGCAAAGGCCATGCTTGGAATCGTCAGCAGCCCGAAAGCGGCGATGATCGACAGGATCGCGGACGCGGCGATCGATGGCGCCTGCGCCGTCTGGGCTGCCACCCAGATAAGCGCGAGCGTTAGAAACACGACTGTCGAATAACCTCTGGCAAGGGTCGAATAAAGTACCAGATAAGGAAACACTGCAATCAGCACGGCTGCGAAAGTTCCCGATCTCTCGCGTAACAGAGTGCGCGAAACGCAAAACATCAGCGGGATCGAGGCAATGCCAGCGATCAATGCCGGCAGTCGGATCGTCCATGGATGAGATCCCCAGAGCATCGTAGAGAACTTTACGAAAATCGTGTGCAGCACGTGATTGTTCGGGTACGGATAATCGAACAGGCGCACGACGTGGGCGTTAACAAATTTGAGGAAGGTATACGCCTCGTCGTAGCGCAGCGGCTGAGCCAGGAAATAGGCGCGTACCGAGATGCCGATGCAAAGAACAACGAGGAGCCCAGCGACGGTGCGACGGGACTTGAACGGATGCTGAAAGACCGGCAGCAGGTCGCCTCGAACCAGTGCGTGAGCATCGCTCATGTGCCGCGCAATCTTACCGGCCAACCGAGCGCCTCGGCGGGCGAGGTACCCACTCCAAAAACTCAGGACCACGAGTGCCGCCCCATAACCGATCAGCAACCCTGTCAGAACGGTCGATCGCTCGCGAAGGAAGGCGCTTTCAATGGGGGTGAGTAAACTTAGATGAATCTCCGGTACACTCAACAGCAACAGGCTGGAACCGGTGAAGAAAAGCAGCACGCTCTCAAAGGTGAAGCCAGCAAACTTCATAACGCTTGTTGCCGTTGAGTTCGAGCGCGGCGGCGCGAGTTGTCCCGAATTGATACGTCTAGCCGGAGTCGATCGAGGTCTGTGCTCACGACTTCTGCGGTACGGATTTTGATTTTCGTACGGCCTTAATTGTCGCGCCCAAGCTCTGCTATCGAAATCATCCAATGGCCGTGCTGTTTTTTGTGGCGAAAAACGAAAGCTCCTTCGGGGAATCGATCAAAGCCAAAAATTTTTAGCCCGTTCAACCGGTACCTCCCTTTTACCACCGCCGTATCGCCATCGAGAACCGCGACGTCTTCGACAGTATGGCTCAAGGTTGTGTCCCTCAACTTCCCGCTCCATTCGTCAAGGAGTTTGCGACGAATTCCAGAACGCGACTTCGCGACGTTGCCGGTCGGCATGACCAAAACCGCATCGGGAAGAAAGAGCCCGGCAATCGCTTCCGCGTCATGCTGGTTCCATGCCGAGACCAAGCCGTCTACGGCCATCGCAATCGACTGGCGATTGTCGGGATTTTTCCTAATGGCTTGCGGATTGGTGAATGCGTTGGCCGGCAACATAACCAACAGAAGCGAAACAATTCCCAAAAGTCCGAGGCGCTTTCGCAATCGCGGCACATCCACTAAAAACATGGCTCCTAAGGGAGCAAGACGAGTGCCAGCCCTCCGGTCCGCTGGGAAATGCGTCGGCCACGGTTTGTTCAGAGTGACAAAAACTACCGGAGTCAAGCGTTCTACCGCACTTTCGTCACCGCTGAGACAAGTCTGGTCTTCATCTGAATGCTTTTTGGGACATTGCGGAAGTAAGCACCGGTGCGCGGGCTATCTGTCAGAGCGAGCCGGCGGCTTGGGATGGCGAGTTCGGGCGACCTTATACGAGTTCGGGCGACCTTATAATTGACATAGCAGCAAACAGTCCGCAGGCGAGGATTACCCCGGGGTAACGCCGGACCACCGTTCCTTGACAATCCCTTTCGCTAACAGATAGATGAAAAGGAGCCGCGCACTTGGCATTGGTTGAAAAATTTAGACAGTAAGGAGATCCATTATGGCCGCCGAATTCGAAGACCACTGTTGGAAAGACGTCGTTACACCGGAGATCCTCAAAACCTATACGCCCTATCACCGAGAGACCTATATCGGTCAACGGCCGGCCCTCTTGGCTATCGACCTTTATAATCTTGCCTACGAAGGCGGCGCCAAGGAGCCGCACGAACTGGTCGACACCTATAAAAGCTCATGCGGCGTTTACGCCCACAATTCGATTCCACCGACGCAAGAGCTGTTCGCGCTGGCACGATCGTTAAAAATTCCCGTCTTTTACACCACCACCGAGACGCGCAAAGAAGCCAAACCGGACGCCGTTTACGCCACCAACCGTCAACGCGTAAAAATCGATCCGCAAGCTTTCGAGATCAAGGAAGAGTTCAAGCCTCAGCAAGGTGACGTCGTGATCTTCAAAGAACGCGCAAGCGGATTTTTCGGGACTCCGTTAATCGCCCATCTGACGCAACTCGGCGTCGATAGCCTGATCGTATGCGGCGAGAGCACCAGCGGCTGCGTCCGCGCGAGCTGCGTCGACGGCTACTCGCTCGGCTATCACGTGTCAATCGTTGAAGAGTGCGTTTTCGACCGCAGTATCCTGTCGCATAAAGTAAATCTCTTCGACTTGCATCATAAATACAGCGACGTCATGAAGCTCGAGGAGGTAAAAGAAAAGATCAAGCAAGAGCGGCCAAGAAAACCGAGCTAAAAAATTGGTTCCAGATGTTCCAGGTGTTCCAGCCGTTCCAGGTGTTCCAAAGGTAGAAAATTCCGGACTCGAACGTTTGAAACTATTGGAACATCTGGAACTTTTGGAACCGACTTTTTGACCGATGTATTCAACTGCCAACGGTCTAAAAATTTACTACGAAGTCTCCGGCGATGGTTTCCCCTTCGTCATGGTGCACGCGAACCCCTTCGATCACAACCTGTGGATGTACCAGATCGCGCATTTCTCCACTCACTTCAAAGTCATCGCCATCGATATTCGCGGCTATGGCCGTTCCGACAAACCCGAAACGCCCTTTAGCCTGAAGGACATGGCCGACGACGTTCTTGGCGTGTGCCGGGACGAAAACGTAACCGGAGCAATACTCGGGGGCGTCAGCGTCGGCTCAGGCATGGCTATCCTATTGGGCCTCGATCATCCCGAAATGTTCAAAGCGATCATTCTCGTCGGCGGCAGCAGCGGACCGGGCGGCTCCATCGACGAGCGAATTCACGGCTACACCAAGGTCGGCATCGAAAAGTATCACATTGCGCATCTGCGCGATTTGGTCGCGCCCGCTTTCGCCGATTCCAAACTGGGTAAGTATCTGCTCAACACTTTCGTCGAGCGCGATCCGTGGCTTTCGGGAGAGTCCATCGGCCAGATTTTCCGCGCGCGCGGCGGGCTCGACATGACGCCCCGGCTGGCGACGATGAAAGTGCCGACTTTGGTAATCAACGGCGAGTACGACAATTCCCTCGCAGGGGGCCAGAAAACCGCATCTTTGATTCCGGGTGCAGTTCATAAAATCCTTCCCAACACCGGTCATGCCTGCAACCTCGAAGATCCCGCCGGTTTCGACGCACTCGTCATCGATTTCCTACGCGCCAAAGATCTGATGCCCGGGTCACCGCGTTGATCAAAGCGATGAGAAACACGGCGGCCTTCGAAATCGATCGTGGCGCCATGGACGCGCAGCCGATCGCGGGCCGCGTTGATCAGGTCGGCAGCGACGGTCGGGTGCGCCCGGCGAACCAATGGCACGGCGTCAAGTCGCTGGAGAAAGCCATCGCCAATCCGGTGGCCGGACAGGACACTCACCTGCCCCGATGATCTCCACGCCGATTTCGCTCGAAGAGCTAATCCGCGCCTCTTCCCACGCATTGGTGATCGGCGTCGGTGGCGGCGGCGATGTGGTCGGCGCTTTGGCGGCGGCGCGATTTTTAGAATTCCTCGGCCTGAACTTCACTCTCGGCGGACTCTCTTGGGAGCGCATCGTCTACGATCCCGTCCCCGGACCGCGCCAGCTCAGCGAAGTTAAAAACGTCCGCGTCCTTCATCCCTTCGCATGGATGGCGAATGAAGACAGCCAGACGGACACCGGGGTCGCATTCGCCGAATCGCGTATGGCGGCGGCAATCGTGCGGGAAATTTTGCTGCTCGATATCAACGGTGGCGTCAGAGGCGTGGTCGATGCTTTGGAGACGGCGATGGAACGGCTCAATATCGATCTGCTCGTCGGAATCGACGTCGGCGGCGACTCATTAGCACAAGGTCACGAGGCCGGCCTGCGCAGCCCGCTGGCCGATTCGGTCATGCTCGCGGCCTTTGCGGAGTTGGAGCAGCGCGGCCGGCGCGTCGTTTGGGGTGTCTTCGGTTACGGCAGCGACGGCGAATTAAGCGCGGACGAAATCGAAAGGGCGTTGAGTAGGATCGCCGCTGCCGGCGGGCTGCTCGGCGCCTGGGGACTTACGCCCGCTATCACGGCCGAGCTCGAAAAGGTCGTCAAGACCGTGCCCACCGAGGCCAGCGCGATTCCCCTCGAGTGCTTTCGCGGCGCTTGGGGTGAGCGCGAGATTCGCAATGGCCTACGCAGGGTCAAGCTGACGCCGTTGACGACTTTGATTATTTTCATGTCGGCGGCGAAATTGTACGAAACGCTTTCGCACCCGGCGCAAGCCCTAAGACGCTCGACTTCGCTCGACGAAGCCAATCGCGCGCTGCACGAACTGGGAATTTATACTGAGCTCGATTTCGAGCGCGACTACGCCAAGACCGCGAGGCCGCAGTGATCGGAAGGATTTTCGGCGACCTCGAACGCGACGCGATCATTTTGATGACTTCGCGCGGCGTGCGCGCCTTCGCGTTTTCCTATCTCGGCGTCATTTTCACCATTTATTTGAGCCAGCTTGGCTATTCCACCGTGACGATCGGCTTTGTCGTCACAACGGCCTATGCCAGCGCCGCCGTTTTGACCGCGGTATGGGGCTACCTCTCGGACCGATTCGGGCGCAAAAAGATTCTCATGCTGCTGGCCGCGCTGACGATGATCTCAAACCTGATCTATATATTTTTCAGCCATCTTATTTTCATCATCGCCGCGGTAGTCATCGCCAACGTCGGGGCAGGCGGTTCGGGCGCCGGCGGCCAGGGGGGCGGCCCGATGAGCCCGGTGGAACAGGCGCTGCTGGCGGAGAAATGCCGCCCGGAGAACCGCAACAAAGTCTTCTCGACCAACGCCTTCGTCGGCTCGATGATGGGCGCGCTCGGCGCCCTGTTGAGCGGTCTGCCGCAATATCTCCAAGAAGCCTGGGGCTGGCGACCGATCGCGTCCTACAAACCCCTATTCGTCCTGACGATCCTGTTCAGCATCGTCCTGATCTACGCCTATTCGAGAATCGAAGAGCATCACGTACCGAAGAGGCGCGAAAATAAACCGCTGGTGACCAAAGCCAATCGCTTCGTCGTCAAAATGTCGCTGCTCGGCATGATCGACAACTTGGGCGGCGGACTCATCAGTCCGCTGATCTCTTATTGGTTTTTTCTACGCTATGGCGTCGAGCTCAAGTCTTTGGGCTTCATGTTTTTTCTTTCCTACTTCCTCGCGGCCATGTCGTTTTTGACCGCGCCGGTCATCGCGCGGCGCATCGGAGTGGTGCGCACGATGGCGTTTTCACATGGTTTGGCGTCGCTCATCTGGCTCGTTCTTCCGTTGGCGCCGACGTTTGCGATCGCTGCCACGATGACAATTATCCGCTCGTATCTCGCCTATATGGATAATCCGCTGCGGAGCTCGTTCATCATGGGCGTCGTCCGTCCGGAGGACCGCGGCGCCGCGGCCGGCTTCACCACTCTCTCGCGCCATGTCCCGGTCGCCATCAGCCCGACGCTTTCCGCCTATCTGATGCAGGCGTTCACACTCAATGTGCCGGTCTTTATCGGCGGCTTCTTGCAGCTCACCCATGACTGCATTTTTTATTTTCTTTTCCGCGACGTGAAGCCGCCGGAGGAACAAGGCGCAAAACCGGAGCCGGTGACCGCGTAGTCATGGGATTGCTCCGAAATTTACACCGAGACGCCAAATTGCTGATGGCCGCGCGCGGCATCCGCGCCTTTGCCTTTTCATATCTAAACGTCGTCTTTGCCATTTATCTCGACCGGCTCGGATATACGACCATCCTGATCGGCGTCATTTTCACGGTCGCCTATTTGAGCGGGGCACTGCTTACGGCGGTTTGGGGATACTTGTCCGATCGGGTGGGTCGCAAAAACATTTTGATGCTTCTCGCGGTCCTAACGATTGTCTCCAACCTCATCCTGGTCTATTTTACGGGCCTTTTTTATATCCTGGCCGCGGTTATCATCGCTAACGTCGGCGCTGGCGGATCCGGAGGCGGCGGATCGGGAGGTGGTCCCTTCAATCCTGCGGAAGAAGCACTACTGGCAGAGAAGTGTCGACCCGACAATCGCAATCAAATCTTCGCCATCAATTCGTGCGTCGGGTCGATCATGGGTTCTTTGGGAGCCCTCGCCAGCGGGCTGCCGCAGTTTCTTCAAGAGGATAGAGGCTGGACCGACGTCGATTCTTACAAGCCCCTTTTCATTTTGACCATCGCATTCAGCGTAGTGCTACTATTTGTGTATCGGGCCATAAACGAGCAATACCAGCCCCGGACAACTGAAAGGAAAATGTCCAAGAGCAGCGGGGTTTTCATCACCAAGATGTCCGCATTGGCGGTCGTGGACAACTTCGGCGCCGGCATGGCGGGCGCGCTGGTGCCCTATTGGTTCTTTCTCCGCTTTGGGGTCGAGCTCAAGTCCCTCGGCATCATCTTTTTTGCCTCCTATTTTCTTGCCGCGCTGTCGTTTCTCAGCGCTCCCGTGCTCGCGCGCAAAATCGGCGTGGTGAAAACCATGGCGTTCTCTCATGCCCTGGCATCGATGATTTATCTGGTCCTGCCATTGGCGCCGACGTTGGGCTTGGCGGCGGCGCTGCTCGTGTTTCGCTCCTTCTTTGCCTATATGGACAACCCGCTGCGCGCCTCGTTTACCATGGCCATGGTCAAATCCGAGGAGCGCGGTTCGGCCGCCGGCGTGACCAGTCTGGCGCGCGTTGTGCCTTTTGGCATCAGCCCGACGATCTCCACCTATTTAATGCAGAGCGTTTCGCTTACTCTTCCCTTGTTCATCGGCGGCGGGTTACAATTGATCAACGACGTGGCATTTTATTTGATGTTTCGTCACGTCCGGCCACCCGAAGAGTTAGCAGAGAAATCGAACGGTCGTAAAGCAGCAGTCAGCGGATGAAGAGATCGACAGAGCAAACTGGCGCCGTATCGTTCATGCACCGGATCGCCGAGCAGCGCATACTCGAAGCCCAGCGGGCCGGCGCCTTCGATAATCTCCCGAGTAAGGGCAAGCCGCTCGAACTGGAAGATCTCAGCTGGGTCCCGGATGACTTGCGGATCGGCTACATGGTGCTCAAGAATGCCAACGTGCTGCCGCCGGAAGCCGAACTGCTCAAGGACATTCACACGATCGAAGATCTGCTCAAGCACGTCGAAGACGAAGGTGAGCGGCTCGCGCTCGCCAAGAGCATTCAGTGGAAAATGATCCGGCTCGATATGCTCAAGCGCCGCTCGCTGGATACCAGCGCCTTGCGCAGCTACGGGCGCAAGTTGGTGGCAAGATTTCACGTCAAATAACAGGTTGGTTTTAACTTTTGCCTTGCCCGAACTTCCGTGGTAGAGAATCTTTACTTTCAGGTTTTGCCATTTCTGCACCGCATCAAATCAGAAAGGAGCCTTCTATGGCGGAAGAAAATTCTCCGATAAAGATCAAGAAAATCGGCCACGTGGTGCTGAGCGTCAGCGACATCGAGCGCAGCACGAAGTTCTGGACAGACGTCATGGGTTTCAAATTTTCCGATAAGAACGAGAACGGCATGGTGTTCTTCCGAAACGCCACGGACCATCATTCCGTCGCATTGATTCAAGCGACGGAAAAGAACAAGCTTCCCGAACGCGGCCAAGTAGGTTTCGACCACATGGCCTTGGAGGTCGCCACCGTCTCGGAGCTATTCAAAATCCGCGAGTTTTTGAAGTCCAAAGGCGTGACGATTTTCTACGAGGGAAGGCGCGGACCGGGGGGCAATCCGGGACTGGAATTTTACGATCCCGATGGCTTCAAGATCGAGATTTATGCCTCTATGGATCAGGTCGGCACCGATGGCCGCAGCCGCCCGTCCAGTGAGTGGAAGCGCGCCACGACGTTGGAAGAAGCGGTTGAGAATCCTCTGCCCGGCGCCGAGTATCACTGAGCCGTAGCTAGCGGAAATGGAATCCGGGTTTTGTACAAGGGGCGGGTTTGAAACCCCGCCCCTTTACCTCTTTATGGCAGCCGTCGGTCCTAGCTCGCTTCGCCGCGCAAAATCTTTTCCAGCTCTTTCTGCGTGTCGTCATAGTGCTTGTTCTTGTTGAGCCATTGCGGCGAGCTGATCACGACCTTGGCGCCTTTGGCCTTGGCCGCATCGAGCTTCTTTTTCTGGTTCGACTCGGGGTAAAGATGGAAGTCGAGCCCGTCGATATCCCACATGAGCTTTTGGCCTTCGGCGGTGTGCAAAAACGCAATAAACAAAGCGGCTGCATTCGGCGCCCGAGAATTTTTCGGAACCGCGCCGTAGCGGGTGTGCGAAATAGTGGCGTCTTGCATGATCGCGTAGCCGAGCGGAATGCCCTTTCGCTCCGCGATGTTGACCTCCTGATCGCCGCAGGCCAGTGCAAGCATCAGAAACTCACCGCTGGTCAGGCGATCCATCTCACCGCAGCGAATCAATCCGCCGATATGCTTGGAATATTTCTTGACGAAGTCGACGATTTTTTCTTTGCCCAGAAGCTCCGGCATGGCGAATTCTCTGAATCCGGCCGCATACGGTGTTGAGGCGATCTTCCCTTTCCACTTGGGATTCATCAAGTCATCGAGCTTGCGCGGAATGTCGCTTCCCTTGACCAGGTTACTGTTGTAGATGACTCCAACCAGGGTCGAGGCCATCGCGACGCCGATATCGCCGGGCACGATCGGATCGAATCCGGGCTCCGCCAAGAACTTGCGTTCGATCAAAGCGCGCCAATCGATCGGCGTCAACGGTTTGTGTTCCATCGCTTGCAGCATTGACTGCGGGTTGCCGAAGTACACATCGCTGCTCGCCGGCTGACCAGCCGCCTGTTCGCGCGTGATCTTGGCCATCATCCCCTGCATATTGGCGCCGGGCGTAAAAGACGGCTGAAGATTAAGGCCGTATTTCTTGTTCATCGCGGCGACGATTTTCTTTAGCCCGGGTCCGCCGTCGAGCGTATCGGCTCCCCACTGCGCCCGTAGCGTGGTTTCTTTCTTAGCCTTGCTGACCAGATCAGCGATGGTCGGCGCCTTGCCGCTTTCCGCCGCCAAAACCCCGCTTGCGGGGATCGAGGAAACCAGACCGGTCGCAAAAATCGTCGCGATCAAAAATCGTAATTTTCGCCCTCTCCAAGGAATCATATGATCCTCCCTTCGTATTTGAATAGCCGCTAATCCGTCTTACTTGTTAGACGCACGATTCGAGTATTCTCTGTAACAATTATGACTCCGGCATAAGCTGGCGCCGCCCGAACCACCAAAAAACTAAAATCAGCGGCGTCAGCACGACCGTCATAAGCAAGGTCACCGCCGCCGCCTCATTGATGGCTCCGGAGAACCAGTAACTCCAAATCACCGCCGGCAAAGTGACACTTTCCTGACTTATGAGGAATACCGCGACAGTGAGCTCGCGATAAACCAGTATCGCCGACCAGATCCATACGGACATGAGCGTCGGCCGCAACAACGGCACAAGAATCCGCCACGACGTTCGCACCGGCGATAGTCCGGCGGTATAAGCCGCTTCTTCAAGCTCCTTGTGAATCTGCAAGAGCGAGCTGTTGAGCGCCCGCGTGGCGAAGGCCAGCCGCGAGATGACATAGACAATAGCGATCAACCACACCGACCCGTAGAGGGGAATAAATTTTGGCAGGACAAAGAGCGCCAGCAGGAGCGCGCCGATCGCCATGATCACCTCGGGCAGTGCATGCGGCAAAAATGCGCCGAATTCCAAAACATAACGCATGCGACTGCGCGAGCGCACGATCAACCACGAGATGCTGAAAGCTAGGAGCAATGTGATGAGCGGCACCGTAATGACGAGCAAGACGGTGTTGTAAAGTCCGCGCCAGAATAGGTCCCAATTGAGATTGTAAAAGCCGGCTAGCGATAGCTTGCCGAGCATTTCCCACGAAGGCGGGGCCAGATAGGGCGTGAATGCCGCATAGGCGATCAGCAACAGCGGAATCAACTTGGTGGCGAGAAAATAGAGCGCGATCAGCCCCCATGCGAGCACTGACCAACGGCCGAGGTCGAGTAAAGCGGGCCGGTAACCCTTTCCCGTGACGACTTCGTAGCGATGTCCCTGCCGGAGCACCTGGCTGTACCACCAGGTGAGGAGTAGCGCCAGTAGAATCATCACGGTCCCTAACGCGGCCGTGACGCCGTGCTGCGGTAGACCGCTGTCGGGCGGGTTGGCTTTCAAATAAACATAGGTGCTCAGCATGTAGATGCGATTGCCGAGACCGATAATCGCCGGCACATCGAAGGTCGCGAGACCGATCGTCAGCATGTAGATCATTGCCGCCAAAATCGCCGGGAATGCCAGCGGCAAAGTGATCCGGCGTACCGTACCGACAAAGCTCATACCATGAATCTTGGCGGCCTCCTCGAGCGAGGGATTCATCGCGCGAAACATTTGCGCGGTCAAAATAAACGCCAGCGCGGTGAGATTGAGCCCCTGGACGAGCCCCATGCCCACCGGAGTGGCGATGTTGATCGGTCCCTGTTCGAGAGCGAAGACGTCCATGAGCCAGCGATTTAGAAAACCGATGCGCACGTGGGCGATAAAAGTCCAACCCATCGCCGTATAGATACCCGGGATGAGCAGTCCCAGCGTCATGATCGTGTAGACGAGACCTTTTCCCGGGAGGGTGGTGCGCTCGGTCAACCAGGCAATCGGCAGACCGAGGGCGAGCGCGGTAAAGGTCGTCGCCAGAGTGAATATCAGCGTGTTCCAAACGACTTTGAGAACGAACGGATCACCCAGAATGTCCGTATAGTTTTTGAGAGTGTAAGTTGCTTTCGGAGTGCCGACGACGCCGGTTTGAAAGCTGATCCAGACGAGAGCGACGACCATGACCAGGATAACCAGCATCGGCGCCAGCGCCAGGCTCAACAACAACGGCGATGTGCGCAAGCGAATCGCAAACTGACGAGGCATTCTTAGTACGGCTTCCATCGTCGTCCTCTCAGAAATTTGCGGTCACCATGGTCTCAGCATTTATGCCGGTCAGACGTTCACCTGCGGCTTCGATGAGTTGAATTCATTCAAGACCTTTTTTCAGCGATGCGGTTCCCATCAAAATACGATCCTTGCTTTCCGAGTGAGGAAACACCATGATCTCCGCCGGATCGACGTAGAGCTGCAGGCGGCGGTCCTCGCACACCGGAATCAAGCGGCTTTTGCCCGTCACGAGCAAATCGTTAACGAACGCCTCGTAGACAAACTGATCACCGAGAAAAGTACTCGATCGGAGCACCGCACCGAAAGCGTTCTGCCGACAGGCATTCGAACCGTCGACGATCTGCAAACACTCCGGGCGAAAACCGACGAGAACCTCCGGGCCGCCCAGATCACCGCGCAAACAAACTTCCAACTTGCCGATTTTGGTCTCGACTATTTTGGCGCCGGCCAGCCGGCCGTCAAGCCAATTCACCGAGCCGAAAAAGTCGGCTACCTCCGAGCAATTGGGACGGCGGTACAGCTCCATCGGATCGCCGTACTGGAGCAGCCTGCCAAAGCTCATGATTGCGATCTTATCGGCCATCGCCATCGCTTCGATTTGATCGTGAGTGACATAAAGAACGGTGGCGCCGAGTTGCTTGGCCAGATCACGGATTTTGCCGCGTACCTCCTCGCGCAGCCGGGCGTCGAGGTTGCTGAGCGGCTCGTCCATCAGCAGCACCCGGGGATTGACTGCGATCGCCCGCGCCAACGCCACCCGTTGTTGTTGTCCGCCGCTCAGGAGCGTCGCTGAACGATCTTTTTGCTCATCGAGCTGCACCATGCGTAGCGCTTCACGCACACGGCTACTGACCTCAGTGCGGGGAATCTTCTGGGCGCCCTCGCGCAACGGCAGAGCGACGTTTTCAAAAACGGTTAGATGAGGCCAGACGGCATAGGACTGAAAGACCATGCCGAAGTTGCGTTCCTGAGGCGCTATCCACGTGGGCGGATTATCCGAGTATACGGCGCGACCCGCGATGCGGATTTCGCCGCTGTCCGGTGACTCGAGCCCGGCGACACAACGCAGCAGAGTCGTTTTGCCGGAACCGCTGGCGCCGACGATCACGAAGAATTCGCCCTCGGCGACGTCCAAATCCAGGCTTTTCAGAGCCGCTATCTGCCCTTCAGTAACGCTGAATGCTTTGCAAAGCTTGCGGATGGAAATCATTGCGCCGACCGCGTTTGCGCTAGAGAGTACCAGACTGCCTCCGATGCAGCGCCTTTTCGGAAATCTGCAAGGGCGCAAAAGCCAAGGCATAACTATCCATTCACGGCACTTGAGTCAACCACAATCGACAGCCCGCGCGCCATCGTGTGAGCGAGAGTTCGATGTCCATACCGGCTTACCTCCCCGAGTATACGGACGAACTGGGTGAGCGAGAAAGATCTCTCGCGCCGCTTGAAATGACAGCAAACGAGCAAATTCGTTATCTCGAAGGAAGTGAGAAGATCGACCAAACCGAACCCACACCGAACGAACCCCATGGGCCAACGACTGGAGCGGGGAATGGGTTGCTGATATAGGGAAACAGCGGAGAGATAGCTTTTGAAAGCTACGCGGAAGCGCCGTGAGCGACATTGATGTCGAAGGAAGTTCTTATGAAGACAAACCAGCTGTTGAGCGTGATCCGGAACCGGCGAAGCGTGCGGGTTTATAACGGCGGCAAGATCAGCGACGAGCAGCTCGAGAGCATCTTGGAGGCGGCGCGTTGGGCGCCTTCCGGAGCGAACACCCAGCCCTGGGAGTTCGTCGTCACGCGCGATCGCAAGAAGATGAAGCGGGTCCGGGAAATCTATGCCAACGAATGGAAACAGCGCAAACTGGAAGATCCGCTCCATTACAAAGGTCTCAAGAAAGATTATGTCGGCGATGTCAGCGTCCTCGTGCTGGTGTGCGGCGATGCGCGCACCAAGCAAGTTTATCTGACAACACGCCAGCCCGGCGACCGCGAGAAACTCTTTCAGGCGAGCATCGCCAACGCCGTGCAGCAAATGATGCTTGCCGCTGCGTGCATGAATTTGGGCACCGTGTGGGTGTCGGTGCGCGAGGAAGTCGAAGCGGAGCTCAGGGCGCTGTTTGAAGTTCCCGACGAGCTGCGTCTATTGTGGGTTGTGCCGATTGGCCATGCGCGCAGCTGGCCAAAAGCCAAACCCAGACGCCCGCCGGCCGCGTTCACGCACTGGGAAACTTACGATTACAAGAAACTCCGGCCCGTTTCCGACATTCACGCGTGGCCCAAGAAATAGTTTTAAGTCTCGGCGATCTCGTATTTTTCGTGGTGCAGTTCCTGGCTCGCCTTGATGATGACGCGGTGATTGATTTCGCGTTCGAGATTTTCCAGGCTGTTATTCTTTTCGTCGTAAAGAAAGTTCGCGATGTCGGGGTGCAGACGCACGACTATGTTTTTGCCGTTTTCGACGTTCGCCTGCTGACGCTTGATCGCCCGCAAAACATCGTAGGCGACTGTGGCCGCGGACTTGATCCGGCCGCGCCCTTCGCAGTGCGGGCAGGGTCGCAACAGCTGGTTCTCTAAACTTTCCCGCGTGCGTTGGCGGGTCATTTCAACCAGACCCAGCTCGGAAATCTTCAGGATGTTGGTGCGCGCTTTATCTTTCTTGAGTGCTTCTTTGAGCGCCTCATAGACTTTTTTCCGATTGCTTTCCTTTTCCATGTCGATGAAATCGATAATGATGATGCCGCCGACGTTTCTTAGACGCAGTTGCCGTACGACTTCCTGGGTCGCTTCCAGGTTGGTCTTGAGGATCGTCTCCTCTTGATTGCGCTTGCCGACGAAGCGCCCAGTGTTGACGTCTACTGCGGTGAGCGCTTCGGTACGTTCGATGATGATGTAACCGCCCGAGCGCAGCCACACGCGACGTTCCAAGGCTTTGGCAACCTTTTCCTCGATGCCTTGCTGCTCGAAGAGTGGCTCCGTGCCCGTGTAAGTGACGATTTTGGATCTGAGACGCGGCATAAAGTGGCGCACGAAATCGACCACGCGGCGCTGGTCCTTGGGCGAATCGATAACCACCTGTTCGGTATCGTTAGAGAAGAAATCCCGTATCGCGCGTGTGATAAGATCGAGATCCTGATGGATCAGGGCCGGCGCGGCGGCGCCCTGAGCCTTCTTTTGAATCCCTTTCCACAACCGGGTCAGAAAAGCGAGATCCCGCTGAATCTCGCGCTTGCTGCGTCCTTCGCATGCGGTGCGCAAAATAAACCCGCCGTTTTCAGTCCCGAGCGATTGGGCGATCTCTTTCAACCGCTTCCGTTCCTCCTCGCTCTCGATACGGCGCGAAATACCGATGTGTTTGGTATCCGGCATAAAAACCATATAGCGCCCCGGCAGCGACACGTGGGACGTAACTCTCGCGCCTTTCGTACCAAGCGGGTCCTTGGCGACCTGAACCAGAATTTCTTCGCCGCGCGAAATCTGCTTCTCCAGCGGTAGGCGGCGCGATGGTTGCGGTTTCGGAGCTTCGGCGAACTCTACTTCATCTCCTGATACAACCGGTTCACTGGAAAAATCCGAGGCATGAAGAAACCCGGCTTTTTCCATCCCGATGTCGACAAACGCCGCCTGCATACCGGGCAGGACTCGGGCCACCTTGCCTTTGTAAATGTTTCCCGCGACGCCCATTTCTTCTTTTCTCTCGATCAAAAACTCGGCCAGCAGGCCGTCTTCCACAATCGCTATGCGGCTTTCTTGGGGCGTCGAGCTTATGTAGATCTCTTGCTTCATACAAAGATACGGCTGGGCGGGAGATGTGAGAAGGAGCAACCGGAGACGCGGTGACTCCGCAAATTCGCTTACGAAATTTAGCTGTGTTTATAGTGGAATTTAACCGCGACTTCAAGTTACACGCCGTTCGCTAAGGGAATGAATTGACAACGGCGCCTTTGCCCGATATTTTGGCACAAGTAACAAGGGCTTACGTCGACTCCGTATACAGACAGACGAAAGAGGCTTATGAGTTACCCGGCCACTGTGCCAACGTACGGTATTCTCAATACCAAAGTCCTGATTCTTAATCGATCCTACCTGCCGATTCACGTGACCTCGGTGCGAAGAGCCTTTGTGCTCCTCTACCAGGGCATTGCCAAGGCTGTCAACGAGCAGTACCAGACCTTCGATTTCGTCAGCTGGAGCGATCTTTCGATCTCCATGCACGACGAGACCATAGGCCTGGTCAACCGGGTGATCCGCGTTCCCCGAGTGATTTTGCTGGTAAGCTACGACCGCGTTCCCAAGCGCCAGGTACGTTTTAGCCGTTATAACATTTACGCGCGCGACAAGTGCACCTGTCAATATTGCGGCCGGCGCTTGCCGCGTCAAGAACTGAATCTCGACCACGTCATTCCCCGCTCCCAGGGTGGCTCATCGATCTGGGAAAACGTCGTCTGTTCCTGTCACGAATGCAACCGCCGCAAGGGTGGCCGAACGCCGCAACAAGCGAATATGCCGCTGATAAGGAAGCCGTTAAAGCCGCAATGGACCCCCTTCATGCAGGAAACGTTCAGTATGTCGCGTTACAAGGAATGGTCGCCGTTTCTAAACACCGTCGATGTTTCTTACTGGAACACCGAACTACTCGAAATGTAGTTTTATATCGGGCACCACTAGCCGCAATGCGACTCTCTTAATTGCAGCCGCCGACCTGCCCAACCTTCCATTAGCGCACAGCTTTACACTGTGCAGAAGCTGCGACCAAACTGCGTAGAATTTTTCTATATCTTGCGGTAATTTATCAACCGATCCACCGCATATTGGGTTTTTCTCTTGACAGCCTCCTCCTGGCTGTGGAATATTGCCGCTAAGCTTTAATGGCTAAACCTGCCATCAAATTCCCTCGATAGATGAGACCATGCGTTTAAAACGCTTTGAAATGATTGGCTTTAAGTCGTTCGCACAACGTACCGTCGTGGAGCTGAACCCTGGCATTACCGCGGTCGTCGGCCCGAACGGTTGCGGTAAGTCCAACATCGTTGATGCCTTGCGTTGGGCCATGGGCGAGCAGAGCGCTCGTCATCTACGCGGCCACCAGATGGAAGATGTGGTGTTTAACGGCAGTGACAGCCTGCCCGCTACCGGCATGGCCGAAGTTTCTATTATTTTCGACAATGACGACGGGCGCGGTCCAGCGGAATACGGGAATTTCAGTGAGATTATGGTGACGCGCCGGTTGTTCCGCTCCGGCGAATCGGAATACGCCATCAACAAAGTCAACTGCCGATTGAAAGATGTGGTCGAGCTGTTTTTAGGCACCGGCGTCGGCAGCAAAGCCTATTCGATCGTCGAGCAGGGTAAAGTCGATGAGCTGGTCAATTCGAAGCCGGAAGAGCGGCGCGGCTTGATCGAAGAAGCTGCCGGCACGAGCAAGTACAAGAGCCGCAAGCTCGTCGCTGAGAAAAAACTCGAGCGCACCCAGCAAAATCTTCTCCGGATGAATGATATCGTCCGCGAGATCGAGCGGCAAATCCGCACTATGGAATTGCAGGCGAGAAAAGCCGAGCGATACCGCGCGGTCAAAGCCGAGCTCAAAGAAAAAGAGCTCGGGCTCGCCTTTTTGCAGCGCGAAGCTTTCAATCAGCAAATCACGCGGCAAGAAAGCCAGCTCGCCGGCGTCGAAAATCGCCTGGCTGAACACCTCGCCGCACTGCACGGCAAAGAAGCGGAAGGTGAAGCACTCCAGCTGTCGCTGATGGAAAACGATCGCGAAATCGGCGTGCAGCAAGAGAGCGTCTATCAGCGCCGCGCGGCGATTCAGGGCGCCGAGCAAAAGTGCGAATTTTATCACAGGGACTTAACCCAACTCGCTCAAAACCAAGCTGAAACCCGCGTCTCCCTCGGACAGCTCGAAGACCGGGCCCAGCTTCTCACTCGGGAAATCGACGAGCTTAACAACGCCAAGGAGAGTTTCATTCAGCTTTCGCTTTTTGAACAAACATTCCTGCGTGAAAAAGAAAATGAGCTGGAAAATCTTCAGGCGCGAATGCGTGCCCTGCAAGCCGAGTTGGATCAGGAAAAGACGGCGCTGATCGATGTCGCCAACCAGATCGCCAATCTAAAAAACCAGACACTCGCCCAACAACGGCGGCACGAAGAAGTCACGCAGGCGCTTGCGCGCACCCGGGCCGAGGTCGAGCAAACTTCGGCGGCGCTGGCGGACTGCGAAGCGAAGCGGAGCGAAAGTGCGCGTTCCTTGACAATCTGCGTCGATGAGGTCCGCGAACGCATGATCGAAGCCGCCGCGGTAATCGCGGCCGCACAAGGCTTGACCAGAAACCGCCAGGAGCAGGAAAACAAGATCTTGTCGCTCAAAGAGCAGATTCAGGAGAACCGCTCGCGCTTGAGCTCCTTCGAGGAGCTGCAAAAAAACTACGAAGGCTATCAGGAAGGCGTGCGCGCGATCATGCTCAAAAAGCAGCAGTCAGCGCCGAACGGCATCTATGGCTTGGTGGCCGAAGTGATCGAAGCGCCGGAAAACTACGAAAAGGCGCTGACCGCCGTGCTCGGCGATCGTTTGCAATACGTTATCGTCAAGAGTCACCAAGAAGGACTCGAAGCGATCGAATACTTGAAAGAGCAGGCTTCAGGTCGCGGCAGTTTCATTCCCATAGAGATGTCGCGCAAACCGCGTCAGGATTTGCCGCTCGGCGAAGCCGAAGTCGTCGCGCCGTTAATGGAAATGATTTCGGTTAAGCCCGGTTATCGCGAAGTTGCCGAATACCTGCTTGCCGACGTCGTGGTGGTGCAAAACCTCGAAGCCGGCTTGGCCCTTTGGAACCGCAACGGCTATCACAGCACGCTGGTAACTCCCGACGGCGAGGTGATCGACCCGATCGGGACCGTGACCGGGGGTAGCGGCGCACCCTTGGAAAGGAGCTTTCTGACCCAGCGCCGACGCATTCGCGAGATCGCCGAGGCTATTTCGGAGCGCGAAGCAGAGCTTTGCTGCGAAGAGCGCGAAGGCGAAACTCTCAAGCGAGAGCTCGATCAAGCCGAGACCAAGAAGACGCTCCTCAGCGCTGAGATCCACCGCCTCGAACTCGAGCGAGTACGACTGGAGCACGAAAATCGTACGGCCACCCAGGAGCATGAGCGCTTAACCCAAGCGCTAGGGGCGCTGTCGCAAGAACAGGGCGAGCTGAACCGTACGGTCCACCTTATCGCCGATGAAATCGAACGGTGCGACCGTGAAGCCCAAGCGCGCGCCAGAGAAAAAACGTTAGGCGAACAAGCGCTGGGGCAAAAACAAACGGAGTTCGCCGAGATCGGCCGGGCGCTCGAAACAGCCGAGGCGGCGGTAACACAGTCGCGTATTCGCAATGCGGCGTTGGGCGAAAAGCGGGACAACACCCACATCAATTTGACCAATCGTGTAAAGCTGCAACAAGAAACCGGGCAGGAAATCGCTGGGCGCGAGGCCCAGATCGCTGATTTTCAGCGACGCCGCCTCGAACTTGAGCAGGCGCTCGTCGAGATCGACGAGTCGCTCCGCCACGACCGCGGCGATCTGCAGCAACTTGAAGAACGGCTGCAGGCCGAGCGCCAAAAATACCGTGAAATTTCCATGCGTGTCGCTGAGATCGGCGAGACAGTCAAGGAACTCCGATCGCTGACCGATGCCTGTCAACAGGAAAAAACGCGCATTCAGTTGGCGCTCGCCGAGCAACGACTCGAGCTCCAACATCTCGCAGCAAACCTGCGCGAGAAATATGACACACCTATCGATTCGCTAGCGCCGACGTTTTCCGAGAACCCGTCGCAAGCGGAATTGACCGCGGAAATCGACGATCTGCGCGGCCGCTTGGAACGCATGGGCGAGGTCAACCTGGCCGCGATTGGCGAGTATGAAGAGCTGACGGAGCGGTTTCGCTTCATGAGCCAGCAGAAAGAGGACTTGGAGAAGTCCATAGCCGACTTGCAGCAAACCATTGTCAAGCTCAACCGCATCTGCCGCCTGCGCTTCAAGGAAAGCTTCGAAGCGATCAATGAGAAATTCGAAACAATTTTTCCGCGTTTGTTCCGCGGCGGCAAGGCCAGATTGGTGTTAACCGACGAGAATGATTACCTGGAAACCGGCGTCGATATCATCGTGCAACCACCGGGGAAAAAACTGCAATCGATTACTCTCCTCTCCGGTGGAGAAAAGGCACTCACCGCGGTGAGCCTATTGTTCGCCATCTTCTTGACCAAGCCGAGCCCCTTCTGTTTTCTCGATGAGGTCGACGCGCCGCTCGACGATGCCAACATCGACCGCTTCACCGAGATGGTCAAAGAGATGAGCGAGCACTCCCAGTTCGTATTGGTCACGCACAACAAGAAATCCATGCAAGCCGCTGAGATGCTCTATGGCATCACTATGGCGGAACCCGGCGTTTCTAAAGTCGTCTCCGTCCGAATGAACTAGCCGTCCCTCGCCACACAGATTTTCTTCTCGCCCGATTGACTCCGAGCCTGCCTTTGACCACTATCAAAACATGAATGGTGGATCGTTTTTTGAACGGCTGAAGCAGGGATTAACCAAGAGCCGCGAGAGCTGGACCGACAAGATCGGGGCAATATTACAAAATCGGCGCTGGGATGAAAACTCGCTCGCCGAAATGGAAGAAAGTTTGATCGCTGCCGATGTCGGAGTGAAGGCCAGCGAAAAACTGATCGCTGCGCTACGCCAGCGGGCGCCCAACGGCAGCGATGTTTTGGCCCAAGAAATGGCCTCTCGCCTCCAGGAAGCCATGGTCGAGATGCTGCAAAGCGCTCCTGCGGCGCCGAAAATTCCGCACTTATCGGCGCGTCCCTGGGTGGTGATCTTTCTCGGCGTCAACGGCGTCGGCAAAACCACTACCATTGGCAAGCTCGCGGCACAGTACCGCGGCGCCGGCAAGAAAGTTCTGCTGGTCGCTGGTGACACTTTTCGTGCCGCGGCCATCGAGCAGCTCGACGTTTGGGGCCAGCGCATTGGCGTCGACGTCGTCAAACATCGTGCCGGCGCTGATCCTTCAGCAGTTGTCTTTGACGGCATGCAAGCGGCCAAAAGCCGCGGTACCGATGTCCTACTGATCGACACCGCCGGGCGACTTCACACCAAAATCCATTTGATCGAGGAACTCAAAAAAATCCGTCGGGTGATTACTCGAGAACAGCCGGATGCGCCGCATGAAACATTGCTGGTGATTGACGCCACGACAGGGCAAAACGGCCTTCAGCAAGCTCGCGTCTTCAAGGAAGCCGCCGATATCACGGGCATCGTTCTGACTAAACTCGACGGCACCGCCAAGGGCGGCGTTATCATCAGCATTCAAGAAGAGCTCGCCGTTCCGGTAAAATATATCGGCATTGGCGAAGAAATCGAAGATCTTCAAGTCTTCGATCCGGCAAGCTTTGCCCGGGCATTGTTTGAAAACTGATTGCCTACGGCCGCGATGACAGACCTTGGAGGCATGCTAATTATTAAGGAGTTTATAGGTATCTAGACAACAGGGTTTGTTGGACACGAAGGGGCGGCTCGTTCCAAGCCCAGGCAAAGCATCTGGGCGTCATCGGCCACCACCCGATCCACGCCCCGAGGCGCTTAATTTTGAGCGTGGGCGCGCGAAAGCGTCCTTTGAGTCCTGTGCCTGCGCTTTCCACGACTCGCCCCTCCGTCCCAGTAGGTCTACTTACTACCGAACTTAACGAACGCCTTAATAATTACCCGCAGTAGCGTCCCTTGACTTGTTCCCAAACCAGCAATACCCTTTAGACAAGTGGTATGGCAACGAGCAACAAAGAAAATCTGGATTTGGGCTTGACAGAGAGCGCCGCCGCACAAATCAAGAAGCTGCTGGCCCGGGATTCACGCCCGGGCTGCGGCCTCCGCGTTTCTGTAACGGATGGCGGCTGCTCCGGTTATGCTTATAAACTGGACTTCGATAACCAGCAGCGGCCGGAAGATATGGTTCTAGACAGAGACGGTGTGAAGATTTACGTCGATACAGCAAGCGCCCCTTACTTGGCCGGGACAATGATCGACTTTGTCGGTGGCCTTTACGGCGGCGGTTTCAAATTCACCAATCCCAATGCCACTGCTACCTGCGGTTGTGGCACGTCTTTTTCGCCCTGAAGCGTCACCGGTCAACTGCGGCGACCCGGAAGTCGCGGGTCGGTGGAACCGTCCATCCGAGAAGGCCAGTCATCTCACAATCTCTTTGACACCTCCGCCGCCTCCTGTTACGGAACTTTATTTTCTGAGGATGGTTCTTGAAGGCTGTACGAGTCCACGCTCCCGGCGACGGCGATCACCTGCGCTACGAGGACGTCAGCGACCCGCAACTGCGATCGCCCAACGATGTTATAGTCAAAGTAAAAGCAGCCGCGGTAAACCGGTTCGATTTAACCGTACGCGCCGGCTTTGTTTGTAACGCGACTTCAACACCTCGTATTCTTGGCGCCGATGGAGCAGGTACGGTCGTTTCCGTCGGCGGCGAAGTCAACAATATCAAGGCTGGCGCGGCGGTTTGTCTGTATCCTGCGATTGGGTGTGGGCACTGCGAAAGCTGCGCCAACGAACAGGAGTTCCTCTGCCGTAAAAGGCGGCTGTTGGGCGAATGCGAGGACGGCACCTATGCCGAATATGTCCGGGTGCCGGCAAAGAATTGTTTCCCCGTACCGGCCGGACTGTCGTTTGAAGAAGCGGCCGCTTTCCCCTTAGTCTATGCGACGGCATGGCGCATGCTGTTCACGCACGCCAATCTCAAACCGGGCGAATCCATTTTGATCATCGGTGCCGGCGGCGGCGTTGCCAGCGCTGCTCTTCAGTTGGCCTTGGTCTTCGGCGCCCAAGTGTTTGTGTCTTCCCGAAGCGCCGAGAAATTGACCGCCGCGAAAGAACTCGGGGCCCACCATGGGATTGATTCCCGAATCCATGAGTTGCCCAAAGAAGTGCGGCGCTTGACCGGCAAACGCGGCGTTGATGTCGTCGTTAACAATGTCGGCGGCCAAACCTGGGGCGCCGGCCTTGCCACGCTTGCCCGCGGCGGAAGATTGGTTACTTGCGGATCGCTAGGCGGCGCGACTCCAAAATCCGATCTGCGGCGGATTTTCTGGCACCATTTGACGATCTTTGCCGCAAGCTCCCTGACGCGTCGAGAATTCGGCCGGGTTTTAACCTTCTTCGACGGTTCGCGCCGGAAACCGATCATTGACCGGGTTTTACCGTTAGCTGACGCCAATCAGGCGCATCAGCGGATGCAGCAAGGCCAACAATTCGGTAAGATCGTTTTACGGGTGGGCGAGTAAACCGTACGATCCGAATTTCCGCGAGCGGAGCGTGTGTTGAGCACCGAAAACTAATGCGCGTCATCGGAGGAGCAGCAAGAGGGCGCCGGCTGAAGGTACCGAAAGGCCAAGCCGTAAGGCCGACAGCGGGGAGAGTCAAGGAGTCGCTGTTCAATATTCTGCCGCGTGACTTTTCCGGCAAGAGAGTACTCGACTTGTTCGCCGGTACGGGCAATTTGAGCATCGAAGCCTTGAGCCGTGGCGCCGATCACGCCCTTCTGGTCGATGCCTCGGCGCGATCGGCGGCGACGATAAAATCAAACCTGAGCGGGTTGGGATTGGCAGCACAATCGGCCGTTTGGGTGGCGCCGGTGGCGCGCTCCGTACGAGTTTTAGCGCGCCGCAAAGAACGTTTCGATTTTATCTTTCTCGATCCGCCCTACGAACAGGGCCAAGCCGGACGCTCGCTGGAACTCATTGCCCGGTGCCAACTCCTGCGCCCGACGGGTACATTGGTCGTCGAGCACAGTTCGCGAGAGAGTGTCAAGCCGCGCTACGATTCGCTTCAGTTGCACGATCAGCGGCGTTATGGTGATACTCTGCTGTCGTTTTACACGTGCACCACGGAATCAATTCATTTCCCTGAGGATCAGTCATGACCAACGGCCATATAGCCATTTACCCGGGATCGTTCGATCCGATGACCAATGGACACGTGGATCTCATCAAGCGCACGCTTCGGGTGTTTGACAAAGTCATCGTTGCGATTGCCATCAACCCGGACAAAGACCGTTCGCTCTTCACGGTCCAAGAACGCCTGCGCATGATCGATGAAGTGTTCGCCGATCAACAAGGGCGAGTGCAGGCCGACTCGTTTCACGGCCTGCTCGTCGAGTACGCCGAAAGCAAGCACTCGACGGTGATCATTCGCGGCTTACGCGCCGTGTCGGACTTTGAATACGAGTTCCAAATGGCGATGATGAACCATCGTCTCAAGCCGCAACTCGAAACCTTGTTCATGATGACCGGTGAGTCGGAGTTTTACACCAGCTCACGCCTGGTGAAAGAAGTGGTCAGCTTGGGCGGAGATGTTTCCGGTCTAGTGCCCGACAACGTGCTAAAAAAACTCAAACAGAAATTCAAGCGTTAGGGGAACGAAGGACATGCCGAGAGTCGCCGGGAGAACCACGCTCGTAAAACCTTCCGTGACTTTAGCGATCGCGGCCAAAGCGGGCAAGCTCCGCGCCGAAGGCGTCGATGTCGTCAATTTTTCCGCCGGCGAGCCCGACTTCGATACGCCCGAACGCATCAAGGCCGCCGCCGTGGACGCTCTGCGCAAGGGCTTGACGAAATATACCGACGTGAGAGGCATCGAACCGTTGCGCGAAGCAATCAGTGAAAAGTACCGGCAAGAGCACGATCTTCGCTATCGCAAAGAAGACATCCTAGTGAGCTGCGGCGCGAAGCATTCGATCTATAACGTTTTGCAAGCGGTAGTCGATCCCGACGATGAGGCGCTGATTCTCGCGCCCTATTGGGTGAGCTATTCGGATATGGTGTTGTTGGCGGGAGGCGTGCCGAGGCTCATTTCGTCCACTGAGTCCGGCGGCTTTCGCATCCAACCCGAACAGCTCGAAGCCGCGCTGTCGCCGCGCACGCGAGTTTTTTTCCTAAACAGTCCCTGCAATCCGACCGGCGCAAGTTACAACCGCGACGAACTGCTGGCGCTCGCAAAAGTTCTGCAAAAACATGATTGCCTGATCATTGCCGACGACATCTACGAAAAGATCGCCTACGACGGTTTTGAGGTTCACAACATCGTTACGCTCTGTCCGGCGCTGCGCGATCGTACGATTATCGTTAACGGCGTATCGAAGACCTATGCGATGACCGGATGGCGCATCGGCTACGCGCTCGGCCCGAGCGACATCATTGCCGCGGCGGGAAAAATTCAAAGCCAGAGCACTTCGAATCCGACCTCGATCGCCCAGGCGGCCGCGGTGGAAGCCATTCGCGGCCCGCAAGAGGAGGTCGTAACCATGGTGCGCGAGTTTCACAAGCGCCGCGACGTCATCGTCGATCGCCTCAATGCGATCGACGGAATCACTTGCCGCAAACCCGAGGGGGCATTCTACGTTTTTCCCAACATCAGCGTGCTGCTGAACAAGACGGCGCATGGCATGCGGGTGGGCTCGCCGTGCGCGATCGCGGACTACCTGCTCGAGGAAGCGAAGGTCGCGGTGGTGCCCGGCGAGGATTTTGGCTCTACCGAGCACATCCGATTCTCCTACGCCACCTCTCTCGAGGACATCGAGAGGGGTTGCGCGCGCATCGCCGACGCAGTGGGAAAGCTGACTTAGCTGCTGAAGAGAACAGTGACGAACTAAGGTGGTCTGTTTCGGCCCATCACTCCATTACTCCACTACTCCATGACTTCAGCTTCTTGTTTTTATCTCGGCTGGTTGGGCTTCGGCCGGCGGCCGGTTTTCTTAAACTCGAAGTAATCGTCCAGGATCTGCGCGTGGTCGAAGACCAGCGGCGCCGGGAGATCCTGCTCGCCGAACTCACGGGCCGATGTCGCATCGTCCGCGCCCTTCGGCACACCGCTGGCGGTGGCGATAAACACCGTCGAGATCGTGTGATGACGCGGATCGCGGCGCGGATCAGAGTAGCTATAAAATTGCTCGGCGAGGGTCACGTGGAGGGAGGTTTCTTCTTTGGCTTCTCGCACCGCCGCGGTTTCGAGGCTCTCGCCGTAATCGACAAATCCCCCCGGCAGCGCCCATCCGTGCGGCGGATTTTTTCGCTCGATGAGAACGATCCTTGCGTCGCCGAGTTCGATAATAATATCGACGGTCGGCAACGGGTTCTGTGATTTTTCACTCATGCTGTGTTCCTAACTTGACTCCGTGACAAGCGCAAGGTACATGTTTATTTTCAACTGGTGCCGCGGGGTGGAGCAGTCTGGTAGCTCGCAAGGCTCATAACCTTGAGGTCCCGGGTTCAAATCCCGGCCCCGCAACCAACCCAACCCGTCAACCGCCACATCCATCACCGATCACGAGCGGCGCTATTCAGCCGCGAAAGGCCTTCCGCTGGACATCGACTTGACGAGAGTTTAATCTCATCGTGCCGTACTCGCAGCCGATCGTCTAATTAAGCGAGACAGTGACTTGCCGTTGAATGTAAAAATTCGCTAGTGGACAATCCCTGGAAAATACACGACCGAAAAGCCGGCAACTCTACCTTGGTTCTGATTACGCTTGCGCTCTTGGTCTTTTTGTTGCCGGCCGGAAAGGTTCTCGCATCAAATCATTTCACCGATAAACAGCTGGACGCGTTAGCCGCGCGAGTCGGGAAAACTTTTTGGCTAAACGCACCGGAAGGAAGACTACCCGATTTTGTCAGCGCTCCCAGCGCCGCGGCACCCAGCATTCGCCCCAACATCAACGAATCTTTTGTCATAACCGAGCTCACCGGAAGGTCCAGCAAGAATCCCTATTACACCGTCAGATTCGAGTCGGGTAAGGTGGCGTACATTCGCCCTGAAATGTTTCATGAGGCGCTCAACTTGACGATTGTATCAGCCGATCCGCGCGCCGATGAAAAAGCAAGAGCGGAGCAACGAGCCCGTGAGGAGCAGGAGCGAGTTGAATGGATCCAGGCTCAACCCTGGTCGCCAGTCGTCAAACAGGCTGCTATCAAGAAGCAACCGACGCCCGGATTGAATACGGGCGAGGTCAAGCGCGTGTTAGGGGAACCGCAGCGCATTACTCAACTGCGCGGACCGATCAAAGTTTCGGAGGAGCATTGGTTTTATCCCGACGGCTCGGTGTTAATTTTTCACAACGGACTCTTAAGCAAAATCGATAAGGTGAAAAATTAGCGGGTTTTATCCTTGATCGGAGGAGCGCGACTGGTGTGCCATCGACGCGTCCAGTCACAGCCGTAATTTTTTGAGCTTGTCATTGCGCCGTCGGTCGGATTTGGAAGCTCGGTTCGGGTTACCGCCTCTACGGCTCTCCACATATTCATCTTCAGCGTCGACATCTTCGGTCATCGCGCCGCCACCCAAGGCTCGAAGGATCCGGTTGAATTCGCCGGCCGAAATGGCGATCGCGTCGAATCGTTCAACGGCACGGCGAATTTCGCGGTCCGATGTGACCACCACCGAGCCTGCTCCCTTCGCGCGGGCTAGCCGTACGATCACGGCATCGGCTTTTTCGTTCAGCCGGGAATAAACAATGGAAATCCCGTCCTTTTTTAATAACACCTGATCGTCGCGCCCGGTGCGCCAACCATCAAAAACGACGGTGACATCAAAATGCTTGATTTTTTGATAAGCGGAAAGCCGTTGAACTAACCAGTTGCGCTTGGGCTCGAGAGGCTCGAGCAGCCCCTGATCGTTCCCGATCAGATTATAGCCGTCAATAATGAGATCCATTTACCCGGGCCATTTTGCCAGCCATCACAACCAGTTCATAGGCGCTGGTTGTCAAAAATAAAAAAAACAGGTACAACCGTTGCGATTTTCACTGGAGGATCCGCCAAGTTGCCGCTGACCATAAACAAAGCTAGAAGAATCAACGAATTACCGCCTTACCTCTTCGCCGAGATCGATCGCCGAAAACGGGAGGCTCTAGCCCGCGGCGTGGACCTCGTAGACCTCGGTGTCGGAGATCCGGATATACCGACTCCGGCCCCGGTCGTCGAAAAACTCATGGAAAGCGTCAGTAAACCGCTTAATCACCGCTATCCGAGCAGCTCCGGAATGGCGGAATTCCGCGCAGCGGTCGCCAATTGGTACAAAACCCGCTTCAATGTCGAACTGGATCCGGGAAAAGAAGTAGTTTCTCTGATCGGCTCCAAAGAAGGCATCGGCAATATGGCCGTCGCCTTCGTCGATCCCGGAGACGTAGTTTTAGTATCGAGCCCCTGCTACCCCGTTTATCATATCGGTACAGCCTTTAGCGGTGGCAAGAACTATTTTCTCCCGCTGAAAAAAGAAAATCATTTTTTGCCCGATCTGGACGCCATTCCAAACGACGTTGCTCGCCGTGCCAAGCTGCTGTGGATTAACTATCCCAACAATCCTACGGCCGCTGTCGCCGATCAAGATTTTTATCGCCGTGTGGTCGACTTCGCCAATCGGCACAACGTGATTGTTTGCCACGACGCCGCTTACAGCGAGATGGGTTATGACGGTTACCGGCCGCTAAGCTTTCTGCAGATCGACGGCGCCCGCGAGGTCGGTATCGAATTTCATTCGCTGTCGAAGACCTTCAATATGACCGGCTGGCGTATCGGGATGGCGGTGGGAAACCCGGAAATTGTCGCCGGGCTGGCCCAAGCCAAATCCAATTTGGATTCGGGAATATTTCAATCAATCCAGGAGGCGGGCATCGAAGCGCTCCGTTTAGGCGATCAAATCGTCGAGCCGTCGCGCACGATCTATCAGGAGCGCCGCGATATTCTGGTCGAGGGCTTGCGCGTAGTCGGGCTCGACTGCGAAAAACCGCGCGCGACGTTTTACGTCTGGGTCGCCTGCCCGAAGGGACTTTCCTCCGCCGATTTCACCGCCAAGCTGCTCGACGAAGCCGGTGTCGTGACGACTCCCGGCAACGGTTTCGGCGATGCCGGGGAAGGCTACGTGCGCTTTACAGTCTGCGTCGACAAAGAACGACTGCGGGAGGTTGTGGAAAGGATTCGCAGGGTTAAACTGTGAATTCTTTCTTCATAGCGGCGGCATGCCAAACGCAATAGCTCATCAGGTTTATGTCGGGATCGGTTCCAATGTGGGGAACAAGAGGGAAAACTTCTTCGAGGCCGTTGACCGGCTCGCCAAGTTGCCGGAAACCAAGGTGATCAAAGAATCGTCGCTTTACGAAAGCGAGCCCTTGGGCGATGCCCAGGACTGGTACGTCAACGGCGCCATTGAGATCGAGACCAAATTCAAGCCAGACATGCTGCTCAAGAAGTTCAAGAACATCGAGCGCGCCATGGGCCGGAAAAAAGTCAAGAAACGCTGGGGCGCGCGCATCATCGATTTGGATATCCTGCTCTACGATTCGGCCGTCGTCAAAAAGAAAAATCTAAGAATCCCCCATCCCGAAATGCCGACCCGCAAATTCGTCCTGATTCCGCTGAGCGAGATTGCCCCGCAGGTCATTCATCCCGAGCTGGGCGTGACCATCTCCGAGTTGCTCATCAACGTGAAAGATGACAAAAAGATTCATCTGTACCACGCGTAACCTGGTCGCTCGCAGGGAGCGAAATGTTGCTGCTCCGTCTCATCCTACTTTTCCTCATTTGTTACATTCTTATTGCCGTGGTCCGATCGCTCATCGGACGCGGTAAAGGCGCTGTTTCGAATAGGACCAAATCCAACCTGGACGGGGAAGAGATGGTGCTCGATCCGCAATGCCACAGCTATATTCCAAAATCCGACGCGATAACGCAGTCCGGGTGCTATTTCTGCAGCCAGGAATGCGCGAGGCTCTATTTAACTCGCTAGCGCCCGCAGAATTCTTTCGTGGACATTGTCGAAGCCGCCGTTCGACATCACCAGCACCAAATCTTTAGGTTGACCATCACGCGCAATGACGGCCGCGATCTCCGTCGCGCTTGCCGCCTTGCCAGCGCGATCATCGCCGCATAAGCGATTGATCCGGCCGACGAGATTATCGATCGAGAGGCGCTCGCCGTCGGGAACCTTCTCCGGCTGGTGGACTCCTGCCAACAGAATCCGGTCCGCCAGGGCCAGAGCCGAGGCGAACTCCTGCTCGAAAATATTCCGCTTGCTGGTATTGCTGCGCGGCTCGAATACCGCCCATATGCGCCGACCCCGGTAGGCTGCGCGAACTGCGTCGAGGGTCTCGCGGACTGCCGTCGGGTGATGAGCGAAATCGTCCATCACTAAGACGCCGCGCTGCTGGCCGCGAATCTCCTGGCGGCGCTTGACTCCCGTAAAACTCCGAAAGCCATCGCGGAGCCTGGCGCGATCCAGGCCCATGACTCGCCCAAGGGCGTAAACCGCCAGGGCGTTCTTGATATTGTGCCGGCCAATAAGCCCGACCTCGATACGTCCCTCGGATTGACCACGGTAACATGGCTGAAAAAAGGTCCGGCCCTCGTGAAATTCTGGTGCGAGCGCTTGCCAATCGGCATCGTCATCCCCATACGTGACGAGATGACATCGCGCCGCGGCGGCTATTTCCCGGGCCGCCGCATAGTCCCGGCAAAGGACCAGCGACCCGTCGCGCGGAATGATTTCCATGAGCCGGAGAAAGGCGCTTTTGACGTGATCGAGATCGCGGTAGATATCAGCGTGGTCAAACTCGATACCGGTGAGAATCACGTGATGCGGACGGTAGTGAAGAAACTTTGGCCCTTTATCGAAAAACGCCGTATCGTATTCGTCGCCTTCGATGACCACGTGTTCGCCGGCGCCGCTGTTCCAGCCGCTGCAGAAATTGATCGGCACCCCCCCGACGAAAAAGCCCGGATCCAGTCCGGCGCGCGTTAAGACCCAGGCCGCCAGTGCTGTGGTGGTCGTCTTGCCATGCGTCCCCGTGATAACCAGCGATGTTCTTGCACCGATAAGAAAATGACCGAGCGCCTGCGGAAACGAGATATAGGGGATGCTCTGCTCAAGCACCGCTTGTGCCTCGGCGTTGCTCCGCGGTACGGCGTTACCGATGACGACAAGATCCGGCCGCGGCGATAGATGCTCGGCGGCAAATCCCGGCTGAACCTCGATACCGATTTCCTTCAGGTAGGTGCTCATCGGTGGATACACATTCTGATCCGATCCGGTCACCCGATAACCTCTCGATTGCAACAGTCCGGCCAGCGAGGCCATACCGACACCGCAGATGGCGATCAAATGAATGTGGCTGCCTGTAGACGGAAAATGCTTCACGGAAAAAGCACCTGCATAATCTGATCGTGGATTGTCGGTCGAAACTCTTTGATCTTGTCGTTGTTGCGGGACGGATGGACTCGGTTCGTCAGCAGAATAATATGGCAATTTTTCTCAAGGTCGCACCACACGGAGCACCCGGTGTAGCCAAGGTGACCGACGGAATTGGTTGAGAATCGATGGCCGCTCGACGAGTGTCCCGATGACGGCGTGTCCCAACCGAGAGCGAAGTGGTCATGGCCGGCCGCGGGGTTCTTTTTGAAAAAATCCTGCACCAGGTCCTGCGGCAAAAAGTCGTCCTTGCCCTGCAGACATCGACCGACGCGCAGCAGCAACGCGTGCACGTCGCGCGCCGAGGAAAAGAGCCCGGCATGACCCGCCACTCCACCCATCGCATAGGCGTTATCGTCGTGTACTTCACCACATAGAATTTTTTTCCGCCACGGACAATTTTCAGTCGGTGCGATCATTTCCTCAACCGGCTGCAGGCGGTGCGTTCTGAGCTGGGTCAGATCGACGAACCCGGTCGCGCGCAGTCCCAGCGGCTTAAAAATTTTGTCCTGGCAAAAACGGTCGAGTGTACTAGCGCTAAGTATCTCAACCGCCTCGCCTAAAATCATGAAACCCAGGTCGCTGTAGAGACACTGGCGGCCGGGCGCATTGACCGGCTTCTCGCGGTGAATTTGCTCGTAGACGAAATTCTTCGCTGCCCGGCTCGCGACGAAATTGATTCGCCCGGTTTTTTCATTTTTCATGATCTCTTCAAAAAACGCTTTCCAGGCCGGCAGCCCGGAAGAATGATTGAGTAGATGACGAAAAGTAGTAAGATTCTTACCGAACACGCCGTACATGGGAATCACGCGCGTGACAAGGTCATCCAAGCGCAATTTTTTTTCCTTGATCAGGAGCATGATCGCGAGGGTCGTCGCAAGAGGTTTAGTGAGCGAAGCGAGATCGAAAATGGTGTCGAGTTCCATGGGCGTTTGGCGCGGCACCAGTGACCGGTAGCCGAACGCCTGCTCGTAGACGATTTTCTCGTCCTGGCTGACCAGCACGACCGCACCTGGGAAAACTCCCTCTGCCATGGCCTGTTGAAAGGCATTGTCAATCGAATGGAAATCCATCTTCAGAACACCGGGCGTAAAGGCTTTGCAGAGTTCAATGCCGGTCGGCTTTGTGACTCGCCGGGTGCACACTTGCTCGCATCCTCGATCAGGCTACCGGGGCTTCAAGCATTTCCAAAATCGCGGCGTCTCCATCCAGCTTCATTCTTACACCAAACGGCAGTGTTAAATTTTCCGCTCCATGACCGGCTCTCATGCCCATCACTACGGGATAGGGCGCTTGGTGAAAAATATCTCCGACAATCTCCCGGATTCCCCGGGAACTCGTGCCATTGCAGTTGGTAAAATCACCGAACAGCACGCCCGCCACCCGATCCAACTTTCCCGCCATTTTGAGATGCGTCAGCATCCGTTCGACGCGATACGGCTGTTCTCCTACGTCCTCCAAAAATAGCAGCTTACCGCGCGTGTCAATTTCAAAGGGGGTCCCAAGAGTCGTCACCAGAATTGAAAGACACCCGCCGACGATCTCGGACTCGGCCTTTCCGGGCCGGACCACCTCGCCGAGCTTGACTTTCCAACTGTCGATCCTGCCGGTGAGAACGGGCCAAAAATATTCCCCGTCCGGCTCGCTCAGACCGCGCGCCAGATCCATCGCCACCATCGGCGCATGAAAGGTCACCATTTGACAAAATTGCCGCAACCAGTTGAGCAAAATCGTAATGTCGCTGTAGCCAACGAAGATTTTGCTGTGGCTACGCAGCTCGGAGCTTAGATAAGGCAGCAACTGCACCGAGCCGAAACCACCGCGTGCGCAAAAGATTGCGTCGATGTCGCCGCGCTCAAAGAAATCCCACAAGTCTCGAGCACGCTCTTCCGCTTTGCCGGCGAGATAGCCGTCGTGGGCAAACAGGTTCGCGCCAAGCTCGACCTCAAAGCCTGCCGCGCGGATCGTTTCAATGCCGGCCTGAAGCGAGTTCGGCTCGACACACCCGGCCGGCGCTACGACCCCGACGCGCCCGCCCGTTTTCAGGCGCTGGGGCTTATGCACAGCCATGCAACTTCTCCACAGGTCTTACGCGCCAGCCGCGCCGCAGGGCACAGGCGCCCTGTGGATAACTGCAGCCGAATTCCACATGAGGTTTTACCCAGAGTGGTCATTTTCGCAAAAAACCGTTGTTTGTACAAGTTTTTCCCGCAGCTGGGTGCGGCAAAATACTGACCGCAGTGGAGGCCACGTGATGATTTGACTTCGCAGGTGGGCCCGGATAGATAAAATAAGCGCCCACAGTTATGCCGGTTGCCGCACGGGTTTTCAGGAGCTTATCCCCAACTTTTAGACAGGCTATGAAAATCAAACCGGAACAGCTCGAAAGAATCGCTTCAAGGCTGATCGCCAGCTATCGGGACAAGGACCTCATGCTCGGCGCAGCGGATGATGCGGCGATTAAAGGCAAGATCGCCGAAGTGATCGCGAAAAATTTCGCTGACGAGGAGGCCATCGAAGAGGAAGCGCGTCAAATGCTGACCTCGCACGCTCGAGCCGCGCGCGACATGGATTCGGTCAAAATGTTTCAATTGGCCAAACAAAAGCTTGCTGCCAAGAAGGGCTTTATTCTTTGACCCGCCTATCCGACGATCGCATCTCCCATCTGGCTCATCTGGTCATCAACGCGCTGCGCCAGGGGAAATTAGGTGAATTTCCTAACGAAGGCCGGGCGCTGGCGGAGACCAAGCAGGTGTTGCGCGATTTTTTTCAAAGCGAGGACCCGCTGGACGAGCTTGTCCGACGTAAAATCGCTTCGCTGTCGCGGGACGTGCCGCCGGGAAGTCGCGAGTGGGATATTCTTTACCGCAAGTATTTTGCGGAGGAATCGCGCAAGCAACGCAAATAGTGCACAGCTTTGCTCGTTATCCAAACGGAAGCAACTCCACTGGCTGAATTGGTGTATCAAAAGCTTGACATCGTCCATTTGATGCTTAGATTCATCCCGCCCTGGGTGAACCCGGCCCCTTCGCCGTGATTAGCCCAGCGGAACCCTTAAATATTCGTTAGTTAAAGTCAGATTTGAAAGGAGGCAGGAAGTGAAAATTAGGCCTTTGCAAGATCGGCTCATCGTCAAACGGATCGCCGACGAGGAGAAGAGCAAGGGCGGGATCATCATTCCCGATACCGCCAAAGAAAAACCTCAGGAAGGAAAGGTCGTCGCAGTCGGCAAGGGAAAAGTTCATGACGATGGAAAGATCACACCGCTCGACGTCAAAGTGAACGATCGGGTGCTGTTCGGAAAATACTCGGGCACGGAGATCGTTTTTGACGGCGAGGAGCATTTAATCATGCGCGAGGACGATGTCCTCGGCGTCGTTGAAAGATAGTTAACTATCACAGAATTTCAGGAGGGAACGATGGCAGCCAAAATAGTTAAATTTGAACGCGACGCGAGAGACGCCATACTCAGGGGCGTCAATATTCTCGCCGACGCCGTAACCGTTACGCTTGGCCCCAAAGGCAGGAACGTCGTACTCGACAAATCCTTCGGCGCCCCCAACGTCACCAAAGACGGCGTCACCGTCGCTAAAGAAGTCGAGCTGGAAGACAAGTTCGAAAACATGGGCGCGCAAATGGTGAAGGAGGTCGCCAGCAAGACTTCCGATGTTGCCGGCGACGGTACTACGACCGCAACGGTGCTAGCACGCCAAATCTACGCCGAAGGCGTCAAGCTCGTGGCGGCCGGCCATGATCCGATGAGCCTGAAGCGGGGTATCGACAAAGCCGTCAACGCAATCATTAATGAGCTCAAAAACATTTCCAAAGCGACCAAAGATCCGAAAGAGATTGCTCAAGTCGGCACCATCGCCGCGAACAACGACTCGACGATCGGTGACGTCATCGCCGAAGCGATGAACAAGGTCGGCAAAGAAGGCGTCATCACGGTCGAAGAGGCAAAAGGCCTCGAGACCACCCTCGACGTCGTCGAAGGCATGCAGTTCGACCGTGGCTATCTGTCACCCTACTTTGTCACGGATCCCGAGAGAATGGAGTGTGTTCTCGAGGACGTCTACTTGCTGATCCATGAGAAAAAGATCAGCAACATGAAAGAGATTTTACCGGTCCTCGAGCAGATCGCCAAGTCCGGCAAGCCGTTCATCATTATCGCTGAAGATGTCGAAGGTGAAGCGCTCGCCACGCTCGTCGTCAATAAAATTCGCGGCACTTTGCGTTGCGTTGCGGTGAAGGCGCCCGGTTTTGGTGATCGGCGCAAGGCCATGCTCGAAGATATCGCGATACTTACCGGCGGCAAGCTCATCGCCGAAGAGTTAGGCATCAAGCTCGACAACATTAATTTACAGGATCTCGGCCGGGCCAAGCGAATCGTCGTCGACAAGGACAATACCACCATCGTGGATGGCGCTGGCAAAAAATCTGATCTCGAGGGGCGCATCAAGCAGATTCGCGCCCAGATCGATGAAACCACCTCCGATTACGATCGCGAGAAGCTTCAAGAGCGCCTCGCGAAGCTGATCGGCGGCGTTGCCGTCATTAATGTCGGCGCGGCAACCGAAGTCGAAATGAAAGAGAAAAAAGCACGGGTCGAAGATGCGCTGCACGCCACCCGCGCGGCAGTCGAAGAAGGCATCGTACCCGGCGGCGGCGTCGCCCTGCTTCGTTCGGCTGTGGCGCTCGAAAAAATTCGCGTCCCTGAAGAAGAACGATGGGGCGTAAATATCATTAAGCGCGCTTCCGAAGAGCCGCTTCGACGCATCGCCATCAACGCGGGAGTCGAGGGCTCGATCGCCCTGCAGAAGGTCAAAGAAGCCAAGGGCGCTTTCGGCTTTAATGCCGCAACCGAAGAGTATGAGGATTTGATGAAATCGGGCATCATCGATGCCACCAAGGTTGTACGCACTGCGTTGCAAAACGCCGCTTCCATCGCGAGTATTTTGCTGACCACAGAAGCGATGGTCGCGGAAAAGCCAGAGGATAAGCCGGCGATGCCGGGAATGCCTCCGGGAGGAGGCATGGGTGGCATGGGCGGCATGGGTGGAATGGGCGGCATGGGCGGCATGATGTAAATTTCGCCTCGGTTTAACCAGAATCGGCCCGTTGAGCGCGGCGATTGACGCGCGCAACGGGCCTTTCTGTTTGCTCCTACCTTGACTGAGAAATCGTTTCGTATTACCGTATTTTGAAAGTTTTCCCTGAAAATATAGCAATTTAGCGACTTATACATGTTCGAATCTTTAACCGACAAGCTCGAACTGACCTTTAAACGCCTCAGGGGTCAGGGCAAGATCACCGATAAAAACATCGACGACGCACTGCGCGAGGTCCGCTTGGCCCTCCTGGAGGCCGACGTCCACGTTCAAGTGGTCAAGACCTTTTTGGAAGCGGTCAAAGCGAAATCGATGGGTCAGGAGGTTTTGCAAAGCCTCACGCCCGAGCAGCAGTTCATCAAGATCGTACGCGACGAGATGATTAATCTTCTCGGCGGCGAACCTGCGGATCTCGATCTTAAAACCGCGCCGCCGGTCGTAATCATGCTGGTCGGATTGCAGGGTTCCGGCAAAACGACGACCCTGGCCAAGCTCGCCCGGCATCTCAGGAAGGATAAAAAACGGGTTCCATACCTCGTCCCTGCTGATATCTATCGTCCGGCCGCCATCGAGCAGTTAAAGATCCTTGGCCGAGAGCTCGAGCTACCGGTTTATGACGCGGATCCCGAAACTTCGCCGGTCGCGATCTGTCAACGCGCGCTTCAGGAAGCCAAGCAAAAGTTTTGCGACGTCATGCTCATCGATACCGCCGGGCGGTTACACATCGATGACGAACTCATGCAAGAGCTCGCGTCGATCAAAGACGCGGTGCGCCCGCATCAGATTCTGTTCGTCGCCGATTCGATGACTGGCCAAGATGCCGTCAACCAGGCCAGGGGATTCGACGACAAGCTTGGGCTATCGGGCATTATCCTCACCAAGCTGGACGGCGACGCCCGCGGCGGGGCCGCGCTGTCGATTCGCCAGATGGTCGGCAAGCCTATTTTGTTTTCCGGCATCGGCGAGAAACTCGATGCCTTGGAGCCGTTTTATCCGGATCGCCTGGCGTCACGCATTCTCGGCATGGGCGACGTGCTCTCGCTGATTGACAAAGTGCAGCAGAACGTCGAGCAGAAAGAAGCCGCGCGGTTGCAGCAGGCGTTTCAGAAACAGCAATTTACCCTCGAAGAGTTTCAACTCCAACTCCAGCAAATCAAACGGATGGGACCGGTCGGCAACTTGCTGGAGATGATCCCGGGTGGGAAAAAGCTCGCCGCGCAAGTCGACTCGGATAAAGCCGAGCAAGAATTGAAGCGCGTCGAGGCCATCATCAACTCGATGACGTTGCAGGAGCGCCGCAATCCGGCGATTTTAAACGGCAGCCGGCGGCGACGCATCGCTCAGGGCAGCGGCACGACCGTGACCGATATCAATCGATTGATGAAACAATTTTTAGAGATGAAAAAAATGATGCAAAAGGTCAGCAAAGGCGGCATGCGCTCGCTGCTCGGCCGAATGCCCAACCCTTTCCATTAAAAGAGAAGGAACAACAAGCATGAGCGTGTCTATTCGAATGAGCCGGCATGGGGCGAAGAAAAAACCTTTCTACCGTATCGTCGTGAGCGACCAGCGTTATCCGCGCGACGGTCGTTACATCGAACAGGTCGGCACTTACGATCCGAGGGCCAAGACGGGCGGAGTTAAATTGAACCGCGACAAGATCGACGCGTGGATCAAGAAAGGCGCCAAGCCCTCTCAAACCGTCTCCCAGTTGATCAAAAAAGAGCGCCAAGCCGGGTAAGGCTTTTCATGAAGGATTTGGTTGAGTACTTAGCAAAATCCTTGGTGAACAACCCCGCCGCCGTCGAAATCAATGAAACGAACAGCGACGGCACCTCGGTTGTGCAACTCAAGGTCGCCAAGGAAGATTTCGGAAGGATTATCGGCAAGCAAGGTCGCACTGCCAAGTCGATCCGTACGTTAGTCAACGCCGCCGCAGCCATAGCCAACCGCAAAGTCGTGCTGGAAATCTTCGAAGAGAAGTAGCGGCCGTCGCCGTGTGCGCCGATGGCTGAGTCTTTAGTCCCCCTCGGTGAAATCGTCACCACCCATGGGCTCAACGGCTGGTTGAAGCTTAATCCTTTCAACTTGAACACAACGGCGTTGTCGGCCGGGGTCGAAGTGGTTCTGCACAAGTCCGGAGCGCAAACCCTGCGGCGGATCGAGGCAAGCCATCCCCACCGCAACCAGTTGCTGGTGAAATTTCAAGAAGTCGACAACCTCGAGGGTGCGCTGACATACGTCGGTTCGACTCTCTCGGTCGGCGAGGCCGCGCTGGAGAGCTTGCCTCCCGGTCACTATTATCATTATCAGGTCGTCGGCTTTGACGTTGTCTCCGTGAGCGGTGCGCGCCTCGGGACGATCTCGGCGATCATGTCGACGCCGGGCGGCGAGATCTACGTCGTTAAAGGCGAGCACAAAGAACATTTGATTCCGGCGATTAAAGAATTTATCGAAAAAGTCGATTTCACCACGGGCAAAATGATCATAAATCCTCCGGACGGTCTGTTGGATCTCTGATCGCCTTAAAAGGCCGATGCCGAATTTCACCATCATCACTATTTTCCCGCAGATGTTTGACTCACCTCTCGGCCATAGCATCTTGAAGAAGGCGCGCGAGAAAGGTTTGATTAAAACGACCTTCGTTGACCCGCGCAACTACACGACCGATCGACATCGCAGCACCGATGACGCGCCCTACGGCGGTGGCCAAGGCATGGTCATGAAACCAGAGCCGTTAGTCGCGGCGATCGAAGATGCGAGGAGTAAAGCTCCCCCGGCGCGGGTGATCCTGCTGGCGCCGCAAGGACGTGTGTTCGACCAGGCGGCCGCGCGCCGTCTGTCCAAAGAGCAAGAAATCGTCTTAATCTGCGGTCGCTACGAAGGCGTCGACGAACGTGTCAAAGCGTTCGTCGATGAAGAAATATCCATTGGTGACTACACGCTGAGCGGTGGTGAGCCCGCGGCGACCGTCGTCATCGACGCCGTCGCTCGTTTGGTTCCCGGCGTTTTGGGGAACGAAATCTCTGCGGTGGAAGAATCTTTTACGGAAGATTTACTGGAATACCCGCAGTACACGCGGCCCGAGGACTTTCGCGCCATGAAAGTACCGGAGGTTTTACTGTCTGGCGACCATGAGCGCATCCGCCGCTGGCGCCATGAGCAAAGCCTCCTCCTTACGCGTGAGCGCCGGCCGGATCTTTATTCCAAGGCAACCGGAGAGCGATCTGAAAAAGCCGCCCGCGGAGGCATCTCGGCTCCGATCTATGTTGCCCTGCTGCATCATCCGGTTTACGACAAAAACGGCCAAGTCGTCACCACGGCGATTACCAACATGGATATCCATGACATCGCGCGCTCCGGCTGCACCTACGGCCTGCGCGGCTTTTTTGTCATTACGCCGGTCAAAGCGCTCCAACGGCTTGCGCTGAAGATCATCGACCACTGGGAGACCGGTTACGGCAGCCAATACAACGCCACGCGCAAGGAGGCCCTGGCGCTGGCTCGGATTTGCGACAGTCTCGACGATGCAATCATTGCCATCGAGCGTGAAACTGGTAACAAGCCCCTCCTTGTCGCCACGTCGGCGCGGCGCTCCAAAGAGCAGCGCGCCTCTTTCGCTGCGTTGCGAGACGTGTTAGATAAAGACACTCGGCCTTTCCTGATACTACTCGGCACCGGATGGGGCTTAACCGAGGCTATACTTTTACAATCAGACTACGTTTTAGAGGCGGTCGAGGGGCAAGGTGATTACAATCATCTCTCGGTGCGCTCGGCTGCCGCGATCATCCTAGATCGGCTGCTGGGACGGCCGTGACAAACCCGCGACAAATTGGAGTTAGTCATGAACATTGTCGGTCAGCTCGAAGCACAGCAACTCAAGAAGGAACCGCCGGCGCTCCGCCCGGGCGAGACCGTGCGCGTTCATGTTAAAGTCGTCGAAGGCGAAAAGGAACGGACCCAGGTCTTCGAAGGGATCGTAATCGGCATGTCCGGCAGCGGCAACCGCGCTATGTTTACCGTGCGCAAAATCTCTTACGGTGTCGGCGTTGAACGAATCTTCCCGATCCATTCTCCGCGCATCGACCGAGTCGAAATCGTCGCGCGCGGCAAGGTGCGGCGGGCAAAGCTTTATTTTCTGCGGGAGAGATCTGGCAAGGCCGCTCGACTAACCGGCGAAGACCGATAAGTGCACCGGCGAGATCGCTCTAGCAGGTCACGGGGCGTTACCCTATGGACTTTTTAACAGTCTGCTACGTCCCGCCTAAGACATTTCCATTGCCATCGAAAGTTGCTCCTGGGTGAATACGTAATTCGCCCACGCGAGCTTCTCCTTTGAAATACCCCCCCGGCATAAGCTCGAAACAGCCCATCGTCTGCACCGAGCCAACGAGCCGGCCCTCCAGATGAACCTGTCGCGCGGAGATATGTGCGTCGACGTCGGCGTTGGAGCCGATCACCAGCAGCTCGGTGGATTTTATTTCCCCGGTGAAATGTCCGTCGATCTTGACTGGCAGATTGTAACTGAGCTTGCCGGCAATCGAGGAGTTGGCGAATAAAACCGTTCGCGGCGTCGCTCCCTGGATAACTGAAGGATTTTCTTTATTTTTCATGGTGCCTGGGGGAAGCGCCGCTATAAACCGCTATAGGATACCATCGAAGCGGCGCTAACAAAAGCCGCATGCTGCGCCCTGTATCGGCAGCATCGAGGTATGTTAGCATGACCTCATGGATCTCTTTGCAGCGGCTCCAACGGCAAAACAGCAGCCATCCTCGCAACCGCTCGCCGAAAGAATGCGCCCGGCAGATTTGGAACAATTCGTCGGCCAGGAACATCTCTTAGGCCCCGGAAAGCTTCTGAACGGCATGTTGACTTCAGGAAAGCTTCGCTCCTTGATTTTCTGGGGGCCGCCGGGAAGCGGCAAAACCACTCTGGCGCAGATTATCGCGAAATCAGTCAGCGCAGCTTTCGTGAATTTTTCCGCGGTGACTTCCGGCGTCAAAGATCTCAAGAAGATCATTCACGAGGCGGAACAACTCCAGCGTCTCGGCAAGGCGACAATCCTCTTCATTGACGAGATTCATCATTTCAACAAAGCCCAACAGGACAACTTTTTACCTCACGTCGAGCGCGGCACCTTGATCATAATCGGCGCGACCACGGAGAATCCCTCTTTCGAACTAATCTCGCCCCTGCTCTCGCGCTGCCAAGTGCTCGTGCTTAAAATGCTCTCGCCCGCGGATCTCGGCACAGTCGTCGATCGCGCGCTTGACGACGGCGAGCGCGGTTTGGGGAAGCTCAAGCTCAAGATTTCGGCTGAAGGGCGCGAGTTCCTGATCCAGCAGGCGCAGGGCGATTGCCGCACCGCCCTCAATGCTCTCGAAAACGCTGCCACGCTTACGGAAGCACACGGCGGCAAGGAGATCGGGCTGAGGCAACTCCAGGAAGCATTGCAGAGCCGGGTATTGCGATACGACAAGTCCGGCGAGGAGCATTACAACGTCATTTCGGCCTTTATTAAAAGCATGCGCGGCAGCGATGCCGACGCCGCGCTTTACTGGATGATGCGCATGATCGAAGCCGGTGAGGACCCGCTCTTCATCGCCCGGCGAATGGTGATCTTCGCCGCGGAAGACATCGGCAACGCAGATCCGCAAGCTCTTCAGGTCGCCTTAGCGGCCAAGGACGCGGTTCATTTCGTCGGACTACCTGAAGGACGGATTCCGCTCGCGCAAGCGGCGATCTATCTTGCCAGCGCGCCCAAATCGAATGCTTCGTACAAAGCCATGCTCGCCGCGGCGCAGGATGTGAAGGAACGGGGCGCTTTACCGGTGCCGCACCACTTGCGCAACGCGCCGACGGCGCTGATGCAGCAGCTCGGCTACGGCAAAGACTATAAATATGCCCATGACTATGAGGACCAAATCATTGACCAGCAGCACTTGCCCGCGGAATTGCTCGGCAAGCGCTACTATGCTCCGTCGGACTCCGGTTACGAAAGGCAGATTCAAGCGCGCCTGAAAGCTAGGCAGGATAAAAGGAACGAGCGCAAGCGCTAATCCGTTTCCTCGGCAAGATTCGACGTTGACGGCGGCCGCGTGTTCGGAGGATCATTCTTGAATCCCCGCCAGGTCGAGCAGAAAAACATATGAGAAGGCGGTCTCGCGATGGCGGCGGAAGCGGCCTGACGCGCCGCCATGTCCGGCTTCCATGTTGGTTTTAAGTAGCAACCGGTTCTGGTCGGTCTTGAACTCGCGTAACTTGGCCGCCCACTTGGCCGGCTCCCAATACTGCACCTGAGAGTCATGCAACCCGCCGGTGATCAGCATCGCCGGGTAGGCTTTTCTTTCGACACAATCGTACGGTGAATAGGACAGCATGTAATCGTACGATTCTTTATCGTTGGGATCGCCCCACTCGTCGTACTCGCCGGTGGTCAGTGGAATCGAGGAGTCGAGCATCGTGCTCACCACGTCGACGAACGGCACCTCGGCGACAATGCCCTTGAATAGGTCGGGGCGCAGGTTGCTGATCGCGCCCATCAGTAAGCCTCCCGCGCTCCGTCCCATGGCAAACAACTTTTCGGGACTGGTGAATTTTTCTGCGATCAAAAACTCCGCGGCGGCGATGAAATCGTTAAAGGTGTTTTTCTTCTTGAGCAGCTTGCCGTCCTCGTACCAGCGCCGTCCCATTTCTTGGCCGCCGCGAATATGCGCAATGGCATAGACGAAACCTCGATCGACCAGGCTCAAGCGTGGCGACGAGAAACTCGCGTCGATACTCAAGCCGTAAGAACCGTAACCGTAGAGCAGCATCGGATTGGCACCGTTCTTGGGCATTCCTTTCCGGTAAAGCACGGATATCGGAATCGTCGTGCCGTCGGCCGCGGTCGCATAAAGCCGCTCGGTCACATAAAGATCCGGGTCGAAACCGCCGAGCACCTCCTCGCGCTTGAGCAGCGTCTTTTTCCGCATTGCCATATCGTAGTCGTAAATCGAAAGCGGTGTCTTCATCGACGTGTACTCGAAGCGCAAGATGGGCGTTTCGAACTGCAGATTCACGTTGAGATTGGCCCGGTACGCCGGCTCATCGAACTCTAAATAATGCCCGGTCCCTCCTGACCAGGGAAGGATACGAATCTGCGTCAGGCCGCGCGCGCGTTCTTCCAAAACCAAATGTTCTCGAAACAGCTCGAAATCGGCGAGGTAAACGTCATTCCGATGCGGAATAATTTCCTGCCAATGCTCGCGCCCGGTTCTATGGAGTGGCGTCGACATCAAACGAAAGTTCTTCGCCTGATCGTTGGTGCGTATGATGAAGCGGTCGTGAAAGTGCTCGATCTGATACTCATGCTCGCGCTCGCGCGGCAGAAAGATCTCGAATTCGCCGGACGGCCGGTCCGCTTCGAGATAACGGTATTCCTGGCTGTTGGTATGCGATGAGACGATCATCAGGAATTTTCGCGATTTGGTTTTAAAAATGTAGGCGACGAACGTCTCATCGTCTTCTTGATAAACCAGCTGGTCCTCCGCTGGGTCGGTGCCGATAACGTGGCGATAGATTTGAAACTGGCGCAACGTGGTCTTGTCCGGCTTGCCGTAAAACAGCGTCCTGTTGTCGTTCGCCCAGGCAAGATTCTCGGTCACATTAGGCAGCACCTCCGGCAGCATTTCGCCGGTCGTCAGGTTTTTGAGATAAGCGGTGTGGATGCGCCGCCCCTGCGTATCGATGGCGTAAGCGAGAATGTCCTGGCCTGAGCTTACCGCGGAGCCGCCAACTGAAAAAAACTCATGTCCCGCAGCCAACACGTTGGCATCGAGCAGGATTTCTTCATCCTCCTGTAACAAGCCGCGCTTGCGCGCATAGATCGGATACTCTTTCCCGGGCTCGTAACGCGTATAGTAATAGTAATCGTCGCGTTTGTATGGAACCGACATGTCGGTCTGCTTTATTCGCCCGATGATTTCCTCGAACAGCTTCTCCTCGAAAGCGCGCGTATGCGCCATCTCTTTAGCCGCGTATTGGTTCTCCTCATTCAGGTAACGAATCACGTCGGGATTGTCCCGTTCGCGCAGCCAGTAGTAGTCATCCACGCGTATATGGCGGTGCTTTTCGAGCCGAGTCGGTATCTTTTTAGGCATTACGGCCTCAAAACGGACAGGCTTGCATCTTCCACATCGGCTTCCCTTACCCAACCCACCGTCCCCTTCTTTGTTTTCACCATGTACCAGAATTCGCCGGCGCCGGAGACTTTACCCAGCGGAACGAGTTCATCGCCGCCCATCAATTTAACGAGGGCTTCCGATTGATTGTCGTGTCGACCGCGTATCACGATCTCGTCCCGTTTCACGCGCAGAACTTTGGGTATTGGCATAGCAGGCTCGAGACCGATCGATCCGGTCATTACGCCGCTATTGGTCTCGTCAACCAACTTGCGAAACATATCGACGGCTCTGGGCGAAGCCCAGTCCATCGAACCAGACTTCATGCCGATCGCCCGGCCGTCGCTGTCGATCACATAACTCACAGGTATCCCGTAGACCCGGTAGGACGCCGCTACCCGGCCATCGGCATCCAAGAGCGTAGAAAAATTCAGGTTATGAGTTTTCATGAATCTGGCCACGAGCGCGGCATTTTCTCTCTGATTGATTGCAACGACGGTAAGCCCCTGCCCGCCAAAGCTTCGGCTGAGCTGTTCCATCGACGGCATTTCATCCCGGCAGGGACCGCACCAGGTTGCCCAAAAATTGAGCAATACCATTTTGCCGCGATAGCCGCTTAGACTCGCAACATTGCCGTTTAGCTCACGCAGGCTGAACTCCGGCGCGCGATTTATCACTGGCTTTATCAATCCTATGGATTTTAGCAGCCCTGCGACGGCCGCGGGATTCCTCCCCTGTTGCGCGAACAGTGGATTCGGCACTGCAGCAACAGTTAGCCAGATTGCAACGATGCTTTTGACGGCAGCTCGAATCATTGGGTCTCCTTTTGATCAATGAATAAGCCGCGGAAGATCCGGTGAGCTCCTCCAGTAACATTCATTTCGGAGGTTCATAATAGCACCTTTGCCCGGCTGCGTTGACACGATAATTCTACATCGGCTACTGTCGATTCTGCGGGCTCCGCGCAGTGATCTTTTCACTAGCCCGCTACATGACACACTTGAAATTTTCGTCGATCACCCTCAGCCGCCTAGCGGTTCCGTGGCGGATAGCCGCCGTCGCGCTGATTTTAGCGTTCGTGCCAGCGCCGGTCGCCAGTGAGACCGCGCGCCGAGCGATTGTGCTCGCCTGGGACGGCGTCGTGCCCGCTTTCGCGCACGAGATGTTGCGCGCGGGGAAACTTCCCAATCTGGCAAAGCTGATCGAAGGTAGCGCCTTTGCCGATGATGTCGTAGCCGTGTTTCCGTCCAAGACGGCGCCCGGCTTTGCCGCGTTGATCACCGGCGCGCCGCCGAATGTCACCGGCATCAGCGGTAACCGCGTGCCGCGAGCGCCACGCGACCAGTTCACCATTTTGGAAAGTCTGCCGGGTTTTGACGCAGCGCCTTTGCGCGCCGAATCGATCTGGTCCGCCGCGCGCCGGGCCGGAAAAAAATCCGTGGTCTCACATATTCCCGCATTTGCCGGCGAGCTTGCTGAAGGGAGTGTGCGTTTCGCGGGTTACACCTTGATCGCCGGGCGCGACGGCATCGTCACCAAGAACAAGGGGCAGAGTACGGCAACGGGAACGTGGCGTAATTCGCCGCCAAGTATGGCCTTGCCGCTTGAAATCAGTTTCCATATCGGCAAATCGAGATTTTTTGGTCTGATCATCGACGACCCCGCCGATGATCAGACCGGTTATGATAGCTTAATCCTGGCCAGCGCTCGCGACGGCGACACCGTCACTGTCAAGCTCAAGGCAGCGCCTCCCGGCGTTGGCCGCGAACTTTTCTGGAGCCCGCCCGTCGCGATCAAAAGCACCGGCAATCAAGATGCCAAATGCTATTTTCGGCTGTTCGATCTCAAGCCGGACGGCAGCGATTTTTTTCTCTACTACACCCGACCGGCCCGCGACCTGCCTGTCGACGCCGACAGCGATGTAGTCGCGAGCCCGACGGTGCGCACCTTTGTCGGCAACGGCGCGGCGGTCCTTTTCCAACAGGGCGCTTTCGGCCGCACCATCCCCAACGGAGGCCAGGGCGGCGCCGAAGCGCGTTATCTCGAAACCATGGCGTTTGCGCAGCATCAGTTGACGGAGACCCATCGGTGGGCGATCGAAAATCTGCCCTGGGATCTATTTCTTGCTTACACGCCGTTCCCCGATGAAGCGGAACATTTGTGGCGGGGCCATCTCGATGCGAGCCTATCCAGTTACCGGCAAGATCTCGCCGACCGCGTAAGGCCATTGCTCGAACGCGCGTATCGCAGCTCCGACGATCTTCTCGGCGTGCTCCTCAGCAAACGCCCCGCGAATTCTTTGGTTGCCTTGATCTCCGACCACGGCTTGCAAGGCATCAATAAACGCGTCGCCCTCAACCCAGTCTTGCAGCAGGAGGGTTTGCTGGTCCTAGACGCTCAAGGAAGGGTCGATCTGACAAAAACCAAGGTGCTTTATCCGGCGGCCAACAACGGATACTTGTTGATTAACTCGAAGGACCGCAAGAGCGGCATCGTCGGCAGTGATGAGCGAGCCGAGCTGATTCGTAAGGTGCGTGCGATACTTTTGGCGCTACGCGACGGTGAGCAACAAATCGTCAAGGCCGTTTACGACACCGAAACTGACGGCGCGACGATGGGTCTCGGCGGAGAAGTCGGCGGCGACATCCATATCGAGCTCGCGCCGGGCTACGATTTCGATCCACGGATCACCGCCGTGAGCTTAGTCAGCGAGACGCCGCCCTACGGAAGTCATGGAGCAAGTCCGGCACAAACCGCCATGCGTACCCTTATGGTTTTCAACGGACCGGGCATTCGGCCGGGGCAAAAACTCAAGAATGTCCGCATCATCGATTTCGCCCCGACCCTAGCGTGGCTGCTTGATTTACCCAAACCCAAGGATGCCACCGGCCGGGTGCTATTCGAAATGCTCGCCGAACCGCGTTGATCGAGGACAATCAGCGTGCCACGGGATGTTATCGAAGGAACATCGATCATGACCAGTAAAACCACTAAAGCGGATGCGGCTCAGAAATACGACAGGTTCCGAGGTGAACAATGAAACCGGTGCAACTTTTTTGCTGGCATTTCATGGCCTACCCGTATCTCGACAAAGATTTTGACGAGAAGGAATACACAGGCTGGGTGACGGTGCCGAATCGCTTGTGGGATAACGGCAAAACGCGCGGCTTGTACCAGGAATATATCGACCAGCTAGCGTACGCCGATGAGCTTGGCTTTGACGGCATGGTGCTGAACGAGCATCACCAAAACATTTATGGCTTGATGCCTTCGCCCAACCTGATCGCCGCGGCGCTCACGCAATGCACCGCGCGCGGTAAAATCGTCATTCTAGGCAATCTGCTGCCGCTGCATTTGAATCCCATGCGCGTCGCCGAAGAGTACGCCATGCTCGATCAGATGAGCGACGGCCGCTTGATTGCCGGCTTCGCGCCTGGCGGCGGTCCGGAAACGTTTAACTACGATGTCCCGTCGGCGAATACGCGGGAAAAATTTTGGGAAGCCGCGGACCTGATCGTACGCTCCTGGACCGAGGACGGGCCATTCGCGCACGAGGGGCGCTATTTTCCGCTCCGCTATGTGAATCTCTGGCCGAAACCGCGACAAAAACCGTTTCCGCCGGTGTGGATTCCCGGTTCGCGGAGCCCGTCAACCATGATCGAGGTGGCTAAACGCGGGTACTGTTACTTCCTGTCATCACGGAGCCACGGCGGTGAGACCCATCGGGCACAGCAGGAATTCGCCGACGTGTTGGAGAAACACGGCGACAAGTACCATCCGTTCCGTTTTGGTATTTTGATGTCGACTTACGTCGCCGAGACCGATCAACAAGCGCGCGCGGAATGCGAAGAAGGAGTTTGGTATTTTTTGAAAAATTGTCTCAAGGGCCACTTGCGCCGTGAAGGGCGGCAACTCACTTATGGCCCCGGCGTTCCGTACATCCCTGCCGCGGCCTGGCGCGAATATCTAAAAGGCTACCAGCCGGGCCGCAAGCTCTTGGGGGACGTGGAAAATTGGCAAGAGCTCGACGCTTCGCAATCGATCATCGTCGGCAGCCCCGAGACGGTTACGCGACGGATTAAAACTCTTATCGAGAAAGCCAAAGTCGGCAACCTGCTGATTCAATTTCAGCTCGGCAACATGCCCGACCCTCTGGCGCGGAAGAGCATGAAGCTGTTCGCCGAAAAGGTCGCGCCGGCTTTGCGCGACGCATCTCTAACCCAGTTCCGCAAAGAATATCCCGACCTCAACCTGGAATCACCGAAGGAGGCAATCCAGTGAGCGGTCGAATCCTCGAGATCAATAAGCGTAACGTACAAATTTTGGAAAACGGCAGCGGCCCACCGCTGCTCTACCTCCACGGTTTCGCCGACGTTCACTCGGTCAAAGAAAGCTGGCTGCCGTTCCACGAGAGATTAGCCGAGCACGCTCGCGTGATCGCGCCGGCCCACCCCGGCTGCGCCCGGACCGATGAAGACAAAGACATCGACACGATCGAGGATATTGTCTTTCACTATCTCGAAGTGCTCGATAGCGCGAAGCTAAGTCACTTCGATCTCGTCGGCACTTGCGTCGGCGGCTGGATCGCCGCCGAGCTCGCCGCGCGCCATCCGGAAAAAATTCGCAAGCTGGTTTTGATCGGCGCCACCGGACTGTTCGTTCAAGGCGCGCTGATCGGTGACGTGTTCATGAACGCCCAACCCGAGTACGGCTCGAGCTACGCGTCATTGCGCCAAATGCTTTTTTCCAGTGCTAATCATCCGATCGCCTTGGAACTCTTTCCGGACGGCAAAGGCGAATTGGAAGACGAAGTCCGCCGCTATCAGATGCTGCGATTGAGCTCGCGCATCGGCTTCAAACCGCCCTACTTCTATAATCATTCGCTCAAAAACCGCCTGCACAGAATCACGCCGCCGACGTTAGTCATCTGGGGTGAACACGACCGCATGGTCCCGCGCGTTCACGGCGAGACTTACGCTGAACGAATTCCTGACGCAAAACTCATCATCATCCCCGCCGCCGGCCACAGCGCTCATGCGGAGAAGCCGGATGAGACGGCAAAACTGATTGGCGAATTTCTCAAACAGTGACTTGGAAAGCGGAACTTAGTCGGCTACCGTGACCTTTTCCGCTCCGTCAATCGTCCTCGGCCGGTTTCGCTACGGCTTCCTGTTTGCGAAACAGCGACAGAATGAAGGCCGCGACACAGATTAATGCTGCCAACTGAAAAACATCTTGGAACGCTGCGATAAAATTCTCGGTGGATTCCAGATGCGCGGCTTGGTCTGAATAGAACTGCCGCTGTTTGCCGAACAACACGCTCCAACCCGTCGCGCCGAACACAATGCCGAGAGTGCGCATCATGTTAACGATACTACCGGCGACCCCTTGTTGATTACGAGAAATGGCGCCCATCACAAAGCTCATATTGGGAGCCTCGAACACACCCAATCCCAAGCCGACGACGCCCAGCGCCAGCGCCACGGAGAGATAATCGGCTTGAGCGTCCAGACAGCTAGTCATCCACAAACCTAACGCTTGCAAAAGCAGACCCAGAGAGCTCAAGCCCGCCGTGCCAATGCGGTCAGATAGCCTGCCGGTTATCGGCGCGGCGAGGGTCGTCATCAAAGCAGGCGCGAGCATCAACGTGCCGCCGGTGGTTGCCGGATAGTGCAGCACATCGATCACGTAATAGGGCACGAGCAAGCCGATGGCGAATCTCGCACAGTTGGCCAATATCGTCAGAAGGTTAGCAACAATAATCGGCGCTCGGCGAAAGAGACCCAGGTCGACCACCGGCGCGCTCACCCGTGATTCGGTTATAAGAAATCCGGCGAAACATGCCAGTGAAAAGAGCAGCAGAAGTGTCACGTCGGAAGACGCCCACCCCCCAGCGCGGCTTCGACTGAGCGCGAGTAAAAAACCCGCTAAGCTTCCCGCTAACGTCAGGGCCCCCAAAAGATCAAATCGTTGAGATAGTCCGCGGTGGCGAAACGCCGGCAACTTTACAGCGGCCAGCCACGCCAGCAAGAGTGCCGGCACGACGCGGAACAAAAAAACCGCCCGCCAGCCAAATGCATCGACCAGCATGCCGCCGAGCAGCGGCCCCAGAGCATAGCCCGCCGCCATGCTCATCTGGAAGAGTCCGAGCGCACGACCCCGTGCTTCGACTGGGACAGCCAACGTCACCAATGCGGGAGCGGTGCCGGACACAAGCGCGGCCCCGACTCCTTGTGCCACCCGGGCTGCTATCAGCCAGCCGAACGATGGCGCCAATCCACAACCGGCAAAAGCGGCCGCGCTCGCGACCAATCCGCAGATCAACAATCGTCCATGACCCGAGAGATCAGCAAGCCGCCCGCAACCGAGCAATAGACTGGAGTGGGTCAGCACGTACCCCACGACGACCCACTGTATCGAGGTCACTTCTAGAGAGAAGGCCTGTGTGATGGCCGGGAACGCGATGTTGACGGCACTATCGAGCGACCCCAGAAATGCGCTTAGACTGGCAATAACAACCGAATACCCCAGGAGCGGCGAATTAGAAAAAATTCTCGTATGTTCCTTAGCGCCGATGTTTATCCCTTCTGGCGAGCACCTCGAGAGAGAGGAAACGGTTGCGTGTGGTGACTCGCCGGAAGCATGCTTATGCTGACTTATATCTACGAAACATCGAACGGTCAAAATCGTCGTGAGCATTCTCAGTTACGGGCGGAAACAAAGCCAAAAATTTTCACTGGCATCTAACCGGTTGTGGTTTCACGGCAATGGGCTCTTGTGATAGCAGTTGTACTCTCTTATTGATTGCGTTTCCCAGCGCTAACCTTGAGGAGGTAACATGGAACCATTCGGGTCAACAAATCATACGCTTGAGATCGGTGACGTCGAATATCTTCGCCATGGGGACACGCCGCTCCTGCTGCGCCTCTTCAAACCCTCCGGCACCGGGCCCTTCCCGCTCATCGTCGAGCTCCACGGCGGCGCTTGGTGTCGCGGTGACCGCGCCAACGACACGGCGCTCAATGAAGCACTGGCCAAAAGCGGCGTCGTGGTGGCCGCGCTGGATTGGCGCATGCCGCCTGTGGCGTCGTATCCTGCTTCGCTCATGGACATCAATTACGCCGTGCGCTGGCTCAAAGCGCGGGCCAGCGAGCTGCGCAGCCGCGCTGAGCTAGTCGGAATTATGGGAAGTTCGAGCGGCGGACACCAGGCGATGCTTGCAGCAATGCGGCCGCGGGATCTGCGCTATTCGGCGCTGCCCCTTCCCGCCTCCACTGCGCAGGTTGACGCCAGTGTGCGTTGTGTCGTGATGTGTTGGCCCGTGATCGATCCACTGAGCCGCTACCATTACGCCAAAGATCTCAAAACACGCGGCGGGTCGCATGCGGAGTTTGCCGACCGGGTGTTACCCAACCACGATCAATTTTGGAGCAGCGAAGAAGCGATGGCCGAGGGCAGCCCCACGCGCGCGCTCCAACGAGGCGAAAAAGTGGAATTGCCACCTGCCCTCTATATTCAAGGCACTGCCGACATGGCACATCCAAAAGCTGACCTCGAGCGCTTCGTTGAAACTTACCGCAAGGCTGGCGGGCATCTTGAGCTGGAACTTTTCGAAGGTGAAGCCGAGGGCTTCATCGGCAGAAACGCCAACTCACTCAATGCAGCAAGGGCGACGGAGAAAATCATCGATTTCGTACACAAACAGCTCTGTTGAGCCGCACAGCGGCCGATCAACACCCCAACCAGTTTTTTTTCGTTAAACAAAATACAACAAAATGCCCTGAGGTAGCGGGCAAGATTTGCTTTAATCTCCCCAGCACTCCCATCCTTTCCCTTTTTTTCGCCCACTATCCATCGTCAGCCGAATTTCGGTCGGCCGAAAATTTTCTTGACGTTTTCGAGATTTTCAGTACTCTACGTCACAATAGCAATTGACCTTTTCTCAAGACCATCGAACAAGTTTCTCACCGCCTGCGTCGTTATTGGCAACTATCTGACCATGTAGTCACCACTCGAAAAGTGTTCTTATATCCCGTTCGTTACGATCTAATCTAAGGTATTTGGATCACAAGCGCTCATACTGCGCAGTTTTGAGTGTGTAAAATCAAAGAGCTGGTGCTAAACTATCTAAAAGCGTGGGAGTTCAGCTAAGTTGGAATCGAGGCTAGCGGCTAATCATTACGCTCGAGTTTTACGGGTGATCGGCCAAGATATCGCCGATTTGTTTCCTGTACAGCTCGAAATTGAACAACAACAACGCAATTTTATCGTGCGCGCACGCTGCGATCGCAGACGATCCGAAGGCAAAGCTCCGCCTCAGCCCGCCGAGGCGCCCAAAATCGGATTTCGAAGCATCCTTCATAGACTCAACACGATTCGGCTGGATAAAGCACCGGAAAAATCTGAGTTGGTGACGGTGAACCGGGCTTACAATCCCATGGACATAAGCCGCATCGACGAAGCTGGCCTACAGCGCCGTATACAGATGGGCAAGATCCCGGACATTCATAACCTTGGCGAAGCGCTCCGCACGATTGGCAGAATCATCGATGCCGATGAAGGCCGTCTGACGAGAATCTTTAAAGACCAACGCCGTGTCATATTCGATTACGTTGTGAGAGGCGGCGAGGCGCGTAAAGTGGAAATGACCCTCACGGAACTGTACAAAGTTCAACAGACTTACTATCAAGCCCGCAGTGCCGCGCAAACCATTGATTTATGGAAGGGGAAAAAGTAGGTCGGCCAGATCGACGATTTTTCTAAGTTCGTAAATCAAACCAGCTGCCGAATTACGCCATCAGAACCGCCTCACCGCCTCTCGCGACCGGACCCTCCTGTTGCAATCACCACAATTCGATAGCACCGGCAGATTGCTCAGAGAGACTTTGATCGCCCAGACTGCTCAAACCTCTCGCGGCAAGGCAAATCGAGCGCAACCAAGCATATGAATCTTTTCTCAGCAGCCTGCTATGGCAAGCGTAACTTGGGATCCAGGGCGTCGCGCAACGAGTCGCCGAAAAGATTGAAAGCAAAAACTGCGAGGCTGATGGCAAGCCCAGGGTAGATCGCCATCCAAGGCGCGCGTTCGGCGAACTCGACGGCGGCGCCGCGCAGCATAAGACCCCAGGCTGCTTGCGGTTCCGCGACGCCGAGACCCAGAAAGGAAAGTGAGGCCTCCAAAAGAATCGCCTGACCCAGAAACGCGGTCAGCATGATCAGATAGGGCGCCATGACATTGGGAATCATATGGCGAACAATGATTCGTAGTGGACCAAAACCGAGCGCGCGCGCGGCTTCGACAAATGGCATCTCACGTAAAGCGAGGGCGCTGCTGCGGACGACGAGAGCGCAACGCGGCACCATGGGAACCGTGATGGCGAGGATGACATTCGTCACTCCGGAGCCCAGCAAGGAAACGACCACCAGCGCCAAAATGATCAGTGGAAACGACAAAAGCAGATCCATGAAACGCTGGAGTACGAGGTCGATCTTGCCGCCGAAATATGCGCTGCTTACACCGATCAGCGCTCCAAGGGTTGCCCCCAGGAATGAAGACGCGAACCCGATCCATAAAGCAGTCCGCGAACCGTAGATGATACGGGTAAATACGTCTCGACCAAAAGAGTCCGTGCCAAACCAATGAGATGAATTCGGTGCCTGGAGCATTTTTCCGTAATCCGTCGTCAGCGGATCGTAGGGCGAAACGAAGCCCGCAAAGATTGCAGCCATGATCATAATGCCTATAATGCCGGCTCCGACGGCTCCCACCGGACGCCGAAGGATGAACCTGAGAGACGTCTCAACCCACGAATGAAGGCGGGAGGAAACCGGAACCGTGAAGATCGGAACACTAGCTCTTGCCATAGGAAAAAATTCCTAAGATTGCGATCGGGTGTGACGTCTTGAACGCCTTGCACTGTTTGAACATTCTTCCGTTTTTCTGTTCGTTCAACGATAGCGGATCCGTGGGTCCAACCAAGCATTTATTAAGTCAACGAGAAAATTCACGAAAATAAAAACAAACGAAGTGAGCAAAACCAGGCTTTGCACCATCGTGTAGTCGCGCTGGCTAATGGCTTCGACGAAGAGCTTGCCGATGCCGTTCAGATTGAAAACCTGCTCGGTCACCACCAAACCGCCAACAAGAAAAGCAAACTCAAGTCCGATCACGGTAATCACCGGCAGCAATGCGTTTTTGAGCGCGTGGCGGATCAGAACCGCCCGCTCCCACAGTCCTTTGGCGCGGGCGGTGCGAATGTAGTCTTCCCGCAAGACTTCCAATACCGCCGAACGCGTCATGCGCGTCGCGACGGCGGAGTATCGGTAACCGACGGCTAAGGCGGGCCAGATAAGCTGCGTCAAATTGGCCGTCGGATCGACCCAGAATGGCGTAAAGGTCAACGGCGGCAGCCAGCGAAAATAAATGACAAAGACAAGAATGATGACGATGCCGAGCCAGAACGACGGGATGGCCAGCCCGGCAATCGAGAAAATCCGCACGCAGTAATCGATCCATGTGTCTTGCTTCACTGCCGCAAGCGCCCCCAGGGGAATCGAGATCAGGACCGCGACAAAAGTCGCCATCAAGGCAAGCTCGAGACTCAACTCGAGTCGAATAGCAATCTCGTGGGTAATGGGCTGTCCTGTCCACATCGAGGTGCCAAAGTCCAGGCGGGGGATCCCGATGATCCAGGTGACGAACTGCTTCCAAATAGGCTGGTCTAGGCCCAGTTGCGCACGTTCACGGGCGAGCGCCTCCTTCGGCGCATAGGTTCCGGAACCGGCGTATTTGAGTTCGACGATGTCCCCGGGCACGATCCGGAGAAGAAAAAAAATCAAAACCGCGACCCCGAACAGAGTCGGGATCATTAACAACACACGTCTGACGATATATCCGTACACGCGTCAGCTAGTCGAGGAATGGGAATGGAAGATCAACGCTGGTGATCGTCGATCCTCCATCCCTCGGCCTGATTACTGCGCGATCCAGACATCCCTTAAGTCTTGGTTAACGTAGTGACTCGGTGTGATCTTCCAGCCTTTCAATTTGGCTGAGTGCGGAACGATGCGCTGCCACCACAGGGTGGGGGGAAACTGATACGCCTTCTCGTCGATAACCCGCTTTTCGAATTGCCTTAAGAGCTTCAGGCGTTCCTTAGGGTCTGTGGCTCGGCTCTGTTTTTCGTAGAGGTCATCCAACACGCTGTCCTTGTATCGCGCGTAATTGACAGGGCTTTTGTCGCTGCTCACAAACTTAAATAGCTGCAGATCCGGGTCGTCCATGAAATCACAGGAGAAATCAATTCCGGCGTCGTAATTACCCTGGCGAAAATCATTGAAGTAAGCTCCTGCTTCCTGCTGGACGTGATTGACGTTGAGTCCAATCTGGCGCCATTGATCGATAACGTAGACCCCGGTGACCTCGTAAGGCTCTCTGACGTTACGGTTCTTGAGCGTGAAGGAAAACCCTTCAGACACGCCGGCTTCTTTGAGCAATCGCCTTGCCTCCTTGCGCGATGCCTCGATGTCCTTTCCGAATCCGGCGAGCTTCACAAGCTCCGACTCAGGGATGGCGAACTCGGAGCCGGGCCGTAAAAGCCCGCCAACGTACTTCATTACGGAGATTTGCGACAGCGCCTTCGATGCGCCCCACCGATCGATTGCAAGAGTAAGCGCGCGTCGAACTCGGACGTCGTCGAACGGCTTCTTTTCGTTATTGATCGTCACTGTAAGATTGCAGACCCAGGGACTCTCCTGAACGACGACTTGGTTTCCGGCGGTCCTTACGATGTCATCGCGAGCCGCTGGGTTAAAGCCGCGGAATTCGACGAGCGCCTGCCCGCTGCGCACAGCGGCGACGCGAGGCGCCGTGTCCCGGATGATGACTGCTCGATAGCCGTCAAGATAAGGTCGCCCCTTCATAAAATAATTGGGGTTTTTCTTTCCCACCCAGTGCGACCCGGCGACATATTCACCAAAGGTGAAAGGGCCGGAGCCCATGATGTTCTTTTCATACCAGCGCGGATCTTTGGCCAAAAGATCGGCTTTGTAGATAAAATTCCACGGCGATGCCAGGTTGGCGAGAAACGATGCCGACGAATGCTTCAAACGAAAGACCACGGTCTGCGTATCCGGCGTCTCCACCTTGTCGACGACGGCGTAAGTGGCCTGGCGCGCGCTTACGACCCCTTGCGGCGGAAAAATAATTTTGTCGTAGGTTGCCTTGACGTCTTTGGCGGCCAGTGCGCTACCGTCGTGAAACCGAATTCCTTGGCGAATCTTGAAGGTATAAATAAGCCCATCTTTGGATATGTTCCAGCTTTCCGCCACGTCGCCAACAATTTTGGGATAGTTCTGCGGATCGAAACGAAGCAGCGTACTGTAGTGCGGCGCAATTGGATGAATCATGGCGAAGGTCGTTTCGCGGTGGCCGTCGAATGAAGGTGGCGTGCCCCCGACGGCGAAGACCAACTCACCGCCAGACCGGGCCGTTTCCGCCGCACTCGCTGTGACGGGACAAAACAACAGAGTCCCGACTGCGAACAGCACCTTGTTGAGACGACCCTTAGTGACCTTTTTGACCCAGATAAGCATGCGTTATCCCTCCTCGCAGTTTTTCGGAGCAAGTTCTCTGATGGGGCGAAGTTATTGGATTCGCCTGAGTAAAGTCAAGCTGGGAGCTGCATACTAAAACTCTGAGGTTTAGCCAGTGATTTTTGGTATTTGATACTCGCTTAATGAATTCTTGGCTGCAGCGCGCTACAATCTCTCCGATCCAGATGCACACCTCAATTCTCACGGCTAAAAATCCGGCCACGAAGCTCAGGAGACGCCGCCTGCCGCTGCCGCGCATGATCACCGGCACCGAACGGCGCCGAATTAATCCAAACAGCGGATTGATCAAGCTCGGCGAGCGCTATGCGGATTTTTTCATCTCGCGTTTCGTCTATCCGCTGCTCGGACATATTTGGAGTCCCTATTGCTGGTTGCTGCACCGGCGCTTCCGTCTTGCCGAGACCACGCTCGTTCCCGCGCGCTGGCCGCGCGGCATAGCGCCATTGCGGCTGCTTTTGATCACCGACATTCATGCCGGCATTTTCCTAAAACCTGAGACGCTTTGGCAAATCATCCGTGACTTGATGCAAACCCAACCGGATTTGGTTGTCATCGGCGGCGATCTGGTGACCGGACACGTTAGCGAAGCAACCCGCTATCTCGACGCCCTGGCAGCGCTCACCAAAACGCCGCTCGGCGCGTGGTTTTGTTTCGGCAATCATGATTATTTCGGCGGCGACCCGGAAGAGCTACGTGAGAATCTGGCGGCGGTCGGTATCAAAACGCTGAAGAACGAAAGTGTCATTATCAATCATCACGGCGCGTCATTCATCCTTGGCGGCATCGACGATTTGTTGTTCGGTACACCAGATTGGCGCGGCGTAACATCGAAGCACGGTGCGCCTCATTTGTTGCTGGCGCACAACCCCGATCACTTCTACGACGCCGTTGCCAACGGCGTCGTGCTGACACTATCGGGGCACACGCACGGCGGCCAAATTCGCCTGCCGAACGGCCCGCCGATCATCCGCCAGAGCCGCTACTGTCTCGACGAGGGTGTGTATGCCTATCGATCATCGTTGCTGGTCGTATCGCGGGGTCTCGGCAGTGTCGCTCTGCCGTTTCGCTGGGGTGCGGACCCCGAGGCGGTGCTGATCGAGGTTGTCGCGCCGGAGTGAGGCCCAAAGTTGATCCCACGGATCTATCTTTCGGCGCTTCAACGTGAAGTCCAACGCGCGTTGAACTGATCGTGTGTTTACCGAGTTACTTTGTTCGCTTCTAATCCGACGGTCTTCTTTGATCCGCCCAGTGCGGAAGTAAAGAGCGCGATGATACTCAAGCAGGTCGCGGCGACAAAAGTCGTGTTCAGAGCCGCAACGAAGCCGAGCGGGTTCTCCGTAGTAAGATTCGCCGTCTTCATCCCCGTGTAACGTTCAAAGGCGAGCGACATGCTCAATCCGCCGAGCGCCACGCCCAATACGTTGCCGAAACCAAAGGTCACGTGATTGACGGCCGAAGCAAAACCGCGATGCTCTCTCGGCATCATGCTGATCATTGCGGTCGAGTTGGCGGGATTGAAGATGCCGTTGGTAATCGCGCCGACAACGATCAACGCCGCCGGCAACAGCCAGTGCGAGTCGGCGCGCAACAGACCGCCGATCGCCAATGAGGCGATCATGAAGGTCACGCCGAAAGTCGCCGGGACTCTCGGCCCCAAGCGGTCGGTCATATACCCGCTCAGCGGCGCCAACGCGACAGTGAGAATCGAGGGCGCCATGAAAAGCACGCCGATCTGGGTCGGCGAGAGCCGCAACACATCTTGCAGATAAAACGGCAACAAAAATCCGGTAAGCGAGTAGCACATCGCGATCACCAGTAGACTGATGACGCTGAAGCTGAAGCGGCGGATCCTGAACAATTCAAGATGAACAAATGGGCTCTTGGCGCGCGACTCGTGCACGAGAAACGCCGCCAAGCTGATGGCCAGGGCCAGCACGAGAAGCCCCTGAGTAAGGTCGCTGATCATCTGCTGCGTGCGCCGATCGAAGATAAATACCAGCATCGAAGTGCTCGCGAAGAGTAGCGCCGCACCGAGATAATCGATCGAATTGGTGTGACGTTGCGGCGCGGGGCGGCGTCGCTTGAGGTTCGCCAGCGCCAAGCCAGCGCCGGCGAAGCCGACGGGAGCGAGCAAAAAGAAACTCCAGCGCCAGCTGAAGTAATCGATCATGAAGCCGCCGATGCTCGGCCCCAGGATGAATCCCACATGGTGCGCCGTCGTCATGTAACCCTGCGCCCTTCCGGCGAGATCTTCCGTCACCGATTCCGACGCCAGCGCCCGGCTTGACGATTGCAGCATCGCGCCGCCGACGCCTTGAATGAAGCGTGCGACAATCAGTTGCAGCACGCTCTGCGCGAAGCCACAGAGCAGAGAGCTTACGGCAAACACGAGAAATCCCAACGCGAACATCTTCTCCCTGCCCCACAGGTCCGAGATGCGGCCGAAGATCACCGACAGGCCGATGTTCGAAAGCTGATAGGAAAGCAAAGCCCACGAAACACCCAGTAGGTCGGTGCCGAGACTCTGCGCCACGGTTGGCAGCGATATGCTGACAATACGGGTCGCCGTGCCGGAAAAAAAAGTTCCGAGAAGCGCGGTCGCGAGAAGCAAATAATTGACGCGGGAATCCACGTGAATGCGAATGGTTGCAGAAATTCCTCGATTATTAGCGCCGAATGCGGCGTGCGGCAAATGGATATGGGAGACGCCAAGGAGGTCGAAGAGAGTTCACCGGCGAGGCGCGGAATACTTCGGGGAAAGACTGTCATCGAAAGGCTCTATTACTAGAATTATAGCCAGAGATTCGTCAGCAATGTAAACCGATTGCGTCTTTTATCGGCCAAGATTTCGTGCGCCGACGCAGCGATTTCAGCAATGAGCGAACCCATTTTGGGATGAGTCGGCTCGATATCGGGCCTCAGGCCGAATTGCTCGAGCACTTCGGTGCACACCGGGCCGACGGAGCCGACCACCATCTTCTTGAACGCTCCGCGCAAAGACCCGTCGGTTTTCTCTTCCACCCCGACACGAAATAAATGGTCCACCTGGGCGCCGTTGGTGAAGAGAGCTATGTCCGTTTCACCGTTCAGGATTCCTTGGATCGCCGCGCACAGCGGTCCAAGATCTTCCGGCAGCGCCCAACGATAGACGGGTATCGCTGTCACCTGCGCGCCGTGGATTTCCAGCGCCGCAATCAGCGCGCGATTGGGAATGCCGTATTCCTGAACCGCGATCCGGGCACCCCGGAGATCCGTAGCGCGGTCAAGACTAGTGAGCACTTCGCGCCAGGTGTTCGGCTCCGGCACAACGACAGCCGGTGCCAAACCCAACTCTTTGAGCGCGGCGATGGGTTTCGGCCCACGCGCCACGAGCCGAGTTTGCCGCAAAGCCGATAGAATTTTTTCCTGTGGATATCGAGTTAGCAGCGCTTCGTTCAAGGTCCGCGTGCCAACACCGGTCATGAGAATCAGTAGATCGAACATTCCTGATTCGAGTTGCGGCAAGAGATCGAGGGCGAGGCGGTTCTCGCTGAGTGGGACCTCGCGCATGCAAGGCGCGGTGATCGGCTCACCGCCATAGCGGCGAATAAGCTCCGCCATCTCCTTGGCGCGCCGGCTCTCGAAGAAGACGATTTTTAAACCTTTTAGATTCTTCCTTGCATTTGAATCCATGGAATTGTCGTTCTTCGTTATACAAAAACTCGCGACATCGCCCGCGCAGGCTATTCCAAAGTTACCACCAGTTCTTTCAGCAGGACCACGCGCGCTCGCGTCACATCGCCGCGGATCAAAAGCTGGCGAACCTCGCCGCTGAGAGCCTTGCGCCAGCTTTCGAATGGCACGCTGATGGACCGTTGCCTCAATTCATCTCTGACTTCCGCCGCCAGTTTCGCCAACAGTTGATATTCGCCGGTGAAATAGAATTCTAATTCTTCGCGAACCGTGCGCGCCAGCGCCGGACTGTGGCCGCCGCTCGACACCGCCACCGCCAGATCGCCGCGGCGCAAGACCGACGGCAGGATGAAGTCGCAATGCGCCGGATCATCAGCGGCGTTGACCCAAACGCCGCGTTCCCGGCCTTCGTTGTATACCGCCGTGTTCACTTCCGCATCGTCGGTGGCGGTGAAGGCAAGCTCATATCCGGCCAAATCTCCCGGCCGATACCGTCTTGTCGCAAGATCCAGCAAATTCTCCCTTGACCAGCGTGCGATGGTCTCGCTTATGTCGGGGCTGATCACTGTTATCGCCGCGCCGACTTCCAAGAGCCCCGCGATTTTACGTTCAGCGATCGGACCGCCGCCGATCACCAGACAACGGCGGCCGGTCATTTCGAAAAAAATTGGGAAATGGCTCATCTGAACCCTTTCGCGACCCGTCGATCCCCGGAAGCAGTTTCTTTCCTAAACCTGACTCGTGACGCAGGTCCCTGCTAAACAATCCGACGCCAAAAATATCCATGTCGAACGCCCGCGAGAGCAGTTCTTCCGTCGAGAAGCGCTCCAAGTCATCGTCCAACTCGGACCCATGTTCTCTGGCTGGAGACATTTCGCGCCTGCCCTCGTTTGGGACCGAGCGCCAACCGCGGCGCCACGCTATCATACCAGCCGCGACGGTGTCGTTGGTTGCTTCGTCGATGATTTCAGGTCTCCAGACGCACTTCGATTGAATTTTCCCCCGGACGCGCCCTAAAACTGCCGATCACCTGCTCTTCTGGCTTAAACCAGCGGAGCGCCCCGCTCAATTCGACAACCTTGCCTAGGACAATTACGGCGGGCGATTTAAGCCGTGCCGCTCGTTCGACGATATTGTCGAGCGTTCCTATTACGCTTTCCTGGGCTTGCGTGGTGCCCCAGCGAATCGCCGCCGCGGGCGTTTCCGGCGAGGCGCCGCCGCGAAGCAAGTCAGCCACGATCTGCGGCAGGTTTTTTACACCCATCAGAATCACGAGCGTGTCCACGGCGCGCGCCAACTTTGCCCAGTCAACGACCGACTTTGCGTTGCCTGCCGGATGGCCGCTGACCACCGCGAAAGACGAGGCGTAACCGCGATGAGTCAGCGGTATACCGGCGTAAGCCGGCACGGCAATCGCTGAACTGACACCGGGAACGATCTCGAAGGGAACGCCCGCCTCGGCCAGAACCGATGCCTCTTCGCCGCCGCGTCCGAACACGAACGGATCACCGCCCTTGAGCCGAACAACGGCGTAACCCATGCGGGCATAATCGACGAGAGCGTCGTTAATCTCTTCTTGGGCGATGCAATGTTGCCCGGCATGTTTACCGACGTAAACTTTGATCGCCGCCCGGGAGGCCTCCGCCAAGATCGCCGGGCTCACCAGCTCATCATAGACGACGACATCAACAGCGCGCAGCAACTCCAGCCCGCGCACCGTCATCAGCCCGAGGTCGCCCGGCCCGGCGCCAACGAGATAAACTCTGCCTATAGACATAAGGTTCTCTCCGTTGTTCTTAGGCGGGCTCATTTTGGAAGCCATCCTTGGACTCGCCTACTTTGGGCTGCAGGCCTTCCAGCGCCTTGCTCAGATCGATCGTGGCGGAGGTGCTGACATGCACGTTCAAGCGCTGCCGCGGGTCGCTATTGCGCTCGATACTCACCTCGGCGTCGCCGAATAACTGCTTGGCGAAAGATTCGATGTCGCCTTTCAACTCGTCAAAGGATTCCGCAGAATTGACGCCGAGCAGCCGATCATTGAGGGAAATCACGGCTTCTTTCGCCGAGAATCGCAACTTCCCGCGCAACGCCGGCTCCCCTTCGAGCTTGCGGCAGTTTTCTAACGCGGAACGAAAGACCGTTCGGAGCCTTTCCTGGTTCGAACCGCTCAACCGGCTTTTTTGACTGAAAAGGAGCCCGCGCTGACCGCCGCTTTCGTCGATGCTCACGTTTGCATGGTTGGCGACCAGAACGATACCCGGCCCAGCTTGCATATGGCTGTAATCGGCGACGTCGTGATAAATCCCGTCGGTGGCCTGGATCCAGCCGTGAAAAATGTCGATGAAGTCCGTCAGCGCCACGGTATCGGGTGGTTCAACGAACAATTTCACATTGAGCCTTTGCAGTTCCATCTCCCCTCCGGTAGCTACGCGCGAGATTGCGCCGCCGGCGCAATCTCGACCACGCTCCCAGCAAAACCCCGCGATTTGTAATGGCAATCATGCGCGGCGTCGATAAACAGTTGCGCCTCCTGGAGCAATTGCACGGCGCGATCAGCATCCGCCGCTTTCCCGGTGCCGATAAACTCCTTGGCCTTGAATAAATACTCGGCGAATTTCCCGCCGGCGTACTTGTCCCAGAAAAGCTTCGTCGCGTAAAAACGAGCTGTGAATTCCCCGATAATCTGATCTTCATCTTCGGAAATACTCGGATTCTGGTCCTTCACCAAACCTTGCGCGGCGCGTAACATCGCGGAGTAGGCCGCTTTCATCGCTTCCTGCGCGCGTCCTCCGTCCAGCAGTAGTTGCGCTTCGAACAGCTCGCGCTCGCTTGCGGCCAGCGTAAACTCTGACTGGCTCACCACTTCGCCGGCACACTCGCCGATTCCCCTGTCGGACAGCGTGAATTCGCGCGGATCACCCCAGTCGCTGTAGTACGAACGATCCACCTCGTGAGCCGGTATTTTCGTGAGATCCTGGAGCAAATCCTTGATCGCCTTCTTGCCGATACGCGCGACAAACTCTTGGAAGCGTTCATTTCTCTCGCGCTGGCGTAGATAAAACTGGGCAATGGATATCACCGCTTCGGGAATCCGCTTCGACGGCACCGCGGCGATTGGCACGCCATACTCGCCGGCGTTATCGTAAAACTTGCCGCCGAGAATCACTTGAAAGTGCGGTACCTGAAATCCATTGATGTTGCGGTTGATGCCGTAGAAACCAATGTCGGCGATGTGGTGCTGCCCGCAGGAGTTGAAGCAGCCGCTGACTTTGATGCGGAGATTTTTGACGGCTTCGTCCAGCTCCCAACTTTTTTCGCCAAGTCGATAGCGCAACTCGCGCGCCAGGCCGCGCGACGAAGCAATACCCAATTTGCAAGTGTCCGTGCCGGGGCAAGCGGTCACGTCGACGATGGTCGCCGCATCCGCGGCGCCCAGGCCGATGGCTCTAATCGCCTGATAGAACTCCGGCAGATCCGCTTCACTGACCCAGCGAAACAGAATGTTTTGTTCCACCGTCGTGCGCAATGTGTCTTTGACAAAGCGGCGAGCGATGTCGGCCAACGCGCGCAACTGATCGGCGCTGGCATCGCCCAGCGGCAAGGTCACCGTGGCGGCAACGTAACCCGACTGCCGTTGTCGGTAAACGTTGGTTCTGTACCAGTTATCGAACTCCCTGGAGCGCCGATAGTCATTGAGACTCACGGCGGGCTTGAGCGTCTGTTCACGGTCATTCACCGAGGGGAGATAATCGGTCCAGCGCGGATCCCAAGAGAGTTTTTGCCGCTCTTCCAGGACGAGCTTGCGGAACTCATCGATGCCAAGCTGGGCAATTAAAAATTTCATGCGTGCCCGCGCGCGGTTGCGCTTCTCGCCCAGGCGGGCGAAGACTCGCGAGATCGCCTGCATCGTCGGCAGAAGCTCTTCTTCCGGCAGAAATTCGTCGAACAGTTTCGCCTTGTACGGCACCGAGCCCAGGCCGCCGCCGACATAGAAGGCAAAACCGCGCCTCACATCGTCGTCAACAACTCTAGTCCGGGCGATCGCGCCCATGTCGTGCATGGTCACCAGCCCACAAGGATTCTGCTCGCACCCAGAAAACGCAATTTTCACTTTGCGCCCGAAATCCTGAGTGTCGGGGTGGCCTATCAAAAATCTCGAGCAAGCCTTGGCGTAAAGGGTCGTGTCGAAGGTTTCCTCGTGGCAGATTCCGGCGAGCGGACAGGCGGTGACATTGCGCACTGAGTTGCCGCAGGCCTCGCGAGTCGTGACTCCGACCGCGGCAAGCCGCCGCATCAGCGCCGGCGTGTCGTCGATATGCACGTAGTGAAGTTGAAAATCTTGCCGCGTCGTCACGTGAACGACGCCGTCCGCATATTCTTCCGAAAGATCGGCGATCGTTTCCAGTTGCTCCGGCGTCACACCGCCGAAAGGAATCTTGATGCGCGTCATGCCTGGAGCATCCCAGAGCGTATCTGGCCCTTTGATGACGTCTGCCCGCAACTGGAGTTTTTGAATCCGTTTGCCGTCGTGCCTTTGGCCGTTATCGTAGCGCTGACCGTAAATGCCCCGGCGTAGTCTCGTCTCGGCGAAGACTTTTTCGTCGATCTTTCCCTGCTTTCGCAGTTCCATCTGCTGCTCGAAGATGTCAATTTCGCGGCCGAGGTCAGTGGGGATTTTGTCCGCCAGTTTTTCTCTCCAGCTTTTGCTCTGCTGCATAGAAACCTCCTCGGAGCCCATCAAATCTAAGTTAGTTGATGATCTTGGTCAGGAATCGCGCCAAAAAATTTTGTGCTTAGATGTAATACATGAGCGCACCCACCTCCGGCTTACAGAGATCGGCCAGAGTGGTTTCTTCCAATACCGTTTCCATAGCGCGAACTCCCCGCGCCCATGTTTCGATCAACCTTTGCGTCACTTTCGACATCGAACGGCCATGCATTTGCGCCTTAAGCTCGAACCCGGCGTCGGGACCTTCCAACACCGAAAGAATCTCCTTGACCGAAATCGTCTCCGGCGGCCGCGCCAAGACGTAGCCGCCGGAAGGCCCGCGCGCGGCGTTAACCAAGTGACCGCGCTTGAGCAACACCATAATCTGTCCGAGATACTGCAAAGGTATCTGCTGATTGCCGGCAATCTCTTTGACTTGCATGGCGCGCCGCTGCCGATAATTGTCCGCCAGCTCTGCAAGTGCGAGCAGCCCGTAATGGCCTTTTGAACTGACCTTCATAGATAGTTGGGTTTTGAGTTAGCTGGCCGGATCTTAAGTAATCCGATCAGATAAGTCAACAACTCTTTACTAGACGTTTTCATCGTCCCAGTTTGGCGCCTTGAACTCGGAATTCGAACCGATATTCGGAGATTGCATCACCGCACGACTCGCAGCTATAGTTGCGCAAAA
>Ga0210113_1000007_pt1 | contig 59574 bp, 52 predicted proteins | sample MayberryNW_Catta_5_FD_185523 | JGI IMG/M metagenome (GOLD analysis project Ga0210113, IMG submission 185523) | Wetland microbial communities from San Francisco Bay, California, USA, that impact long-term carbon sequestration -... | ecosystem: Environmental > Aquatic > Marine > Wetlands ...
TGCGCCGCTTCGACATCGATGGTGTGAAAAAGCTGGAAGATCGCCAGCACGATCGCCAAGCCGACAGCGGCCTCGGCGGCCGCCAACATAATCACAAAAATTGCGTACACCTGCCCGTCGGTATTGCCGCTACCGAAGTGGGAGAACGCCACGTAGTTGATATTGGCGCTGTTGAGAATCAGCTCGACGCCCATGAGTACGCTGATGGCGTTGCGCCGTGTCAAGACCGTAAACAGTCCAAGAGCGAAAAGGATCGCGCCGATGATGAGGTAGGACGAAAGCTCGTTCGGCGACATGACTATTCTTTGATCTCCTTGCGCGAGAGCGCCACGGCACCGATCATGGCGGCGAGCAAGATCAACGACGCCAACTCAAAAGGCAGCAGGTATTGCTCCAAGAACAAATCACCGATCTTGGCCGTTGTCGGAGCGTAAACGATTTCCTTGGCTTTGACCCAAGCCGTTTCCTGTATCGCTTGAATCAAGAAAAAAACCAGGACTCCGACAACGATCAGCGCGGGGACTGTTCCTGCGGCTCGATTGGTGACCGCCACATCGGTAATCCGGTGGGTCAGCATGACGGCAAACAAGATCAGCACTAAAATCCCGCCGACGTAGATCAAAACTTGAGCCGCAGCGACGAAGTCGGCGCCGAGGAAAACATAGAGGCCGGCGACCCCCATGAAGGTTCCGAGTAATGAAAATGCGGAATAGATAATATTTCGCGAAAATGCCACCATCGCGGCGGAAACCACCGTAATGAAAGCGATTAGATAAAAAACCGCCGTCGCAACGTTCATACCTATGAGCTGTCAGGATCGCAGAAAATTGAAGATGTTTCGGCTGACTTACCCGAAGATTGAGTTCCGATCAAGGGGTTGGTGGATTCGGTTCCTTGATTTCGCCCACTGGCCCGTTTCCAGGCGACTATCCTTCCTCTGCGGCCCCACCTCCATCCGGCGTAGCAAACTCATCAAGATACTTTTGTCCGATATCGACCTTCTTTACCAGTTTCGGATCCGTTTCGCCGCCCTTCTTCGGCTTGTAAAGGTTTTGCGTCTGCGGCGCGAAGTGGCGCACCAGCCCGGCGGGATTGTAGCTCGCGCCTTCGAACTCTTGCGAATGACGAATCGACCCGGTTGGGCAGACTTCCGAGCACAGGCCGCAATACATGCATTTGCAAACATCGATATCGAAATGGGTAAACTGGCGCTGCTTGGTCTCTTTATTCATGTCGATGCCGATCGTGATGCAGGTGATCGGACAGACTCTTTCACAAGCCAGACAGCCGGTGCAGATATCGAGATCCACTTCGAGGATGCCCCGGTAGCGGCGCGGCAAAGTCTCCTGGATCGGCACGGGAATTTTATCCGGATATTGGATCGTCATCGGCCGGCGCACCAGGTGCGAAAACGTGATCGACATGCCCTCGAACGTCGAGGTGACTGCATCCTTGATATCTTTGATATAGCTCGCAACACCCATAAATCCTCGGTCATTAAATATGCGGTTTTAGATAAAGCTCGGGCTTCGCCTCGCGGATCTGAAACATCACCCGCCGGAAAAAATTGATCATCGTGGCGATCGCAAAACCGAGAGTAATCGCTCCAAAGACGCGCCGTAGGTCGTCGGCCATGAACATAAAAGCGATGCTTCCAATCAAGCAGACGAACGACAGCGGCACCATATATTTCCAGCACAACGCCATGAGCTGGTCGACGCGCACGCGCGGCAAAGTGGCGCGCACCCACATTGCGACAAACACCCAAAGATAAGCTTTCAAGAAAAACGTCAGAAACTGCGCGACCGCCAAAAGCACCGGACTATTTTCAAAAATCGCCAGCGGCGGCACCTGCCAGCCGCCGAGGAAAAGCGTCGTGGCGACCGCGCCGATGACATAGAGATTGCCCCACTCGGCAAAGAAAAAAAACAGAAACCGCATGCCGCTGTACTCGGTCACGTAACCCGCGACCAGCTCCGACTCGGCTTCGGGAATATCGAACGGCGTGCGGTTGCCTTCAGCGAGCGCCGCGGTGAAGTAAAGAAAAAAAGCCGCGAAAGTAAACGGATTGTGAAACAGGAACCAATCCCAGGGAGCCCATCCTTGGGCGTTGATGATGCCCTGCATGCTCATCGTGCCGGCAAGAAAAACAATCGTCAGCACCGACAAGCCTGCGGGGATTTCATAGCTCACGATCTGCGCCGCCGAGCGCATGCCGCCGAGCAGCGACCATTTGTTGTTCGACGCCCAGCCCGCCATGAGAATGCCGACGACCACGAGCGAGGTGACCGCGAGAATATAGAGAATGCCGATATTGAGATCGGCAACGATCAGACCGGCGCCGAAGGGGATAACGACAAAGGTACAGAGAAAGCCCACAAAAACCACGTACGGCGCCAAGGCAAACAGCTTGGCGTCGGCCGCCGCGGGAATCAGATCTTCTTTGAGCAGATTTTTAATGCCGTCGGCGAGCCACTGAAGGACGCCCTGCGGCCCGACCCGGTTCGGTCCGACCCGCGACTGCATGCGCGCCCACACGCGCCGTTCGAGCCAACTGGTCACGCCGGCCAGGGGTGCCACGAACACCGACAGCACGACCAACGCGACGAGCACCATCGCAATCGCATACGCGACTTCTTTCGGCATGCCTGCAAACGCGCCGTCCTGGATCAACTGGTCGATATAAGCTTGCATAACCTGATAACGATTGCGATTTTAGCGATCGATTTCCGGCGCATCGACGTCGAGGCTGCCAATCAGGGCGATCAGGTCCGCGACCATGATGCCTTTGCTGAGCTTGTCGATAATACTCATGGCAGTGTACGATCCAGTGCGAATGCGCACGCGATAGGGATATTCGCTGCCGTCGCTGACGACATAAAAACCCATATCGCCGCGCGGCGCCTCGACGCGCGCGTAGCACTCTCCTGCCGGCGGCCTGAACTTGCGCGGCACCTTCGAGATCGCCGGTCCTTTTGGCATCATCTTGAGGCATTGTCGCAAAATTTTGCAGCTTTCTTGCATCTCTCGAATGCGCACCCAGTAACGATCGAAGCTGTCACCGAGCGAGCCCACGTGGGCGGTGCCGATGGGAACTTCGAACTCCAATTCCGGATAAACCGAATAGGGAATGTCGCGCCGGATGTCCCACTTGATGCCCGAACCGCGCAAATTGGGCCCGACCAGATTGTAGGAGAAAGCGTCTTCCTTGCTGACCACTGCCACGCCGGCCAGGCGCTCGATGAAAATCTTGTTGCCCGACAGCAAGCGATTGAACTCGGCAACGATCGGTTCGAAATGATCCAAAAACTCGAGTATTCTCGCGCAGGTTTCCGGCAAAATGTCGTACCCGACCCCGCCGATACGGATGTAATTATAGGTGAGCCGCGCGCCGCAGATTTCTTCCATCAGATTATTGATGGTTTCCCGTTCTCTGAGGGCATGCACGAACGGGGTCATCGCGCCGATGTCTTGGCCAAATGTGCCGACCGAAATCAAGTGGCTGGCGATACGGTTGAGCTCGCAGGCGATCACGCGGCAGAATTCGCCGCGCCGGGTCACTTCGGTTCCGGCGAGCTTCTCGGCTGCCAAACAAAACGCCTGGTTGGCAAACATGGCGGCCAGATAGTCGGCGCGGTCGGTATAGGGCACGTAACCGTGATAAGTCACCTTCTCGCCGATTTTTTCGATCGAACGATGCAAGTAACCGACATCGGGGATCGCTTCGCTGATGACTTCGCCATCGGTCTTGACGACGAAGCGCAACACCCCATGTGTGCTGGGATGCTGCGGCCCCACGCTGATCGTCATGTCTTCGGTATAGAACCCGCCCTGGGTTTCGGCTAATTCGTTCATCGCTATCCTAGCGCAGCAGTTTTTCCACCAGTGGGGCGCGTTGCGTACTGATGCCGTCGTATTCTTCTTGCTCGACGTAATCTTTACGAAGCGGATAGCCGGTCCAATCTTCCGGCAACATGATCCGCCTCAAATCCGAGTGACCGTCGAAGATCACGCCGAACAGATCATAAACTTCGCGCTCAAACCAATTGGCCACCTTCCAAACACCTTCTACGCTAGCCACTTTCGGAAGGTCGCGTGGCAGATCGACCTTTAAGACGATTTGATGATTGAAGGTATAAGAAAAAAGATGGTAGACAACCTGAATTTTTTCTTCCTTGGGCCAATCGAGAGCGGTCAAGTCCGACAGTACTTCGAACCTGACAGTCGGGTCATCGCGCAGAAAACGACATACATCGACGATCGCCGCACCGTCCACGGTCAGATACGGCTCCAAAACCTCGCCCTTAAAATCGCCCACTTTGCCGGGAAATTTTTGTTCTAGGGCGGCGTAAATCTCTTTCGCGTCCATCGACTCTACGCTTCGGGCCTCTCTTCCGCCCGCCGAGCTGGCTTTACCAGCCACCGTTCGCGCATCATCTTGTCTTGAATTCTCAGCAAGCCTTCGGTCAACGCCTCCGGACGCGGCGGACAACCCGGCACGTAAACGTCGACCGGAACGATCTTGTCCACGCCTTTACACACGGAATAGGCGAGTTGAAATAACCCGCCGCAGTTCGAGCAACTGCCCATGGAAATAACGTACTTCGGATCGGGCATCTGGTCGTAAAGCAGCTTCGTCCGCTTGGCCATCTTGTAAGTCAAGGTGCCGGCGACAATCATCAAGTCGGACTGTCGCGGGGTTGCCCGCGGCACTGCACCGAAGCGATCCAAATCGGCCCGCGGGCCGCCGGTCTGCATCAGCTCGATGGCGCAACAAGCGAGGCCGAAAAGCATGTACCACTGCGATGACGCTCGACCCCAGTTGAGCAGGGCGTCGACTTTAGTGGTAAAAACAGTTTCGGGCAGCGAGTTAATTAATGGCTTCACTGAAAACTCCGATAACGGCGGTCAAACTTTGATTTTCTTGACCCACTCCAAGTCACCTTTGACCCACGAGTAGATCAACCCCAGGAACAAGATTCCGACAAAGATAAATGCCTTGATGAACGCCAGCATCCCTTCGCCGCTTTCGACCAGGCCGCGAAACACGACCGCAACCGGGAACAGAAAAGCGATTTCCACCTCAAAGATGATAAACACCAGCGCCACCAGGTAAAAGCGGATGTTAAAATTGACCCAGGCGCTGCCGGTCGCGGGCTCGCCGCATTCATAGGTAGACAGTTTTCGCGTTTGCGGATTGGACGGCCGGAGCAATTTGCCAATCAGCAGATTGACCCCGACAAAACCAAGCCCTAATGCCGTGAACACCAAGACATTAGCAAAATCAAATAGCATCGTAAGTTTTCGGATTTACGAGAAAATAGCTACAATTTCTTTTAATCACAAAAGCTATGGAGAATCAACCAAAGCTCGCCGGTCTGTAGGTCGACGTGGTTTGCCAACGTCAACCTTTTTGACTACAGTCAACCCCGGCTTTAGAAATGTCTCTAACCGGCGAACGACGCTAAACTCGCATAAATTCAGTCAAAAGATGCGCCCCCGTCGCTCATTCACAGGCGTGCCGAATTATTGCCAGCCTTCCCTGAATAGCACGGTCAGTTCAATCATGTACGGTGGCAACCAGGCGCGTTTCCCGCCCGAGATCTTACGTTGAACCTTGAACTATTGAACCGATCGGAGGTCCCATGAGAATCGAAACCGAACGCAAAATGAAACGCTGGCGTGAACAACGCTGGATATTGGACCAGGTAATTCAAACCCGCGGCATCGACTGGGATCAAGGTCGCACGGGTAAAATCCTCCGCAACTGCGGGCCGGGTGTGCAGGGCGATCTTCAGGAGATTTGCCGGCGCATTCAAAAGTTTGTCGATATCCCGCGCGAGTTTAGTCGCGTGGCCGCGCGCCGCGAAGAGCAGGGCCGCGCGGCCGAAGCCGCCGGGCATTTTTCCGAAGCGCGCGATCACTATTATACCGCAGCGTGCTTTTACACCAATGCGATGTGGGCGATTTACGAAGACGGCAATCCCGAGCGCCTGGGCTGGCAAGAGAGAAAGCGCGCCTGCTATGACAAGTTCATCGAGCACGCCGGGCGACCCATCGAGCGGGTCGAGCTGCCGTATCAAGGCAAGAAGATCCACGCGATTCTTCATCTTCCGCCCAATCGCAAAGCCGAGAAAGTTCCGTGCGTTATGTACATTCCGGGCATGGACGGCGTCAAAGAAGACAACCCGGCAAGCGGCGATCCGTTCATCGAACGCAGCTTCGCCGTGCTCGCCATCGACGGCCCAGGACAGGGCGAGACGCGCGAAGGCGGGATTTGCTGCACGGCTTCGAACTACGCCGACGCCGGCAAGCTCGCGTGCGACTATTTGGTCAAACGCCCCGAGATCGATGCGGATCGGCTCGCTGTTATGGGCTCGAGCATGGGCTCGTACTGGGCACCCCGGGTGGTCGCTGAGGAAAAACGTTTCAAGGCCTGCGCCGTGAGCGCGGTGTGCATGGAACCCGGCCAGTACGCGATCTTTAATATGTCGTCGCCGACGTTCAAGCTCAACTACATGTATATGTCGGGCTACGACGACGAAGCTAGGTTCGACGAGTTCTGCAAAACTCTTTCACTGCGTGGCGTGACGTCCAAAATTACCTGCCCGTATATGGTGGTCGCCGGCGAGGACGACGAGCATTGCGATATGAAATTCGTCTACGAGCTGATGCGCGAGATCCCCGCGCCCAAGCTGCTCTACGTTTTTGAAGGCGAACGCCATTCGATTCGCAATCCGCGCTCGCGCTCGCTCGTCGTCAACTGGCTGATCGACACCCTGCTCGGCAAGCCGTTTAAATCCGAAATCGTCCGCATCGAAACCAGCGGCAAGGAAACGCGCCGGCAATGGTAGTCGTCGTGATCGTGGCTGGTGTTGGTTTTCTCACGATCACGATTCGCGCGCACAAAACGCTAGGTGACAAGGCATGCGGATAGCTTACGGAGACCTAATCGGCGGCGTGAGCGGCGATATGTTCGTCGCCGCGCTGCTCGATCTCGGCTTGTCGCTGAGTAAGCTCCGGTCCGAGTTAAGAAAAATTCCGACGCTCAAGTTCGAGATCAAGTCCGCCAACAAAACTGTCCATTCGATCCACGCGACGCAATTTCAGGTCGTCTCAGCGAAAGACGAATCACCTCGGTCTTGGAAACAGATTCGTGACCTGATCAAGCGCAGCAAGCTCGATTCTGAGATCAAGACCACCGGGATTGAGATTTTCACCCTGCTGGCGAAAGCCGAAGCAAAGATCCACGGCGTTGCCGTCGATAAAGTCCACTTTCATGAGGTCGGCGCGACCGATTCAATTATCGACACTATGGCGGCGGCAATCGCTATCCGGGATCTCGGCATCGAGGCTTTTCACTTTTCGCACATTCCGCTAGGACGCGGCATCACGCGTGCCCAGCACGGCCCGTTGCCGGTTCCCGGCCCCGCCACTCTCGAGCTGCTCAGAGGAGTGCCCGTATTCGGCGTCGATGTTGAGGGTGAGACCGTAACACCGACCGGCGCCGCGCTGATGCGCTTCCTGGGCAAAAGTTTCGGCGAGCAGCCAGGCATGACGATCGAAAGAATCGGCTACGGCACTGGACAGAAGGAATTTTCCACCCGTCCGAATCTTTTTCGCTTGCTCGTCGGCCAAGTTGGGAGCGCCCATGAGTATGAACCGATGTTGATGCTCGAAACCAACATCGACGACATGAATCCGCAGCTCTACGATCATGTCATGGACCGGCTGTTCAGCGCCGGTGCCCGCGATGTTTTTCTCACACCGATCCAAATGAAAAAAAACCGTCCGGCCATCTTGCTCGCGGTCATTTGCGAACCGGCGCAACGCGAGAAACTGAGTGAAATTATCCTGCAAGAAACAACCACAATCGGCATACGGTACCACCCGGTGAACCGGATTATTTTGCCGCGGCAAACGAAGACGATCCAAACTCGCTATGGCGAGGTCATGGTCAAGATCGTCAAGCAGTTCGACGGGCGCAAGCGAGCGACGCCCGAATATGAGGATGTCCGGCGCATCGCGGCAAACAAGAAATTGCCGATCAAAGTGATCCACGATGAAGTGATGCGCATCGTCGGCCAAAATTTACTATAACTTCAAAGCGTTCAACCACTTCTTTCCGTTCCACCGTTCGGCTTCCCTCACTCCGTTCAAAACGTCTTACCAAAACGGCTTGAACGGCTTGAACCGAGCGCAGCGATTGAACCGAGGCGCGTGAGCGCCGGTTGAACGGGAGCGAAGCGACGATTACTTATGTCCGACGCCAAAGACTCCTCCGCGTCACTTCAGCCCTGGGCTTCGCTCCATTATCGCGATTATAGTTTTTTGTTCTTGCTCGCGCTCTTCGCCACCACCGCGCAGCAGATGCGCCAGGCGCAAAATTTTTACCAGGTGTACGAGCTGTCGGGTTCGGCGTTTCTGTTGGGGCTGACCGGATTGGCTCAGGGAGTGCCCATTTTCGCCCTGGGTTTATTTGGCGGCACCTTGGCGGACTTTCTTGATCGCAAAAAGATTCTCCTGATTACGACTTTTGGCAATCTTTTTGTCGCCGTGGCCCTGGGTGTCCTCACCCTCACCGAGCTGATTCAGGTCTGGCATATTCTCGCCGCCACGGCGCTCACCTCTGCGCTCAACATCGTGCTCAATCCGACGCGCATGGCGTTGATATCCCACCTCGTGCCGCGCTCCCACTTGACCAATGCCGTCGCGCTCAACTCCAGCGTTTCTCAAGGCGCCCACTTTATCGGGCCGATGCTTGGCGGTCTCAGCCTGGTCTGGATGAGCACGGGAAACGCCTATTTGTTCAATGCGTTGTTCTATGTTCCCGCCGCCATCGCGATCGTCCAGCTCAGAATTCCCGCTCTTGACGGGGCGAGGCGCGAAAAATTTTCGCTGGCGAGTTTTTTGGGCGGCGTCAGATTTCTTTTCTCCGAGCCGATCATCCTTACGTTGGTCATGCTCGATTTCGTCGTCATCGGAGTGGGCTACTACCGCCCGCTGCTGCCGATCTTCGCTAAAGACATTCTTCTCGTCGGTCCGGCCGGTTTCGGCATGCTTTCAGCGGCTCCGGCAATCGGTGGCGTTCTTGGCACCTTCGCTTTGCTCGCGATCGGCGACGTGAAGCGCAAGGGCCTTCTCATTCTGTGGTCGTTTCTAAGCTATGCGTCGGCACTCGGAGTTTTCGCGGTTTCGACTGATTTCGGGCTGTCGTTGCTGTTGCTCGGCATCATGGGTTTGGCCAACTCACTGCAGGCGGTGATGCGTCAGACCAGCTATCATCTCCTCACACCCGAGCATGTGCGCGGGCGTGCCTTCTCGGTGTTCAACATGTTTTCTCAAGGCGCGAACTCCGTCGGCGCTACCGAAGTCGGTTTCATGGCCGCGCTGCTCGGCGCGCCAGGATCGCTCCTTTTCGGCTGCGCCGTCGGCGCACTACTTACAATCGGCTGTTGGATTCTGATACCGGGCTTGAGAAGTTTCGGCGCCGAAACGCGCCGTCGTTGACATCGGCCATCGTGAGCACCCTGCTAGGGCATCGTAAAAACGATCAGCTGATCGGTCACCGCGCCCGACCCCGGTTTCAAAGATCCCGCGGCGAGATAGACGCTTTCGCCCGTAGTTGCCGCGGCAGTACCGTGCCTGCCTGCAGGCATCGACGCGAGCTTTCTCCAGGTTTTTGTTTTCGGATCATAAGCCTCATTCTCGGCAAACGTGTTGGGCGGCAGCTCACCGCCTAATACCAGGATGAGATTGCGATAGAGCGTATAGGCGAGACCACTGCGAGCGGTGGGAAGCGGCGGACCCGAAGTCCACGAATTCGTCAGCGGGTCGTAGATGTCATGCAGATCGGTCTTATCAGTGGAGGCGCCGAAGCGCCCGCCCACCGCATGGAGTTTTCCTTCAGCAGCGACCAGCGCCATATGGTCGCGCGCCTTGGATAGCGGCGCGCGGTCACTCCAGCTATCACTTGCAGGATCATAGACCTGATGCGTCGAGACGGTTTGCCCAGTCGGGTTGCGCCCCCCGACTGCATGAATTTTGCCGTCGAGCACGGTCACCGCCACAGAGCCGAGGCCCGATTTGAGCGGGCTCAGCGAGCGCCATTTGTCGGCTGCAGGGTCATACTCCAAAACATGCGGCTGCCCATCTTTATGGACGGATCCTACGAAGCCCCCGACGGTGTAGATCTTGCCATTCAAAGCCGCCGTGGCGATATGGTCGAGGCCGTAGGGCAGCGGCGCGCGCGTACGCCAACGATCGGTGACCGGATCGTATTGGTCATGATAGGGCCCAGCCACGCCTTTGATCCCGCCGCCGATCACATGAATTTTTTCTCCCACCGCGGCTAGCGCCACTTCATTGCGCGCTAGCGGGATTGGAGCTTTCATAGTCCAGCTTCCCTGCGCCTGCGCCGGCGCACTGCCCGGGAGGGCGCCGAGCACGATCCAGACGCCGGCAAGTGATAGGAGCTGGGAGAATCTGCTCTTCATTTTTGCCTCCGATCGATCGCAAAATCGTTACGCCAAACCCGCCGTCGGTTACTCGCAGGAACGTCTGGAACGAGTGGAACTAGACAATTATAACGACAACTCTCGTAAGCGACCGACCCGTTACGGCGAAGGGGAGTTAACCCTCGGACGAAATCTGGTGGCGGCCACAAATATGAACGTAGTCGGCACGCAGTCCTGAGGTCAAGGGGCGCCAACTTTACGGACGAATTACTGCGCGCGCACCATGCGGAAGCTGCAGCGATAGCAACTATTCGAAGCAGCGAATGCTGAACCGATCTCCAGCCTAATCCAAACATCTCTCGTTCTCGCGCGGGCTCTGGTAATTCGCGCGAGAATGCCTCATTCTTTGGCTTTCCTCCCGCGCGATGAGGCTCAAAAAGGTCAACGTTCGAGAAAGTCTCCGCTCATCATTCAAGGATGGCGTCTTTGCCGCTTTCATGGTCGGCGTCACCGATCATTACGCAACGCCCGCGGCGCTCTTCTTGGGCGCCACCGTACAGCAGATCGGTCTCATCACCGCGTTGCCCAGTCTATTGTCTTCTTTATCGCAGTTCTTTTCCGTGCGGGTCATTTATTGGGTCGGCGGGAGGCTGAAGCTATTGGTGCGCCTGGTTTTCTCTCAGGCATCGTTCATTCTCTGTATCGCCACACTGCCGCTGCTCGATATTTCTCATCGAGTGGAGCTGTTGTTGCTTTTTTTCCTTTTTGCGGCCGTATGCGGCGGATTGGCAGGACCCGCTTGGGGCAGCCTGATGAGCGATTATGTCCCGGCACGCAAGCGCGGGCGTTATTTCGGTTGGCGCAACCGGACCGTGGGCGCGGTCACGGTCGCTAGCATTATCGCTTCGGGATTGCTGTTGAATGTTCTTCAACCGATATCTTACGCCGCTGGTTTTTCGATCATCTTTTCTTTAGCTGCGGCGGCCCGATATGCCTCAGCCTATTTCATCAGCCGCATGGATGAGCCGCCGCACAAAAAAGATCCGGCCAGCGATTTTACTTTTCTCATGTTCCTGCGCCGCTTCAGAGAAAGCAATTTTCTCAGGTTCGTGGTGTTTAGCGGTTCTCTGACCTTTGCCACATATCTGGCGGCTCCGTTTTTCGCCGTCTTCATGCTGCGCGATCTGCAGTTGAGCTACTTGACCTACATGGGGCTCCAGGTTGGATCTTCGCTCGCTGCGCTCATCGCGCTGCCGCTCTGGGGGCGGCACGCCGATCTCGTCGGCAACGTGACCGTCTTGCGGCTCAGCTCGTTTTTGGCCGCGCTGATCCCAATCTTCTGGCTTTTCTCGCACAATCCCGCCTATCTCATGCTGGTTCAAAGCTTTGCCGGCTTTTCTTGGAGCGGAGTCACCCTCAGCTCCGGCAACTTCATTTATGATGCCGTAACGCCGCAAAAGCGGGTGCGCTGCATTGCGTATTTTAACGTCATCAATGGCCTGGCGCTTTTTTTGGGTTCCAGCCTGGGCGGCTATTTGGCCTCGCGCTTGCCGCCGCTTCTCGGCTATCGCTTGCTCGCCCTGTTTGCACTCTCTTGCTTGTGCCGAATGTCTTTTTATCTGCTGCTCTCGCGCAGCTTTCGCGAAGTCAGAGCCGCCCATGAGGCTTCCGTCCAGGAGCTTTTTTTCAGCGTCGTTGGCATTCGCCCGCTGGTGGGTGCGGCGCGCGACTGAAGTCACGTTCATCGATTTTCGCCGTTGGGAGCCCTGGTGTGTCATTTCGGCAGACATCACCTAAGCCCGGCACTCAGATTTTGCATGATGGCCACCTGATCCCTTTAATCGCCCCCAGCCGCAGTTTAAAGTCTCTTTGGAGCCTCCACTTATGAAACTTACGATTGATACGAAAATTAAACTCAACGATGGGCACATGATCCCGCAGCTCGGATTGGGCGTGTGGCAGATTCGCGCCGGTGCCACCTGTGAAGCAGCCGTGCTCGACGCACTGGAAGCGGGATACCGGCACATCGATACCGCGTCCATGTACGGCAACGAGGAGAGCGTCGGTGCAGCGATCAAAGCGAGCGGCATTCCACGGGAGAATATTTTCGTCACTACGAAATTGTGGAATTCCGATCATGGAAACCCCGAGCGCGCGCTCGAGACGAGCCTGCGCAAACTCAACTTGGATTATGTTGATCTGTACCTGATCCATTACCCTGTGCGGGAACGGCGGCAAAGCTGGCCCACCCTGGAGAGACTCCGAGCCATGGGCAAGGCGCGCTCGATCGGTGTCAGCAATTTCACCATCAAGCACCTAGCGGGACTACTTGCCGAGACCAAGACGGTTCCCGCGGTCAATCAGGTCGAGTTTCACCCGTACCTGTATCAGCGCGAATTGCTGGACTTCTGCGTCGCCAAGGGAATTGTCATCGAGGCGTATAGCCCGTTAACGCATGGACAGCGGCTGAGCGATCGGAAACTGGTTGCGGTCGCAAAGAAATATTCGTCAGCCAGCCGCGCCGGCTCCAAGGCGACGGCGCAAATCCTCATTCGCTGGGCGCTGCAACATGGATTGGTGGTGATCCCCAAATCGGCCAACCGTAAGCGCATATTCGAAGATGCCGATGTCTTTGACTTTGAGATTACCGCGGCGGATATGCAGCTCTTGGATGGTCTCAACGAAGACCTCCGAACCTGCTGGGATCCGACTGATGCACCGTGAGCGGAAAGTCCCGCGACCGTGGTCTTTCAGAGGCGGCGCTCGTCACCGGGGCGGTATGGTCCAGAGGTAAACGAAACGCTCGCGACCGCCGCTTTGAACCCGCACGGTCTGTTGCGGTTTCCAGTCGCCCATGTCATGCCAGTGCGACACGATGCGGGCACCGGGTTTGAGCTCGCGCAGCAGTTTCGGCCGGAGCTTTAAATTGAGCCCGGGGGAGAGAAAGAGCATGACCACCTCCGCATCGCTCACGTCGATCGCAAAAAGGTCCTGGTTCAAAAAGCGGATGCGTTCAGCCACACCCGCTGCACGCGCGTTTTCTTCGCTTTCGGCGATGCGCTGGGGATCGATATCGACGCAGACGCCGCGCGCGCCGAACGTCTGCACTGCTGCGATCACGATGCGGCCGTCGCCGCAGCCAAGATCATAGACCACCTCGCCGGCTTTCACGTTGGCCAGACGCAACATGACCTCGACCACGTCCGGCGCCGTGGGTTCGTAGTGCACATCGGGTGCGCGTAGCGAATTCGGCGCGGCGTTTGGCTGTTCCCCGCAGCCGATGACGGCCACAAAAACCACAAAGGCGACAGCGCACAGAATAGTTCGAACTCCCGCCGTCCAAACCATCTACATGCCGCCTAGCCGCCGGTTCATTAATTTTCCGTGGTCCTCGTTGACCGTGGCTGAATTTGATTATGGCTTTGTCGCACCCGGTGCTTCACGGTGAGACTTGAGGCTTCAGCGTCGCTGGACCCATGCTCCCCACATTTTGCACGACTTGAACGGCTTGATCAGACTTCTTTCCCCTTATATCCGCATCAGCAGCGCTGTAACGCGCGCTCCGTTCGCCGCTTCGATTGCCGCTAGGTACATGCCGACTTGCCGCCGATAGGCCGGTTCATTGCCGCGGAACTCTTCATCGGTCTTAAAATCTATGACTGTCCAGCCCTCGGCCTGCTCGAAGGCGAGATCGATGATCCCCTCGATCAGCAAGCCTTCAGTATTGCGCCACGCGATCGGGACTTCACGACGGCACCGGCCTTGTTGCGCGGCTTGGCGCGCACGGTCGAAAAGCGCATGCCCGAGCGCCGTGTGCACAGCATCCGAGCCCGAAGCGATCTCTTCTTGAGAAGCGCCGAGTATGCGGCCATGAATGTTGGCGAGACGTTGAATTGCGCTCAGATCGCCATCGAGCGGGACGCTCGCGAGAACAGCGTGCACGAGCGCGCCGAAGCGAGCGCCCGACGGCCGGTTTGGTGCGCGCGGCAGCTCGATGATTTCTACGGAGGAAAGCTTCGACTCCGGAGATTCTTCGCCGGCTGCTTTCGCCGCCTGCGTTACCGTTCGGACTGAGACTGAGCTATGACTGCCGGCGGCAACGGCCTGCTGGCGCCGCTCGCGCCAGGAGTTGTAAGCAGCCAGACCTGATTCGACGATAGCCGGCGCGACGTCCTTGACGATCAGCTCCGGCCGGCGGATGCCGAGCGGCGCCTCGGCGCCGAGTTGTAAGGCGCGCGGATCCCACCACACGACGGAGAACTCGGCGGGCCCAGGACCTACCCCGCGTATGTGCAGACCGGGAGCAACCGTGTTCGCCCCGGCCGAGCCGCCAGGCCGGACCAAGACCGAATCCTTCGATTTAAACTCCGCGCAGCCTGGCGCTTGAACCTGCTGCCGCCGCGTTTCTTCTGGCGGATAGACCGCCCTGTTCAGCGGCTGGATCCAGCCTTCCCTCTCCTCATCTCCGACGGCGGGGATCACAAGCAGGTCGCGCGCGCGCGTTGCGGCGACGTACGCGACGCGCGTGCCCTCCGCCTCGTCGCGCCGCAGTTCCTCGTCTTCGTGCGCAAGCAAATCGGCCGGCGCGTAGCCGCCGAGTCGGACCGCGCAGACACGGCGATCGGAATCAATATAGCGGCTCGCTACGGATGCGCGCAGTTTCGCTGTCATGTCCGCAAGGATTACGATCGGGAATTCCAGCCCTTTGGCTTTATGCACCGTCATCAGCCGCACACCGTCGCTGCCTTCCTCGAGGATCGGCGCCTCCCCGGCTTCGCCGTTCTCGGCCTGCTCACGCAGCTCATCGATAAAGCCGCGAAACGAGATGCCGCCCTCGGCTTCATAGCGGCGCGCTAGATCAACCACGTGCGCAACATTGGCGAGCACCTGCTCGCCGCCATGCTCGAGCGCAAAGCCGACGTGCGCGCGAGTGGATTCGAGCAGCGAAGCAATCGTTGTCGCAACCGGCAGCCGATTCCGAAAGCGATGCAACGATTGCAGCAGTTGCAGAGCCTCAACAAGCGGCGCTAGGTTGCGGGGAAATTCGCTCGGAATGCGAAATGGATGAAAACGGCCGATGCGATGGCGATATTCCAGCAGCTCTTCGTCGCTGATCGAAAACAGTGACCCGCGCAACGTCGCAAATACCGAGAGCTCATCATCCGGCCACTCAATCGCCGCAAGCGCCGCGCGCAAGGTCTCGACCTCTGCGCGATTATGAAAAGACCGGCCCCCCACCAGCAGATGCGCAATGCCGCGCGCTTCGAGACTTTCGACGTACGGCCGTGTCATATCTTCCTGATAGCTGACGAACCGGCGGAACAACAGGCAGATGTGGCGCGCCTGAATCGGCACGAGATGCTCGGTCTCGCCGGGCCTGAAGCCGCGAGCGGCCGTCGGCGCCAAAGACACTTTCGTCGCAGCCGGCCGCTCGGCGACTTTCCAGCCACTGTCGGCAATAAGCCACTCGATAAATGCGCCAACCGCATCGGGAAGCGATTTTTCGATCGCAAAATTGGCGACTCTTCGGTAGCCGTACGGCTCGGGCACAGGAAGCACGACCACCGATGGCTGTTCTGCGGAATCACTCCGAAACGGCTCGAGCGGCACGTACGCCGCTTGGAGCATTTCAGCGTCACCGGTCATCGCAGGCTCGAAGGCGGCGTTGATGGCGCGCTGCAAATTCGGCCGCGCGCGAAAACTCGTGCGTAACGTCACTCGCTTGGCACCCGCCGCCTGCAGCATCGCGTAGACGCTGCGATAAATCCCGACATCGGCGCGCCGAAAACGATAGATCGATTGCTTCGGATCGCCCACCAGAAAGAGCTTCCCGCTAAGTGGGCGAATTTTGCGCCAGTTCGTCGCACCAGGATCGTCGGCAGCGAGAAGCAACAGGATCTCGGCCTGCAGCGGATCGGTGTCTTGAAACTCATCGACAAAGATTCGTTGGAAGCGCCGTTGGAAGCTCGACCGCACCTCCGGATTGTCGCGGATGAGATCTCGTGTCTTGAGCAGGAGATCGAGAAAGTCGAGCGCACCGGCTTTGACTTTTGCCGCTTCATACGCAAGCACGCAGGCGCGAAGTTCGTTGCGCAGCGCCGCGGCAAGGTCGGCATTGGCATCCTTCTCGAAATCAGCCAGAGCACCCAGCAGGTTTTCGCAAGCGCGCCACACGACCTCACGGAGGACGCCGCTGCGATAATTCCTGCCGCTCCCTTTGCGCGCTTCTCTAAAGACGCGGTTGTGGCCGAGCTCGATGAGCCCCGCCTCGAGCCGCTCGTAGTCGCGTCGCGCAACCGATTCCGTGCGCCGTATCTCTTCCGCGAGCTTTCTCGCCGCCCAGCTGTCCAGATATAATGTATCACGGGAATCGCCGGGCGGATCCAGCAACTCGACGTAGCCATTTAAGAGTTGAACCAGTCCGTCGACGTGCCCGCAGCGGTCAAAGGGCGGCCGTTGCCACGCTCCGTCGAAATCACGCCATTGAATCAGCTCCCAGCCTGCCCGGCGCAATCGGTCGATCGGGCCGTCGCCGCCATCCGCTTGAGCGCCAAAACCGCTGAAAGTCGGACGGCGCAGCGCGCGCTTCACGCCTTCCGATGGATCGGCAAGCTCGCTTTCGAGCCACTGGTGGAATCCTTCATCATACAGGCGCGCCGCCTGCGCTTCGGTCAGCACGGTAAATAACGGATCGACCCGCGCTTCGACCGGCCGCTCCCGCAGCAGATCCGCGCAAAAGCCGTGAATGGTGCTGACCTGGGCTTCCTCGAGCCTGCCGAGCGCGCGGTCGAATCGGTCGCGCTCCGTAGACTCGCTTGCTGATCCTCTTCTTGCTTCTTCAAGCGCCTCGCGCAGACGGAGCTTCAACTCGCCGGCCGCCTTTTCGGTAAATGTAACGGCGACGATACCGGTCACTTCGGCCCGCCCGGTTTCAATCACGCGCACGATGCGCCGTACGAGCTCAGTGGTTTTGCCGGTGCCGGCGGCGGCTTCGACGATCAGCGTGTCGTCGAGCGCTTTGGCGATCTGCTCGCGATCGGTTTGATCGGCAAGCCGCGGCGTAGTCATGGCCGTCCTCTCAGCTCCAGCAAGTCCCCGATCTCTTTGTGTGACTTGCGGCGCGCACGGCGTTCCTGATTCGGACCGCAGACCGGCAGGAAATCACAAAAGCTGCACGCTCTCTCGGCCGGAGCCGGCGGCAACATGCCCAGCTCCACCGCGCGATCGATAATTTCCAGCGCTTCGATGCCCGCGCGGCGGGTACGCTCGTTGATCGGAACATTGTGTTCGGTAAATCCACCCGCCGTCGTGCAATATGAAAATCGCGCGCTTTCCACGGTACAGCCCGTAGCGGCCTCCACTGCCAGGCTGTAAATCACCGGCTGGAGCTGTTGGCCGTGACCGATGATCGACCCGCGCTCCGAGCGGTTCTTCGATGTTTTGTGGTCTGTGACTCTCAGAATGTTCGTACCCGGCTTGCGCTCGATCAAATCGACGGCGCCGCGCAGAATAAAACGGCCATCGATGGTCACCGGCTCGCTGCGGCTATTGGGGTCATGCCCTGACGCATCACGCAGGCCGAAGGCAAACTCGAACAGCCACGGCTCCCACCCGGTGTTCCCGACGAGCTCCCGCGCCCAGATGTGCAGATCGGTGCGAATGCTGGCAATCTCATCCTGCCACACCCGATCCACCGCCGGCGCTAGCAACTCTGCATAATTTGCCGCAACTCGGGTCAGGGTGTCGTTAAGGACTTCGAGCAGCGCGTCTAACGACGTTATCGAGATCGGCATGCCTCTCTGCTGCAAGGCGCGAAAGAATTCAGCCAGCACCTCGTGAAACAAGCTCCCCTTGGTGAGCGGATCCATGCGCTCGAGCGGCTCAGGTTCCTCCAGCGCTTCGATGCGGTAGAGCGCCGACAGGAGGAATCGATAAGGGCAGTACGCGTAGTTCTGCAGCGCCGAGACGGAATACGGGCGCACACCGAGCCGCTGCGACTGAAGAAATGGTTTGGTCGCTTCGGTGACCCGCACCAGCCCGTCATAGGGGGACCAGGGTTTCCTTGCTCGCGCCCAGCGCTCGCTGGCTGAACGCCGGACCCAATCGTTTAACTGCAGCAGATAATGCGCGTGTCCTTTCACGTCTTCCTCACTGCGCATCAACATGCGCAGCACCGAAAGATCGTGCTCGAAATCGTCGATGGCGTCTTCGGGCCGCGCCGGCGCCGGCCAGGCAAGGCTTGCGCTCGCTTGTTCCGAAGCTTCCAGCTCGAGCTGCTGATGGTCGGGAATGCGGCCGGTCACGGCGCGCATAACTTCGAGCGCGTAGAACGACGGGACGCGCGCGCGGGCCTGCGCCGTCTCGATGCGCGGGAACGAGACATAAAGCCGTTGGGTGGCCACCCCGGCGGCGAGGCGTAATAGGAGCCGTTCATGCTCGGCGCGATCGTCCTGCAAGGTTAGCTCGGCGCCGACTTCACGCCGGAGATCATCTAACAGGAGCGGGTCCTCACGGAGCTTCTGCGGAAAGAGCCGCTCGGCCAAGCCCGGGACGAAAGCGATTTTGAACGCGCGGCCGCGTACTTGGTCCGCGCTGCAAACGAATACCCGGCCATAGCGATGCACCGGGGGCTCCGCTTCCAATGCTGCCAACCGATCGGCAAGCACGTCGCGCACTTCGGCCAAGCTCACCGGTCCAACCGCGGCCATGGGACGGAGATCGGCGAGCACGCGCAGTACGAACTCAGGACGGCGGAGCACCCGCGGCGCAAATTCTTCCAGTCGCCCGATCCAAGTTCCCCACGTCGCGGCGTTTGGCCAGGAGGACATCTCTTCGATGAGCGGCAGTGCGAAACCGCGGAGGTGCGCAAGGTTTTGCCGCTCGCGATCGAGCCGTGCGATCCGCGACGAGTCCGGCTGTTCGGATGTCAGCTCACGAATCTTTAGCTCGTATTCCTCCGCCAGTCCGTTTAACCGGCGCGCCCAACGCTCGCTGCCACCGATGACCGCCGATTCTACAATCAAGCTTTCCCATTTCCACGGCGCTCTCAGCGTTCCCGCCACCACAGCCTGATCGCCATTGACCTTGGTAATCGATGCGTTCTCGTCGTCGCGACGACTATCGTCGGGGTCGTCAGGCGCCGGTTCCGAGAGCACGCCGAAGACATCGTCGCGTGAGGCAATCCAAGTCGAATGGCCGGATCCGGCGGGAGCCTTGCCGGAATCGTCAAGAGCCGGGACCTGAGCGAGCGAAAGATATTCTGCAAAGCGCTTGGCGGAGAACTTCTCGGTCGCACAACTCAGAACAGCGAGAAAGGCCCGGCCCGCAGGATCGGGGCGGCGAGTGCCCCGTTCGAAGTAAGCGGGGACACCGGCCCGGGCAAGCGCATGCTCCAGCAAACCGGTATATTGCTGGGTCGAGCGGATGACGATCGCCATCTCGTCGAAGCGCACGTCGCGATTGGCTTCTTTGAGGATTCGGCGCGCGATCTCGACACATTCGCGACCTTCGCCGGGCGCCGAAAACCATATCAGCTCGCCCGTGCGCGTTCTCTCCGGCGGCGGCTCCTTTGAAAACAGGTAATGCGCAAGCTGCGTCAGATCATTGTGCTCGGCTTCATCGACAATCTGGATTCGCACGCCACGCTTTGCGAGTCGGCTCACAGCAGTGCTATCGCCTGCGGGCACGGTGATCATCGCCTGCGGCGACTGCTGAACCAGCGCCCACAGAAACTGCGTTTCGATTTCAGAGTCAAAAGGGACATCGAGCAGCAGCAGCGGCATCGGCGGCCAACGGGTCACAGGCGAGTCCAGCGCCTGGGTCGCGGTCTCGAATAAAGAAGCCCGGTCGCTGGCGCCGGCCTCGTTGAGAAGCGTGTCAACGCGATCGAGCAGGACGGCGAGGTCAGTCCCGCTGCGCGGCAGCCCGGTCAAGTCACCGCTCGCGACAGCAGCAAGTCGCAAGTCCAGCAAGGTGCGCGCCAGCGCCTTCGGAAATCCCGGCGTCCCCGAAACCGGAGTGAAATATTTGAGCACTTTATCGCTCCCGGTTTCGAACGCCGCCCGGGTCGCAACTGCTTCGTGCCCCAACGCCGTCGCGGGAGCGCGCTCCCGCGCAGCGAGTTCGATCACCGCCAGCCGGGCCGCGAGCTGAGTGAAAGAGAGTCGGTGCAACCCAAACGTCGCGCCTCTCTCCAGCGAAATCGCGCGAGCGAGATCGTCGACGGAGCCGCGTGATGCGCCGAGGAGAAGCACCTCTGCGCCGGGCTCGAACTGGTCCAGAAACCGCCGCGCCTCGCGCAGCCGAGCTGCCGCCGAACCTGACTGAACAACCGTGACAATGCCTCGAGTGGAGTTCGATTCAGTCATCTCAGGCCCCGGTGCTTATCGCCTAGTCATGCTGCGCTGAAACATCATATTTTGCTACGAGGGCTCATTTTCGCTATCCCGCGGAAGGGAATAGAGGTTCGCCTATGCTTCTCTCGGGTCCGGCAATACGGAATATACAGGAGAAAACGCGACCGGGCTTTTAGTTTCCACGCTAGCACACTTGATTTACTTGATCACCTATTACGTGTGAGATCGCCTGCCCGTCATAGTTGACGGCGCCATCGATCTCACATGGGAAGAACTGAAAAGCTCCCGGTTCTACGACAATAGACCTGATCCAATGTTTCAACTTAGAAGGTTAAATCGGGCCGCTGCACCCCGCCTTATAAGCGCGAGCCTGGCAAAGTATTTACTGATGTACCGAGATAAGGAGGTGAGTATGGAAAATTAACAGGATACTATGGCAGGGCGTTCTCCCAGCACAAACCGAAGATCACTTCACAGAAACGATCGAGGAATACACGGCTTCTATTCCTTCGTCCGCTTTTCTCGGTGTGGCAGTAGCGGCGATGGGGGCCCAGGGACGCGGTCCTTTTTCCCGACCGTGAGCTGCAAAAGCCAAGGGGTCCCTTTTTTGGGACCCCTTTGAGAAACCGCCAGCAGAAGGACGGTTTAAAAAGCCGGCCGAACTACGCGGCCTTGGACTCGATCTTCTTACTTTCCGTTTGCTCGATCTGCACCGGGATCTTGCGTCCGGCAAGCTGCGCGGGAAGCGGCACATGGATCTCGAGAACGCCATTTTCATACCGGGCGGCGATGTTGTCGGATTCTACTCCTTGGGGCAAAGCCAGCGATCGCTCGAACTTTCCGTAAAAAGTCTCGCGATATTCAGGGCCCGACTCTTCGGCTTTTCGCTCCCCCGTAATGGACAGGAGATTTCCTTCGGCCTGAACGGAAACGTCTTTCGGGTCGACCCCTGGAAGATCAAGACGTACAACGTACTCGTTGTTCTTCCGGTACGTCTCCATTCGCGGCACCCAGCTGCCCGCGGGTGATTCCGAGCGTCCGAAGAACCGACCGAACAGATCGTCAATATCACGATGCCAACTAGACAACTCTTCAGACGGGTTCCATCTCATCAATTCACCGAACATAACTACGTGCCTCCTTCCTTTCTCATTTGGACTTTCCGGTTAAAATTTAATTCCGGGGCCGCGCGTGTCAAGCCCCATCGACAGCCGGACCTGCCAGCTGAGGATTGCGCAGAGCGGCCGCTTGAGTGAAGTTATTTCAAGGATTTGGCATGCCTCTAAGAGTTACGGCAATTTGGCTGCTGCTGTTGTTTGTTGCAGTCATCAATGGCGCTATTCGGGAAACCTTCATGACGCCGCTTTTAGGCGTGCAGACAGCGCACATCGTAAGCACGGCGCTTTTGTGCGCGGCGATCTTTATGGTTGCGTGGTTCTCGATCTCGTGGATCGGCCCGAAGACCGGACGCGAGGCTCTTTCGATAGGGATTCAGTGGGCCGTGCTGACGGTCGCTTTTGAGTTTTTGGCCGGACACTATGTTTTCGGCAACTCATGGGAGAGCTTGCTCGCCGACTACAACCTGTTTCACGGCCGCATCTGGGTTTTGGTCCTTCTCGCAAACCTCTTGGCGCCGCTCTGGGCATTTCGCCGGATGCGCTCAGCCTAATGCGGCGCCAACGGCGCTGGCTACGGCAGCTACGGCGTCAGCCTCTTCCCGGTTTCTGTAATCCGGTTTTTGTACTTCCACCAGAGCGTACGACGATATAATTCCAACGGATCAATTTTTACTTCGTCGACAACACCGGCTCAATGATGCGGAGATCGAACTCCTTCTCGAACAAATCCACGGGAAGGTGATTACGCGGCGCGGCCGCTTCACTGAAGGGTAATTCGCCGAGGCACGGCACCCCGGTCAAGCCGGACAGGACTTCGCGATTGGTCTCGGCCGCGAGCGACGTGTCGTTGGAGATGCGGTTGAGCACGTAGCCGAGCATGATCAATCCTTTGCAACTGGCGTGCTCTACGGTTAGCAAAAGATGATTGATCACCCCGAGCCTATTTGCCGCGATGACCACGAGCGGCAGCTTTAAGACCCGCGCGAAATCGGCGAAGGTGTAGCTCGGTAGCAGCGGCACCATCAGACCGCCGGCTCCTTCGACCAGCGTGACATCGCTTTCGGCGGCGATCTCACCATAAGTCGCGAGCAGATGATCCACGTCGATTTTCTGGGCGGCTCTTTCAGCGGCGATGCTCGGCGCCAAAGGCTCAGAAAAGCGATATGGACAGATTCTTTCGATCGGCTCAGCGGACCCGGACGCCGCTTTGAGGCTGAGGGCGTCCGAGGCGATCAGGGTGCCATTCATTTCCCCGCAGCCGGTCTCCACCGGCTTCATGACACCGACACGATAGCCGCGCTCGCGGAGATAGGCGGCGAGAGAGGCGGCGACGAAGGTTTTACCCACTCCCGTATCGGTCCCGGTGAAAAAAAGCCCGATACCCATCAGTTCACCAGTTCCATCCTCAATCTCTCCGGCATCAAGCCGGAGCGTCCTCCGTCACAGCGCGGATAGAGTCATACACGACGTCGAGCAGCACCGATAGCTCCGCGCCGGTAATCGTCAGCGGTGGCATCAGAATAATGATATCACCCAGTGGCCGAATCAAAACACTGCGCTTGCGCGCCTGGAGAATCACTTTGTGGCCGACCCGCAGCTCGGGCGGGTAGTTTTTGCGGCCTACTTTGTCGTGCACCAACTCGATGCCGACCATATAGCCCCATTGGCGCACGTCGCTCACGTGCGGTAAGGCGAGGAAATCCTTTTCCAGGCGCTCTTGTAGTAATCGAATGCCCGGCTGCATCTTGGCGATCACGTCATCGCGCTCGAAAAGCTCCAGGTTGGCGATCGCCGCCGCGCAGCCGAGCGGATTACCCGTGTAGGTGTGGCCGTGAAAGAATGTTTTGAATTCTTTGTATTCGCCGAGAAACGCAGAAAAGATTTCTTCCGTGGCGACTGTCGCGGCCAGAGGCAGGTAACCGCCGGTGATGCCTTTGGCGAGACAGAGAATATCCGGGGTGACACCGGCGTGCTCGCAGGCGAACATCTTGCCGGTCCGGCCGAAACCGGTGGCGATTTCATCGAGGATCAGGAGTATATTATTGCGCCGGCAAATCTCGCTCAGCGCTTGGAGATATTTCACGGGCTGCGGCCACATACCCGCCGCCCCTTGCATTAGCGGTTCCATCACCAGCGCGGCCAAGCTAGTTTTGTTTGCGACAAGTTTCTCTTGTGCATCCTTAATCGCCGCGACGAGAGCATCGCCCTCGCTCATGCGTTGGGAATAGCGAAAGACATGCGGCGGCGTGATGCGCAGCACCGGAAAAAGCAGGCTTTTGTGAAAGCGGTGAAAAGTCTCCGAGTATCCCATGCTCATCGAGCCCACCGTGTCGCCGTGATACGATTCTGCCAGCGACGCGATCAAGGCGCGCTTGTTGTCGCCTTTGAGTTGCCAATATTGGACCGCCATCTTGAGCGCGATCTCCACGGCAGTCGCGCCGCTGTCGGAATAGAACACCCGCCGCAAACCGTCTGGCGCAATCTCGATCAGTTTCTCCGCTAGCTGGATGCCGGGCGGATGACTCAAGCCAAGAAAAGTCGAATGAGCAATCCGCTCGAGCTGCGCGCGGATCGCCTGGTCGATTTCTTTTTTACGGTGTCCGTGGACGTTGCACCAAAGCGAAGACACGCCGTCCAGGTATTTCTTGCCGTGGACGTCGAACAAGTAATGACCGTCACCGTGGCTGATGATACACGGCTCCTCGGCCATCCACTCCTGCATCTGCGTGAACGGATGCCAGATGTAATCGCGATCTAACTGTTTTAGTCCGTCGTAATCGCTGGTCATGCCAACTCTCGGGCTTCTTCAAAAGCCTTGAGGGCTCGGTCGATCTGCTCACGGGTGTGCGTCGCCATCATTGTGATGCGCAGACGCGAAGTTCCCGGCGGCACGGTCGGCGGGCGAATGCCCTGGGCAAAAATTCCTCGTTCCAGCAGTTGCTCGGAGAACTTCATGCACTCGGCCGCGTCGCCGATGATGAGCGGCAATATCGGGCCGGCGGTCGCTTCCATCTTAAAACCGAGGGCGCGCATACCCGCAGTTAGACTTCGGCAGTTATTCCATAACGCCTCGCGCCGCTCCGGTTCGCGCCTGACCAGATCGATGGCTGCGATCGCCATGGCCATCACCGCCGGAGGCAAAGACGTGGTAAAGATGAAACTGCGGCAGCGATTGATTAAAAGCTCCCGCAGCGCGCTGCTGCCCGCGACATAGGCGCCGAATCCACCGAGCGCTTTGCCCAACGTGCCCATCTGCACAAGCACGCGATCTCCCAATCCCAGTTTCGCCACGACTCCAGCGCCATTGGCGCCAAAAAGGCCGGTCGCATGCGCCTCATCGACCATTACCATTGCGTCATATTGCTCCGCGAGTTCGACGATCCCCTTTAGTGGAGCTTCGTCGCCGTCCATACTGAAGATCGATTCGGTGACGACCAACTTACGCCGCGAATGTGCCGCTTGTCGGAGCGCCGCTTCGAGCTGAGCAAGATCGCCGTGCGGATAGATAACGGTTTTAGCGCGCGACAAGCGGCAACCGTCGATAATGCTCGCGTGATTGAGTGCATCGCTGAAGATTACGTCGCCTTCACCGGCCAGTGTCGACAGAATACCCGTGTTCGCTTGAAACCCGGAGTTGAATACCACGGCCGCCTCGGTGCCCTTGAATCCGGCAAGCTTCGCTTCCAATTCTTCGTGCAGCACCATGTTACCGGAGATCAGGCGCGATGCGCCCGACCCGCAGCCATAACGGTCAATGGCCTCTTTAGCCGAGGCGCACAGCGCCGGATGATTCGCAAGCCCGAGGTAATTGTTCGAGGAAAAGTTGATGATCTCCCGGCCGTCAAGCATCAACGTCGGCCCCTGATCGCTTTCCACGCGCCGCAACCGGCGATAGAGCGCGGCCTCCTTTAGTGCTTGCAATTCGTCGTGAATAGTTTCAGCGGCCATTTGACGAGTTACTTAGATAATATAGGGGCGGCGGCGCCGCAACACGAAGAGAACCTGCATCAGCAATCAGCAACGACTGCGGGAAGATCTGGATGCGATCGCTTGAGTTCAAGCGGCTGCAAGACTGCGCAGCTTGCGCTGCACCGATGTCATTTCGGCGGCGAACCGGCTGAATTCTTTTTCCTGCGCGTCTTTTTCGCGCAGTCGGTAGATTGACGAAGGATGAATAGTGATAAAGATCGCCGGGACGGAACCCTCCTCGAGAAACTTTCCCCGTTCCTGCGTAATACGGACGATTCTTCCCGCCATCGATTGCGCGGCTGTAGCGCCCAGACACACGACCACCTTCGGATGAACGGCTTGGATTTCCGCCTCCAGCCAAGGCTTACAGGCTACGACTTGCCGGATCACCGGTTTTTGATGCAGACGCCGCTTACCGCGCTGAATCCATTTGAAATGCTTGACCGCATTGGTGATGTAAACCTCGTCGCGCGAAATGCGCGCTTCGATGAGCGCTCTGTCGAGAAGTCGACCTGCGGGTCCGACGAAAGGATGCCCCTGGCGGTCTTCCATGTCCCCCGGCTGCTCACCGACAAGCATCACGTTGGCATCTTTCGGGCCTTCGCCGAAAACGGTTTGGGTAGCATTTTTGTAGAGATCGCATCCTTGGCAAGATCGAGCAGCGACTCGCAGGTCCTCGAGGGTCTGCTTTGCTGGGAGGAAGTCCACGGCCGACGATTGCGGCGCTGTCGCCATGAATTCAACCTACCACTCGGAATAGCTCCCGCCTAGATCTCCGGGCGCAAAAGCCGGGTCATTCACCGCGGGCGCGCTGAGGACGCGGAGGCCGAGGTATTTGCGTATTTTGCGTTCTTTGCGGCCAAATCGCCGGACTCCTCTTTTATTCTCCGGCGACGCGGGAGAAAACTTTGTGACCTATGTGGCCTTTGTGGTTAATCGTCTTTATGCTTGCGACTTCGAAGTGGAGTTGGTTAAAGTAACGCGATTTGCGTGCGCCTCCGTCGCGCAACGCCCGAACATCCATATGGCCAAATCTAAAACGATCTTCGCCTGCCAGAGTTGCGGCTATCAGTCATCTAAATGGCTCGGCAAGTGTCCCGACTGCAATCAGTGGAACACCTTTGCCGAGGAACGATTCGAAAAAGCATCGACGCCGCGCGGTGAGCTCAGCCTCGGGACGAAAGAAGACCCGGCTCCCATCCACGCAATCGACACGAGCGACGAGGGCCGGGTGCTTTCGGGCATCGGCGAGTTCGACCGGGTGCTCGGCGGCGGCCTCGTGCCCGGCTCGGTAATCCTGATCGGCGGCGATCCGGGCATCGGCAAATCGACCTTGCTGCTGCAAGCGTTCGCCGCGGTAAGCCAAACCGGCCTCACCTGCCTCTATGTCTCGGGCGAGGAATCGCCGCGCCAGATCAAGATGCGCGCCGAACGGCTCGACATCAACGCGCCGAATCTGCTGGTGCTGAGCGAAACTTCGCTCGAACGCATTCTCGATCACGTTAAGAAACTCAAACCGGGCTTGCTGGTGATCGACTCGGTGCAGACGATCTTTTCCTCGGCGATTCCGTCGGCGCCAGGCAGCATCGCGCAAGTTCGGGAAGCCTCCGGCGCGATCATCGTGCTCGCCAAGAAAACCGGCCTGACGACCTTTCTCATCGGCCACGTCACCAAAGACGGCGCCATCGCCGGCCCCAGACTGCTCGAACACATGGTCGATACCGTGCTCTACTTCGAAGGCGAGCGTGGCCATAGTTTTCGCATCCTGCGCGCGGTCAAAAACCGCTTCGGCTCGACCAACGAAATCGGTGTTTTCGAAATGAAGGAAGTAGGCTTGAAAGAAGTCAGCAATCCATCGGAGATTTTTTTGATGGAGCGGCCGCTGGCGGTGCCGGGCTCCGCGGTGGTGTGCAGCATGGAAGGCACCCGGCCGATACTGGTCGAGCTGCAAGCGCTGGTCAGCCGCTCGTTTTTGGCCGTGCCCCGCCGCACGACCATCGGCGTCGATCATAACCGCGTCGCGCTCCTGGTCGCGGTGTTGGAAAAGAAAATGGGCGCCAAGCTTTTCGACCAGGATATTTTCGTCAACGTCGCCGGCGGCGTTCACGTCGAGGAACCGGCAGTCGATTTAGGCATCGTCGCGGCGATCGCCTCGAGCAGCCGGGAAGATGTTCTCGATTCGAAAACGGTTTTTTTCGGCGAGGTCGGACTCGCCGGTGAAATACGCGGCATCTCGCAAGCCGAAGCGCGCGTCAAAGAAGCTGGCAAACTCGGTTTCGAGCGCTGCATCCTGCCATCGAGCAACGTCGCGCAACTAAAACATATCAAGCATCCGACTCTAACCGGCGCCAGCTCGCTCAGCGAGTGCTGGAAGCTGATCTTCTGAGCGCGCTGTGCGCGGTTAAATGTTCAGACATCCGTTCAATGTTCAAACGTTCAACGTCGGAATTTTCTGGAGCCAAGTTCGTGGCTCTGGAGGCAACACCCGAACACCGAACCTCGAACTTTGAACCTGCTTGCTCTCTCTTGCATCGCCCTCAGCTGTCCGTTATCAATATTTACTCTTACCTGAACCGCGTGCCGGAGTGGTGGAATGGCAGACGCGCCGGACTCAAAATCCGGTGGGGTTAACCCCCGTGAGGGTTCAAGTCCCTCCTCCGGCACCACTCGATTAGTCAAGAACAGGGTGACAAAGACCCAATCGCGAAAAGGTCCGAGGCGATTTCACCTGTTCTTTCTCTTGAGATATTCATAGAGGTCGTCAAAGACCGCTGAACCACGGGCCAAGCGAGCCTCGTCGTCTTTGTGAGCCATAGCGATACCAGCTATGACCTGTTCAATTCCCGCAGTCTCTTGACGGCCAAACTTCGAGTCCTTCAAGTCGATGTCGTGAACAATTTCCGCGATTCTAATGAGTCCGGGATCACGAATGCCCGTCCGTTCCAGTAAAACTTCCAAAGAGCAGCGGTCGCCCTCGTGCGTAAATTCCGCCTCAAACATATCGAAGCGCAGTTCGCCGGCCAGCGGCTCGTAACCTTTGGCGGGCACAAACTTAATTTTGGCTTCGGGATCGATGAAACGGCGTATAGTCCAGGCCGTTGCCATGCGGTCAATGTGTATTCCCTTGCGAGTAACCCACGTTTTACCGCGTAATTTTTCACGGACTTGATTCCCGCTTGCAAAAGAGGGTGTGGTTTTGCCGCCGCGTATGCGTGCCTCGATATCCATAACAAGTCCTGAGGCTGCCTCCCGACCGGGAGCGCCAAAAAAGTCGATCGCAACGACTTCATCGAGGCGTTTTCTGAGACGCGCGATCTCGCTTTCCAGTTCCGGACGGGATTCTTGTTTTAGCTTACCTTTGGTCGACATTGTTCGAGCTAGGCGGCGAGCGTCCTCGGCAATTTGGCCATAGTCCGCAGTACGAGCCGCCTGAAAGAGTTCCTCGACGTGATCATCGGTTATCCCATCGACCCAACGCGCTTCACACAGCGTCCCGTCTCCCCCGCCTTCGACAATTTCCCGCAAGACCCATTGGAAGTCTTCCTGACTTTGATCGCTTTTGGGCAGAGCATATACCGAGTTTTTGATCGCTACCGCCCCAAGGCGTTGCAGGCGGCGCCAGACCTTGACGCGTAAGTAAGCAGGCTTGGGCGGCAGTTGGTGAATAAGGAGGAGCCATCGCCCATTGTCTTGATTCTTCATGATCTGCCTTGACTGAAGCTGCAGCTGTTATATACGTGATACAGGTTAATCATTTGCCTGATCGCTCGCAAGGAGCTTCGCATGCAACAAACGTCGAACACTCCTGAAACTCCACTGTCTACTGCGAACCCAACGGATCGCGCAACCGGGTTTGCAGAACGATGGAGAAACCTGCGCGCTCTCACTGGCTATTTCCTCAAGCTCGGAACTATCGGCTTTGGCGGGCCGGTCGCGTTGGTCGGCTTCATGCACAGAGACCTCGTCGAGCAGCGGCGTTGGATCACAGAAGATACCTACAAGCTCTCGCTCGCGCTGGCGCAGATCATGCCGGGACCCCTTGCCGCGCAAACCGCAATTGCCATCGGCTATTTCGAGGGCGGTGTTCTCGGCGCAACCCTCGTTGGTCTCGCCTTCATCATCCCATCTTTCCTGATGGTGGTGGGGATTTCGCTCGCCTACGTCGCCTACGGTGGGCTTTGGTGGATGCAGGCCCTGTTTTATGCGATCGCCGCCACAGTGATCGCCATCATCGCCATTGCCGCCTACAAGCTCGCGCGCAGCACCAACAAGCGCGACCCGTTGCTTTGGACGATTTTCGGTATCCTTACGGCGGTTACAGTATGGGCACAGGCCGAGCTGGCGGAGTTCTTTATTCTTGCCGGTTTAATCGTGCTGCTTTTTCATGCTTGGCCAGGTTGGAAGAGCGGTTTGCTCATGGGACTCGGTGCCGCGGTATTGGCCGCCGCAATCTGGCTGCTTGAAGCCTGGCTTCGTCAAGCCGGCGGCACAACGGGCTCCGAGGACCTGCTTGCACAGATTCTGTTATTTTTCACCAAAGCCGGTGCGTTCGTATTCGGCAGTGGCTTGGCGATTATTCCTTTTCTGCAACAAGGTGTCGTTCAGCAGTTCGGCTGGCTCAACGAGCACCAATTCCTGGACGCGGTGGCGGTCGCGATGATCACGCCCGGACCGGTTGTGATTACCGTCGCTTTCATCGGATTTCTGGTAGCTGGCTTCGCCGGCGCAGTGATGGCCTCGATCGGTATTTTTCTGCCCGTATATGTTTTCACGATCGTACCGGCGCCGTGGTTCAAACGGCATCGCGACAACCCGCAGCTCAAGGCCTTCGTGGACGGCGCCACCGCCGCGGCTACCGGCGCCATTACCGGCGCTGTCATTGTTCTCGCAATGCGCGCAATTACCGATTGGACAACGGCGATCATTGCGCTGGTTAGTTTCGCCGTCCTATGGCGCTACAAAATTTCGGAGCCGATTATTGTAATCATCTCCGGCGTTATCGGATTGATTCTTTGGCCACTGGTACGCGGCGGGTGATTGAGCGTTTATAAGGAGGCGAAAGGATGAAATGGGTAACTCGAGCGCGGCCAAGGGTGGATCGCGTGGCCTGTCCATGGTTGATCAGACGGTTTGTCGATCGCGAGGCGGAAATTTTTTACGTACCGGCTGACGAAGTGATGGACACGGCACAGCGCGAGGGCGCGATTCCTTTCGACGTGCCTAACGTCGAATTGGGTCATCACGGCCCAGAGTGCAGCTTCGACGCGATCATCAAAAGATATCAGCTTGTCGATCCCGCGCTGCAACGCCTTGCGATAATCGTCAGGGGCGCGGATACGACAGCGAAACACTTGGCGCCGGAATCTCCCGGCCTGGAGGCGATCGCAGAGGGCTTCCGCTTGTTCTACCGTGATGATCACGACCTGCTGGAAAGAGAGATGTCGGTCTACGACGCGCTGTATGCTTACTGTAAAAGCGTCGAAGAAAGGAAGACGATGCCATGACGTACGAAATGAATCAGGAAAAACCGGCGACGTCATTTCCCCTCAAGCTCACTCAGAGTTCATAAGCGTTCTGTTGCGCTGGCATCATGAATTGATTCTAATGGCCGGACTCGGGAGGTTTCGGCAATGGCGAAAAACGGGTTCAAAATTCTCGACAGCGACATGCATGTCATGGAGCCGCCGGATCTTTGGCAGCGCTACATCGATCGTAAGTTCAAACACCGGGCGCCGCGCGGGGTGACCAGCAGCAACGTTCGCGATCTGCGCATGGTCTATCCCGACGGGCGCGACTGGGCACGAACAACGACGCGCCATAACGATTCGGCGCGAGGCCACAACTTCGAAAGAAACCAAGAAATCTACCGCGCCCATGCCGAGCGCGGCTGGACGCCCGCGGTTCAGCTCGAGGCCATGGACATCGAGGGCATCGAGGTCGCGGTGCTCTATCCCACGCGCGGCCTGCGCGCGTTGGTCGTCGACGACATGGACAGTGAGTTCGCGGCCGCGCTCGCGCGCGCTTACAACGATTGGCTCTATGATTTTTGCAAGCAGGAACCCAGCCGGCTGTTTGGCGCGGGTATGATCTCGCCCTACGATATGAATGATGCGGTGAGCGAGGCGCGGCGCTGTGCTGAGCAGCTGGGGTTTCGCGCGGTCTTTTTACGCGCCAATCCGCTGGTCGACCATCGCTGGCACGATGATTACTACAAGCCGTTGTGGAGCGCTTTGGAGGACTTAAATCTCGCGCTGGGTTTTCACGAGTCGACAGGCACGGGAAAAAATCACATCGGCGCGCGCATGGAGCCCAACCTGATGCTTCGCCGCGTTTATGGTCAACCGCTGGAGCAAATGATGGCGTTGGGAAGCTTTTGCGGCGGGGGCGTACTGGCACACCACCCGCGACTGCGCGTCGCTTTTCTCGAAGCAAATTGCAGTTGGCTGCCCTGGCTGCTTTGGCGATTGGACGAAGGCTGGCAACTCGAAGGCGATGTCTGGGCGCCCGATTTAACGATGGCGCCGAGTGAATATTTTAAACGCCAGTGCGCGGTCTCAGTAGAGCCGGACGAAGCCACGGTCAAACATGTGATCGACTGCTTGGGCGCCGCAGGCATCGTGTTCTCCACCGATTACCCGCACGGCGATTCAAAATACCCCGAAGCGGTCAATCATTTTTTACGACTGCCGATAGGCGAGGACGATAAGCGGAAGATTCTCTGGGATAACTGCGCGGCTTATTACGCCATGTGAGCGCGTGATTGATAGAAAGTCCGGAGCCGCTTCAGCCGCAGCTGAAGCAGCTCCTTGTTGAATTAACGGCGCCACCAGGGATGACGAAAGTCGCGACCTCGCACGGCACCGTGCGGATCATTATAACTGCTATGACAGTGGCGCCGTTTATCGTCTGGATGGAGTTTGCGTTCATGCTTGTGGCAGTAATAGCCGGGGTCTCCGCGGCGCGCGACGGGACCGGAGTTGTGGCGCCACACAGCGTAATCTTGGCGGCTCCGCCCATCATGGGAAAAAACCACCCCCGGTAACAGTATCGTTCCGAGAACAATGGCCATGAATGTTTTTTTCATCACCGGGATCTCCTTTCCTGCCTTTTAGACTCGGTGCGGAAATTAATGTTAATGGAGGGAATGCTGCAGAGCAGCTGCGCGGAGTTAAGCCGCAGAGATCTAGCCCGGATTATTCAGGCACCGAGGAAAACACACGAAAGAGTGTGAGACGAGGAGTAAGCTTCGTAGAGAGCGGGCACGAGAGCGCAAAGCTAGACGGATTTATAGAGCGCTTGGCAGTCCTGTGCGTTTCCGCTCGATGGTCGCGACCGCGGTTAAGTTTCCAGGTCTCCTCGAGGCACAGGCCCGTTGCCCGCGACCGGAGAGGCTTGCTCCTCGCCCGCAAAGATTGCGAATAATCCGGCTAGGACACTGAGAGGGTCGAAAGACGAGAAAAGTCAGGCGCGCGGGCAGAGTTTAGTCGCGGCCACGACCGCGACGTTGTTCGTTGTATCTTTGTTTGAGTCGCTCGCGTCGGTCCTCCGGCAAGCGCTGCCAGCGCTGCCACTCTTCGCGCAGATGTTCTTTATCTTGCTTAGGCAGATTCTGCCACCGCCGGTAGTTCCGTAAAACTCGCTCTTTTTCGGTCGGCGTGAGATGTCGCCAGCCGTCGTCCGCGGCCACGGCGTTTTGCGCACCCAAAAGCAAAAACAAACCCAGGGCTATAAACAATATCTTTCGTGTCTTCATCACTATCCCGTCGAAAACAAAATCACGCAACTCCGCCTGGCAGTGCCGCGTGTTTCGAATCGCTATTCAGCGCTTCGGTCTGGTCATCCTGATTCTCCAGCTTGCCCAATGCCTCGAGCATGTCCATCGACTCGAAAAATTCCAGTTGTTTTTCATCAGCTAAAATCTCTTGAGGAATTCTTTCCGGTCGAGGCTCGACGAACAAGCGCAGATTGCCTTTTCCAAACACCAAACCGACGATGAGCACCGCCACAGCCGCCGTGCCGAAAGCCGGTACCATCCACGTCCTCATCGGTTTGAACAGCGAGCGCCACCAATATTTCCGCTCTTCCTGCTCGGCCAGCTTCGCCACGGTTTCGCGATAGTAGCTGTCCCAGAAAGTTTGCGGCATCTCCTTGGCGTCTGCCATTTGCGGCAATAGGCCGTGCAAGTCTTCGAGAAAACGTCTGCAGCAGTCGCAGGTGGCCAGATGTTCCTCGACCCTCCGTCTCTCGGCGTCGCTGTTCTCACCATAGTAGTGCAACACCAGGTCTTCTTCGTATTGCCTGCAAGCGGTTTCCAGAGGCGCGCTTTTTTTCATAAACCTTCTCCCTAGACAAATTCCACTAAACTCTGGCGCAGCGCGGCCACGGCGCGGTGGAGATAGACTCGTACCGTGCCTTCCGTCGTTTTCATAACTTTGGCAACGTCCGCAATCGATAATCCCTGATGATTCCGCAACAAGAATGCCGTGCGTTGTTTCTTTGGCATGGTTTCCAATGTCTTGTCCACTCTTCGTTTCGCCTCGCCGGCGATCGCTTGCTGATCCGGCGCATAGGTTGAGTCGGCGAGTTGGCGCTGCTCGGCCGGTTCATCGCTCGTATAGTCGAGAGACTCCCAAGCCACACGCCGGCGGCGGCGCGCATGATCGAGGCATAGATTGACCACGATCCGATAAAACCAAGTATAAAAACTTGACCGCCCGTCAAATTGCTTGAGGTTCGCGTAGGCGCGCAAGAAAGCGTCTTGCGACAGATCCTTTGCCGTCTCGGTATCGCGGGTGAAATTAAAAGCGATGTGATATGCCTTTTCCATATATCGACGCACGAGAATTTCGAAGCAATGCCTGTCGCCTTGCTGAGATAAAGCTACCAGTTCTTCGTCGCGCATTTGTTGCTGGTCAGCCATTTGTGTCTGATGCCGCAAGCTTTACCACGCCTTACACCTCAATTAGACGCCAAAAGGCGGCAAAGGTTAACAGCGGAAACAGGCGTGGGCAGCTTGGCTTAAGCCATTGAATCTATTAGGGATTTCCTGAGGAATTAACCACCGGCCCAGGACCGGACCGGTGGTTCAAGAGCGAGCGCTATTGGCCAGTCGCCAGTGCGATCACATCTTCGATGATGTCGAGAATTCGGTTGGTTCGCCGATCGATCAAAATAACATCGCGTTCGAAGATCACTCGTTCCCAATAATCGGGTAATCCCGGCAATTGGCGATCGAGATCAACGGGCAGCGGATCGAGACGTTTCTGCAGGCCAGGCGGGAGTCGGCCGTTTTTCTCGAGATGTTTCTGCAATCCCGGCGGAAGGTTGCCGCCGCGCTTCGCTAAGCCGGGCGGCAGGCCCTTCCGCTTGCCTTTCTTGCCGCCGCGATAATAGTGCTCGATAATGCGCCGCTCCTCGGCAAGGAAGTACGCCGGTCGTGTGACGTCCGCCCGTGCCGAACTTTGATTAACGAGGCCTGCCACGGAGCAGAAAGACAACATCAAGAAGGCCCGCCTTTGCTTGTCCACTTTAAACTCTCCTATGGGATGGTCCAATGAAGCGACCTGATGTTTGAGTCCCGGAATTTTCATGAATTCTCTCCCTCTCGTTTCAACCGATGCCTAAAGCTCGCTCGGTTTGAATAATGATTTCAGTCGCCGTGGCGCGATCTTTGAAGAAGATCCCCTGCTTCGCCACGGTGCGGATGCGCGTCGTCCGAACGCTGACCATCTCGAGCTCGATCTCGATTTCACGATCGTTGGTTACGGCCCTGATCGCTTTACCTTGATCGATCTTAGAGGTTGCTTCGACTTTGATACCCATGCGATCGAGGGCGGTCCTGGTGGCAGTTTCGACCTGCGGCAGGGATGCCGTGAAAGTGCGGTAGGCTATCCCGTCGAGGGTATAAGCGACCGAGGTGCCGGTCGTAACACCGGCGCCGACGCCGAACAGCGTTAATCCCACCCCGGCGCAGCCGTACAAAAATATCAATGAGACGAAACTAGCGAAGACAGCCAGACGCGATTTTGTGCTTGCCATATGGCAGCTACCATAGGCAATTAACGAGCCAAAAGCGGCGGAATGTGAATTAACGGAAAATTTGGCGTCGCTTTGTGTCTGGGACCACAATTCAGCCCCGGCCGGCAGACAAGAATGTTGCCTAGCGGTAATTCTTACGGGGGCCAAGCCCGACGTTAATCGCGTTCAAGTAGTGCAAAACGTTCAAGTCGTCGGAACAAGCGAACCGGACGAAAACGATTTAGCTTGACGGTGCTAACGACCACCAATGCCGGTGATTTTGATGCTGCCGTGCTTCGATTTGTACTTGCGATTAAGGTTGATGATGATGCCGGTGAGTCCTTCGATAACATAGGCACAGCTTGCCGGTCCACCGTCGTACGCCATCGCGCCGATTCGCTCGATGATTTGCATCACCTTTTGCTTGGCTTCGGCGCTGTCGCCGCAGACCAAAACATCGCCAAGCGGGGCATCAACGTCGCCCAAATCGACTGCGGAAATGTTATGCAACGCGCCAATCACCGGAGCTTCGTCGCCGATGATCTGCTGGGCTTCCTGCAAAGCGGAGCCGGCCGGCGGGACAAACGGTTGTATTTTTTTAAGGGGCACGACGCTATCGATGACGATCTTGCCCGCCAACTGGCCCTTGAGATCCGACACCATCTGCGCATGTCCCTCGTAGGGCACCGCGATGACGACGAAATCGGCGCCCGTGACGGCTTCGCGATTAGTCGTTCCGACCAATTCGCCGGCGCGCAGTTTGGGCTTCAATATTTGAACGGCGTTTTTGGCCTTCTCGGCGTCGCGCGAGCCGATGATGATCTTGACTCCCGGAGCGCCCAGGCGCAGCGCCAAGGCACTGCCCAGGTTGCCGGTACCGCCGACGATAGCCACGCTGAATTGATCCATAAAGACTGCAAGCACTAGCGAAAGAGATCTTCTGCGTCCGGGCGCAGAAGCTCCTGCACTGAAGCTTCCTCCTTTTTTTCCGTTTCGTAGCCGCGCACGATGACGACCGGAATGCCGGCGCGCTTGCCCATGACCAGCTCCGCAGCGGCCGCGATTTCATCCGCCACCGCCGCGAACGCCGCCTTCAATTGATAGCCGTGGCGGTCGCGCGTTCCGCGCTCGTCCTTGATCGGTTTAAAGCCGGCAACGCCGACTGCCACGTCGACAGTCCCCAAGCGCCACGCCCGGCCGAAGCTATCGCTGACGATGACGCCGGGGCTCCTGCCCAACCGGCGTTGAATCTCAGCGCGAATCGCGCGCGCCGAGCGATCCGGGTCCTCGGGCAACAACGCCACTTGTTTCAGCCCGATGTTGGATTGGTCCACCCCCGCGTTGGCGCAGACAAAACCGTGATGGGTTTCGACGATCAATGCCCGGCCGCCGCTACGGATGACGCGGCGGCTTTCGCCCAGTATAACTTCAACCAGCTCAGGCTCTTTGTCTAACTGCCGGCCCAATTCGTGAGCGCGCGCTGATGGCTTCACCTCGCCGAGGCGGACGATGCGTCCTTCGGATTTCGAGATAATTTTTTGCGCCACCACCAGCACGTCGTCCTCGGTGAGATCGATCTGCTGGCGTACACAGGCGTCACAGATCAGCGACCCGATGGGATCGCCTGGGCGAATTTCTCCCAATCCCTCCAGGCCGATCAACTCGAGCCGCTTCATACGGACTGGGCACGCCGCTGGCCCGCAGCTTCTTCCCCGGCCATTAAGCGCCGCGCCACGGGCGTCGCTTCACCGTCCGCCAGATCATACGCAAGAAACCTTTCGAGATCCGCCGGCTCATCGATATCGAGGGCAATATTCTCATTGATAATAAATCGCGACGGCAGACCGCGCGCAGTCAGCTGGCTCAAGTGAAAGCTGAAGCTGTCGTAACCAAACCGCAGTTGGATGATATCCGGCGGCGCCAACAGCAGCGCATTGGTACCCAGACGGTCATGCGACGGCACGAGCCAAGCGAACGGCATCTCACTGCTCTCGGACGCTTTTATTAAGATTTCGTCGATGTCGCGCGCCCGTAGCAGCGGCAGGTCGCCGGGAATGATCAGCACGGCCTGACGACCGGCACTTTTTAATTGCGCGCGGGCAAAATCGACGGCGCTGGTCTCCCCGTTTTCCGCGTTTTCGCGAATCACTTCCGCGCCGGCAACCGACGCAATGTCTGACACTCGGTCGTCACCGGTGACCACGAAGCTCGCGGCCAGTCCGCGCGCCATCCGCACCTGCGCCAAAACGTCACGGAACATAACTTCGGCCAGAAGCTCGCGCGCGGCGCGGTTCAACAGCGGGCTGAGTCGTTGTTTGGCGTTACGGAAACCCTTCACCGGGATCAGTGCGACAACATCCATGCGCGGTCCAAAGGAAGGTTTGTAGACTATTTTTGGACCCAGGCCAAGACCTCGCGCGCGAGGCGTTGCTTTTCCGCGCGAGTCGGCATGCGAATGTTCGTGCAGACGACTTCAATCTGCAGACTTTCAATCCGTTGCGCCAAGCACGAGTCCTCTTCGGCAATCAAGAAGGCGTCAAGAAAATCATCATACCCTTCGGCGACACCCGACGCCGATGGCTCCCGTCCGCTGGCGAGCATGAGTTTATGCGCGGGTCCGGAGATCGCCCTTGTGCCAATCATCGGACTGACGGCGATGATCCGCGCGGCGGTTTCCTTGAGCGCGGCGCGGAGCCCCGGCACCGCCAGGATCGGCCCAAGGCTAGTGATCGGGTTGCTCGGGCAAACAATGATCCCTTCGGCATCTCGAATCGCCTCAAGCACGCCAGGCGCGGGCCGGCTTTGCGCGGCGCCTGCAAAGTCAACCGCCAAAACTTCCGGCGTCCAGCGCTCTTTGACGAAGAATTCCTGAAAAGACATCTCGCCTTCCCGCGTTGTTATTCGGGTTTCGATCCGGTCGTCGGACATCGGCAAAATCTTCGATGTAAGACCGAGAGCGCGTCGAACCTGATCGACAGTGTGCGAAAGTTTACGTCCTTGCCCCAGCAACTTCGTCCGGACGATATGCGTCGCCAGATCCTTGTCGCCGAGATTGAACCACGTCTGCTCGCCCAATCTTTCCAGCTGTTGCAAAACAACGAAACTCTCGCCGCTGATGCCCCAGCCTCGCTCTGCGTCTATCAAGCCAGCCAAAGTATACAGGATCGTGTCGATGTCCGGCGCAACGTACAGGCCGTGAAAAATAGCGTCATCGCCGGTGTTGCAGATGATGGTCAGTCCGGCGGGGTCGAGGATCGAAGCGAGACCCTCGATGAGTTTCGCGCCGCCGGTGCCGCCCGTGAGTGCAGCGATCATCAGGGGCCTGGGATTGACGAAGTGCCAGAATATGGAAGAGTTGGTAAGCGCCGCAGCGGGCCTTTGTCCTTTACCAATCCGTCGGGGCCGCACAGGCGCTCGATATAAGGAATCAGCGAGCGCGGAAGATATTTGTCGCCTTGCTGAACGTATTCCGGATAAATCGGCAAGCGCGCCCTCAGGTCGAATCCGGCTTGCGCGCTTTTTTCTTGCAGCAGCCGCAACGCCGGCCACGGCGCTTCGGGGTTAATGAAGTCCGGCGTTAGCGGCGACACCCCGCCCCAGTCATTGATCCCCGCTTCCAAATAAAGCTCGTAGCCGTCCGGTGTCAGATTAGGCGGCGTCTGGATATTCATTGTGCCGCCAAGAATCAGCCGCGCCAAAGCGATGGTTTTCCCCATGTCGTCTCGCGTAGCGTCGGGATAGGCGCGCATCGGGGTCGTCGGCTTGGCGCGAAAGTTTTGTATGATGACCTCTTGAATGTGGCCGTAGCGCCGGTGCAGCTCGCCGATGGCGAGCAGCGAGTCTATCCGCTCTTGCCAGTTCTCGCCGATGCCAATGAGAATGCCCGTGGTGAATGGGATGCGCAGCTTGCCCGCCGTCTCCAAGGTGCGCAAGCGCACAGCCGGCCTTTTGTCCGGCGCGTTATCATGAGCGCCGCCGGGAAGCAGCAAGCGTTCGCTGACGCTTTCGAGCATCAGACCCATGCTCACGTTCACTTCTTTGAGCCGGTGGAGGTCGGCTTTGCCCATCACGCCGGGGTTTGAATGCGGCAGCAGCTCGCTTTCATCCAACACGGCGCGGCAAGCCTGGTGTAAATAATCGAGCGTGCGCTGATGTCCACGCGCGGCCAAGAACTGTTTCATTTCCGGGTAAATCGCTTCGGGCTTGTCGCCCAAGCTAAACAAAACCTCCGTACAACCGACCCGTTCACCCTGGCGCACCACACGCAGGACTTCATCCAAGGTCATCGTCTTCGCGCCGGCATCTTCGGGTGCTTTGCGAAATGTGCAGTAACCGCAGAAATCGCGGCACAAATTGGTCAGCGGCACAAAAATCTTAGGTGAAAAAGTTACGACGCGGCCTTTGTGCCGATCACGCAGTTGCGCGGCCGTCCTCAAAAGACTTTGCAGCTCGTCGCCTTCGGCAGCGCCGAGCGCGAGCGCTTCCGCGCGACTGGGCTGTTTGCCATCTAAATACTCGCTTAACACCGCTCGTATCCCTGCTGCTTGAATATCGGATCGCCGCTTTTGTTTCAAATCGCCTCAAGGGCGCATTTTGGAGCGAGCCAGGTTGCCCTCACGACTTTCGCTGTGCTACCTGTTGAGCGTTGAAACGAAACCCGAATTGCGGAGGTAAACGCTATGGACAACTTCGATCAAATACTGGTCATTGACGCCGATGGCCACGTTTACGAAGGCAACGTCGATCTTGCGAGTCGGATGCCGGCCAAATGGCGCTCACAAGCGCCGGTTCGATTGAAGGACAACGAAGGTAATTCCCGGATCTTACTGGAGGGACGGCTCTGGTCGGCATCGCAAGGCCTCGGCCCCGGTGTTTCCGGCCCGATGACAGAAAAGGCACGCGGCTTTCGCGCTGGCATGGTCGATCCCGTCGCCAGACTCAGTGACATGGACGCAGAAGGGATTGATGTCGCGATCCTATTCGGAACGCAGATCGCGCTCACGGTCAATGGCTTGATGAATAAGGAACTCGCCGCCGTGCTCTGCCGGGCGGTGAATGACTGGCTGATCGAATATTGTTCTGCCGACACCACGCGCCTGCTCGCCGTAGGCTTGATTCCCTGTCAGGATCCGCCGGCGGCTGTGAAAGAGTTGGAGTATCTAAAAAAAGCCGGCGCGATCACGGCGATGCTGCCGACCAACGTTTACGGTTTGAATAACCTGGGCGACCGCATGTTCGACCCGATCTACGACTGCGCCCAATCATTGGAAATGCCGCTCAGCGTCCATCCGCAAACCGGCCATGACGGCGTGCTCGGCGTCTCCGGCGTCATGGGTGCCGGCAGCGAGCGGTTTCGCAAGTACGCCTACGTGCATATGACGGCGTTTCCTTTCGAACTGATGATTGCCATGATGCACATGATCGGCGAGGGCGTCTTCGACCGTTATCCGAAGTTGCGCGTCGGTTTCATGGAAGGCGGCGCCGGCTGGCTGCCTTTCTGGGCTGAGCGCTTCGATGAGCATATTGAAAAGCTGGCGCCGCAGATGCCCGATCTCAAACGCCGTGCGAGCGACATCATCCGAGGCGAGCAAGTAACACTCACGTGCGAGTCGGAGGAAACTGGCCTCGACCGCGTCTTTGCCGCGAACGGCGACAGTACCGTGATGTACGCTTCCGATTATTGTCATTGGGATTGTCATTTCCCTTATTCCGTAAAGGACGTCGTCGATGGAGCCGATTTGACGTTTGCACAGAAAGAAAGACTATTAAGTAAGAACGCCGTCGAATTCTTCAAACTTAAAAATCTGCCCCAGCCGAGCGCGCTCAAAATCGCGCGGCGCAGCTGGAATGGTCAAGAAGCCAAAGCGGCTAGCGCCTAGGAGGAAAACCATGGCCCTTGGAAGATTTTGGTCTGCCGTTCTGTTGGCCGCCGTGTTGTCTATTCCAACGGAAGCGGCCGCTGCGGAAAGTGTGCAGAAAATTCGCATCGGCTTCCCCTCGCTCGCTTTTTCTTACATGCCGTTTTATGTGGCCCAGGAAAAGGGGTTTCTGAAAAAGCACGGGCTGGAAGCGGAATACATCCAGATGCGCACGCCGATCCAGCCTCAGGCCGTGATCAACGGCAACATCAATTTTTTTCCTTCGGTATCCACCGGTATTTCCGCAGCGGTTGCCGGCCTGCCGCTGACCATCGTTCTCAACTTCTGCGACGGTTCGCCGTGGATGCTGGTGACCCAGAAGGAAATCAACAAGCCCCAGGATCTGATCGGCAAGACCCTGGCGGTCTCCGGCATTAGAACGGCGCCGTATTATTATCTGCAGGCCGCCCTGAAAAAGTGGGAAATTCTCGAAAAGGATGTGAGCATTATCAGCACCGGCGGGACTTCGGATAGTTTCCTCGCGCTTACGACCAACCAGGTGGCGGGCACGGTCTTGACGCCGCCCTTCGACGATAAGGCGGTTTCTCTCGGTTACAAAAAGTTCATGTTTCTCGGCGACCTCGTCCCAATCCCCTATGTCGGCGTCGTAACCTCGCAGAACCAGATCAAAAGCAACCGCGAGACGGTCCGCAAGGCTCTTGCCGCTTTGATGGACTCCGTCGCTTGGATTCGCGCTAACCGCGATGAAAGCGCTAAAATGATTGCGGTCAAGTTCAAGGTGAACCAGACCGAGGCAGAGCAAACTTACGCGACGTTAGTCAAGATCATGAACAAAGACGGCCGGCTTAACTCGAAAATCGCCCGCGGTTATATCGACTTCCTGCGCCAGGACCGACCGATTCCAGCGGATTTCGACCCCCAGAAGCTGCTCGATTTTTCGCTCTTGCCGGCCAATCGCTGAGGCACACGCAACCATGATTCAAACCAGGAGCGGTACGCGCGATTCAATAGCAATCACAATGGCCGTTGCTCTGCTTGTCGCCTTCGTGTCGCAAGTTGATGCCCAATCATGACGTAACATCAAAGTCATGCTCGAAAGTCGCCAGACCGGCACAAGCAGCCGTGAGGGAATCCAAGGTTCGGGAAGCGTTATTATTCGACGCGGCACGGTGCAACCGTCTGGCCGCGTCACAGGCTCGGATCGCCAAACCACCGTTCAACGCTCGAGCGGCATCTTCACGTTAGTGGCGGACGGCGGCGAATCGATTCTCATGGTGGCGACCCGGGTGCCGCGGGGAGCGAGGTAGTGTATTACTACGATCACGCGGTGGGTGTCGGCGCCGTTGAACGGCGCATTGTCTTTACCGACGTCGGCACTTCGCTTCGCGTCAGCGCCGCAACGCTGCGCGATGGAAAGATTCAGTTACGCGTGACGCCCAGGATCAGCTATTTCTCAGTGGACCGCCCCGGCGCCGTCGATTTCACCGCAGCCGCAACCGACTTGGTCGTGCCCAACGGCCAGCCGGTTTCTTTGGGCGGCTCGACGGCGAATCTGCACGAGATCACCCGGCAAATCCTCGGCCACCACGACCACGCAAGCAGCAACGAGACCGAACTGGTCGTGACCGCGACGATTGAGTAAAACCAGCTTCACTCGGCGGATCTCAAGAATGATCAGGCAAGCTTTTGCCGCCATGTGCGCGAGGCGTCGGGCAAAGTCTTGACAAAAACGTCTTAGCTTGATGACTTAGAATCAATCCGACTGGCGAGGAGGAATCTCTATGGGATTCAACGGGCATACGATCATTGACGGCGACGGCCACGTCATCGAGGAATGCAAGGAAATCATCAACCATATGCCCCAGGCTTATCGCGACAAGTACGACACCCATAGTTTCTTTAATCCGTTTCCGCCGCTCGATCATCTTCACTCTGCCAATTTGCACGATTTCCAACCCGGCGCGTTCAACAAAGTGGGGCCCGACGGTTGGGTCGATTTTTTGGAAGACGTCGGCATCGAAACCACTGTGCTGTACACCACGCTCGGACTTGCCTTCGGCAAGATCGTCAGCCTTGATTGGGCGATCGACGTGGCGCACGCCTACAACAATTGGCTCCATGACACCTACATGAAGCGCAGCCCGCGTTTTAAAGGCATGGGGCTGATTGCGCTCCAAGAGCCTCAAGCTGCTGTGGAAGAGCTGAGGCGAATCGTCAAGGAGCTAGGCATGTGCGGCGCCATGCTGCCGTCGACGGGAATCCAGGCCAATTTGGGCGATCAGCGTTACTGGCCGATCTATGAAGAAGCCAACCGGCTCGGCTGTGCCATCGGCGTTCATGGCGGGGCTCATGAGAATCTCGGCCTGGATGATCTGAGCCCGTACGCTCCTGTGCACTCCCTGGGTCATCCCTTCGGCCAGATGATTTCCTTCGGCGGCATGGTCTTCAACGGTGTTTTTGACAAGTTCCCGAACGTGAGGTTCGGCTTTATGGAAGGCGGCGTGGCGTGGATGCTCGTTTGCCTGGAACGTTTCGACCGCTCCTGGGAAACCCACATCCAGCACGATCCGCGCAAACGCTTTCTCCAGCTCCGGCCCAAAGAAAAGGTCAGCGAATATATCGCGCGCCATATCGACGCCGGACAGATCTTTGTTGGCTGTGAGGGCGAAGAACCCGATATCGCGCATGCGATCAAGAGAATCGGCAACAAGCCTTGGGTGTTTTCCAGCGACTATCCCCACGAAGTCAACAACGAATTCTGCAAACACGAGATCAACGAGTTTCTGGAAAATAACGAGATCAGCGCCGCCGACAAAGCGGCCTTTCTGCACGGCAATGCGCGCCGGTTTTACAATCTCGGAGCCGCCGGCCTGTGAGTCCCGAGCCACGCATCGGGCTGATCATCCCGTCGAGCAACAGCCTGACCGAACCGCAGTTCAACCGCTACGCTCCGCCGGGAGTGGGGATCCACGTCACCCGCCTGCGCATGACCGGCAAATGGCGCAAACCGTTGGCTGAGCTGAAAAGCTCCCTCGTCGAGGCGGCCGAAGCGCTGTCCGACGTCAAACCGGGGGTGATCGTTTTTCATTGCACGGCAAACTCGATGGAGAACGGCTTGGCGCATGAAGCTAACATCGTCGATATCGTCGAGAAAGCGAGCGGCTGCCCAACCTTCTCGACAGCTCAAGCGATCACCCGGGCATTCGATCATTGCGGCATCAAAAAATTGGTGCTCATCAGCCCCTATGTCAAAGCCACCAACGAGCGTGAGGTAAAATATCTAAGCGAAGCCGGCTACACGGTTTTGCAGGAGTTGGGGCTCGGCCTGGAAACCCATGCCTACGCCAAAGTGACGCCGGACGAATGGAAAAAGATCGTCAAGGAGAACAGCCGGGCCGATGCTGAAGGCTACTTTCTCAGCTGCACCAATACGCGCATGGTCGAGGCGATTGACGATCTGGAGTCGGATCTTGGCAAACCGGTGGTGAACAGCAATCAAGCGACCCTTTGGGCTTGTCTCACGAAGCTCGGCATCAAGCCCAACCGCGAAGGACTCGGCCGTCTGTTTCGCTGAAGTCAAATCAACCGGCTGGTTCTAGCCAGCTCGGTCAACTTTTCTCTCAAACCGGTATTTCTTTTTTCGACCCGCAGGTTTCGGATCGCCATCGCCAGCGCTTTTCGGCTGCCGACTAGGACGACCAGTTTTTTGCCACGCGTCACTGCCGTGTAAAGAATGCTGCGGTGCAGCATCAAATAATGAGAGGTGTGCAGCGGGATGACCACTGCCGGATATTCGCTGCCCTGACTCTTGTGCACCGACGTCGCGTAGGCGAGGCTGATCTCTTCGAGCTCATCGGACTCGTAGTCCACCAGCTTGTCGAGAAAATCGATTTTTGCGCTACCGCTTTCCCGATCGATGGCGACGATCCGGCCGAGATCGCCGTTAAAGACTCCCTTGTCGTAATTGTTGCGCAGCTGCATGACCTTGTCGCCGGCGCGCAGGATAAAGCCGCCGCGTTCGAGCGACTGCCCGAGTGGATTTAGCAGGTTTTGCAGCTCGCGGTTCAGATTGATGGTGCCGAGCATGCCGCGGTGCATCGGCGTCAGCACCTGGATCGTTTGAGCCACCTCCGTAGGCTCCAACTGCAAAGATCGCGGAATGCTCTCGCAGACCAGTTGCTTCACGCTGCTGAGAATCTCATCCTCGGTGTCACGCGCGATGAAGGCGAAGTCACGATGCTCCCCGGCTGCTCCGAAAAGTAACGTTTGGCCCTGAAGAATCCGGTGTGCGTTGCCGACGATCAAGCTCTCGCGGTCCTGCCGGAAGATACGCCGCAGAACGACTTTGGGGACGACGCCGGAATCGATCAGATCGCGCAACACGCTGCCCGGGCCGACCGACGGCAGCTGATCGACATCACCGATGAGAATCAAGTGGCTGTGCGGCTCGACCGCGCGCAGCAAATGATCCATCAGCGCCAGATCGACCATTGAGGTCTCATCGACGATGACATAATCGACCTGCAATGGATTGTCCTGGCTTCTGTTAAAACCGCCGTCTCGTGGGTTGTACTCGAGCAGGCGATGAATTGTCAGCGCATCTTCGCCGGCGCTCTCGGTCATGCGTTTGGCGGCGCGCCCGGTCGGCGCACCCAGGACGAAGCTGATCTTGGCCCGGCGCAGGATGGTTAGCAGAGCGGTCAACAAAGTCGTTTTGCCGGTCCCCGGGCCGCCGGTGATAACCAGAACTTTCTCCCGCAGAGCCTGTTCGGCTGCGCGCACTTGGTCTTCGTCCAAAATGACGGCCGCAGCCCCGAACAGTTCAGGACTGGTGAGATCGACGGCGCCGCGCGCGGCTGCGCGATTCCATAGACCGCTGACCTTCTCGTTCTGAATGCGAGACGGCGTCGACAACAGCCTGTGAAATGCGGACGCTACGCGTCTCTCGGCGTGGTAAAGCTCCGCCAGGTAAACCTGTGTGACGCCGGCATCACCCGCTTCTTGAAGCACTAAGCTCCCCTTTGCCGCGAGTTTGCCGACCGCAGCGTCAACCGGATCTTCTTCAACTCTTAATAACCCGGCAGCATTGCGTCTGAGCGAGGCGAGATCAGAGTAGCAATGGCCGCGCTCGGCTAATTCGCCGAGCACATGCAAGACCCCGGCTTGAACCCGCAACGGAAAATCGCCGCGAATGCCGATATGATCGGCGAGACGGTCGGCTAGCAGAAAACCAATCCCGTGCACTTGCCGGGCCAGAGCGTAGGGATTCTCGCGCACTTGGGCAATGGTATCGGCGCCAAAAACCCGGTAAATCCTGAGCGCGAGCGAGGCGCCGACGCCGTGGCCTTGCAGAAACACCATCACATCCTGCATGCCACGCTGGGCTTGCCATGCTTCCATGATGCGGCGCGCGCGCGTTTCGCCGATACCTTCGACGTCCAGAATTCTTAACGGTTGATCGGACAAAACCCGTAGCGTGTCGAGTCCGAAAGCTGCCACGAGCCGCTTCGCGTAGCTCGGCCCAATCCCTTTGATCATGCCGGAGCCGAGATATTTCTCGATGCCTTCGAGGGTCGCCGGATCGACCTTCTCCCAGTGATCGACCTGAAATTGCAAGCCGTAGCGCGCATGGCGTTTCCATACACCGGACACTTTGATCTCTTCGCCTTCGGCGACCGGAAAAATCGTCCCGACGACCGTGACCCCGGGGCCGCCTTCTTCATCGAGACGCGCCACGGTGTAATGGGTGTCCGGATGCTGGTAGGTAATCCGGCTGACGGTGCCTTGAATAGAGGCTGTTTCGTTGTGTTTTTCGCCCACCGGCAGCTCCCGTGCAGCATCCTACTTGAAACTCCGTACAGGGTAAACGACAGCGCTTGCGTTTTGCAGGACCGGCGATAGAATTCATCTTCAGGCTGTCGATGTCCAGCTCCACTCCCAATTATTGGCTGTTCCTGTCTGACTCTTTTGGTTAAAGCGCACAACAATCCCGCGGTTTCGGCGTTCCTCGGATCGAATCCCAGGAGAGGGAAACGATGAATATAGGCGACTTTTGGCTCGAGGCGCTGCTTATTTTTCTGTTGATTCTCGCCAACGGATTTTTTGCGGCGTCCGAGATCGCAGTGATCGCCATGCGCAAGAGCCGCATCGACGCGCTGGTGGAAAAGGGTGTGAAACGCGCCGCCGTCATCGCACGGCTCAAGAACGATCCGGACCGTTTTCTTGCAACGGTGCAAATCGGCGTTACAGTGGTCGGCTCGCTGGCTTCCGCTATTGGCGGCGCGGCCGCGATCGGCTACTTGAAACCGCAAATCGTCTCCCTGCCGTTCAGCTTTGCGGAGCGATGGGCTGAAGCGATTGCCTTGCTAATCGTCGTCCTGCCGATTTCCTATCTCTCCCTCGTCCTCGGCGAGCTCGTGCCAAAATCCCTTGCCTTGAGACACTCCGAGCGGATCGCGTGCTTTGTCGCCCGCCCCATCGAGTTGCTTGCGCGCGCCAGCGCCGTAATCGTGAAAGCTCTGACGGCGTCGAGCAACGCCGTGCTCCGGCTGCTCGGCGGTAAGGATGTCGAAGGCGCCAGTTTTATTTCAGTCGATGAAGTGAAGTCGTTGATCCGCGAAGGAGCCGCCAAGGGAATCTTCAACGAAACCGAGCAAGAGCTGATCCACAGCGTTTTCGAATTTGCCGACACACCGGTCAAAGCGGTGATGATTCCGCGCACCGAAATTCACGCGATCGCCGCCGACACTTCACTTGCCGAGGCGGCCAAAAGTTTCGTCGACAGCGGGTTTTCGCGGATTCCCGTCTACGAAGGCGAGCTCGACAAGATTACCGGCATTCTTTACAACAAGGACGTCTTTAAAGCGCTGCAGGAAAACAGCGACTTCCGTATTCGCGAGCACCTTCACCCGGCGTTTTTCGTGCCCAGCACGCTGCCGATCAGCGAGCTTTTAAAACAACTTCAGCGCCGGCACTTGGCCATGGCCTTGGTGGTCAACGAATTCGGCGAAATCGAAGGGCTAGCCACCCTTGAGGACCTAGTCGAGGAAATCGTCGGCGAGATCCGCGACGAGTACGACCGCGAAGAACGCGGGCCAGTGGAACGATTGCCCGACGGCTCGATGGTGATCAAGGGCTCGGCATTGCTCAAAGACTTAAAGACCGAGTTCGATCTGCCCTTTGACGAGTCGTCGGAGTATCACACGCTTGCCGGGTTCATGCTCGCCAAGCTCAAACGCATACCGCGCGGCGGCGAATGGGCCGAGGAAAACGGTTACAAGCTTACGATTGTCGACATGGAAGGACGGCGCATCCTCAAGATCAAACTGGAACAAACCGCGCCAGCGTGAACCGAACGGCACCCGGGCGCGCGAAAATCAGTACGAACGGATTTCGACTTCGTTACCGTCGGGATCGAGGAAATAGACCGAAGTCGCGCGTCCGCGTGCGCCCCAACGCGACACCGGCCCTTCGCGCACCCGGATCTCGTTGGCTGCCAAGTAACCAACAATGCCGGAAAAATCTTCGGCGCCGACCACCAGGCAGAAATGGTTGAGGTTACCTTCGTTCTTCGTGCCGCCGGCGTGAACGGCGGGTGAAGGAAGCGGGAACAAGTCGATAATGGTCGCCTCATTGATGCGGACCGACGGAAACCCGACTTTGCCGGCTCTAAAATCCTCGACACGCTCGCCCTGCAAACCCAAAACTTCTATGTAGAACCTGAGCGAACGCTCGATGTCACTGACATTGAGCACGATATGGTCCAGCTCGATAATTTTCGGCCGTGCCATTATCAACTCCTTTCGTTCAGCCGCGCTGCGACGGCGGCTCAGCGGCGATTTTCGACATGGCCGCGATTAACGCTGCTATTTCCTTTGGCGTGCCGACCGTGACGCGCAAACAATCTTGCAAGCCGGGCACGTCGAAATAACGCACCAGAATCTTGTGACGCTTGAGCTCCTCGTAGACCGGTTTGAGATTCTGCCCAGGCTTACGCGCCAAGACAAAATTAGCATGCGAGGGATACACCTGATAGCCCATTCGTTTGAGCGCGTACGTAAGTCTTTGCCGGCTGCGCTGAATGCGCCGTGCGTTGCGGGTCATCCACGGCAGATCCTGCAAAGCCGCGCCCGCCGCCACCAGACTCAAGCGGTTTAAATTATAGGAATCCTTGACCTTCATCATGCCAGCGATGATTTCATCCGAGGCGAAAGCGAGACCGATACGCATACCCGCCAACGAAAAAGATTTGGAGAAGCTCCGCAACACTATTAAATTAGGCAGACGGCGGATCAAGGGAAGCGCAGATGAACCCTCGCTTGCGGCAAAATCGACGTAAGCCTCGTCGACGACCAAAACCCCGGAAACTGAGCGGGCTAGTTTTTCGATTTCCGGCAAAGGCACCATTGTGCCGGAAGGTGCATTCGGATTGCACAGAAAGGTGAGGATGGCGTTTTGCGCGCTGAGGGATGCGGGCAAGGAAAAATCCGCCGGGTAGTCGACTGCCAAGCGAACACCGTCTTGGATCTCAACCAGCGTGTCGTAAAGTGAGTAGGTAGGAACCGGAAACGCCACCCCGTCGCCCGGACCCACGAAGCAGCGTAACGCGATCGCCAAAAGCTCGTCCGAGCCGTTTCCGGCGATGATGTTTGCTGGCATCACCCCGTACACAGCCGCCGCTGCTGATCGCAAGCTGTCGCTCAGCGGTTCCGGGTACAGCCGTAGCGAACTGCGCAGGGCGCTCCGCAGCGCCGCGAAAACCTTGGGCGACGGCGGGTAGGGGTTTTCATTGGTATTCAGCTTGATGATTTCAGAGTCTTGCGGCTGTTCGCCGGGAGCATACCCAGCCAATCCGGCAATATTCGAGCGAAAACGCATCGGCATAGCGGCGGATTCTATCGGCCGGCATCGAGCATTTCAAACCCGACCCGCCGCTCCTAAACCATCAGGAGAGAGACAAATTGTCCAGCGATTGCCGTTCGCGTCCAAAATTATACTAATTTGGCCGATTTTCCGTTATATGTATCCTGGATCTGCTCCTTAAGTACTCAATCTGTTTTAAGTACTTAATCCGCTAATGGCCCGTTCGATTGGCACGGTGGCATGTTTTTGGCTTGTCCCTCAACCTCGGTCCAATGAGGAGCACAGCCAACACCCGATCTCTCCGCGAAAATGGATTTTCCAAAACACTCCAGATCCAGCCCCGCCCTCCTGCTGATCAAGGAGATCGATCTTTTACAGGCACAAATCCGCTCGATGGAGATCTGTCTCAAGCAAGCACAACCGGCGGGCGAAGACGGAATTAGTCGCATGGAACCACAGTATAACCGCGAATTGGCAGGCCTCCGCGCGGCCTTCACCAGCGTAGAGCAACTCCTTGCCGCCCATCCTCAGTCGCTTGAACGCTCGCGCTTTCTGGAACCGCAATCTCTCATCCAAGAGGGAAAATTCGAGCCTCACCCAACTGAACAGATTGCATTAAACCCCCGGCCGAACGAGGGGATTACAACCGAGGAGTTCACAATGGACATGGAGGATCGTAACAAGCAGCTCGTCGGAGACCGAACCGCGCCCCAAGAATCCGGCACGGCGCCGTCCACCGTCGAGCAATCGCTTCGGAACGAGATCGACCGCCTGCTTCACGAAGCGCAAGAAAAAAACCGGATCTTGCAGGACCGTAATGACGAGTTGGTTCAGGTCAAGGCCGAAATGGATAGATTGCAGGAGCGGCTCAATCAAGTGGAGTCGTCAACCAGCCGGGCACAAAGCGCGATCGCCGGCGACGTTGAGCGGATGCAGACGGAGTTTCAGGCCCAGCTTGCTTTGTTGCAAGCCGAACTCAGCCAGAAGGAATGGGCGCTGGAGGACAAGCAGGCAGCGGCACGTGGGCTCGAGCAAAAGTACCGCGAAGAGATCGAGTCATTGCGCCGCCAGTTGGCACAGCGTGAAATCAATCAGGTGCGCGACGAGTTCGTATCAGACGCGACGCGCGGAAACCGTGCTCAACAAGAACAATTTGCACCGCCGCAGAACGGAGATCTGAGTGCAGGAACAGTAAATCTGCGCAAAAGACAACGGCGCTGGCGTAGCGGGGTTGGCTGGAAAAGGCGTTGGCGCGAGTAAGACAATTTCACATGGCGTCGCCGCTGGACGGTGATGGATTTAGCTAACGGAACAAATTAGGCGTGCGGTCTCATTCAAACGAAGGTTGCACTGCCAAAGGACGATTATGCTGCAGACAGAACGCGTACCGACAGGAATCGTAGGGCTCGATCACCTAATCGAAGGAGGACTGCCGAAAGGTCGTTCGATTCTCATCACCGGAGAGCCGGGAACGGGAAAAACGATATTCGCGCTGCAGTTTCTTGTCGACGGGCTGAGACGCGGTGAAAAGGGCATCTATGTGAGCGCCGATGAAAGCCCGATGGACGTGCTCGAACAAGGCGCCTCTTTGGGATGGGATCTTGAGCGGCACGTCGAGTCCAAAGAACTCGCGATTTTGAACGCTGGAACTTATCTTAGTTCGCTTCCCGGCGCCGGAAAGGAACGGCACGTCGATGTGCAGAAAGCAGTCAGCGACCTGGCATCCTTCGTCAACCAAGTGGGCGCAAAGAGAATGGTCCTGGATCCGGCGGGTCCTTTCGTTTTATTGCGCGATAGCGCTGCGAGGATTCAAGATCAGACACGCTTACTGGTCAAACTTCTGCGCACCTCGATGCAAACAACCAATGTCCTGACTTCCTACGCCGTTCCGCGCACTGGGGAGCGCAGTATGCACGGTATCGAAGAGTATCTCGTCGCCGGCGCCATCGTGCTTGAAATGATTTGGAAGGGCGATGGTCTCATACGCACGCTGATCGTCGAAAAGATGCGTTGTACCGCCGTGAAACCCACTCAGCTCGAATTTGATATCGCCAAAGGTGTAGGTATTACGATTCAGCCGCCCGCGTCAGCACTCTAACCGGTAAGCGCCTCGATTTTGGAACAGTTCTCAGGCCGGCGGATATCGAAGGTGAAAACGGAAATTTCCTCGGCTTCCAATCGAAGGAACTCCTCGACAGGAGCCAATTTCGTTACTTCCCGCATGTTTCAGTTTCACAGGAATCTCCCCGTCATCTCTCGCACCGCCTGGACGCCTGCCCGCCGGCCTCATGCTGAGATCGTCAAAAGGCCGCCATACAGGATTTTCCATTGTCCGCCAGGCGAGAGATTCCGACCCAACGAGAACATTCAAGCTTAGGCGGCGCTGCAAGCGCACGCGCCCTAGGAAAACCATTTTGCCCCGGGTTTGCATCCGTCCGTCCCAGAGCCCGTTCCTGCCAAATACCTTCTCCTAGCGCCGGCGTCCAGATACCTTGGTCTCGCCTCGTCTACCTGCAGTTGTTTTGAGCATTTCTTGACAGGGCGCCAAACGATGCTTAATTTTTCATCATACTACGAGGTGGATAATCAATGCGCCTAGATAAACTTACGATCAAATCACAAGAGGCACTGCAGCAAGCTCAAGGGCTCGCTGAGAAACGTAATCACCAGGCGATCGATGTCGAGCATCTTTTGTTCGCTTTGATGGGGCAAAAGGAAGGCGTTGTATTGGCGCTCTTGCAAAAGCTGGGGGTGCCGCTGAGCATGGTGGTCGAGCGCCTGGAAAGAGCCTTGGATCGTATGCCTCAAATCACCGGCGCCGCTGGCCAGACTTACATTACGCCGCGTTTAAAAAAAGTTATGGAGAGCGCCGAATCCGAAGCCGAAGCGCTCAAAGACGAGTATGTTTCCACCGAGCACCTGCTGCTCGCAATGGTTCAGGACAGCGGTGAGGCGGGCAAAGTTCTCAAAGAACAGGGCGCTTCCCGGGATAAAATTTTAAACGCACTCGTCGGCATTCGCGGCGCGCAAAGAATTACCGATCCCAATCCCGAAGAAAAATATCAGGCCTTGGAAAAATACGGACGAAATTTGACCGATCTCGCGCGCAAGGGGAAACTCGATCCGGTGATCGGCCGTGACGATGAGATTCGTCGCGTCATTCAGGTGCTGTCGCGCCGGACCAAAAACAATCCGGTGCTGATCGGCGAACCGGGCGTGGGCAAAACCGCGATCGTTGAGGGCCTGGCGCTGCGCATCGTCAACGGCGACGTACCCGAGGGATTGAAGGAAAAGCGGCTTCTCGCACTCGATCTCGGCGCGATGGTTGCGGGAGCCAAATACCGCGGCGAGTTTGAAGATCGGCTCAAGGCCGTGCTCAAAGAAGTCACCGAAGCAAGTGGCCAAATCATCCTGTTCATCGACGAGCTCCATACGATAGTGGGCGCCGGCGCAGCCGAAGGCGCCATGGACGCGTCAAACATGCTCAAACCGGCGCTGGCGCGCGGCGAGTTGCGCTGCGTTGGCGCGACAACGTTGGATGAATATCGCAAGCGCGTTGAGAAAGACCCCGCACTGGAACGCCGTTTCCAGCCGGTCTTCGTCGGCGAACCATCCGTCGAAGACACCATCGCGATCCTGCGAGGCCTGAAAGAACGTTACGAAGTTCACCACGGCGTGCGCATTACCGACGGCGCGATCATCGGCGCCGCCACGCTGTCGCATCGCTATATCAGTGACCGCTTTCTGCCGGACAAGGCGATCGATTTGATCGACGAGGCGGCGTCGCGGCTGCGCATCGAGATTGACAGCATGCCGATCGAGATCGACGAAGTCGAGCGCAAGATCCTTCAGCTCGAGATCGAAAGACAAGCGCTCAGGCGCGAGGAAGACAAAGCTTCCAAGGAGCGACTGGCGCAACTCGAGCGCGAGATTGAAAACTTGCGCGAAACCTCCAACGGTCTGAAAGCCCACTGGCAAAATGAAAAGGAGTCGATCCAGCGAATTCGCTCGCTCAAGGAAAAAATCGAGGCGACTAAAGTCGACGAACAAAAAGCCCAGCGCGAGGGCGATTTAAATCGGGCCGCGGAACTGCGCTACGGAACGCTGACGCAGTTGCAGAAAGACTTGGAAGAAGCGAATCAAAAGCTTACCGAGCTGCAAAAGAACCAAAAAATGCTTAAAGAAGAAGTCGACGCCGAAGATGTGGCCGAAGTGGTCGCCAAGTGGACCGGCATCCCGGTTTCGAAAATGCTTGAGGGCGAAATTCAAAAATTGCTCAAGATGGAGGATCGCCTGAAGCTCCGCGTGATCGGCCAGGAGAACGCCATCCATGCGGTGTCAAACGCCGTGCGCCGTGCACGCGCCGGACTGCAAGATGAGAACCGGCCGATCGGCTCATTTATCTTTCTCGGCCCCACGGGTGTAGGAAAAACCGAGCTCTGCCGGGCGCTCGCGGAATTTCTCTTCGACGACGAGCAGGCAATGGTCCGCCTTGACATGTCGGAGTTCATGGAGAAGCACTCGGTGGCGCGGCTGATCGGCGCCCCTCCTGGTTACGTCGGCTATGAAGAGGGCGGCTACTTGACCGAAGCTGTACGCCGCCGTCCCTATTCGGTCGTGCTGTTCGACGAGATCGAAAAGGCGCATCCCGACGTTTTCAATGCTCTGCTGCAAATTCTCGAAGACGGTCGGATGACCGACGGCCAAGGCCGCACCGTTGATTTTAAAAACACGGTCATCATTATGACGTCGAATCTCGGCAGCCAATACATTCAAGAGCTTGGCGCCAACAACCGTAATGAAATGGAGCGCCTGGTGGGTGCCGCTTTGCGCGAGGCGTTCAAGCCGGAATTTCTTAACCGGGTCGACGAGGCGATCATTTTCAACAGTCTCGGCCGGGATGAGATCAAATCAATCGTTGAAATCCAGCTCAAGCGGCTGCGGCAAAATCTCGCCAATCGGAAGATCTCGCTCGAGCTCAGTGAGCGAGCCCAGGCGCTCATCGCAGAAAAAGGCTACGATCCAGCCTACGGAGCGCGCCCGCTCAAACGCACGATCCAGCGAATGATTCAGGATCCGCTGGCGGTAAAGATTCTCGACGGTGAATTCAAAGAAGGCGATCTCGTCAAGATCGATGCGGTCGGCGACGAACTGGTTTTCAATCATGGGACTGCCGCCTCGCTCGACGACAGTTACGCGCAACAGACGATTCATTGACGTCGTCGTCCTGTTAACGGTGTGTGGACCTGTATTTGCACGGGAACCCGTGACTTTTGAGCGAGGCGTGAGTCGCAACGAACATGTGAGTCTTCAGCAGTCTCGCTAGCCTAGATTGTCGCGATTTATTCATTTCTGCAGCATGATGACAGGGAGCAGCGATGGGCTTGCTCCCTTTTTTTTATCTGATGGCCGAAACGAACATTACCGACGAACAAAGGTCCCATGCGCGCCTGGTGCTTTACCAGGTCTCTCTCGGACTCGCGCTCGTCGCCATCAATCATCGGGCGATCCAGATCGCTTTGCCGACCCTCACGCATGTTTTTCATGCGGACCTATCCTTCATCCAGTGGGTTCTCCTGGTTTACGATCTGGCGGTCATTGGGCTGGTGCTGACACTCGGCCGGCTGGGCGATCTGTTCGGCCGTAAATGGATTTATATCTTCGGCTTTTTGTTATTTGTCGTCAGCTCTGCGCTCTGTGGTTTGGCGCAAAGCTCGGGACAACTCATAGCCTTTCGCGTGCTCCAGGGCATCGGCGGCGCGCTCATTCTGGCTAACGGACGAGCGTTGGTTACGATTAACGCGCTTCCATCGGAACGCGGTAAGGCGCTTGGCATCACTTCGACGGCATACCACGTCGGCTATATGATCGGACCTACCCTCGGCGGTTTCATCATCGACACCAGCGGTTGGCGTTGGATTTTTTTCATGACCATTCCAGTCGGCCTGGCCTGCGCCTATTTTGCCTGGCGCGTGTTGCATGAAAGAGAAAGAGGCGCGGGTCGTGTCAAGATTGATATCGCCGGCGCCGGCTATTTGTTGCTCACCAACATCTGCTTCGTCTATGCGCTCAATCAACTGCCGCATCTCGGTATCGGCCATCCAGTCGTCTGGTCCTTTTTCCTTCTATCGCTGGCGACTCTGGCGCTGTTCATCCGCGCCGAGCAAAAGGCGGAAAATCCGATCTTGCATCTTTCGCTCTTTCGTAACCGTCTTTTTAGCGCCTCCAATCTTAGTTTGTTCTTCGTCACGGCGACTCAATCCGCCATTGGCGTGCTGCTGCCCTTCTATTTGCAAAATTTACGGGGATTCACAGCCACACAAATAGGCTGGATCATCATTGCCAGTTCCGTCGTCATCATTTTAATTGCACCGCTCGCCGGTTGGCTTTCCGATCGCTTCGGATCGCGTCTGCTTTGCAGCAGCGGCGCAGCAATCATCGTCGTGGGGCAGTCCATGATCGCTTCGTTTACGCTCCAATCGTCGATTTTCCAGTTGGTCTTGCCTCAAGTGCTGATTGGGCTCGGCTGGGCGTTGTTCAATTCACCCAACCAGAGCGCAATTATGAGCGCGGTGTCGCGCGATCAAGTGGGCGCCGCTTCGGGCATGACTGTGACCACGGCAAGGATCGGCGGCGCGATCGGTATCGCGTTATCGGGGGCGATCATGACCTATGCCTTGGTTGCCGGCGGCCTGACCGCGCAGCAGATCGAAACGCCTGGAAGTTGGTCCGCCGCCCCGCAGCAATTTCTCGATGCCTTTGGTTTCACTGTCCATTTCATCAATGCTTTCGCTCTTCTCGCTATTTTATTCTCGGTGCTGCGTGGCGGGCGGCAAGATTGATTCGACGTTCGATTTTCCGTTGAAGACCAAATCAGAGCGCGCTAGGATGTCGCGTCGCAACGGGTGACTCACCAGGCTTATCGGGACTGGCAAGGGCCGACACTAAAAACGTGAACTGGTATCTCCACATCGACATGGACGCTTTTTATGCCTCAGTCGAACAGGTTCTCGATCCCAGCTTGCGCGGCAAACCGGTGATTATCGGCGGTCGCAACCGCCGCGGCGTCGTCATGTCGGCTTCTTACGAAGCGCGCAAATTCGGCGTCCATTCGGCGATGCCGGGTTTTCGAGCTCAAGAGCTATGCCCCCAAGGCATCTTTTTGCCGAACCGCCGGCGTGTCTATTCGGAGTTTTCCGAAAAAGTTTTTGCGGTCTTGGAGCACTATTCTCCCAATGTGCGCGCGCTTTCGATCGACGAAGGACTCGTTGATCTCACCGGCACTGACCGGCTCTTTGGCCCGCCGCTGAAGACTGCCGATACAATCATTCGCCGCATCGAAAACGACTTGGGTTTGCCGTCCTCCGGCGGGCTCTCGACCAGCAGAGTGACGGCAAAAATCGCTGCAACCTTGGCCAAGCCGCGCGGCCTAGTCTATGTGCCGGCTGGTTTCGAAATAGATTTTCTGGCGCCACTCGCCGTCGAAATGATCCCGGGCGTCGGTCCCAAGACCCACAAGTCATTCGACCAAAAGGGCATTAAGACCATCGGCGATTTATTAAGTCGCAAGGACCTGGCCGTGCGACATTTGGATCTCGCCGAGCTCTCGGAGCAGCGCCATCACCACCACGATCACTCCGTAGGAAACGAAACCACTCTCGAACGTCCGGTCAAGGATATTGCGGCCATGGAGCGCATCCTCTGGGAGCTGATCGAGGAGGTCGGCGGCCGTTTGCGCCGGGAGGAATTATACGCGCGCTGCTTGACGGTGAAAATCCGCTACACCAATTTTTACACGATCACCCGCTCGCGCACGCTGCCGTCGCCGACTTGTTTCGATAAAGAGATTTTCGCAACTGTTAGAGACCTGCTCAGACGAAATGTGGCCGAAGGCCGGTCGGTGCGTCTGCTGGGCGTAAGCGCGAGCGCACTGCAGAGCACCGGCTGGCAAGAACCGCTTTTGGATCGCGACCGGCGCAAGTCCTTAGAGCGGCTCTACAAAGGCATTGACGAGCTGCGCCGCAAGTATGGCGAAGCGACGATCGGCGCGGCCTCACCTCGCCACAAACCCGATTGATTTTCCGCTCAAAGCCTCTTACTGTTTTGTCGTCCATCGACATCCATGACAAAGACAAAGCATCCCTTTCTCGCCGCCTGCCGCCGCGAGCAGACTGTGTACACGCCAGTCTGGCTGATGCGCCAAGCCGGGCGCTACATGGAAGAGTATCGCAACCTACGCGCTCAACATGACTTTCTCGAACTGTGCAAACGCCCCGACCTAGCGGCAGAAATTACCGTCACTCCGGTTGAGCGGCTCGGTGTGGATGCAGCGATCTTATTCGCCGATATTCTACTGATTCTCGAGCCCATGGGGATCGGCTTGCAATATTCGAAAGGCGATGGGCCCGTGATTCACCGCCCGGTACGCAGCGGGAAAGATATCGATGCGTTGAAAAACTTCGATCCGCAGCAAGAGCTTTCGTTTGTCTACGACGCGGTGAAGAAGATTCGAGTCGCGCTTGACGACAAAGTTCCTTTGATCGGTTTCGCCGGTGCGCCATTCACGCTTGCGTCGTATCTCATCGAAGGCGGCGGCTCGCGCAACTATATACATACCAAAAGGCTTTTTTATGGAGCGCCCGAGGCGTGGAAGCGTTTAATGGAACGCCTGGCCAAAGTGATTGCAGAATATTTGAATTTACAAATCGATGCCGGCGCCGAGGCCGTGCAGCTTTTCGACAGTTGGGCCGGCTGTCTAACGCCAGGCGATTACCAGCGATTCGCTCTGCCGTACACAAAAGCGGTGATCGATGCCGTCACACCGGGAATTCCAGTGATTCATTTCAGCACCGGCACGGCCGGGTCGTTGAAAAATATTAGGTCCGCGGGTGGCGACGTTATCGGTCTGGACTGGCGG
>Ga0210113_1000011_pt1 | contig 45966 bp, 32 predicted proteins | sample MayberryNW_Catta_5_FD_185523 | JGI IMG/M metagenome (GOLD analysis project Ga0210113, IMG submission 185523) | Wetland microbial communities from San Francisco Bay, California, USA, that impact long-term carbon sequestration -... | ecosystem: Environmental > Aquatic > Marine > Wetlands ...
GGGCCTGAAAAATAACCTTCTCCGTCCTATGCCCGCAATCTCCAGGGCTCGGCCCTCGGTCGCTTTGTTAGTTACTTAATTATGGACTCCTTAATAAATTTTTTCTGATCGCAAAACGCGAGAGCAGTTTCAGAAAGGGACGGAGATGGCTTACGACGTGGAGAAACTCTTAAGCATGTCGCAATCCGAGCTCGATAGTCTTTTCACCAACAGCCCGGTTGGCAAGATCCCGGACGGGGAAGCCGAAGGCACGGCGATTGTCGCGCCGGGGACGACGTTCAGCCCGGCGATTTCCCGATTCATCAATCTCTTTGCCTGGCAAGGGAAAGTCTTTGACGCGCAGAAGGGCGTGCTCAAAAATAAAATACTTCCATTGGGTGTGAATGCGATCATCGCGAAAGTTTACAAGGGGCCAAGCTGGCTCGACGGCAAAGAATGCATCGTCCTGGATTACTCCGACACCTCGATTGTTGCGCAATGGATTCGCGACGAGATCCGCGAAATCGAGCCCGGGATCTACCTGGGGAAGGTGTACTGGGACAAAAAGCGGCTCATCGATTTCGCCTTGAAGTTTCAATGAACGTGCGCGCCGGGGTCGCCGAATCAGCCGGTCGCCGAAGTCGACTGTTGAGATCGATCATCGCCGCAGCGTCATCATACTTTAGATCGTGCTCCTGATCCTCCGCTGTCTACCTTTCACCGCGAAGCGTCTGCTTGCCAGCGAATGCCTAACGCCGGTTATTCGCGATGAAACTGCGACCGAAGTGCAACCTTCCGGAGCCGACGGCCGCGGGGTTGTGCCTCTACCAGGGCAACCAGATGAACGGTTCATGAAAGCGCTCTTCCACTTGAGGTCGACGGTTCATGGCTGAACAGAATTCTCGGGCCCGGCTCGAAAGAGTCTTCTACCGTATAGGTCTCGTTGTCACCGTCACGTTGATGGTTGGCGTCATCATGGGAGCGTGGCTGCTCGGCCGATTCGGCGCCGACACGGCGGTCGCTTACAAAAACGACCTCGACCATTTCAAGTATGGTTCGCTCGGCAGCGAACACGAATTCGGGATTCCCTATTGGGTCTGGCGCGCGCTGCCGGAATTATTTCACGATCGATTGCCGGGAGACGGCGCCGGGTGGAGATCGGTCGGCTTTGTTTTCGAAAAGGGCAAGGATCTTCCGGTCGGCATGTCGCAGCGGCGCTATCTCGGTTTCGATCTGGTCTGGCTCAACTGCGCGTTTTGCCATGCCGGGACGGTCCGCGAAACGCCACAGAGCGAACCGCAAGTCTATGCCGCCATGCCGGCCAACACCTTCGACTTTCGCGCTTTCATGAGGTTTCTGTTCGCCGCCGGTGAAGACCGGCGGTTCACGCCCCGTGATATTTTGCGTCAGATCAAGATCATCCGCGAGCGTGAAGGTCTGGATGATTTACCGCTCGTCGATCGTCTGGTTGTGCGCTTTTACGGTGTCTATTACATGCGCGAACGCATTCTCACGTTGCGCGATCGGCTCAATTTTATCGGACAACAGCCGGAGTGGGGTCCCGGGCGAGTCGACACGTTTAATCCATTGAAGGCTTATTTCAATTTTCCGGTCGCTCGACTTGCTCCGGAAGAAGGCATCGGCACGACCGATTTCCCGTCGATCTGGAATCAGGGGCAGCGCGAAGTTTTGAAAATGAATCTGCATTGGGACGGCAACAACGTGTCGCTGGAAGAGCGCAATCGCAGCGCCGCTATGGGCACCGGCATTACGCCGCCCACCGGCGACCGACGGAGCTTGAAACGGGTCGCCGAATGGCTGCGGCGCCTCGCGGCGCCGCCCTATCCGTTTACGATCGACAAGGGACTCGCGGCCCACGGCGCGGCGCTTTACAAAAAATACTGCGCCGAATGCCATGGTGCGGACGGCAAAGATTTTCGCGGCGAACAGGTCGGCAAAGTGGTACCGATCGACGAAATCGGCACGGACCGGCGCCGGCTTGATTCTTACACCTACGACGTCGCGGTCAATCAAAATATGATCTTCGCCGGTTACGGCGACGAACGGTTTAGCCATTTTCGCAAGACTTTTGGCTACGCCAACAGCCCGCTCGATGGATTGTGGCTGCGCGCGCCCTATTTGCACAACGGCTCGGTGCCGACGTTGCGCGACCTGCTAGAGCCGAGCGCCGGACGGCCGGCAAAATTTTACCGCGGCTACGATGTCTACGATCAAAAGAAGATCGGTTTCGTTTCGGACGTCGCTGAAGAGCAAGGCCGGAAATATTTTCTCTACGATACCGCAGAGGCGGGCAATTCCAACAAAGGCCATGAGGGTCGCCGTTATGGCACCGAACTTTCGAACGCGGAAAAGGATGCTCTCGTCGAGTATTTAAAGACTTTCTGAAAGCCGGTTTGAGTGCTCGGAGCGAACGGACGGAACGATGATGGCTGAATCCCAACAGAAAAAAAGCGGGTGGAAGATTGCCTTGTTGCTGGTCGCCGTGCTCGCCGGCGTGGGCGCCGCTATCGGCTGGTATAAATTTTTGCGCGAAGAGCCGCAGCCCGATTGGATGACGGCGACGCCAGACATGCGCTTCAAATATGGCTCCATCGGCGCCGAGCATGACGCCGGCATCCCGTATTGGATCTTCTTCGTCCTGCCGCGGATGTTCCCTGAAAAGCTGCCGGGCCCCGGCGGCTATGCATCGCTGGGTGTGGCATGGGAACAGGGTCAAGAACTGCCGATCGGTTTCACGAAAAAAACCATTGGCTTTCCTCGAGTGGCGAACAACTGCGCCTCGTGCCATACGGCCAGCTATCGCCGGAGCGCCAATGAGAACCCGGTGTTTGTTCCGACTGGACCCAATCACACGCTTGACCTGCAGGCGTTTTTTCGTTTCGTCGTCGACTGCGCCCGGGATCCGCGCTTTAACGCGGATGAGATCATGAGCGAAATTGCCCTGGTCTATGATCTGCCTCTGCTTGACCGATTGATTTACCGCTACGTGCTCATACCGATTACCAAGAAACGCTTGCTCGAACGGGAGCAGCAGTTCAAGTGGGTTTACCACAAGGAATTTCCGTTGTGGGGCCGCGGCCGCGACGATGCCATGAACCTGACCAAGTACTTTTTGCTCAACTGGTCAATGGACAACAGCATCGGCCCTACCGACATGCCGTCCGTCTGGAATCTCAAAAAGTACAAGCCCGAGAAGGGCATGCTGATGAATCTTGCCGGCGACAGCCACGACGCGCGCTCGGTGATCATCGACTCGGCGCTTGGCCTGCTCAACGCCGAACCCCGTGATCGCGAGGATTTTCTCGCACAGATCGACTGGCTGGTTAAATATCTGAGCGAAAAGCCGGCGCCCAAATATCCGTTTCCGATCGTTCAAACCTTGGCTGAGGATGGGAAAGCGGTGTTCGACAACAACTGCGCCCGCTGTCATGCAAGCGAGCGCACCGGCACGCGAGTGCCGGTCGCCGAAGTCGGGACCGATGCAGAACGGCTCAAAACCTGGAGCAAGAAGGCCGCCATAGAATCCAACAAAGTCGTGCGCAGCTTCGGGATCGAAAGGCCCGGTCTGGTGGAGAACGAACCGAGCGGCTATATCGCGGCATTTCTCGACGGCATCTGGCTGCGCGCGCCGTATCTCCATAACGGCTCTGTGCCAAGCTTGCGTGACATGCTCAAGCCGGCTACGGAGCGACCGAAGGTATTTTACCGCGGCTATGACGTCTATGATGCCGAGAACGTGGGGTTCGTGACCCAAGGGCCGCAGGCTGAAAGGGTTGGCACAAAGTACGACGTGAGCGCGCGATCCAACGGCAACCAGGGGCACGAGTTCGGCACGAATCTGTCCGCCCAGGATAAGGATGCCTTGATCGAGTATCTCAAGACCCTGTGAGCGGATTCATCGTCCTGAAGAAAGAACACCGGGAAGGGTTTGGCATGAAAAACCGCAAAACACGAATCGTCCTATTCCTGCTTCTAACTTTCCTTGCCGGCGCTTGCGGGAAAAAAGCGCCGGAGTTCGGCACCGTCCAGGATGAGGCGTTGATGGTCGGGCGCATGGCGGAAACATTTCCCGCCGCCGATGAAGATTACTTCAAAGGCATGGACGGCGGCATAGAGCTGACGGTCAACGAAATTAAAGGGCGCAACAGTTGGATCGTCTGGACCGGGGGCAACGACCGCTTCTGGGATCACCTTGTCAGCAAGAGCTTCGGTGCGGTCGATTTTTTGAAGATTCTTTCGTCGCACCCGAAGGTCAGACATTTGAGCCGGGATACGCGGTGGCGATACCTCGGCGTCGTTAATGAACCCTGCTTCGAGAAACCTCAGGAGCCGAGCGCCGATCGCTTTGGCCTGTGGCTTGACGCACGCCGCAAGGACTGTCCTTCCGATCCGTTCGAGAACGAACAGAAATATCCCGGGGTCAAGATCGGCGCGCGCGGCAAGAACGTACCGGTTGGATCGTATTACGGTTACGCCTCGGGAATCGTCGGCTTGCGGCTCTTTTCCAATCCGGACTTCGACGAAGCTGCGCAAAAAAACTGGGATCCGGAAAGGTTTTATACCGATCCGGCTTACTACAATAACAAGAATCTCATCCGTCCTTACCGCGTCGGCATGTCGTGTGGGTTCTGCCACGTCGGGCCGAGCCCGGTAAAACCACCGGTCGATCCCGAGAATCCCCGGTGGGAGAATCTCAACTCCAATCCCGGCACACAATATTTTTGGGTGGACCGGATTCTGTTCTGGGAAAAGGACGAAGCCAATTTCATTTACCAGTTGCTGCATACCTCGTTGCCGGGAACATTGGACACTTCCTTCATATCGACCGATTACATCAATAATCCGCGCACGATGAACGCGGTCTACAGCGTCGGCGCCCGTCTCAAAGCGGCCGAGCGTTGGGGACGGGAAAAGCTCGCGGGCGGAGAGCTCAAGAATAAGCAATTCCAAGATTACCAGCAGACTGCCGCTCTGTCGCAATATTACAAGGCTCCGGATGCGGTCTGGACAGCCCGAGTCCTCAAGGATGGCGCGGATTCGGTCGGTGTGCTCGGCGCGCTCAATCGAGTGTTCATCAATATCGGTCTGTTCAGCGAAGAGTGGCTGCTGCATTTCAACGCGTTGGTGGGCGGCAAGCCAATTACACCGATCAAGATCGAGGATGCCGAGAGGAATTCGAGCTACTGGAACGCGACGGCGGCCCAGACCGCGGACGTCGGGTTGTTCTTTCTCAAGACGGCGAAGCCTGACTTGCTCAAGGACGCGTCCGGGGGAGAGAAGTACTTGACCGCCGACAAGGCGACGCTTTTCCGAGGCAAGACGGCGTTTGCGACTTACTGCGCGCGTTGCCATTCGAGCAAGGTTCCAGCGCCGCCCGACGGCGTCGACGAGCAGAACTGGGACCAATACTGGCAGTGGACCAAGACCGATGATTTCAAAAAAAAGATGACAGCGATGGTGATGGCGGACGACTTTCTAAGCGACAATTATTTATCGACCGAACGCCGCATTCCGGTGACGCTGCTCCAGACCAACGCGTGCAGCCCGCTCGCCACCAATGCGCTGGAGGGCAACATCTGGGACAACTTCTCGTCACGAACCTACAAGGACTTGCCTTCGGTCGGCAAGATCGTCGTGCATAACCCGATCGATGGCACTCCGCGGGAATATGAGATGCCGGCCAACGGGCGCGGCTATACGCGCGTGCCATCGCTGATCAGCATCTGGTCGACGGCGCCGTTCCTGCTGAACAACTCGGTCGGTAAATTCAATCCTTCGCCATCGGTCGCCGCGCGCATGGATTCATTCAACGATTCCATCGAAAAGATGCTCTGGCCGGAAAAGCGCGATAAAGATCCGATTCTCGGTGACAAAGTACCGGGATTTATCTACCGCACGACGACGACCAGCTACATCAAAGTGGCTCCCGGGTTTCTGCCGCCAGCCTTGAACAAACTGCTGGGCTGGAATGACTGGGCAGCACGCTGGCTACCCTGGCTGTTTAGCGAGGAGGGAGTGAGCATCGGCCCCATCCCCAAAGGCACGCCGGTCAATCTGTTAACCAACATCGATTTGGAGAGCAGCAAGATCGATCTTGCAAGGCTGCTGCTCAAGATCAAGGCCGATCTCAAGGCGGTCGAAGGCAAAAGCGAGCAGGAGGCGGCGGAAGTATTCAAAGGCCTGGTCCCCGATCTTTTGACAGTGAGCAAATGTCCGGACTTCGTCGTCAACCGCGGGCACTATTTCGGTACCAGCGTGTTCAAAGAGGAGACGCCGTTGAGTGATGAGGACAAGCGCGCGCTGATCGAGTTCCTGAAAACCTTCTAATGAAAATTGTTTCGCCGAGCGACAAGCCGCTCCGAGCGCGGTCAATAAGTCTGTGCCTTGTAGGTGACCGCCATCCAACCCCTCCTATGGCGGCTATTCTTGGTCTACGGGTCAAACCGCGGCCTGTCGTTTCAAGTGCCCGCGCTCTCCGCGGCTTGCCCCGCGGCGCCTTACTGACGAATCGTTCTGGAAATCCCGAAGATACTATTCTCCGATGAGCGAAATCGGCGCCACAGCGCGCGAATACGAATTCATCGTCGTCGGATCGGGCGCGGGCGGCGGCACGGTGGCGGCGCGCCTGGCCGAGGCGGGACATTCGGTGCTCGTGCTCGAAGCGGGCGGCGATCCGCTCGCAATCACAGGCGACCGGCTGCCGGAAGACTATCAGGTGCCGGCGTTTCATGCCTTTGCCTCCGAAAATCCGGCGATGCGATGGGATTTCTTCGTACGCCATTACGCCGACGAGGAGCGCCAACGAAGAGACAACAATTACAGTCCGGATCAGCGCGGCGTGCTCTATCCGCGCGCCGGGACCCTCGGAGGATGTACGGCGCATAACGCCATGATCCTGGTCTATCCGCACAACTCGGATTGGGACGACATTGCCGCGCGCACCGGCGACTCTTCCTGGCGCGCTGCCAACATGCGGCGATATTTCGAGCGGCTCGAGGATTGCCATCATCGGCCGATCTATCGCGGGTTGAAAAAAGTTTTTGGCGTCAATCCGAGCCGTCACGGGTTCGCCGGGTGGCTTTCGACAGAGCGGCCGCGCCCGCCGCGCGAAGCCTTACGAGATCGCGAAATGATGGACGTGATCGAGCGCTCGGCCTTCGGCGCCATTGCCGCGTTGGAGCACCCGCTCAAGCGCTTCTTCTGGTTTCTGCGCGCCAAGGGCGATCCCAACGACTGGCGCATCGTGCGGCGCAACGCCTTCGGCATTCGCTATGTGCCGCTGACAACCGCCGGGCATGAGCGAATCGGCAGCCGCGAGCGGCTGCTCGAGGCGGCGCGCCGCTTTCCCGACAAGCTGTACATCGAGCTCGATGCGTTGGCGAGCCGAATCTTGTTCGACGACCGGCAGCGTTCGGTCGGCGTCGAGTATCTCAAAGGGAGAAATCTCTATCGCGCTCATGCTCATCCCGCTGCCGATCCCGGCGAGCATCGCCAGGCACGGGCGGCGCGCGAGGTGATCCTCTCGGGCGGCGCGTTCAACACGCCGCAGCTGCTGAAGCTGTCGGGTATTGGCCCTCGCCGAGAACTCGAGCGCCACGGTCTCGAAGTCAAGGTCGATCTGCCGGGCGTGGGCACCAATCTGCAGGATCGCTATGAAGTGAGCGTGGTCTATCGGATGCGCGATGAATGGGACTTCATGAAGGCCGCTGAGTTCCGGAAAGATGACGCCTGCTTCCAACAATGGAGCGACTCGAGAAAAGGGGTCTACGCGGCAAATGGAGGCATGTTCGCTGTGATCAAAAAATCACGCCGGGAGCGCATCGTGCCGGACCTTTTTTGTCTTGGCTTGTTGGGGCGCTTCGAGGGGTATTTCCCGGGATACTCCAAGCTCATTTCAGGCCACCGGGACTATCTCAGCTGGATCGTCCTAAAGGCGCGCACGGAAAACCACGCCGGCACAGTGACTTTGCAATCCGCCGATCCGCGAGATCCACCGGGAATTAACTTTCGTTATTTCGATGAGGGCAGCGACGGAGGCGAGCAGGATCTCGATGCGGTCGTCGACGGCGTGCAATTTGTCCGACGGATCAGTGCGGATCTGATCAAGAGGGGGCTGATCGCCGGCGAGCATTTGCCGGGCGGTCGGCTGCAGAGCGACGATGAGTTGCGCGTGTTCGTGCGCGACAACGCCTGGGGCCATCATGCGTCGTGCTCGTGTCCGATCGGACCGAAAGAAAAAGGCGGGGTGCTGAGCAGCGACTTCCGCGTCCACGGAACGCTCGGTCTGCGCGTCGTGGATGCGTCGGTGTTCCCCCGGATCCCGGGATTTTTTATCGCGAGCGCGGTTTACATGATCGGGGAGAAAGCGGCCGAGGTGATCCTCGCGGACGCGAGATGAACAAGCCGCTGAATACCGTTGAGGGTTCCGGTGCGGGCTATCGTCTCGCGTGATCGGATAGGGTATTGCTGTTTGAAGTCACGGGGTTTGGACTTTCCAGGTTAACTCCAGCAAAGTTTTGGTTTAGGTTTGTTCAAGCTTAGCCTCAGCTTTTCGGCAACTCTCACTGGTTGTCCTTGAACGCGACATCGGTTTCCGCACCGGGCCGCGGTTTCCAGTGCAACGAATAATGTTTCCCGCGATCGCGCGCCCAGGGATCGAAAACATTGATCACCGGAGCGAGCTCGCCCTTGAGCTCGGGAATCGTTCTTAACAGTACGCGTTTGAGCGGCGAGACGTCGATTGGGTGGCCGTTGGATCGGACGTTTTCGATTATCTTTCCTGCAGGTCCGTTTTCGTTCACCCACTTGATACCGAAGTGAGTGTAAAATTCCGGACGAAAGCTGGACGTCAGGAAACGGTCGCTGAAGAGCCGCCGAGAGGCGTTGAGGATAAACACCTGAAATTGGGTTTCGGAGATCGCAAAGCCATGCGGTCTGACGAATTCCGCGAGCCAGCCGACGAGCGCGTCCAAGTCCTCGATATTGTCGACCATGCTGCCAGCGGAGCGGCCGAGACAGTCGTTGATCGGCGTTCCGTCCTCGTTCTTTTGAGCGCGCGTAATGATTTTCGCCTCATCGCAGCGATGCTGTCCGTACAGTTGGCGGAGCAGCGCAACCGTCTGCTGTTGTTCGGCACGATCCCGCGAACTTGGCGGCAGCCGCGGGTCGATGAAATCATCAAAGCTCGTCAATTGTTTGAGGCCGAATTGACGGCGAAATTCGTTGTAGCGAGGGATGCCGCGTTCGCGGTCGCGAAGGATATCCAGGGCTAACACATCGATTTTGCCGGTAATGCTGTTGAGCCGCGGCATCGCTAAATTTTGCAGAAACCGCGGATGATTATGAAGCGTCAAGACCCCGAGCCGCTGGCGGCCAAGCGACAGCGCCCAGTTGGCGAGACCGTGGCGCCGCATCGCAGCGGTCGCCTTGGCGCGCAACATGCTCCCGACCGCGACTCTTGCTGCGATCCCGTTCGGATCGCGCTTCAGATCACGCAACTCAATGACATCGGGAACCATCGGATGAAGTCGGTAAACATTGATGAATTCCTCGGGGAAATTGAACGGCGAGCCGAAATGATGAACACCGCCATTGACGTCAGCGCCGCGATTGCCAAGGCCGAAGATGCCGGGCCCGGCGGCGAACGCGGAATACCACTCGGTCGATTTTCTTGCGCTCGCGGACCCGGCGAGACGGTGAAGCGCTTGCTCGAGCGCGGCGCTGACGAGCGGATAATCCCGGAGCAGGCCGGACCAGTTGGCGTTCATCGCCAGGTAAACCGGCTCGTTGTAGAGCATCTGGGTGGTCCATTCGATCGTGTGAATCTTGGCGATTTCAGCCGACACGACCAAGCGTGCGATCTCGAACAGTTCGTCCGCCGTAATATTCTTGTTGGTAATCACTTCATGCGGTCGATTCGGATGGCGCAGGCCAGAGTCGGCTTCAGAGTCGGCTACAGCCTGACGGCGGAACGCTTCTACGAAAAGATTATGCTCGCGGGCGAAGACATTATGGAAGAAACTGAGACCGATGTTCCAGTTGTCAGGGAAGGCCACGGCTTCTTGTCCGGCCCATTGTGGATTCTGCGGATCGGCTTTTTGCAGAATCGGCAGGTATCGTTGAGCGGCATCGTCCGCAGAGCTCGATGCGAGCATTAACTTGGCCGGATCGCGCGGGTCGCGCTTGACCCGCCGCCATGAGGTTTCATTGTAGCCGTAAATCTGCGAGGCATCCCACCAGGCGGTGACCTTGTTCGAGGTCGTCCTGGGCGCACGACCGAGTTTACGCTCGCCGTTGAGCGCAAAGCTCGGCGCCGGTCCTGCTTCGGCGACTAGGCTCTTGTCGATCCGATCTCCCGGGCGGCAGCCCAGTTCGATGATTTCATTCGGGGTGAGCGCTGTCTCAATGTCGCCGTCGCGACGGGAGCCGCATCCCATGGCGGTGAGCTCAGGCTGATTGCGGCCCTCCTCGAGATGCGAGAACCAGTCGTGGGTCATAAACTGGACCCAAAAAGCGGCTAGTACGTTCAGATGATTCGCTTTCTGGTAATCGCATTCACCGGCGGCGGAATTCCGCGCGAGTTCGTCATCGCAAGCGACGGGCGAGGATTGTCGGCGAGTGAAGAGCTTTCTGCTGATCACCTGCGGATCGGGTTTCAGCAAGTCGAGGCGATCGCCGTGGCGGTTTTTTACGATCCCATCCTGGAATAATTCCGGGTAAGTGGCTTCGAACTCCGAGTTCCGCGCGAACGGCTGGTCGACGGCCCCCATCAGGGGATTGAGGATATCGTTGCAGATGCCGGTGAGAGTCCGGAAGCGGATCATTTCGCCCGCACATTCTTGCGAGGCGTCGGGTCCGGCGGCCGCGAATCCCGGATGCTCCGCCGGCAACCTGAACTGCGGCCAGCTCCTGGGCGCATTGCCGGTTGGAGCTTTCTGACCTCGGACGTAACCCTCGTAAGTGCCGCTGTTATCGAAAAGATTGAACTTGAGCAGCTCGATCCGTTGATATTCGAGGTCGAGCAAGGCGCCGTTGATGCCGCGGTGGTTGGGGCTGAGAAAACTGAGCTTGTCGCTCAATCCGAAGTAGCGGCTTTGTTCGTCTCCGGCGGAGAAGTATTGTGGCCAGTCGATCCAGGGCGTTTTGCGCCACTGGACGGCGGCTTCGCCACCCCGGCAGCGCGCCGTGTCCTCGGTCACCTTGCCGAGGAATCGTTCCGAGCGGTCCGTCGCAACCGCGCGCCATCCGGCGAAGCCGTAGGCGATGCAACTGCCGATCCGGGAGTTTCGAAGCAAGGGATAAGCGCCGAGCAGCAGTGCTGCGAACAGCGCGATGATCAGGAGCAAGCGCTTCATCTTCGTGCCGCAGTATGCGGGAAAGCACCGCACCGAGTCAATTTAATCTCTTTCAATTGCTCTTCGTCCTCAAAGCCGCTATAGCTCAATCTACACTCCCGCACGCACACCCCGATTCTTCATGACCTCCATTCCCGCTGAACTCTACGCGTTGGCCAATGCCTTCCTGTTCGCGTTGCACAACATGCTGACCAAAAAGGCGCTCCGCTATTCCAATCCGGCCACGGCAGTGATCAGCAGTCTGTTGATCAACATTATGTTTCTCTGGACGGTGTCGGTTCTGTTCGTGCCGCTGGAGTCCTTGACCAGTGCCGGCATCTTGATTTTTGTCGGGGTCGGCTTTTTTCAGCCCGGCTTGACCAGGCTGCTCAGCTACAAAGGCATCGATGCCCTCGGCATCGCGATCACCGATCCGATCCGCGCCACGACGCCCCTGTTCAGCGCGATCATGGCAATCATCTTTCTCGGCGAAGAGGTCACCCTGCCGATCGTCGCGGCCACTTTGCTGATCATTGCCGGGATAACTCTCTTGTCGTGGCGCAGCGACTCGATGAAGCTCAGCGGCTCAGCCGTCTACCTGTGGTATCCGATCGCCGCCTCTGCCTTGGCCGGTGCCACCCAGGTCGTGCGGAAATTCGGCATGGCGGCCGTGCCGCATCCGTTTCTCGCCGCGGCGGTGACCGCGACATCGTCTTTCGTGGTGTCGCTCGTGACTCTCTGGTACGTCGAAAAGACGCAGGAAACCTGGAAGATGAACCGGGATTGCTTCTGGTGGTTTCTCGCCGCGGGCATCGTCATCAGTCTGGGTATGACCTGCATCTACTACGCCCTCGACCTGGGCAAAGTCTCTGTGGTGATTCCGATCAGTAGCACCGGTCCGTTCTTTTCGCTGATCCTGGCGTCGATCTTCTTGCGCGACGTCGAGCGGGTGACTTCGAGAATCGTCATCAGCGCGGCGATGATTGTCGGCGGTGTAATGATCCTGACGTTTTGGAAATAGAGGTTACGGGGATCATCGGCTTTGCCGATTCTTTCCAAAACGCGCAAAAAACGTTAAGAGAAAGCGAGCAAAGCGGACGAGGTTTCGGCATGGCTAACTATTCTGTCGTCGGTCAGTCGGTTTATCGCACCGACGCGAATCCGAAAGTTACGGGGCAGGCGCTCCACGTGGGCAATATCGAGATGCCGGGTATGTTGCATGTGGCGGTGTTGCGTAGCCCCTATCCGCATGCGCGCATCGCACGAATCGACAAAGCGAAAGCCGAGAAGTTAAGCGGTGTGGCCGTCGTATTGACGGGTGCGGAGATCGCCAGTATGCCGGGCATCGATCCGCACTTCGGTCCCGCTTTTCGCGACCAGCCGATCCTTGCGGTGGAAAAAGTTTGCTATGCCGGCGATTCGGTGGTGGCGGTGGCGGCGGTGGACAAGCGCACGGCGGAAGACGCGCTCCAGCTCGTCGAGGTCGATTACGAGCCGTTGCCGGCGGTGCACGATGTCATCGAAGCGGCGAAGCCGGACTCGCCGCTGGTGCACGAGCAGCACAGGCCGGCCAAGACATTTGCCGACCTTGCCCATGTCCAAGCCGGCCGGCAATCTAACATCTGCTATCATTTCAAGCTTCGCACCGGCGACGTCGATAAAGCCTTCGCCGGGGCCGACAGGGTTTTCGAGGATACCTTCAGCTCGCCGCCGGCGCAGCATCTGCCGATGGAGCCGCACGTGACCTTGGCCTACTTCGATGAGCACGCGCGTTTGAATATTTGGACCGCCAGTCAATCGCCTTCTTATGTTCGAACCGAGATTTCCGCCACGTTCGGTATGCCGATGAACCGAATCCGTGTGCGCGTGCCGTACATCGGCGGCGGCTACGGCGCCAAGCTTTACGGCAAGCTCGAGCCGCTGGTCACGATGCTGGCTTTGATCACGCAAAAACCGGTGCGTTATGCGCTCACGCGCGAAGAAGAGTTCTTGACCATCACCAAACACAAGGTCGTGACCAAGATCAAAACCGCGATCAAGGGAGGCGTAATCACAGCGCGCAAGTGTGAAGTCTTCTGGGACACCGGCGCCTATGCCGAAATCGGCCCGCGCATCGGCCACAAGTCAGGCTACACGTCCGCGGGACCTTACCGGATTCCCAACGTGTGGATCGATTCTTACTGCGTGTACACCAACAAAGTGCCGGCCGGCGCGTTTCGCGGCTTCGGCGTGCCGCAGGTTATATGGGCCTACGACTCGCAGACCGACATGATTGCGCACGCAATCGGCGCAGATCCCGTCGAGTTTCGCTTGAACCCGGCCTTGGAAGAGGGCGAGCGTTTCGCCACCGGCACGGTGGTAAAATCCTTCGGCATCAAAGAAGCGATCCGCCAAGCGGCGCAAGCGATCGAGTGGTCGAAGCCGAAGCCGGCACGGAGCGGAACGAAGCTTCGCGGGAAAGGCATCGCGGCCGGCGTCAAAGCCGTACTGACACCGTCGATTTCCGGCGCGATCGTTATTCTCAACGCCGACGGCACGGCCAACGTGCTCAGCAGCACCGTGGAGATGGGCCAGGGATCGGAGACCACCATGGGTCAGATCGTCGCCGAGGAATTGGGCATTTCGACGGATGAGGTTCACATCGTTCAACCCGATACCGACGTGACGCCGTACGACACGATCACCGCCGGCAGCCGCTCGACTTATCACATGGGCAACGCCGTGCGTATGGCAGCGGGCAAGATTAAAGCGGAGATGCTCGATATCGTGGCCTCAAAATTGGAAGCCGATCCGGATGATTTGGTTGCGGGAAAAGGCCGCGTTTTCGTGCGCGGGATGGAAGAGCGCGGCATGACCATCGGAGAGATTTTTCTGGCCAAGTTCGGCAGCCTCGGTACTACGCTGGCCGCCGAGGCGGTCTGTCAGCCGACATCGGCCTACATGGACCCGGAGACGGGCCAGTCGGAAAAATGTACCGAGTACTGGTTTCCGTCGGCGACGGCTGTCGAGGTCGAAGTCGACACCGAGACCGGTCAGGTGAAGATTCTCCAACTCGTGAGCGTCGGCGACACCGGGACGGCGATCAACCCGCGCCACTGCGAGCAGCAGCTGCAATGCGCCGCGATCATGCATCTGGGGCTGACGATGTTCGAAGAGATGATTTTCGACGAAGGTCAGCTCGTGAACGGCTCGCTGCTCGACTATCAGGTGGCTTCGATGAAAGACATGCCGCAAAACGTTCGGCCGATCGTCGTGCAAGTGCCGCACGAAGACGGGCCGTTCGGCGCCAAGGGCGCAGGCGAAACCGGCGCATTAACGGTCGCGCCGGCGGTTGCCAACGCCATCCAGGATGCTTGCGGCGTGCGCATCCGCGACCTGCCGATCACGCCGGAAAAAGTTTTGCGCGCGCTGGTTGGATCAAACAGCTGAGCTTGCCGGCACGACCCGATGGTTCAGTATTCTTAAGCGGGAGTAAACCCTCGCCCTTAACGCGATCGTGGCGGTGAAAACCAAAATCAAATCGGAGCGGGCACATCGAGCTCGAAACCGAGGTCGGCGATCATGCGGTGGGCGTCGGAGGCGCCTTGTCCCGGGGTGGTCAGATAGCCGTTGACGAAAATCGAATTCGCCGGATAGAGCGCCAGCGGCTGGAGCGAGCGCAGGTTGACTTCTCTGCCGCCGGCGACGCGGATTTCTTTATCGGGGTTGACGAAGCGAAACAGGCAGAGGGTTTTCAAACAGCGCTGCGGCGTAAGCTCGCGTTTCGTCCCGAAGGGAGTTTGCGGAATCGAATTCAAAAAATTGACCGGAATCGAGTCGATCTCCATGGCGCGCAACGTCAGCGCCAGGTCGATGATATCCTCGTCGCTCTCGCCCATGCCGATGATGCCTCCGGAACAAGTTCCGATGCCGGCGTGTTTGACGCTGTCGAGGGTAGCCACGCGGTCGTCGTAGGTGTGAGTGGTGACGATCTTCGGATGATAAGAGCGGCTCGTGTTCAAGTTATGGTTGACGCGGCCGACGCCGGCTTCTTTGAGCTTCTGAGTCTTGTCTTCGTTCATCAAGCCCAGCGAGCAGCAAACGTTCATGCCGGTTTCCCGGCGAATCTCGCGCACCGCTTCGGCGATGTCATCAATCTCTTTGCCGGTCGGGCCGCGGCCGCTGTTGACGATGCAGAAACGCACCGCGCCCGCGGCTTTCGCTTGTCTGGCCCGTTCCACCAATTGATCTTTGGCCATAAAAGGATAGCGATCGATGGGCGCATCGGAAACCGACGACTGGGAGCAATAGTGGCAATCTTCCGGGCACAGTCCGCTTTTGGCGTTTTGCAGGACATGGATCTGCACACGTTTGCCGAAATAATGATGGCGCACTTTGAAGGCCGCGCTCAGAAGGTTGGGTAATTGCTCGTCCGTTGCCGCCAGCACGCCGTGCAACTCTTCTCGGTCCGGAAGGACACCTTGAAGTACTTTGTCGGCCAACTGCTGAAATTGCATTCTACCTCCGAAGTCAGCCAGTTTTTAACACGCGCGGTCAGTCCTTGCAAATATGCCGGAGTTAGAATGGAACTTTCCCCAGACATACAAAAAACCGGCGAGCACAAAGTGGAAAAAAATCGGTATCGTGCTGCCGAACCAGCGCATGTCGGGTTGGTCAATCATAGTTAAAGTATAGCGCAGCACCATGCTGCCCGCATAAATTGCGCTGAGGATGACCAGAAAGCGCGACCAGGAGGGCCGCGGATCGCCGAACAAGCCTCCGCCGCGCCAGACGTCGGCGGCGATTTTGACCATACCGACCAACATGATCAGCTGAATGCTAAGAAGGATGGGATAGGGAATCAGACCCGAAAACCAGTGCTCTGCCGCGGGCAGCCAGGCAACTGAAAAGAATACCACGAGCACTTGACCCAGGACACGAAGCAAAAAAAGCGCGGTCAGAAACGCCAGAACCGGTCCGTGCATGCGGCATCAACTTGGAGTGGTCATCGGCTCGCGTTCATGCTTCCACAACCAACTGTATATCGCCTGCATCTTCCGGCACGGTGCCGAGCAGTTGCGCCTTGTACTGCACGTCGCGGCCGCCGCCTTGAAGAGTCACAAGGGTCTTGCGCTCGAACCAGCCCGATTTCATTACCCACAGCACAGGAGCGCCGAGCCGCCGCGACTCGCGCTTTTGCGCGTATTCGACGTTGAGTCCTTGCAGGCCGGCGTCCAGCTCGCAGATCAGTTGTGTCAGCCGCTCCCGGCTTGGCATGACGCCATCGAGCTCAACAGAAAAAACGTAGAGAGATTTTTCCGCGTCGGCACAGGCGCGGAAGTGCTGGACGGCTATCCCCGCCGTGCGCTCCGCCTGCGTCATCGCCTGAATCACCTGATTGACGTGCAACTTCTCGCCCGTGATGCTGGTCACGTCGCGGCCTTTGCGGACAAACTCGATGAGCGGCGTCCGGTTGTAGAAACCAGAGACCCGAATCACATCGTTGATGTCGTAACGATACAATCCGCCGGGTGTGGTGAGGATTAGATAGTAAAATTTCCCCTCCTCGAGCTCGGAGCAAGTCAAAAGCGTCGGGCGAGCAGCGGTGATTTCCGCCTCGGGGATGAATTCATAGAAATTTTTATCGGCGGCGAGAATGCCTGCCGACCCCGAATCGGAGATGGGCAGGGTGATCTGCGCCTCGGTCGCCATGTACCCGAGATCGCGCACCGGCGCCGCTTCGCCAAACCATCGAGCGAATTCTTTCAAGCGCAGGCCGACGCTGCCGCCTTTCCAGCAACCGATGAGCTGCAGCCTCGGCCAGTATTCTTTGGGGCGGAGCGTTCCGTCGGCCTTGATTAAGGATTCCAGTCTCCTCGCGCGTGTGGGGTTCTTGGCGAGGCGCCGCCCAAGCACCCGAGCCAATTCAGGCGGCAATTCGCAATTGGGATTGATGGTGCCGTCGCGGATGTCTTGAATCATCTCGCTCTTATTTCGATTGACGGTCTCGACGAGCTTGAGGATCGTGCTCGGATTGGGGGTGCCGAAAAACGAGATGTCGTGTTCCAAGGCCAGCCGCATGATCAGGTAATACTTCGACTCGAAGTTTTTGATCTGGGAAGCCTCATACGGAACGGCATAAGCGTTCTGAATCCAGCGTGGGCTGCTCTGATAAATCAAACCAGATGCAGCGCCGAAGGGGATCCCGCCGGGCGTGCGTCCCTCGATGGCGGGGCTGACGACACCGACCAGCTTGCCGGTAAAAAGATTGGGATGGTCGAGCAGCGCTCGGTAGTACCAGAGCCGCGTCAATTGCCGATGATTCTCTCGCGTGGTCACGCTGACCGGAATCAACTTGGGCTCTCCGGTGCTGCCGCTGGTCATGGTAAACATGACAACCGGCTCTGCCGTCAGCACGTTCGATTCGCCATTTTTGAGAAGCTCGATATAGGGACGCAAGCGCTCGTAGTCGGCGATAGCCACATGTTGCCGATAGTCGGCTAAAGAGCGGATCGTGCCGAAGCCATGATCGCGGCCAAAGCGCGTCGCGCGATTACGCTCGATGATGTTGCGAAGCAGCTGGTCCTGGATTTCCTGCGGCTTGCCCGTAAGTTTGTCCCAGCGGGTCCATTGGCGCCGGGTGACGAATGCCGCAGCTTTGATGAGCAGGTCCATAGAGCCTACCGGCGTAGATCCACCTTCGCGACGGCGAGGCGTTCCAAGACGTCCTCCTTCACGGTGACGCTGAGGCCGCGGCTTCTCAAAAGCGGCGCGCGCCCGCCGAAGCCGAAAGCGGCGTTTTCAAACGTCACATCCTCGGTCAGCAGCCATGTGCCGAAGGAGCCTTCGGCCCACGCCAACGCCGGCAAGTGCGCTGCGAAGGTTCGTCCCGCTGCGGAGAGAATACCGGTTTCGCCCACCTGGGCGCCGACTTGAAGCTGGACCCCGTTTTCCTGCGCCAGCTTGGCGATCGCGAGGCTGCCGCTCAAACCGCCGCATTTGGAGAGACGGATATTGAAATAATCGCAGGCGTCGAGTTCGATCAGCCGGCGCGCCTGATCGACGGTGACGACGGACTCGTCAGCCATGATCGGAACACCACTTTCGTCGCGCACCCGCTTCATTCCGGTGAGATCGGCAGCGCTCACAGGCTGTTCGATCGACCGCAATTTGAATCGCGCCAGGCGCCGTAATTGTTCGATCGCCTCGTCCGCTTGCCAGGCGGCATTGGCGTCGGCGCGCAGCTCGACCTTGTCGCCAACCGCCTTCCGCACCGCCTCGAGCCGTGCCGCGTCGTCCGGCGTGCCGACTTTCACTTTGATCTGGTGTACGCCAAATCGGCTCAATCTCCTGGCGAGCGCAGCGGCGTCTTTGGGCGCATCCGCCGAAATCACCCCGCTGTAAACGACTTCATAGCGCGCAGGCGGCAGCAAATCGGCGAGCGCGCAATGATCCGCTCGCAGGCTCCAATCGAGCAGCGCCAGCTCCACGGCGCAGAAGGCGGCGTTCCATGCAACCGGGCTGCTCTGTGGTTCGCCGCTTTTCGTCCACTCCGGCATGACCGTTTGAAGATATTCGAACGTTTCCCACCCGGGCGCGAATGATTCGGCGAAAATCCTTGGCGCGAGCCGCTCGCGAATGCGCTCGATCATGGCTTCAGTGGTCTCACCGGTGACATAGGGGCGCGGCAGGCTCTCACCGTAACCGCTCATACCGTTGCGGTCCGTAATCTTCACGATCACCGCGTCGCTTTCTTCGCGGCTCTGCAGTGCATGGCGAAAAGTCTGCTGGAATGGAATGCGCAGTTGGTAAATTGTCACTGACTCGACGCGCCTGGCCTTCGCCGGCGCCGCCCGGGTCCGAGTACGCTGTCTGGAGCCCGGCGGAAAATAGTGACGCACGAAAAGGTTGTCGCCCAGGGTAATTTTGGCGATCTGTTCAAACAACGCGTCGGAGATCTGATGAAAACTCAAATAATCCTGGATGACCGTCACACCTTCTTCGGCATGGCGGAGGTCGACTTCCGAGTGCAGCTCAAACCAATGCAACGCGGGTTTTGCAAAGCCGTAGCGATCGGTCAAGGCGGCGGCTATTTCGCTCGAACAGCGCGACAGCATAAACTCAAAGCTCATGGTTTCGAGCAGCACGGCGAGGCAAAGCTCGCGCAGGGTCGCCACCGGCACGCGGGTGGCGCAGAAAAGCGCGACCCGTTGGCGCGCATCGGCAACCAGGCTGTCAATTTCGTTCTGAGTAAAGCCGACACCCTGCGCTAATTCCAGGAGCAGGGCCGAATGCGGCTGCTCGTCGTCCGAGCGGCCCATTTCCTCCATGAGATTTGCTCTGAGCAGCTCCGCGGCGCTCGACGGCAGGGAAGCGAAGCAGAGCGCGACGATATGCGAAGAGAGATAGTGGGTGCGAAAAACGTTGCGCACAAACTCGCGGGCGGCGTCGGGAGCGGCGTGTCCGGACACGAGACCTTGATATTCCGCCGAGTCGCAAAACTGCCGCGTTGCGTCCTGGAAAGCTTGGGTGATTCGCGCGACGGAAATCATGTTTGCCCACCGGTGCGACAGCCGCTGCCGGGCTGCTCAAAAAAATTCATAGGCTTCATGGCATTCAATCCTCTCGCAATAATGTACTCTTTTGATACGTCCGCAGCGAAGCCCAACGGCTGAGATCAGACTTTTTTATCAACTTGCGAGACCTGCCAGGAACGCGCAGGACGGGTTTTCATGAAAGCGAGTTTCGATTCTTCTCCCATGCCATGGCCTTGACGGTTTTCAAGTCGACCTTGCCCGAGCCGAGGAGAGGCAGCGAATCAACCATGTAAATATTCTCTCGCTTGGGTATCCAAAGCTTCGGCAACTCGGAGTGATTCAGCTTTTCCCAAAGCTCTTCTTTGGGCATGCCGTTTTGGGCGTAGAAGGCGACCAGTTTCTCGCCGCGCTGCTCATCGGGTAGAGCAGTGACCACCGAGGCGGCGCTGCCGAGGGCTGCATTGATAACCTCTTCGATTTTCATATGCGGCACCATTTCACCGCCGATCTTGCTAAAACGCGAAATCCGGTCGGTGATTTTTATGAAGCCGTCCTCGTCGACCGCAGCGATGTCGCCCGTCACGTACCAGCCGTCGCGCAGCGATTGGTCGCTGAGTTGCTCTTGGCCGAGATATCCGAGCATCAAGTTCGGCCCTTTAACCAGCAGCAAACCTTCTTCACTTGGCGCCATTCGCCGCTCGGTATCCGGGTCGACGACTTTGACGATCACCCCCGGAATCGGATGGCCGGCGCTTCCCGGCTTGTGGCCGACTTGCTTCTCCTTGCCATCGAGCACGTCCGGGACATTCACCGACACGACCGGCGCCAGCTCGGTGCAGCCGTAGCCTTCCAAAATGGTTAAGCCGAACTTTTCCTCATAACCTTTGGCAATCTGTTCACGGAGTTTTTCCGCTCCGGCGATCAGATAACGCAGCGAGGCGAATTCCTCCTTCGAACAGCGCCGTTGATAGCCGGCATAAAAAGTCGGCGTGCTGATGAGCAAGGTGGCGCGATATTTCTGCACGGTCTCGCCGATCGTTTTGGCGTCGGTGGGGTTGGGATGGTAAACCACGCCGAAGCCGGCGAGCAGCGGCAGCCACAGCGTCCCGGTAAAACCGAAGGAATGAAATAGCGGCAAGACACCCATAATGCGATCATCCGGCGTTAAGTGAAAGACCTGGCGGATGCCTTCGATGTTCGAAACGACGTTGTAATGAGACAGCATCACGCCCTTTGGCGCGCCGGTGCTGCCGCTGGAAAAAATCACGGTGGCAAGGTCGTGGGCTTTCCGGTTTTTGAGATAGCGGCGCTCAAGCCAGGAAGCTGGCAGGGCAACCGACTTCAGCGCCGCCGCGAGTTTTTTCATCGGCGTAAAATCTTTCCTTAGCTCTTCGAGATAGACCATGCCGTCCATTGGTTCCAGGCCGGCCTTTGACAAGAACACGCGCGACGTCAGGATGGTCTTGATGCCGCACTGTTCTACTGAGGAATCCATCGCGTCGCGGCCAGCTGTGAAATTCAGATTCACCGGAACCTTACCGGCAAGAAAGATCGCGATGTTTGCCAGCGAGCCGCCGACCGAAGCCGGCAATAGAACTCCTACCATGGAGTCGCTGCCGCAGTGTTGATTGACCCAATTCGACAGCAGCAGGCTGCCGATCAGGGTCTTGCCGTAGGTGAGCTCGGTGCCGGTGGTATCGGCCATGCAGAAGGAGAACCAGCGCCGTTTGGCGGTTCGGATAAATCTTGTGTGGAGCAGATCGCCCGCGCTTGGGCGATGCTCGAAAGCCTCGCTTTCGAGCTCCAGGACGGCGTTGCGCACAGCCCGGACCGGTGCGTTGGCCGGCAGTGGCGCGCCGAATGAAACCGTAACCGGATAAGAAAGTTGCTTCGGCCATTTCCAGAAGAAGCGCCCGTCCTTGAAGCTGAAGATGCTGCCCCACAGTTGGTCGAGATGAACCGGGATAATCGGGATGTTGGTACCCTCGACAATTTTCTCAAAACCGCGCTTGAAAGGCATCACGCGCCCGGTGCGGCTGATCGATCCTTCGGCAAAAATGCAGACGACTTGACCCTTGTTCAATTCGTTGCGCGCGTGCTTGATCGCCTGGACGATTTCCCGCCGGTTGGTCGCCGATACCGGGATCGCGTGCATCAGGCGGAAAAACCAGGTCATGCCTTTGCGGTCGTAGTAGTCACGGTGGAGCATAAAACGCACGAGCCGCGGCAAGGCGCCGCCGACCATGAATGCATCGACGAACGAAACGTGGTTCGACACCAGTAACGCCGGGCCTTTGAGCGGTATATTTTCCGCGCCGACGATTTTGAAGCGATAAATCGTGTGGGTAAAAATCCAAAGAACGAAGCGGACGAAATAGTCGGGCAATAAATAAAGGATACCCAAGGTGCCGGCCAAGGTGAGCACGCCGGTCTGCAAGACAATCGTGTCGGGAGTGAACTGAAGCGGGGTCTTTAGGATCCAGTGGAACGCGGCCGCGAGAAAAATGCCGATCGTGTTCATGAAATTATTCGTGGCGATCAATTGGCCTTTTTCCTCTCGGCCGGCGCGTTGCTGTAAGAAAGCATTCAGAGGCACGGCGAACAGGCCTGCGGAAAAGCCGAGTCCGATAAGGGCGAGGGCGGTGTGCGGATAGGAGGGCGCCGCGAGTGCGACCCAGCCCAGGCATATGCCCATGGTGACGGAGCCCAGCGGAACCAGCCCTAGCTCGATGTGGTCGCCCGACAGCCGTCCGGCGGCCAGGCTGCCCGCGCCGATGCCGATGGCTAGGAAGGTGCCGAGCAGCCCGATATGAAACTCGTCGAGCTGAAGTAACTCCTTGCCGAAGAATAAGATGTTGATTTGAACCAGCGCGCCGAGGAACCAAAAGTACGAAATTCCCACAACGGTCAGCAAGAGCGGCCGGTCGGCGCGTAAACGACGAAAACCGCTGAAAATCTCGCTGAAAGGATTCAACCGGAACAGCTTTGCGGAGCCGGATGGCGGAACGCGCGTGATCCGCAAACTCGTCAGTGTGCCGAGGACGGCGAGACCCAACATCAGCAGTCCGATCCGCGGTAGATCATGCTTCCAGAGCGCAAAAAGTGCACCGCCAAGCGAGGTGCCAAGAATGATCGCCATGAAGGTGCTCATCTCCAACAGTCCGTTGCCGCGTGAGAGATCTTTTTCGGGCAGCATTTCCGGCAGGATGCCGTACTTGGCCGGGCTGAAGAATGCGGCGTGCAGGCCCATGAGGAAAACGATCGCCAGCATGGATTCCAGATGCCCGGTGAAAAACGCCGCAATCGCCAAGAGCATGATGATAATCTCGCAAACCTTGACGGCCACCAGGATACTGCGTTTGCTGTACACGTCGGCGAGGTGACCGGCGTACCCGGAAAACAGCGCGGAAGGCAGAATGAATAGAAAAGCGATCATCTCGACATAGTTACCGCTGCCTTGCACCGCCATGTTCAAGGCGACAAAGGAAACTACGATCTTCAGAAAATTATCGTTGAACGCGCCGAGGAATTGCGTGCAGAAGAACGCGAAAAAGCCGGGTTGCTTGAGGGTGTCGCTGTAATTTCGAGTAGCCATTAACGCTGCCCTACCGTTCAGTATGCCATTTTCGATAGAAAACGGAAAAGACAGAATTCATCCCCCAAACCCGGCTAAATGGCAGAACCACGGTTTCAATCGTCCTCCCTCACACCGAGTATTCGCGACAGGCTTGCAGCGCTGGCCCGAACTCAACATAATGCCTCCCTATGGACATCAAGCCGATCAAAGTTCCGCAGTGGGAGAAATACACCGGTTTACTGCACGGTTTCGCGGGCCGGGGCGGCGGCAAGAGCGAGGGTGCTTACACCGGGCTGAACGTTTCTCACCGGGTCGGCGACGATCCCAAGGTCGTGAGTCAGAACGTCTGCGACTTAAAGCTCGCCACCGGTATCCACGGCGGCAGGATCGTGACGATGCGCCAGGTGCACGGCGATCAGATCGTCGAGGTCAAAGACAAGAATCTCAAGGAAGCCGGCGAAGCAGACGGGATGATCACCAAAGAGCCCGACATTTTTCTCGCGGTATTGACCGCCGACTGCGTGCCGCTCTTATTCATCGCGCCGGAGCAGAAGCTGGTAGCTGCGGTGCACGCGGGCTGGCGCGGCACCTTGGCCGGCATCGCTGAAAAAACCCTCCGCTTCTTCGAGAATCAATATGACGTGCCCGCGGCCGATCTCGAAGTCGCGCTCGGGCCGTCGATCGGTCCGTGTTGTTACGAGGTCCAGGAAGACGTGGCTGGGTCGCTGATGAAGCGATGGGGAAAGTTGATGACGCCCAGCATCGTCGTGAAAGAAGGCAAGTCGTTCATCAACCTGCGCCGGCTTAATCGAGACATTCTCCGCGCCTACGGCGTGCCGGGCAATCAACTCTATCAAATCGGCCCCTGCACCAGTTGCGCCGCCGACGAATATTTTTCCTACCGGCGCGCGCGCAGTGAAACGGGGCGGCAAATGAGCTTCATCGGCTGGCTGCCGGTGGAGGGGAAAGGATGAAGGATAAGGCAAAACGATAGAAAGAAATGTGTGCTTGTTTTGTCCGTGGGCAATCGGCTTTCTTGCGAGAGCGAAAGAATGAGGATGAAAGGTGGGTTTAGAGTTCAGGTCTAAGGTTTACGATTAGATCACCTTGCCATCCGAACCTTAGGCAGTAGACTCTAGCCTCAAAAACAATTTGGCCAGTTTTATGCTTAGAACAAGCATCTTCGGGGGAGGCGCACGTATGAGTATGAATCGTCGAAATTTCTTAGCTAAGGTGGCCGTCGGTGTCGCGGTTCTGCCATTCATGCGCGGATCGAGCGCGGCGCAGACGAAGGGCAAGCTCGGCTATATGAAGATCGTCGATAACGCGGCGATGTTCATGGCGACGGAAAAAGGTTTCTTCAAAGCCGAGGGCCTGGAGTTGGAAACCGTGCCGATGGCCGGCGGCGCGGTGATCGTGCAAGGGGTGACTTCGGGTGATCTGCAATTCGGTTGGACTAACGTCATTTCGTTGTATCAGGCGTACGTCGCCGGATTCGACTTCAAACTGATCGCTGGCGGGGCGAGCAATGTGAAGGGGAAAAACGAAAGCCATGCGATTCTGGTTGGCAAAAACTCGCCGATCAAAAGCGCCAAAGGTCTTGAGGGAAAGACGGTTGCGGTTAACACGCTCAATAACATTGTGCATTTGATGGCGATGGCGTGGGTGGACAAAAACGGTGGCGCCTCAGCCAAGGTCAAGTTTGTCGAGGTGCCGTTCCCGCAGATGGAAGCGACTCTCAGCGCGGGCAAGGTGGATGCGATCAGCGTTCACGAGCCGTTCGTCACGGCGGCCGTGCAAAAAGGCGGCGTGGGCACGCTGGCTCGCCCCTGGGGCGAGGTGTTGCCCAAATTTCTGATTGCGAGCTGGTTCGCTTCGGAGAAATGGTTTTCGAAGAATCACAAGACCGCTCAGGCGTTCGTGCGCGCGATCAATCGCGGCATCGACGCGATTCATGCGGACCCGGAAGGGAGCCGGGCCGCGATGGTGAAATGGGCGGGATTGAAGCCCGAGCTTGCGGCAAAGATCGCTTTGCCGGTTTTCGAGAAGAATATTTCGGAAAAAGATGTCCAGGCAACCATCGATCTCACGCAAAAATACAAACTGATCACGAAAAGCATCAAGGCGCGCGACGTGATCAGTGAACTGGCGACGAAAGCGTGAAACGATTCATCGAGGGGTGGCGTAATGGAGTGTTGGGGTATGGGGTTTTGAAATCCCATCACTCCAGGGCTCCAATATTCCAATAATCCATTTCTTTTTCCTGCCGTGCCGATTCTCGAAGTTCAAGGCCTTTCGAAAAGCTATCGACAAGCGGGCGGTGAGGTCACGCTCGCGATTGGGAGCATTTCCTGCCGGGTTGAACGGAGTGAGTTCGTCTCCTTTGTCGGACCCTCCGGCTGCGGCAAGACCACGCTGCTCATGACCATCGCGGGCTTGTTGTCTCCGAGCGCCGGCCGGATCCTTGTCAATGGTCAGGAAGTCGATGGTCCGCCGCGCGGTTTGGTGCTGCTCTTTCAGGAATACAACAAGTCGCTGTTCGCGTGGCGTACCGTTCTCGGCAACGTCCGGTTTGGCCTCGAAGCGCGCGGCGTTCATGCGGCGGAGGCGGCGGAGCGGGCGCGAGCGCTCATCGAGCTGGTCGGCCTTGCGGGATTCGAACGCCATTATCCGTGGGAGCTTTCCGGCGGCATGCAGCAGCGCGTGGCGATTGCCCGGGCGCTCGCCTACGAGCCGGAAGTGCTGTTGATGGATGAACCGTTCGGCTCGCTCGACGCGCTTACGCGTTTGGAGCTCGAAGACACTTTGCTTCGCCTTTGGGCGGAGCTCAAGACGACCATCATTTTCATTACCCATGACATCGAAGAGGCGATTTACCTGTCGGATCGAATTTGGCTATTGAGCCGCCGGCCTTCGGAGATTGTCGAAGAGCTGCCGATTGACTTTCCGCGCCCGCGTCATCAGGTTGCCACCCGGGCCGATGCGGGATTCATGGCATTGCGCAACACGATTTACCGCAGGATCAGCAATCCGGTCGCTTCGTGAGCCGGCTAAAAAATTTCAATTGGCCAGGCTGGTCTAGCTTCGCCTTCGTGTTGCTGCTCTGGGAGCTCGGCGGGCGCGCCGTGACCGAATACCGGCTCTTTCTGCCGTCCATTATTGAGGTCATGGGTGCGGGCGTCCAGTTGCTCTTCAGTGGCGATGTTGCCCGACATTTCCTGGTCACTCTGGAACGGTTTTTGACCGGCTATCTGATCGCCGCAGCGCTTGGCGCAAGCCTTGGAGTTGCGCTTGGTTATTTTCGGCTCTTGCACGACCTGCTCGGCACGGTGGTTGAACTGTTGCGACCGATGCCGTCGGTAGCGATCATTCCAGTGGCCATCCTAATGCTCGGGATCGGCGATGCCATGATTGTCGCGGTGACAGTGTACGCGAGCGTTTGGCCGATCCTGATCAATACCGTCGATGGCGTCCGCCATATTGAAGGCGCACTGGTGGACACCGGTCGCACGTTCGGGCTCAACCGGCGCCGCATCTTGTGGCAGATCATTCTCCCCGCGGCCTCGCCTTATATCGTTACGGGCTTACGGATCGCTTTGTCGATTGCGCTGATCTTGGTCACGACCGCTGAGATGGTCGCCGGCAGCAAGGGGCTGGGGTTTTTTATTCTCGATCAGGAGCGCTCGATGAACAGCAGCAACATGTACGCTGGCGTCTTGATCGTCGCAGTTCTCGGTTATGCTCTCAATCGCCTCTTTGTCGCGATCGAGGCGCGGGTGATGAGATGGCAACATGGCATGTTAAATCGGGAGGCGGTCTGAAAATGCGTCCGGAGAAACTCAGCGGCATCGGTTTTCTGTTCATAGCGCTGGGGTTATGGGAGTTCGCCGCCCGCAAAGAGCTGGTCAATCCGCTGCTTGTTCCGCCGCTCAGCCGCATCGTCGCGGTCTTTTGGGACCTGTTCTCAACCGGCGAGATGCCGTTGCAAATTGCCGTGAGCATGAAGCGGGCGGCGCTCGGCTATGGTCTTGCTGGCGCGGTGTTTATTTCGCTTGGGATCGTCATGGGTTTGTCCCGGCCGATTCATCGGGCGCTCGAGGTGATCGTCGAAATGCTGCGGCCGGTACCGCCGCCGGTGGTGATTCCGGTCGCGCTATTGTTCTTCGGCCTCGAAGACGAGATGAAAGTCTTTGTCATCTTTTTTTCTTGCGCGTGGCCGATCCTGCTCAACACGATCGACGGCGTGCGGCGCGTCGATCCGGTGCTTTTGAACACAGCCAGGACGTTTCGGTTGCGTCGCCTGAAAACGATTTGGCAGGTCGTCCTTCCCGCCGCTTCGCCGCAGATTATGACGGGTTTGCGGGTCAGCCTGCCGATCATGCTGATTCTTGTCGTGATCTCCGAAATGGTCGGCAGCACCGACGGCATCGGCTACTTTATTCTCGACTCGCAGCGAAGATTTAGAGTCGCTCAGATGTATGCGGGAATGGCGGCCCTGGCGATCTTGGGTTACACGCTCAATCAGTTTTTCAATTTACTGCACCGCCGGCTGCTCTCGTGGCACTGGGGAATGATGCGCAGAAACTTGGAGTAATGGAGTATTGGAGTATTGGGTTTCCGAATCCCATCACTCCAACAATCCAGTACTCCATCACTCCATTCTTTTAAACGATATGCATGCCGCCGCCGGGAGGTGGGGTCGGCTGATTTTTGCCCGGGAGCCAGTCCACTTCTTTGCGCGGGCTGTTGCCTTTTACGGCGAACTTGGCGCGGCTGTCGGCGAATTCTATTTCGATCGTGTCGCCGGAATTGACCGGCATGAGGCCTTCGTGGAACGTGCCGGTAGCGACAATATCGCCGGGATTGAGGCGCACAAAGCGCGAGAGCCAAGCGATCTGATTGGGAATCTTATGCGCCATCGCGCTGGTATTGTAGTTTTGCCGGGGCTCTCCGTTGGTCCACGATTTTACGTTGACATTATGCGGATCGGGAATTTCATCTTTGGTGATGATCCACGGCCCGCAGCAACCGTGACTATCCTGGCCCTTCGGGATAAATTGCGTGCGCCGCACCATGCCGCGCGTTGAAATATCGAAAAACGGCACATAGCCGAAGACATAATCGAGGGCCTTGTTTTCCGCCACATCCTTGGTCGTCTTGCCGATGATAAAAGCAAATTCCGCTTCCGGTTGATAAACCACGCTTGCGGGAATGTCTCTCAGCTCGACGACGCCGTCGGGGCCGATGAGATCTGTTGATTTATAAAAATACTCGTTGGGAAAATTGTCCGCCGTCCGCCCGGGGCGATCGATATAGTTGCTGAAGGCGGCAATGCACTTGCTTGGCCGCGGCAGCGGACAACGCAGCTGCACGCTATCCAACGGAACGCCGGGCTGTTCCGCCAGGATCTTTTCAAAACGGCGTCGGTATTTGCGCCAGCCCTCGATGATTTCCTCAATGACCCGCTGCGGCCCCTTGGCCTTGCGTGCGCTGACACTGTCACTGACGTCAACGACCATGTTCCCATCTTTGATGACGCCGATCCGGTCATCGTTGAATCGTAGAATCTTCAAGGTGTTCTCCTCCCGGGGCAAGTTTCGGCCTATCATTGCGACAAGCGTCCGGCCTTGTCAAACCGAATGCAGATCCGCTTGAGCTCCCGGACGTCTATCTCGGGAGCCAGTCGCGATGTTCGCCAAGACAACCCGAAGGTTTCCGGGCGTTCGGCAATCTGCTCTTTCGTGAGGCGTCTATCCTCAGCCTAGTGGTAGGAATCGTCAGAATGACACGACAGCAACAGCGAGTCGACGCGAAAACGACCTTTCAAAATACTCCTAGTTGGTGTAATTCATGACCAGGAGGATTCATGCTGCTGATCAATAATCACGAAGTGGAAAAGCTCTTTACGATGAAAGATTGTCTGGCGGCGCTCGAGGACGGCTATGATGATCTGCTCAAAGGCGACGCAGTTTATCGCCCGCGTTTGGACTTGTGGATGCCGTGCGATCGGCCCGACGGTTATTATCGTTGGGGGACAATGGAAGGCGCGAGCCGGAAGATCGGGGTGTTTGCTATCCGAATGAAATCCGACGTCGTTTACTGGCCGAACGGCGAAACGGAAGAGAAGTACTGTGTGCGGCCGGGAACCTGGTGTGGTTTGGTGATGGTCTTCAGCGTGCGCAACGGTGAGCCGCTGGCGATCATCAACGATGGCTTGATCCAGCATATGCGCGTCGGTGGTTGCGCTGGCTTGGGCGCAAAGTATCTGGCGCGCCAGGATGCCTGTGATATCGGAATTTTCGGTTCCGGCGGAATGGCGCGCAGTTATCTAGAAGCATTTTACGAGGTACGCAAACTTCGGCGGGTGAAGGTTTATAGCCCGACTAAAGCGAACCGCGAACGTTTCGCCAAGGAGATGACGGGCAAATTGGATATCGAAGTCATGGCCGTCGACGCGCCGGAAAAGGTCGTGCGCGAGGCCGATATCGTGGCGACTTGCACGGATTCGACGCAGACGGTCTTCGATGAGCCGGAGTGGCTCAAGCAAGGCGCGCACATCACTTGTGTTCGCGCCTGTGAAGTCGGGCCGAAGGTGATCAAGCGGTGCGATCTTTCCGTCAAGCTCGGTAGGAACACGATCGAGGCGATGGACGAAGGCATGATTCGCTTGCACGGCAATGTGGGGTATATTGCCGGCCAGCCGGAGGAACGCGCGCGAATTCCCAATCCTGCGGTGGACAACTACCGCGGCGATTACTTCAAGTACTTTATGGACGTCCGGGCCGGCAAAGTTCCAGGCCGGACCAGCGACAAGCAAGTGACTTTCTTCATCAACGCCGGAACTCAGGGACTGCAATTTGCCGCTTGCGCGGGGAAGGTCGTCGAGTTAGCAAAGCAGCAAAAGGTCGGGCGGGAGCTGCCGACGGAGTGGTTTTTGCAGGACATCCGGGATTGAAAACGTCTAGAGTTCAGCATCTTGTGTCTCGGGTTAATGCTGAGCGCGTCTATAACGTGAGACGCTGGACGCTAGACCGAAAACCGAATCAGTATCCCAAGCCCTCTACGTCTTCCTCGTCCATGCCAAAATAATGAGCGATTTCATGGAGGACCGTGATGCGAATTTCCTCGCGCAATTCTTTCGGGTCGGGAAAATCTCGCAGCAACGGAGCTGCGAAAATCGTGATCTTGTCCGGCAACAGCGGCGGGTCGAGACTGGATCGGTCGGGCAGGGGAACTCCCTGATAAATGCCGTACAACGTATCCAAACGCGGGTCTAGTCCTTCGGCCCGCAACAGCTCGACCGAAGGGCGTTCTTCGACGACAAACTCAACGTTGCGCAATCCGTTGCGAAATTGGCGCGGCAGTCGGTCGAGCACCCGCGCTACTTCTTTGCTGATCTCATCGTGAGTCAACGCTGCCAAGTTTCGCGCAAATGCGTCCTCGCTGCAAGGTTCTGACCCTAGCTTTGCTGATCCTGCCGGCGGCTATTTTTAGCGGCTGTACGGCGCTTCGCCCCGCCAAAGCAATTAAGGAGCCGGTCGCGATCGCCGACGATCTCGATCCGGAGTCGTTGCGCGCAGCGATTCGCCAGAGCCTCGTCTATTTACAAAAACTGCCGCCCGATCGAGTGGTCGGCGATCAACCGCGTGTCATGACCGCCGCAGAGGTCACGGATTCTCTTCTGGCATTGGAGAAACTCCTCGACCAGTGGCGTTGCATGGAGTGTCTTGCTCGCGAGATCGACTCGCGATTCGATCTCCTGCCATCCAGCGCGGATCCACAACTCTCGGAGGTGTTGTTCACGGGTTATTACCAGCCGATCCTGGAAGGCAGTCTCCTTCCGACGGAAAAATTCCGCTATCCGATTTACGGGAAGCCCGCGGATCTCGTCATGGCCGAAAAGGTGACGCTTGCGCCCAAAACGATTGTCGAGAAAACTTTCGGGCGAGCGGAGGGCGAGCAATTCATGCCCTATTATTCCCGCCGCGAAATCGATGAGGCCGGCTCGCTGCGCGGGCGCGGTCTCGAAATCGCATGGCTCGAGGATCCGATCGATGTCTTTTTTTTACATATTCAAGGCTCGGGTCTCATTCGTTTGCCCGATGGCAAGCAGTTGAGCGTCGGCTACGCCGGACAAAACGGCCGGCCCTATCGCAGTATCGGTCGGCTGCTTATCGATCGCGGCAAGGTCGGCAGAGAAGAGATGTCGATGCGGCGGCTGCGCCGCTACCTGAGAGAAAACCCGAAGGAGCTCAACGAGATCCTTAGTTACAATGAAAGTTATATCTTTTTTCGAGTGCTCGAAAACGGTCCTCTTGGCAGTCTCGAAGTACCGGTTACTGCCGGACGTTCACTGGCCACTGATGCGCGGCTTTTCCCCAAGGGGGCGCTCACTTTGATTCAAACGGAAATCCCCGTCATCGACGGCGCAGGGCGATTGGCGGGGTGGCGTCCGATCACGCGTTTTGTGCTGAACCAAGACACCGGCGGAGCGATCCGCGGCCCCCAGCGTGCCGATCTTTACTTCGGTACCGGCGACGAGGCGGCAGGTCTCGCCGGTTACATGAACCGGCCAGGAAAAATTTTTTTTCTTGTGCTCAAGCAGGGACTGGCGGCTCATCTCGAACAACCTTGTCGTTTATGCTGAATGTATCGTTGGAGGTTCAAGGCCGAACCGGTTTAAACGTTAGCCTGGAACTCTTTAAGCTTGAGATCTCGCGCTAGGAACGCTGCGGCTGCGTCGTTCCCCGCTGTGCGCGTCACTCGCGTCCACTTGAGAGACCCCCGCGGGAGCGCTACCCTGGTCAGAACTTTCATGAGCGGAACCCTACAACGGCATACCGAATCGCGCCGGTTAAAATGGGCCCTGGCCATCAGCGTGCTGTATTTTTTTGCCGAACTGATCGCCGGCTTTATGACCAATAGTCTCGCCCTGTTGTCCGATGCCGGGCACATGCTCTCCGACGTCGGCGCCATGACGCTGAGCTTATTTGCCTTTCGCTTCGCCCGACGTCCGGCCACCCATGAAAGCACGTATGGTTTTCATCGAGCGGAGATTCTCGCCGCTCTCTTTAATGGTTTGGCCTTGTGGTTGATCGTCGGTGTCATTTTCTCCGCGGCTTACAGTCGTTTTTTCAATCCTCCCGAGGTCGAGAGCTTCGGCATGATGATCGTTGCCATCGCGGGATTGTTCGTGAATATCGCCGCCGCGGCGATCCTCCACGGTGGCCATCGGCATAATCTAAATCTGCGCGGCGCCTTCTTGCACGTGGTGAGTGACGCAGTCGGATCGGTTGGCGCGATCGTCGCCGGGTTCATTATGCTCACCACCGGTTGGTATCTGGCCGACCCGATGATCGGGGTTTTTATCGGTGTTCTCATTCTGGTTTCATCCTGGAGCCTGGTGAGGGACTGCCTGAGCGTGCTCATGCAGGCGGTGCCGAAAGGCATCCGGCTCGAAGAAGTGCGGCGTACCATCGAAGCGGTCGAAGGCGTGAGCAAGGTGCATGATCTGCACATCTGGGCGGTGACTTCCGATATTTTTACTTTGAGCGCGCACGCGGTCGTGGAGAGCGGCGGTGATTTTCACGCTGTTCTGAACGGCATCGAGGACACGCTCAAGGAGCGCTACAACATCGAGCACACGACGATCCAGCTCGAAATCGAAAGCCGCGAGGAGAAAGAATTTAAGGGTTTTTAGATCCGGTGGGTAACTTTTGTTCTGCGCCGGAGACGGCACAGCACGTCAAGAAGCACTCGCACTTGAGACCGCCGCCCGAGAGCGCGGCAGCAAGCATGCCATGAGGGCCACGCTGATGAAGGAAAGAATGCCGAGCAGCCAAAAAATCGTCGGCAGCTCGGCGCTGACGAGCAACAATCCGACGATGGAAGTCGACGTGGTCTTGGAAACCTGTTGAATCAAACGATCGAATGAGACAATTCCGCCGCGCAGTTCCGCCGGTGCGTTTTGCGTTAGCAGGCTCTTTTGCATTGGCGAGATCACGCCATTGGCCAGACCGTAAAAGAACAGCGCGCAACCGACCAGCAAAACCCCGGGCACGAACGGGACGGCAATCACGGCGGCGCCGCTGACGAAAAATGCGACAAACAAAATATTGGCTTTATCCCGGCCGGCGGCGATGCGGCCGGCCTGGCTCGACGTGACCATGGCGCCGACCGAGAAGAACACATAGAGCAGTCCGGCGGTCGCCGTGGAAATGCCGTGGGTGCGAACAAGAAATAAGGGAAAGTAGGTGAGAAACCCATAGTCGAGAAAAAAACGCAGAAAGCCGGCGGAGAAAGCGATCAGCAGGCGCGGATGGCGTGTCAAACGCAGGATGTCGCCCAGATAAGTGGCGGTTCCGCCGTTGCTCTTGCCTTTGGTTTCCGGCATCCAGAGCCAGGCCGCCAACCCCACCGGAATGGTCAGAATATAGAATACGAAGGGCCAGTACCACGCGATCATCGCGAGCAAGCCGCCGAGCGGCGGAAAGATCAAATAGCCGATCCGGTCGAGAAAAACTTTTAGTCCCTGGCCGCCGATTTCGTTGTCGCCGTCCAATAAATCGCCGATTAAAACAATCGTCAGCGGAATCACCGCGCTAAAACCGACGCCTTGAAGGGTTCGGAAAAAAAGCAACCAGCCGAAGGTGGGCGCAAATGCCATGGCGGTGCCGAAGATGCCGAAGGCGATAAGGCCGAGGGCGAGCAGAAGGCGGCGGCCGTAGAGATCGGCGATTACGCCGAAAATCGGCGACAGGACAATGGCCGGCGCCGTGAACACCGTCATGATCCACGAAAGTTGGGCATCGCTGACCTGAAACGGCTCCGTCAGGGCCGGCAGCGCCGGCTGAATGAAATTCACGCCCATCATCAGCGCGACGCTCGCCGCGTAGACGATGCTCAACGCGCGCGCCTTTGGCGCCGAAAGCTTCTCCATGCCGAACAGTGCTGTCAAAGACGCCATCGGCTGCACCGTAGAAGAAGCAGCGGTAGTAGTCAAATCCCCTTCTTTTCCCAACAACTCCAATTCCGGATCACGCCGTGATATGGATGAGGGCGATATATTTTTTGCGGAGGAAAGCCATGGCTCAAGACATGCGCACGTGGATCGCTCAGCTGGAGAAGGCTGGGTTGCTCGCCCGCATCGCCAAACCGGTCGATCCGCGCAGGCAGATGGGAGCGCTACTCTGGCAGGCGCGCGACCGCGGGCTGCTTTTTGAAAATCTCCCCGGCTATCCAGGCTGGCGCTGCTTGGGACAAGCGCCGGGTGACGTGTCGCTGGCGCCGGTGGCGTTCGGCACTGCACGGGACGAGATGATTCCGGAATTCGTGCGCCGCACCGAAAAGCTTGGCACGACCCGCCTGGTCGAGACCGGACCGGTGCAACAAAAAATTATTCTCGGCGATGAAGTCGATATCACGAAGATGCCGATCCATCAGGCGGGAATCCGCGACGGCGGTCCGTTCATTGGCTCGGGATTGATGATCACGAAAAACCCGGAGACCGGTCGGCGCAACTTGAGCTTTCATCGCTTGCAGATGAAGGGGCCGAAAAAAACCGGCATCCTGCTTTATCCGCGCCACGCCTGGGCCAATTACCAAATGTACGAAGCGCAGGATAAGCCCATGCCCGTGGCGATCATGATCGGCCACCATCCGATGTATTACTTTGCCGCTGCGACGACCACACAATACGGCGTGGATGAATTGGAGATCGCTTCGGCGCTGCTCAAGGAAGATGTCGAACTGGTGAAGTGCCGAACCGTCGATCTGGAAGTCCCGGCATGGGCGGAAATTATTCTCGAAGGTGAAATCCCGCCGAAAGTTCGGGAGCCGGAAGGTCCCTTCAGCGAATTTCAAGATTATTATCTGACCGGCTCGGGTATGAATCCGATCGTCAACATCAAGGCGATCACCATGCGCAACGATGCGATCTTCAAAAACGTCCAGAATGGCACCGAAGTCGAAGGCTGCGTGTATCACAAAGTGCCGATGTCGGCGCAAATCCTGCGCCGTGCGCGAACCGTCGGCGGCCTGGCCGATGTCAAGAATGTTTTGGTGCTGCCCGGTATTTTCGGCGTGGTGGTGCAGATGCGCGCGCGTTATTACGGCGAAGCGCGCAATGTTCTCATGTCGGTGTTATCGAGCGAGTACCAACACCCGAAAGTCGCCATCGCCGTCGATGAGGACGTGGATATATTCAACTACGCCGAGATCTTATGGGCGATCAACACGCGCGTCAATCCGGCCGAAGATATCGTCGTCATCAACGGCGCCAAAATCCACGCGATGGATCCGTCGTGCCCTGAATTCGGCCATCCCGGGGCGCCGGGTTGGCACCGTATCGGAGGCAAAATCATCATCGACGCAACCAAACCGCCTGAATGTGATCCACAGCGCAGAAATGAATTTGAGCGGCTGCGGCCGGTGGGCTGGGAAACGGTCAATCTTGAGGATTTTTTACCCGAGGGAGCCCCGCCGTTGCGCGTTAAGCCGAAGATTCCGGGGGGCTGAAAGATTGGTTAAAGGATTCAGACGGTCAAAGGTTCAAGGTTTCAAGACAGATAGAAGATTGCATGTAAGGCATCAGAGAATCAGGTGGGTGTGTTAGAAACGATTGAACTTTGAACGGTTGAACGTTTGAACCGTTACGCCGAAGGCGCGGCTCATTCATCCGGTTCGCCGAAATAATCTCGTACGATTCTTTCTTTGATGTACTCCAACGCGCCCAAATCTTGGATAATGTCGCCGCCAGTGTCGTAGAAAAAGATATCGCCCTTGTGGTTGCGTCCGATGGCTACGAGCCATTCGAGTTCGTCTCGGTCTTCCAATAAATAATTGATCGCTTGGTTGGCGCCTTTGCTGGCGATGATGGTGACTTTGGGCTTCGCGGTCTTTTTTGCTTGCGTCATGAAAACGGGCCTCCTGAGTGCAATCGGAGTTTATAACAGAAGGGAAGGCTCTACAACTTATAGATAGCCTGTGGCGGGGCGAGTCAAGGTCGGCGGGACGATTCATGCCGTTAGACCTATCACAATCAAGCCCTGAGCGGTGAGCGGCTGGGTGAGCGAGGCGGATTCCCCTTTCTGGGAACGGCGAACTTCTCCGCAGGGCTCCGTCTGCCGTTAAGCCCTACTTCATTGCAAAATCGACGCGGTTGGGCCGGCCCTTGAGCTTGGCCTTTTCATCGGCCGTAAGCGGCTTGGCAGCAACAATGAAGAGCCGCTCGGCGGTCACCTGGCCGTTGGCGGTAAGCGCGTTCCGAACCGCGAGAGCGCGCTGATTCGCGAGCTGGCGCAAGTCGTCGTCGCTTGCTCGGGCATGTTGCAGCATCAGCTTTTCCATCTCGGGTACGGGTAGATCCCGGGCCAAACCGATGATGTTGCGCGGCTTGGGGAAAGTCTCCTCGCCATAGGCCGCCTTCAGGTAACGTTCATACTCGTTTTTATCCACTTGCACTTCATCGACCGAGGGCGGCGCTTCCCCTTTGCGCACCAGATCCTTCATTTTTTGCGCCTTGACCTTGCGCTCGATGCTGACCCGTTTGAGGCCATCGAGATCGGTCAGCGCGTCGACCCGGCCGGTGATTTCCAAATTGAGCGCGGGACGGTTGTTCAACGCTTTCGCCAGAGTCGCAATTTTAGTCTGAGCAGCTTGATTCAAATTGGCCCGGCCGTTGTCAAATTCAATATAGCTCAACTCCTCGCCGCTACCTGAGCCGAACGCCCCCGCGAGCAACGAAAAGGGCGCGGTCACCGCTCGGGTGATCAGATTGACTATGATTTTCAGCACAATGCCGCCGACGCTGAACTGCGGATCGTCCAGGGAACCGCTGATCGGCAGATCGACGTCGATGACACCATTGCGGTCTTTCAGCAAGGCGACCGCGAGAAGCACGGGAAGCTTGATGGCGTCGGCGCTTTCCACTTTCTCGCCGAAGGTTAGTTGGTTCAGAATGATTTTGTTTTCAGCGCTCAGCTTGCGATTTTCCAGTTTGTACTTGACGTTGAAAGAGAGCTTGCCTCGTTCGATGCCATAGCCGACGTACTTGGCGGAGTACGGTGATATCGGGCTCAATTCGATCTCCTTGGCGTCGACGGCAATGTCGAGAAAAAGGTCTTTGGACAGGGGATTGATGTTGCCCTTGATTTCTACCGGGGCTGCCTCGTCGAGTCGCGCCTTCAAGTCGATTTGGCCCGGCGCCTCGGGCTTCAATTCGGAGATCGCTCCCTCAACGCTGGTGAGATTGGCCGAATAATTGGGTTTGATGAAGAAATCGCTGAAATGGATGTTGCCATTTTGCAGATTGACTTTACCGATATTGATGGCTTTGGGAGCGTCCTCGGAAGCGGCCGCCCCCGGTTTTTCGCCCGCTTTCTCTTGCGCAGGAGCCGCGCCTTGGGTTTCATCCGTTTCAACGGTTAACTTTTGCAGGTTGATTTTTCCGTCAGCGCCGAGGATCAGGCGTGAATAAAAATCCGCCAAGGTAATCTCGCCGATCCTGATCTGATACGGCTCTAGATTAAATTGTACGGCATCTAAAGCCAGCGATGTCCATTTCAGCAGATCCTGCTGGCCATCTTTTTCGACTGCGGCGAAGTCGGCGACCTGCATGCCGCCCTGGTAATTTACCTTCATGGGCCCGCTGCCGCTGTCGTCAAGCGTCAGCTCGCCTTTAGTTGCGGCGCGGCCGCCGGTCAGCAGAAAATTGACTTGATCTTCGAGGTAGGGCTGGAAAGGCGAAAGCTCAATGTCCCGGGCGTCTACGGCAAACTTGGCATTAATGGGAATTGCCGTCGCCGTGCCAGTCAATCGCAAAAGGCCGCGATTGTTGATCCGGGCTCGGATCGTTGCCTTGCCGCGCTGATTCTTAGCGGTGGAAAAGTTTTCACAGCGCACCGAGAGATCCGACACGCTGATTTTGGCTTGCTTCGAGTTGCTTCGATCATCCAGGTTGATTCTGAAACGGTCCAGCGCGATCTGCTTGGTATCGATCCGCCAATCGCTTTCGGCTGACTTGGCGGCGGGAACGGTGGCCGGCGCCGAAGTCGGAGCTTTGGTCATCCGCGTCAGATTGAGGATACCGTCGGCGTCGCGTTGGATGTAGCCGTTGCCGTCCTTTGCTTCGATCGAGCCGATCACGACGGTTTTTTTATTGAGATCGACCATGCCGTCCTTGACCGCCAACGATCCGACGCGCCAGAGCGGCTCGGGCTGGCCGGCGAGGTCGAGGCGAAATTTACTCAGGCTTGCGTCCAAATCGGTGAGTTGCACATCAGCCTCGCCGTCTTTATCGACAAAGTTGTACCTCGTAGAAACGGTTAGCGTGCCATCTTTGATCTCGGCGGCCAGCGCATCGTCATAGTAGGAGCGGAGGGCGGCGGGCTTCAGTCCTTCGATGTCGAGCTTGCCCTCGGCGGCAAGCGGCGTAAGTTGCAGTGTCCCGGCGTGAGAAATTTTCTCTTTGGCTTCGGATTCAAGAGAAAGCGCGATATCGGCCTTTTTACCCGCTTCGTTGGTGAGGCCGGTAATCTTCAGATTGACGTTATCGAGGCGGGTTTTATAGGGGCGCTTCGGCTGCTCATCGGTAAAGTGAATCGTCGCCGATCCCAGGGTGATTTCTTCAACCGCGTAGATGAACTGTTTCTCCTCCGTCTTTTTTTCTGGTCTTTTCTCCGGAGCTTTGGTTTCGCCGGCAACCGTGACGAGATTGGCGAGGTTGAGCTTGCCGTCGATTGCCCGGTTGACGTGGAGCTCGAGGCCTTCGAACCTGATAGATTTGAGCGACGCCCGCTTGGCGAATACTTCGATGGCATCGATCAGGACTTCGAAGGACGGCAGCTTCACTACTTGGCTGCCGGTATTCTGCACCATTTGCAGTTCTGTGATGCCGAGGTTGCCGGTGATCGAGAGGCTCGGGAGATTGCCCTTGGAGGTTTTGAAGGACGCCGTGATCTTGCCGTCGAGTTGCCCGGAAGGGACGGTGAAGTTGAGGGGAACGGGTGAATACTCGATATACTTGGCGACTTTGAGCTTTTCGATTTCCAATCCGACGACGCTTTCAAGCGATTCTTTGAACGGCTTAGTGTCACCGGCGAGATGAAAAGGCGCGCCGTTCACCAGCGCGAAAAATTCCGGCTTGACCGTAATATCAACATGCGGCTCGAGGCTGGAAATAAACGGCACACCGATCTTGATTTGCTCGACCGTGTGCTTAGTGTTTTCCGGCCGGTCGTCGAAGTCGATCTTGCCGTCCAGGATCTCGATGTTGTGGAGCGCGAACTGCGTCTCGGGCGCATCCGGATCGGCCGGCGCAGAAGTGGATTCATCGATCAGATCTTGAAAATTATACTTGAGCTGCTCGTCGCGAACCAAGTTGATGTACGGCTTTGACAGGCGCAGCTCCTTGACGACGGGAGCCAGTCGAAAGAGCGATTGCAGCTCCAGGTTGACGAACAGTTCATCGAACGAAACTGCCGGCGTTTGTCCGCCGCGCTCCTTCATCAGAAAGCCGCGCACCGAAAAGGTCATCGCGTAAGGATTGATCCTGATCTGATCGATCGAAACTTCGCGGTGAAGCTGCTCTGACAGTCTTGAGGCGAGCTGGCTGCGGACCAAGGGCGGAGCCACCAAGCCGAGCAAAACGCCAAAGGCGATCACGACAGCGACGCTCCAGATGACGATTTTGCGTGTGCGCGGATGTCGCGTAACGGCGGCCGCTCGAGTGCGCAGCTGCTGGATGTTCAACGTCATGACATGATTCACTCGAAAGTGATTCGATCTTAACGTAGGGGTACGGCTCCATCAAGCCGGTTCGTCAGACAATTTAGCTTCCGTCTGAACGGGTGATGCGGATCGTTCGAGCCCTGGCGTGATTGTGATCGCTTCAAGCGTGGCGAGATACGCGTTCGGGACGCGCCAATGCTTCGCGCCTTCGACGATCAACTGTTTGTACTCGGCATTGGGCAGCGGAACGTTGCGCTCCAATTCGGCGATATAGACCAACGCCGTTAGCGGCTGTCCGGCGTCACTCCGGACCACCAACGTTTCGCGGCGGTAACCGTCTTCGAAGCTGTCGAGCAGCAGAAGTTCTTCGTCGTTGACGTCGTAGATGATGCCCCATACTTCTTTGCCGGGTGCCGGAATGACGTTGGCGGTGCCGCAGTCGCGCAGTCGTGAATGGCGTGTAATCCCGAATTGATAATCGGTCAACCTGGCGATGCAGACGAAACGCGCCGATGGACAGCGGCGCTGCATTTGTGGCCAGTTCATGTTGGAACCGTAAGCGAAATAGTACATGCGGTGCGACCTCCAAGATTAACTGTGCATAGTAGCAAAGACTCTCAAGCTAACAAACCGAAGGTTGGCCAGCGCAGCGAGTTTGTTGGTGCCTTGCCCCAGCGGTTGCTCATGGCTCATGGCCGACGTAAGACATGACCATCTATGGGCAGTGGACAGACCAGACTGGGTGATCGATAACGTCAGCATCGACAGCAGCCGAGTTCGATCGCGTTATCGCCCGATCATCCGTGCAGGAATTGTTGCGGAAGATAAAACAGGCGGGCTCCTGACCTGCGCGATTATTTCCGCACAAAACTTAAATCAAAGCCGTTGCTGGACGAGAGAGGAAAGGGACGGGGCGCGCGGCCGTGGGCTAATTTGTGCGGAGGCGACCAACCGGTCGCCCCTACGAGAACTCGGCGCGAATCTTCTCCATGCGATTGTTATGGAAACGAAAAAACGACGTTTCGCTCAAAAACCCAAAGCACACCATAGGACTATGGTTTAGTAAGCTGTTTCTGGATTGCGTTTTTGTCGTTGGCCTTGGATGTTTCTACCGTTTTGTTTTTGGCCATGTCCGATTTCATGGCGTCTCCTTTTGGCTTGACGGCCGCTTTTGCGGTGGAGCTTTTCCCCTTAGCGGATCTGCTCGCCTTGGCTTTGGCCGGTTTGTCAATCGATGTCTTACCCGTGACCGTGATGTCGGATCGGATCTGTTTCAGAAAAGTGGAGCCGATTCCAGGCACTTTTTGCAAATCATCGACCGATTTGAAATCGCCGTGTTTCTTTCGATAATCGATGATGTCCTGGGCGCGTTTGTCGCCGACCCCCTTAATGGTGGTTAGCTCTCGCTTGGTCGCCGTATTGATATTGACGACGGCAAGCGCCGCGCCCGCCAGGACAAACCACATTGCGAAAGCCAACAAAAGCGTTCTCATTGAAGCCTCCTTGGTTTTGTGGCGGTTGTCGGCCGGTTTCTTGGTTGGACCCCAGGCTCATGACTTCGCGGAGCAAATCGAAACGGGGTAATAGCGGAGACGAGTAGAAGATGTCAAGCTCGCTTTCCGGCGTAATCTAATACTTGGAATTTACCATCTTTGGGTGAACCCCATAGGCTTCTCGGTCGCGCTGGCCAGGTCGTCATTCCCCGCATGATTTTTAGCGGGAATCGAGGCGACTTTGGGCCACCGAATTGTCCGAGAAAATGGAGCGCTTTCGATTGCTCGGCGACTCCGCTACAGTTTATGGATGGAATCCCTTGTCAGCACCGCGCGTCAACAAATTCGTCTCTGGGCCACTGCCCATCGTGACGTCCTGCTGTATGACGACGAGAGCGCGACGCTGCTCGACGTCGCGTCCGGTAAGCAACTGCATGTACCCTGGCGTACTTTGACCGCCTTCGAAGAAAAGCTCCATCCCGAGACGCAACAGCCCTATTTTGTTTTACAGTTTAATGATGGCAAGCAAATCGCTCTGGTTGATCCAGGAGGTGTCGCTTTCGCGCCGTCTACGGAAAACTCCGGGCCCGTGCCAAATCTGCCGGCGGTCATGTGTCTGCGGGATTTTTTGACCCTCAAGCAGCGGGTCGACCACTATCTTTACGACCATCCCGATGAGCCGCCGCCGCGCGAGAGTTTGGACCTCATTATGATCTGTATCGCTATTCTGGACGGCGCGCGCGCCGTGGGTTTCGACGTCGGCGACTTGGAAGGGGAGTTGGAGAAGGCTTTGAACGAGGTCGAGCGGCGAACGGGCTGAGAGATTGGAATATTGAATGGTGGAACAACAATGGAGTGCTGGGCCTCGAGTCATCGGATTGTCGCCGTCGGACGTCTAGTGTGAGGAATTATAGCTGTGGGATTGGTTAGTTTACTCTCCTGCCCGAGGTGTGGTAACAAGCCTGCTTCGAAGACCGTCTTTCAGTGCCCGAAGTGCCGGAGCATTCTCGAAGTAAAGCTCCCGATCGATCATTTGACGCGAGCCGACTTTGAGCGAATGTGCGCGAGCAAAGATCACTCGATCTGGCGCTGGTTCGATTTCTTTCCCGTGGTTGATCGATCTTCCATCGTGTCTCTGGGCGAGGGGAGCACGCCGCTGATCCACGCGGCTCGGCTCAGCGAGAAATTGGGTATTAAGAATCTTTACCTGAAAAACGACACGGTGCTGCCGACAGGATCGCTCAAAGATCGCAGCAACAGCGTCGGTATTTCGGTGGCAAGGGAACTGGGATTTACGACTGCGGCGGTCATGTCGACGGGTAACGCCGCGGCCTCGGTGGCGGCATACTCGGCGGCTGCCGGAATCAAAAGCGTCGTCATGGTTCCGGCCGGCACGGCCCTTTCGAAAATTATTCAAGCGCGTGCCTACGGAGCCACGGTCGTGGTTATCGACGGCAACTTCGATTACGAGGTGGCGAAGCTATACAAAGCGGCCGTCGAGGAATTCGGCTGGTACGATTGCCTGTCGTCGAATCCGTACCGCGACGAGGGAAAGAAATCTTACGCGTATGAAATGGTCGATCAGCTCGACGGCCGAATTCCCGACTGGGTCATTCACCCCACCGCCGGCGGCACGGGAATCTACGCCATGTGGAAAGGCTATCAAGAATTTCTGTCGCTAGGCTGGATCGAGCGTGCGCCCAAGCTCGTGGCTGCCCAAAGCGAAGCCGCCGCGCCGATCGTCGCAGCGTTCGAAAAAAGATTGGCCGATATCGAGCCTATAGTCGCGCGCGAGACCGTCGCCGAAAGCATCCAAGTAGGAAATCCTGTATCCCTCGGCTGGCGCGCGCTCGCGGCGATTCGCGAATCGGGAGGGACTGCGGCGGCGGTGTCGGATGAAGAAATTCTAGAAGCCGAAGGGCTTATTGGTCGTCTTGTTGGAATCTTCGCAGAACCGGCAGCGGCCGTTTCGGTCGCCGTTGCGAAAAAGCTGCGGGACGCCGGCGTCATACGTCCGGAGGACTTGGTCGTCTGCAATCTCACCGGCCACGGGCTCAAGCAACCCGAGGCGATTCATCTCTCTCACAAAGAATTCGTGCCGATCGCACCGACGCTGGACGCATTACGTGAGTGCATGAAAGCGAGACCTGAATGGAATTGAAAAGGCTGGAACGCACCAATCGTTATTTTAGGTGTGTCTCAATAAACCTAAGAACGTCGGGACCCCAAATTTCCGTACCCCGTACGCAGAAGCTGTGCCCCTCTCGAGGATTGGTGCCAAATGGCGGATAGACCTTTGCTTCTACCGCTGTTCCGGCTCTCCGGACTTCGTCGCTCAAAACGCGGTTCGGAGTTAGGTCATGATCGTTTTCGGCCTGCACGAAAAATACCGGTATGGTGGCTTTCCTCGCGGCAGCGACTAGACGCGAGCGCAAATCTGAAGAGCCTCTCCACGAGTCAGCGGCGCCGGACAAGTTAACAGCCACTCGATATCCCGGGTTGCGCTCGAGGGCTAACATCGTTTGGATCCCACCAAACGAACAACCCATCACTCCGACCCGGTTTGTGTCGACGTCGGGGAGAGCCTGCAAATACTGCAATGCCGCCAGTTGATCTTCAAAGTGCCTTTCGTGAAGATCAATCGCTGCGCGGCGGCGTTCATCTCTCGATCCAGCCTGATTGAGTTCATCCATAATGTAAGGTCCCGGCGAACGCCCTTGCCCGCGGCGGTGCGGCACGAAAAAGACATACCCTTTGCCTACGAAGTACGAGGCCACGCGATCGGCGGATCCAGGCAGTTTCTCGCTGCCGTGATTCCACAAAAGGGCAGGAAAAGGGCCTTCTCCTGAGGGTTTCCAAATAAATCCTTTGAGATCGAGAATACCACTTTTGAATCCGACAAGTTCTGGTCGTGGACTTTGTTCATTGGTGTTTTGATTTTGAATGTAGTTCTGAATTTCATCGTGCCTCTTCCCGACTCGTTCGACCTCTAGCTTGAGGCTGCGTTCTCTCTCCAGAAAGACTTCCAAATCGAGGGATCGCATTTCTCCCGGCTTGTAGTGAACGGTGATCGTGTCGCGTCCAATTGAGCCATCTCTTGCTCTACCGAGAACCTGAATCCGATTTGACCCTTTGACAACCGGAACCGCCGCGGCGAAGAAACCATCAACTGCCAGGCGCGAGTAAAGCGCCTTTTTTCCAATGGTCTCGTTGGTTACCTGAAGAAAATCCATTCCCACTGCCGACACTTTATCCACCAACGCCAATACGTCCGGTGGTTTGGTAACGGGCGTATAGGTTCCACCACTCTCCTTGGCGATGCCAAGAGCCGCCCGTGGATTCGCCAGGGCTTCTTCACCGAGAGCAAAGACGTGAACGTCAATTCCGGCCTTACCCGCTAGGCGGGCGGCCTTGATAGCGAGGTCGGTGTCTGCCGATGTACAGTCGGCAATGGGTCGAGTCGGGAACCCATCGGTCAAAAATAGTAGCGCTTTGATCGAATCTAAATACTCCTCGCTTTTGCCCTTGCCCAATAATTCCGCTGTTGCAAGGCCTAGTGCGTCTACCATATTTGTCCCTCCATAGGGACCGCGTTGATAAACTAAATCCAGCGCGCTCCGAACCACGTCAAAGTCGTGAGTCAGAGGGTGAACTAGCCGCACTTCTTCGCCGAAGGTTATCACACCGACGCGAGTGCTTTTTGGATTGAGTTGAGACAGCAGCCGGCGCGACGCCATGATTTCTGCCGCGAAAATTGAGTTGCGCAGATTAAGTCGTCCAGATCGCCGTGCCCCCGAGCACTCGCGCCCGCGCCTGCCCAATCCTCTTGAGTCCACATAAATATCTGCAAGTTCCGAAAACTCAGAGAGCTTGACTCCTGCATATTGGGCCGAGCTCCCAGACACATCCAGGACCAGAAAAATGTCGACGTAACCGGCTCCACTAATTTCGTTAAACACCTTCCCGCCTACCAGAATATAATTCTGTTCTTGTGCTATGTGGGAGCCGTCCTTCGGAGAGCGAATTTGCACTCTGGGTTCTCCGCCCCAATTTATGTTTGGGAATGATATTAGTAGTAGGAAGACAAGCCCTAGCTGGTAAAAGCGCGCGTACCATCGTTTCATAGCGTGTACCTCTCAAATCACGCAAAGCCGTGGCCTATTGCGCCCGCTGCGCTATTTAATTCCAGTCAAAGCCATTTCTTTCGTCACTGCCCTATTCGATCTGGAATTGGCTTACCAGCGACCCAAGCCGCAATCGCCGCCGCTACTTCATGTTCCTTACCTGCGAATCCGTGGGTATAGTCCTTGCGTTGGCTG
>Ga0210113_1000012_pt1 | contig 45731 bp, 38 predicted proteins | sample MayberryNW_Catta_5_FD_185523 | JGI IMG/M metagenome (GOLD analysis project Ga0210113, IMG submission 185523) | Wetland microbial communities from San Francisco Bay, California, USA, that impact long-term carbon sequestration -... | ecosystem: Environmental > Aquatic > Marine > Wetlands ...
CTAGACAACAGGGTTTGTTGGAGACGAAGGGACGACTCGTTCCAAGCCCAGGCAAAGCGTCTGTGGGTCATCGGCCACCACCCGATCCACGCCCCGAGTTCATGGGTGCGAAAGCGTCCTTTGAGTCCCGGTGCCTGCGCTTTCCACGATTCGCCCCTTCGTCCCAGTAGGTCTACTAACTAACGAACTTAGAAAATTGTCGTGAAAGCCAAAGCACCACGATTTGACTTTCAGGGCAGCTTCCGTTGGCATTCCGGTTGCCATATCATTTTTCGGCGAAGCCGAAAAGCTAGACGGGTGCCCGGACCCATCTACTTTGACTTCCACAGCGCGGCGATCTCGTCGGCCGTGGCGATGTCAAAATGCGTCTGCTCCATCAGCTTTAAGGCCAATTCATGAAGCTCGCGGCTGCGCGAACCGACGCCATCTCGAATGACGACGACGTCGTAGCCGAGATTACGCGCACTGCGCGCCGTGCCTTCGACGCCGCCTTCAGTCGCGACCCCACCGATTAAAATCGTGCGTACGCCGTTGCTGCGCAACATCAAATCAAAGTCGGTGCCGACAAAACCATCGGGCCGGCGTTTTTGAAAGACTCGGTCTTGCGCCTGAGGTTTCAACTCTTCAACGATCTCGCGGCCCCTTGGGTCCTCCTTTTCCTTGAGCAATTCTCCCGGATCGGCGAGTCGCGCTCGCTTCATGCGCACGCGCACCCAGACAGCGGCTTCTTCCGTGAGTAAATCGAAGGGTGTCTGCACCGAATAGAAAACCGGTACGCCGGCACTACGACCGACCGAGGAGAGCATTTTCAAGTTGTTCAGGATGTCTCGATAATTAAAAGCATTGGGCGCAATGGCGTTTTCCATGTCCCAGAGCAGCAGAGCCGAGGTTTTCGGGTTCACCAATTCCGCCAGCGTTGCTGGAATCTGCTTGCCGCCTATTTCAAACATGGATCACCTCCAGAGGAGCGATTTGATCGGAGCATACTTGGAGAAAAACGCCGGTGCAATGCCGTCATTTTTGAATGAGCAAGAAGAAATACCAAGGCCTAGCTCGGCCATAAATTTCGATCTCTCGCGGTCGGTTGCATCCACGAAATCGGCAATCGGGAGAGGATGGTTGACAAGCGCAAGCAGCAAATCTAGGAGTAAATGAGCGGACGACAACGGCTGATCGCATCAGCTGTGAGTGGAACCGGGCAAAGCACGCTCACTGAAAATGGCTGCGGAACATAACCAACCCTCGGTATGGTGCTTGCGGCGTTTCAGGGAACCGCGAGACGGAAACTCGGCCTGGGCGAAGTCGTTCGGGAGACCGCTGCGAGAACAAAGGTGCAGTCCAGTCAATGGCAGTGACGCTTAAAAAATTTTCCGCCGATCGTTTGGACGATTGCGTGTCGCTCCTCGCAGAAGCGTTTGTGCACAATCCGCTGCACCGATCCGCGTTCGGCGCTAACCGGTTGGATCAGAACCGAGCGTTTTTTCGCATCGGCCTGCGCCATATGTTCATCGGCCGAAGCTTCATGGCTCTCGATGACAGCGACGACATCCCCTGCGGTTACGTGCACTTCAACGCCTGGCCGAACTGTCTCCCGGCGCCGGAGGAACTCCCCTATGCGGTGGCGACGCAATTGCAACCTTTGGGCGAGGCGCTTCCGCAGGTGATCAGGTGGTTTGGCCGGTGGTGTCACCTCGATCCGGCAAAGCCACACATCCATCTTGGGCCGATCGGCGTCGCCCCCGAGAGACAGCGGCAAGGAGTGGGGACGGCGCTGATGCGCTGTTACGTCGAGCACCTCGAGCGAGAAAAAGCCGCCGGTTACCTCGAAACCGATCGTGAAGAAAACGTCGAGTTCTATAAAAAATTCGGTTTTCTTCTTTTGCGTGCCGAGGAGCTGATCGGCACGCAGGTCTGGTATATGTGGCGGCCGGAGGCGTAAAGCCATTCATGGCGCAGTAGGAGAGAAGCTAGCTTTTCTCGTCGGCAGCGTCGCGGATTCGCCGCGCCTGACTCGGAAGCGCGAATAATTTCGATCATGCTTCCTTCGGTGCGATGTCGACTACTTTCACGTCGAAGTGCAGAGTCTTGCCTGCGAGCGGGTGATTGAAATCGAGCACCACGGTATCATCTTTTACTTCGCTCACATGGATCAGCAGTTCTTCTCCCTGTGGGCCGCGGGCGTTGAGAGGCGTGCCGACATCTAGTTCGGTCGTGGGGATGTCGCTCTTCGGCACTTCCTTGAAGCCCTGCGGATCTACCTGCCCATACGCTTCTTCCGGCTTTACACGGATGCTTTTTTCCTCATTGATCTCCATCTCGGCGAGCCCTTTCTCGAGACCGGGAATGATTTCATGCTGGCCATGGGTGTAAGTGACCGGCTCTTTGCCTTTATTCGATTGTAGTACTTCACCGTTCTCGTCCGAGAGCGTGTACTCAAAACTCACGACTGATCCGTTTCTGATCATTTTTATCTCCTCCTCGTGATTTTGATTTCTGCGCGAGAGTCCCAAAGACGGGTTCTGCGGGGCGATTAACCACCGGTGTGGTGTGATTAAAAGGCTATACCCCGAGAAATGTTGAAACAACCCCTTTGCGGAAAAAACCACCTAAAAATTTCGTATCAACGATTTGGCGGCGGAGCAGGCGTGTCGTAGACATACGGCCGCTTGCTAAGATGACTGCCGATGGGGCGCGGGCTTGACACAGGCTCGGTGCTGGACTAAGTGTCGCTCCTGCTTCCAGCAGGTCCAGCTTATTAGTCCGCGACGTGTTGTTCATGGAAGCTGATACATGATGATGGAGGCTTTATGAAAAAAAGTATTCCTGTCGTCGTTTTTCTGTTTGGCAGTGTGGTTATGGCCGCCATCGCGCAGGCGAGCACGCATGAATTTTTTAAAGGTAAAACTATCCGGTTCGTGGTCGGTAACTCCGCTGGCGGAGCGATGGATGACTGGTCGCGCTTCATCGCACGGCACCTGGGCAAGCACATTCCGGGAAATCCCGATATCGTCGTGCAGAATATGCCCGGCGCGGGCGGCGTCACCGCCGCGAACTATATTTATAGCGTCGCCAAACCCGACGGTTTGGCGCTTGGCCTCGTCAACCCTGCCCTCTATATTGATCAGCTTATCGGATCGAAAGAAGTGAGGTTCGACTGGCCGAAATTTGTCTGGATCGGCTCGCCGGAAAAAATCGATCAGGTGCTGTTTATACGAACAGACTTTCCCGCCAAGACGTTGGACGATCTGCGCAACGCTGCCGAGCCGCCGAGGTGTGCGGCTACGGCGCGCGCCGGATTAGCTTATTTCTTGCCGAAGCTGCTCGAGGAGGCGATTGGGATCAAGGTCAACATGGTACTCGGGTACGGCGGCGGCGGCGAAATGAACTTGGCTATGGAGAAAGGGGAAATCCATTGCCGCGCTGGAACCGTTTCGGCCTATGTCGGGCGTGAGCCTACTCGAACCTGGATCAAGAAAGGATTTGTTCGCGCGCTGGTCCAAAGCGGAGCGAAGCGTTACCCGAAGTTACACGACGTTCCCACCTTTTATGAGCTGATGGAGACACATAAGACGCCCGAAGCAACGAAACGACTTGCGCGAGTGCTGCTCTCGTCCGGCGATCTCGGCAGACCCTTTATTGGTCCGCCGGCGACGCCTGCAGAGCGAGTCAACGCTTTGCGTGACGCCTTCGACAAAGCGATGAAGGATCCGGAGCTTTTAGCTGACGCTCAGAAACGGCGCTGGGATTTAGATCCTTCGACCGGCTCGGAGCTCGAGGCCACCGCGAAGGAAATCATGATGCAACCTCCCGAGGTCGTCGAACGGATGAAAAAACTATTCGAGCAGTGACCGGCCGGTGCCGGTATGATTCCTGGAGCACGCGGCGAAGCGCGCGCCAGTGATATCAGAGCTGTTCTTTGACCGGGAAAGCGAACAGCTCCCAGAGTCGTTCGAACACGCTCCGCGATTGCCACTCTTCATAGGTTATCTTTTTTGAGTGTTTCAGGTCTTCGTGAAAAATGGCTTCGAGGCGGCGTGCTAGAGAAGCATCGTAAACCGTAAGATTTAGCTCCTCGTTCAAGGCAAAGGATCGATTGTCAAAATTGGTGCTGCCGATGGTCGCCCAAACCCCATCGACGACCATGGTTTTGGCGTGCATCAGAGCGGGTTGATACTCGAATATTTCTACGCCGCCGAGAAGCAGCTCGCCGTAATGACTGCGGCTGGCGACATACGTAAGACGGCTGTCGATTTTTCCCGGCGCCAGCACGACCACACGGACGCCGCGCTGCACCGCCTTGAGAAGAGCATTCGTCATCGCCTCATCCGGGATAAAATAGGGATTGGTGATCAGTATTGATTTTCGCGCCGAGTTAATCGACAGCAAAAAGAGCATGTAATTTTGAAAGCTGCCGCCCGCGGGCGAGCTACTGACGATTTGCACGGGCATTTTCCCAAAGGGCGTGAGGCGTGGGAAATATCCTTCGCCGCCGATTGCGATGGCGGTCGTTTCTAACCAACTCTCCGCGAACGCTGCCTGCAAAAATTTAACCGCTGGGCCTTCGATGCGCGCATTGGTTTCGCGCCAGTGTTTCTCGGTGCGACCATCCCCGTTCCAGGTATCGCTTATGCCGTAACCTCCAGTAAATCCCACTCGGCCGTCGATCACGAGGATACGCCGGTGGTTACGGTAGTTGTAATGCAGCAATCTCCAGGGGAAAATGATTGCCGGCACTTCAACCGGGCGAAAAAATTCTACGTGGCAGCCGCTGTCGCGCATGAGCCCAAGAATATCGGCCGGCGTTCGACCCGATCCGTGACTATCGAGCAGGATGTTAGCCTGGACGCCCGCCCGGCACCGCTCGGCGAACGCTTCGGCAAACTCGCGGGCGAGAGAACCGCCTTCAAAGAGATATTGAGCGAACGTTATGGTGACTTTGGCGGCTCTGATGTCGCGCAGCATCACGGGGAACGTCTCGTCGCCGTTGAGCAACACCTCGATGCGATTGCCGGCGATAATCGGCGCATTGGTATGTGCTTCGATGGTCGGGAAAAAAGCCGTTTCCCCGAGAGTGATTTGAGGTAGCTGGTCGACCGAGATGACCCTGGCGCAACCGGAAGACATCCATATCGCCAATAAACAGATCAGCAGTTTCATACGACCTTCTGAAGACAGTCCTTCCATCAATGGCTTAGATTGTAGCATGGTGTGAACGCAGGATTTTATAGCTGCTCGATGGTGGCGGCTTTCCGAACCCCCTGGCCGACCGGCCAACCGCGGCCGATTATATTGACAGTCAGAGGGCGATTCGGTAGCGTCACGTCACGATAAGGCGGCTGGTGGCTCATCGTGGCCGCGCCATTCTGGAGGCGTTTTGGAAGAGGTTCAACCCGTTAAAACCGGTAAAGTCAAAGTCGAGGACGTCAATTTGTATTACGAGCTTTACGGCGCGGGCGATCCGCTCGTCCTGGTCGCCGGAACCGGCATCAGCCTCGCGCCCTGGCGCGTGTCTCAGGTGCCGGAATTTTCCAAACACTATCAGGTTTTAATCTATGATCATCGTGGTTTAGGACGAAGCGACAAACCGGACATGCACTATACGACGCGCCTGTTCGCCAAAGACTGCGCCGGTCTTATGGACGCGCTCGGCATCAAAAAAGCGCACATGCTGGGGCATTCGATGGGTGCGCGGGTGTGCCAGTGGATCGCCTTGGACTTTCCGGAGAAAGTGCGCAGCCTGGTGCTCTCGGGGCCGGGCTCCGGGAAATACAGCGAGAAACTCGAAGACTATCCGCGCGGCGTTCCGATGGACGCAGCGTTGGAGATGATCGAGAAAGGCTACGAAAAATACCAGAGCGATCACTGGGGGCCGGGCTTCATGTTCAGCGAGAGTTTCGTCAAGGAACACCCGGACGTCGTCAAAAAATATCAGGAGCTGATCGTCGATGAGGTGCCGCCGCTCAAATGCTACCTGCGTCATGTAGTGGCGCGTCAATGCCACGAAACGACCCATCTGATCCATAAGATCCATGCGCCGACCTTGGTGATCGTCGGTGATAAGGATACCCATGAGGGCGGCACCGGCAGCCACGTCGAATCCGCCCAGGTTCTCGCCGAGAAAATTCCCAACGCGGAGCTTGTTCTCATCAAAGACGGCAGGCATGGTTATCTGCGCGAGATGCCGGAGAAAGGCCATCCGCCAATCTTGGATTTTTTGCGGCGCCATTGAGGCGCGGCATCGGGCAGCGATTTAACCATGAACAAAAAAGAAATCATCGAAAAGCAAAAGAAATATCTGTTTTCCTGCGTTGCGACCTATTACGACGAGCCGCTGGTCGTCGATCACGCCAGGGATCAATATGTCTACGATGCCGACGGCAAGGAGTTTCTCGACTTTTTCGGCGGCATTCTCACGGTCACCGTCGGTCACTGCAATGAAAAAGTCACCGGAGCGATCGACGAGCAAACTCACAAACTCCAGCACATGTCCACGCTGTACGCGAACGAACCGCAGGTCCGTCTGGCCGAGAAGTTGGCGCAGATCACACCCGGACGTTTGGAGAAATCTTTTTTTACCAACAGCGGCACGGAAGCCAACGAGACGGCGGTGTTGCTAGCGCAGCTCTACACCAAGTGTCAGGACATCATCACCTTGCGCCATAGCTACAGCGGCCGGTCCTATTTAGCATTGAGCCTGTCGGCACAGTCGAGTTGGCGTTTGATGCCCAACGTGGTGCCGGGTGTGCATCATATCGCCAATGCTTACTGCTATCGCTGCCCGTTCGGTCTCAGCTATCCGAGCTGCGACTTGAAATGCGCCAAAGATGCTGAGGAGGCGATCCAAACCCTGACGTGTCAAGGACGGGTCGCCGCCTTTCTCGCCGAGCCGATTCAGGGAGTCGGTGGTTTCATCGTGCCGCCGAAGGAGTATTTCCAAGAGATCGTCGGAATTATCAGAAAGTACGGCGGCTTGTTCATCTGCGATGAAGTGCAAACCGGTTGGGGGCGCACCGGCGGAAAAATGTTCGGCATCGAGCACTGGCAGGTGGATCCCGATATCATGACTTTCGCCAAGGGCATGGCCAATGGTGTGCCGATCGGCGCCACCATCGCGACGCCGGAAGTGGCTGACAGCCTGCAAGGCAATACGATTTCCACGTTCGGCGGGAATCCGGTGACATCCACGGCAGCGCGCGCGACCATCGAAGTCATCGAGGAAGAGAATCTCGTCGAGAATGCTCGAGTTATGGGCAACCGTTTGCGCGAAGGCTTAAATGCGCTCAAAGACAAATACCCGATCATCGGCGACGTGCGCGGCATGGGTTTGATGCAGGGCATGGAACTCGTCGGTGAAAAAAAACAGCCCGACGTGCAGAACACCAAGCGCGTGATGGAGTTGACTAAGAACAACGGTTTGCTGGTCGGCAAAGGCGGCACCTACGGCAATGTTTTGCGTGTCGCGCCACCGCTTAACGTCAACAAGGATCAAATCGACCGGGCATTATGGGTACTGGATCAATCTTTTGCCCAGTTGGGGCAATGACCCGTGGCACATTGAAGTGAACCAACCGGTTCGCGCCGCTCCGGGACCCACCGACCGTTGATGTCTCCGCAAGCAGAAATGCTCTAGCGACCAACCCACATGAATGCGATCGGACGGCGACTATTGGGAGCGATTCCGGTTTTGTTCGGGATCTCGTTTCTAATTTTTCTCCTGATGCACATCGCGCCCGGGGACCCGGTGACCCTGCTTCTTGGCGACGACGCCACGCCGGAGGATATCGCGCGCACGCGCCACGAGTGGGGTCTCGATCGGCCGTTGATCGTGCAGTACGCGGATTTCATTGCTCGGGCCGTCACCGGCGACTTCGGCAGGTCGCTCAAATTCAATGAGCCCGTAATGAAGCTAGTTGTCGAGCGACTCCCGGCGACCATCGAGCTTGCCATCACGAGTTTCCTGGTGGCCATTCTCATAGCGATTCCCCTCGGGGTCTATTCCGCCATCAAGCATAATTCCCTTCTCGACCACGCGGGCATGAGCGTGGCGCTGATCGGCGTTTCTCTGCCCAACTTTTGGCTTGGAATCATGCTGATCTATTTTCTCGGCGGTCAGTTAAACCTCTTGCCTGTGGCCGGGCGCATCGAGTACGGCATCGAGGTCCAGCCGATCACCCGGCTTTACCTGGTGGACAGTTTGCTGGCGGGAAATCTCACCGCCTTCTGGAGCGCTTTGCAGCATCTGTTGATGCCGGCGGTTACTCTCGGCGCAAGCCTGGCCGCCATCGTTACGCGTATCGCGCGCTCCAGCGTGCTCGAAGTTATGCGCCAGGATTTTATTACCACGGCTCGGGCCAAGGGACTCAGCGAAAAAGTCGTGATCTGGCGTCATATTCTTAGAAACTCGCTGATCACGATCGTCACCATCCTGGGCCTGCAACTGGGCGCGCTGCTGAATGGCTCGGTGATTACCGAGACGGTCTTTTCGTATCCCGGCATCGGTGACCTGCTCATCCAGTCCATCTCGGCGCGTGACTACAAGCTGACGCAGGTCCTGATCCTGTTTTTCGCCGTCATCTATTTTTTCGTTAATCTGTTGGTGGACTTGCTTTACAGTTGGATCGATCCGCGCATTAAGCTCTCATAGTGACAGGCTGCTTGACCGGAGCGCAGGGGAATAATATGAACAGAAACGGCTGGCTTATGGAGTGGCGGCTTTGCCAGATCGGCGCCCGGAATTGACCCCTAATGTTTATCCGTTTCATGAAAATCTGGGTGGGTGGCGCGATTTTGATCGCGCTTTTTGTCTGTGGCGTGGGAGCGCCCTGGCTGGCGCCGCATGATCCACAAGCCCAGACATTGGAGGACCGGCTCAAGCCGCCGCGCTGGATGGATAGCGGCTCGCCGGCGTACTTGCTGGGTACGGATAACCTCGGCCGTGATATGCTAAGTCGGATTATCTACGGTTCACAGATTTCGCTGCTGGTTGGCACGGCGACCGTTATTTTGGCTGGTTTCATCGGCTGCGCTTTAGGCGCGGCGGCCGGTTATTTTGGCAGCACTACCGATGAGATCGTCAGCAAGATTTCGGAAATATTCCTGGCCTTTCCTTTTCTCCTCATCGCTATCGCGATCATGGCCTTCCTCGGGCAGGGACTTTTTAATCTCATTTTTGCGCTTATGCTCAGCCGGTGGGTGCAGTACTGCCGCGTGGTTCGCGGCGAAGTGCTGTCGCTGAAGGAGCGCGATTTTGTCACCGCGGCCAAGGCCCTGGGCGGCAGAGACTTCTATGTTCTGCTGCGTCACGTCGTGCCGAACACCTTTTCGAGCATCACGGTGATCGCAACATTCGCCATGGCGGTTGTCATCATCTCGGAAGCGAGCTTGAGCTTTCTCGGGTTAGGCGTCCCGGCACACATCGCCACCTGGGGCTCGATGCTGAGCGAAGGGCGCAGCTACATCAACCGCGCTCCCTGGCTGACGATCTTTCCCGGCATGGCGATTTTCATCACGGTATTCGGCATCAATTTGCTAGGCGACGGACTGAGAGATATCTTCGATCCCAAGCTGAGACGGCAGAGATAAAATCGTATAGAGATGACACGGGACTAAGTTTCGCTTTAACACGGGAGGTTCTATGGCCAACGAGACCGGTGGGATTACCAGACGAGACTTTCTCAAACAGGGCGCCGCTCTGGGCGCGGGCGCGCTGGTCGGGCCCTACATTGCGCGCGCTGCCTTTGCCGCCTCACGCGACCGGGTGACGATCTATCACAGCAGCGTTGCGGACTCGATCCATCCATATAACCACAGCTCGAGTCCGATTTACGGAAATTGGCAGCATGTCATAGAGCCGCTTGTGGAATTCGACACAACCAAGAAGGACTTTGTCGGCGTGTTGGCGGAGTCTTGGGAGTTTGAGGGAAAACGCTGGGTTTTCAAACTTCGGAAAGGCGTCAAGTTTCATAGCGGCGCTCCGCTGACTTCTAGAGATGTGGTCTTCTCGGTCGACAAGATGCGCGACACCAAGGGGGGAAGTTTACAAGCGCCAAACTTTAAAGATGTCACGGAGATGCAAACGCCCGACGACCAGACGGTCATTTTTGTGACCAAACAGCCGATCGCCACTTTTTTGGACCGTGTTGAAAATCGCTTTGTCGTAAGCAAGGAAGCAGCAGAAAAGGCCGGCGACCCCTGGTACCGGAACCTGGTCGGAAGCGGGCCCTACAAATTGGTCAGTTACCAGCGTGGCGGCAATATGGTCTTCACGCGTCATGACGACTACTGGGGCGGTAAAGCAGCGATTAAGGAAGTGGTCTTTCGCAAAGTCACGGAAGATGCCGCTCGCTTGGCGGCGCTGGAGTCAGGGCAGGCAGATTTTATCAACAACGTGCCAATCCATGAAGTCGCACGGTTGAAACGTCACCCCCGGGTGAGAATCGATCAGATCGAAGGATTGCGGATGTTTTTCCTAACAATGAACGTCGGGTTCAAGCCTTTCGACAACAAACTGGTCCGGCAAGCCGTGAACTACAGCATCGATGCGCCGTCAATTGTGAAGAATATTTTCGACGGCATCGGCTATCCGGTTAACGGTCCGGTGGGGCCCAACGTCATCGGCGCCGATCCAAAGCTAAAACGTTATCCCTACGACCCCAAAAAAGCCAAAGAGCTTTTAACTCAAGCGGGCTACCCTGACGGTTGCGATGTTCAGTTTTATTATTCCGCCGGCCGCTATCCCAAAGATCGTGAAGTTTGTCAGGTGATCGCCGCGCAGATGGTCAAAGGCGGATTCAGGGTGGAGCTCATTTCCCAGGAGTGGGCGCTGTTCTGGGGCAGAGACGGTGTCAACGGCGGCAAGCTGCCATTTTACTATATTGGTCGCGGGTCGCTTACCGATGCCGACACGCTCTACGATCAGTATTTTCGCACCGGTACGACCAAACGATGCAATTACAGCAATCCCGAATTTGACAAACTCATCCTGGAGCAACAAAAAACGCCGGAGACGAAAAAACGAGTTGCGTTGTTGCAGCAGGCCGGAAAGATTCTGATGGAGGAAGTGCCGTTCGTGCCGCTCTATAACTTGGCCGATATTTACGGTGCGGCAAAAAATCTTACATGGAAAAAACGCCCGGATGAGAGAATTCTCGGCTCGGATATGGGGATCAAATGAATGGATGTTTGTGTCGTAACGGAGGGTTAATGACAGCGAATCAATCAAGCAGACGAAATTTTTTGAAACAAAGCGCGCTCGCGACTTTGGGTGTTTTCCTCGCCGATCACAGGGCGCGGGTGAGCTACGCCGCTTCGAAAGAACGGATCACGATTTTGAGCAGCATCAGCCTGGACACGCTCCATCCCTATGCCCACAGTTCCAGTCCGCAGTACGGCATCTGGAACAATATGCTCGAGCCGCTGGTCGAAGTGAACTACGCCAAACGAGATTACTTCGGCGTGCTCGCCCAGTCATGGGAGTTTCAGGGTAAAAAGTGGGTGTTCAAGTTGCGTAAGAATGTCCGTTTCCACGACGGCTCTCCGTTCACGGCACAGGATGTCATTTACTCGATCAATCGGATCAAGAACGATAAACAGAGTCTGCAGAAGGACAATTTTCGAGACTTAAGCGAGATGCAAGCCCTGGACGATCATACCATCGCATTCATTACCGAGGCGCCCAATGCGGTTTTTCTCGACCGATTGCAGAATCGCTTCATGCTTGGCAAAGCGGGCACCGAAGCGCAGAGCGGCAATCCCGGCGAGCGTAAACCCATCGGTACGGGGCCGTATCGCTTCGTCAGTTGGCAGCGCGACGGCAACCTGGTGATGACCCGGCACGAGAATTATTGGGGCAGCAAGGCAGCGGTGAAAGAGATCGTCACAAGGCGAGTCAAGGAAGACGCCGGGCGGGTTGCTGGTCTATTGGCCGGCCAAGGCGACGTGGCCAATAACGTGCCGGTGGAGGAGCTCTCCCGTTTTGACAAGCATCCGCGCGTGCGCGCCGAAAAAGCCGAAGGGGTGCGCATGTATTTCCTGGCAATGAACGTCACGCACAAACCCTTCGATAACAAATTGGTGCGACAAGCGATCAACTACGCCGTCGATCCGGCGGTCATTATCAAGCATATCTACGAGGGCAACGGTTATGTGATGAATGGGCCGCTGGGATCGAATGTCATCGGTTTCGATCCGCAGATCAAACGCTATCCTCTCGACCCGAACAAAGCCAAGGAGTTGCTTGGCAAAGCGGGATATCCTCAGGGTCTGCAAGTCAAGCTCTACTTCTCGCCGGATCGCTATCCTAAAGCCAAAGAAGTATGCCAGGTGATCGCCGATCAGCTGGCGAAGGCTGGCATTAAGACCGAGTTGGTCTCGCAGGAGTTCGTCATCTTCTGGGGCAAAGACGGTGTCAACGGCGGCAAGTTGCCGTTCTATTACGTGGGCCGGCCGGCGGCGGATGCCGATACTGTTTACGATCAATATTACCGCTCGGGCGTTACCCCGCGTGTTCAATATAAGAATCCCGATTTCGACAAGCTGATCGATGAAGAACAAAGAACCGGCGATCCCAAGAAACGAATCGCCATCTTACAGCAGGCCGGGCGCATCTTGATGGACGATGCGCCGCTAGTCCCGCTCTACACACTGGCGGAAATCTACGCTGTGGCGCGCAACATCAACTGGAAGGCGCGCCCGGACGAAAAGATCATCGCCCACGAGATGAAAATTCGTTAAGCTCGCCCAGCGACGGGGTAAGAGCCTGCAAACTTGCCGGCTCCACCCCGTCGCCACGTGAAATATCTCTCTATTTGGGCGCCGCTCGCCGGCCCGTGGCAACTCGCTGGCCGCCGCTGAAAAAATCAGTGCCCGGCAAAAGTCTCTAGACTTAGGGTTTTTGTGGCGTAAAGTTGGTCAGTCGATCAAACTAATAATTATCGGCCATGTTTTCCTGATGGCAGCCGATGATGACCGGCGATGTTTTTCAAGAGGGAGGTATTTATGGCGTCACACAAAAAATGCTTGAATCGGAGAGACTTTCTCAAACACAGCGCCGCCCTGGCAGGGTTGAGCGTTTGGACTGCCGCGTCGTGGCCGAAGATAACCTATTCGGCGTCAACAGAACGTCTGACGATCTTCAGCAGCGTGAGCTTGAGTTCGCTCGATCCCTATGCATTCTCGTCCAGTCCCGAATACGGCATCTGGAATCATATCGCGGAGTCTCTGGTTGAGGTCGATTACGTCAAGATGGACTATGTTGGCGTGCTTGCTGAGTCGTGGGAATTTCAGGGCAAAAACTGGGTCTTTCATCTCAGGAAAAACGCGCGCTTTCACGATGGCTCGCCGTTTACCGCCAAAGACGTGATCCATTCCTATCAGACCATTCTGAATCATAAGAAGAGTCCGCAGCGTTACGCGCTCACGGATATAGCGGAAATGAAAGCGGCGGACGATCACACGCTGATTCTGACGACCAAATCGCCCACGGCCGTGATGCTCGATCGGCTTACCAACCGTAACATCGTCAGTAAAGCGGCGGCTGACAAGTATGGCAGTGAAGTCCATCAGCATCCTACCGGGACCGGGCCCTATAAATTCGTCAGCTGGCAACGCGACGGGCAGCTTGTGCTCACTCGTAACGACGATTATTGGAGACAGAAAGCCGCGATTAAAGAGATCGTCACTCGGAAAGTAGCAGAGGATGCGGCGCGGGTCTCGGGCTTGCTCGCCGGGCAAGGTGACGTCATCAATAATGTTCCCGTGGAAGAGATCTCGCGCATTGAAGGCAATCCGCGCACTCGGATCGAGAGGGCACAGGGTCAGCGTATGTATTTTTTGGCGCTTAACCCGGTTTTCAAGCCTTTCGATAACAAGCTCGTACGGCAGGCATTTAACTATGCAATCGATCCCGCGGCCATTATCAAGCACATCTATGAAGGCAACGGCTATGTGATGGACGGACCGGTTGCGTCAAATGTGATCGGCGCCGATCCAAAGCTCAAAAGGTATCCACGCGATCCAAAGAAGGCGAAAGAACTTCTGGCCAAAGGCGGCTATCCGAACGGCGTCGACGTCAAGCTTCACTTAGCTCCCGACCGCTATCCCAAGGCCCGAGAGGTGTGCCAGGTGATCGCTGATCAGTTGCGCGATGCCGGAGTGAGAACAGAGCTGGTCACGCAGGAGTTTGCAATATTTTGGGGCCAAGAAGGCGTCAACGGGGGGAAGCTTGCCTTCTATTATGTCGGTCGCCCGGCCGTCGATGCGGACACGCTGTACGAACAGTATTTCCGTTCCGGAGTGACAAAGCGGATTCAATACAAGAATCCTGAGTTCGACAAGCTCATCGATGAGGAGCAAGTCACCGGGGATATGAAGAAACGCGTTGAGCTATTGCGACAGGCGGGTCGCATACTGATGGAAGACGTTCCTTATGTCCCGTTGTATACGCTCGCAGAGATCTACGGGGTTGCCAAAAATGTAATATGGAAAGCAACTCCCGGCGAGAGAGTTCTAGCCTATGAAATGAAGATTCGTTAGACGACTACGTCGCGTTCGGCGTGCCCGCGGACAATTTTTGCACATGAGCGCGATAATCTTGGCAGTTTGAAGGATCTGCCGGCGGATTTTTTTGGCATAGCGGTTGCTCTAATAGCACGGCATGACGACAAACGCCGCGACCGTTACCCAGCTCACGCCGAAAAAAATGCGCTACTCTTCGATGCTACGATGTCTCGGCCAATGTTTCGAAGAGATGCAACTCAAGGCGCTCGAAATCAGAGCTCATGGGGAAACCCTGATCGTCCAGGCTTGGAACCGGGGCACCTCGATGGCGATGGACTTCGAGAAGCATTATTCGCCGCAAGATCTGCGCAGCCTGGATGCGGAAGGCCGGGCAAAGCGCCGACCGTACATGGGACCGCCAGATCTGCTCAGTTTGTCACAGATACTTCGTCTCGCGGGCAACTACGTCGATCGCACCGGCGGCCGCTTTCTGAGAGTCTCGTGGCAAGATCAATCAGATAAGATTCAGTCGGTCACCGTCCAGTGGGAGCCGATCCAGCTCGAACGCCCAGCCGCCGAATTGCAGCCGAATTTGATCGAAGAGTTGTGTATCCACATCTACAAACAGCGCAAAAAGATCAATCTCGCCGCGGAACGCCAGGGATACCGGCCGTTCGTGAGCGTAGCGCGGGGCGGCTGAGACGGTATCGTCTAAGCCTGATATTTGACCTCGCCGCCCACCAAAGTCATCTCGACTTTCAGCTCCCTGATTTTCTCCGGCGCGATCGCGAAGGGATCTTCCGCAACCACGGCGATGTCGGCGAGTTTGCCGATTTCGAGAGTGCCCTTCTCTTTTTCCTCGAAGCCGACCCACGAAGCAGTCGTCGTGTGCATGGCGAAGGCTTCATTGACGCTGATTCTTTCTTCCGGCACCCAAACGTCGCCCCAACGCATCTTGCGGGATGCCGCGGTGGCGATATCGCGCAGCGGATCGACCGGCCAGTAGCCGGGTGAGTCGGACCCCCCGGCGATGATCACGCCATTTTTCAAAAGCGTGCGGAATGGGAATGCTTTGGTCAGCCGACGCTCGCCGACGCAGTCGAGAATCGCGTCGCCGATGTAATAGGCGAAAGCGATATTCGGAATGGCTACGATACCTGAACGCACCATGCGCTGGATGAGCTTTGGCGTGGCGAGCCAGTTGCCCATATGCTCGATACGGTGGCGGTGATCTTTGCGCGGCGAATGATCGATGGCATTCTCATAGGCGTCGAGCGCCATGTCAAAGGCTTTGTCGCCGATGGCGTGGACGCAGCAGCGCAGCCCGGCGTCGTGACAGATTTGCACGGTGTGATTCAACTCGTCTTGCTGAATCCGAATAATGCCATGATTGTGCTCGTCGTTTTCGTAGGGCTCGTGAAAACAAGCGTTGCGTCCGGTGATACCGCCGTCGATACTCATCTTGACCCCGCCGATGCGCAGCCAGTCGTTGCCGAAACCGGTGATGAGACCGAGCTCGATCAGGCTCTTGGAGTCGATCATCGATTCGATCACGCGCGGCAAGATGCTCACGCGCGCGTGCATGCGGCCTTCCTTGTAAATTTCCTGATAGGCGCGCACCGGCTCGGCATAGCGGACGATATCATGCACCGTGGTGACGCCGCGTTGGAGGCATTGGTCCAACGCGAAGACGATGCCGTCTTTCAATTGCAAATAATTAAACTCCGGCGCGACCTTTCGCAGTATCAACTGGGCGCGCTCGTGCAACTCGCCGGTGGGCTCGCCGGTCTGCGGATCATGTCGGATATGCCCGCCAGCAGGATCGGGCGTGTCGCGGGTGATCTTCGCCGCGGCTAACGCAAGGCTGTTGCCAATGGTCACGTGCGCACCGAAAGAGATCGATACGGGATGAGACGGCACGGCGCGGTCGAGGTCATGCTTATCGGGAAAGCGCTTGTCGCTGATGCGAAAATCTTGCATCGGGCTGCCGTGGGCGACAATCCACGAGCCTCTGGGCGCACTAGCCGCTGCGTTGGCGAGGCGCTGCAGGATATCAGCGACCGAGCTCACGTCAACGTAAAAATCACGGCAGTCGACCAGTTCCATCTCCGCCGTGCCCTTCTCGGAAAGATGAACGTGGGTGTCGGTCAAACCCGGAATCGCGGTGCGGCCTTTGAGGTCGATCGTTTGGGTATCCGGGCCGGCGAGGCGACGAATATCGTCGGAGTCGCCGCTGGCGACGACCCGCGAGCCCGTGCACGCCAAAGCTTCACAGGTGGAAGTCTCGGTTGCGAACGTGCGAATGTTGCCGTTGTACAGTATCAAGCTCGGGTAAGGTAATGGGCGGGATTTCATAAACTTCCACGCTCCTTTAAATTTTTCACCGTTGCCGTGACTTTACGTTTTCGCATTAAAAACTGGCGCATTAAACCCTCCCGGTCGAGACAATTTCAATTCAGCGAGGCATGGAAGTGAGATCACTGCTTGCGAATAAACAGCTTCCGCATCAAGGCTTCCCACTCGGTGAATTTCTTATCGAGCTCTTCGGGCGTGTACTTGCTATCGATATAGACCTTCTTGAATTTCTGCTCGAGGGAGCCGATGTCATTACGTGCCGAGCTCAAGCCGCCCTTCATGGCGACCTGCTGTCCTTCCTTGGAATGAAGATAGTCGAGAAACAGCAAAGCTGCGTGAGGATGGGGAGGATCCATCAACAACGCTGAAGTCCCAACCCCGGCTATCACCGGATCGATCGCTCGCCATTCCACCGGCGCGCTTTTTCGCTTGTGGGTAAAAATATTGGAATTAAAGATCGTCGGAGATAACGGAACCTCGCCGGAAGCGACCAGACCCGCGAGGGCCGCGCCCGACATATTCTGTACATTGATGTCTTGCTCGCTCAACTTCAGCAGAAATTCATGCCCCATCATTTCGAGCACGGCGCCAATCCAGCGCGTTCCGGTGGTGGTCCCGGCGATGGACATTTTTCCTTTCCATCTTGGGTCGAGAAGGTCCTTTATGGATTTAGGCGCTTCCGCCGGAGGTATAAGTTGGGTATTGAAACCCAAACTGATGTAGATCTCTCGGTTCGTCCAGGCGTAGACTCCGGTTTTGCCTTTTATTTTCGCCTCGTCGTCGTAGGCGCTGAGGTCCGGCGAAAAGTGTTCCCGGAGCATGTTGTTTCTCTGCAGAAGTGCCATGTATTCGGGACTCGTTTCAACGACATCGGCGAGAAAGCGGCCCGAGGCTACTTCTTCGGTCAAACGTTTGAGCAAAGCTTTGGAATCGCTGCGCCAGACGTTGGCCTTAATGAACGGATATTTCTTCTCGAATGCTTGTGACACCGGCCCGGCCACCCAGGTATTCGACGTATAGAAAGTGAGCTGGCCCTCTTTCCTGGCGCCTTCGAGCAGAATCTTTTCCCGATCGGCGCCTTGATAAAGCGCCAGCTCGGCGAGCGAGAGCGGCCGGCTTTGGGCGGCAAAGATCGCGGCAGCGTTGGCCGTGACCATTACAAAAACGAGCCGAAATAGTATTCTCGTCAGCATCGGAATTCCTCCTCGGCGATTAGTCGAAATAGCCGGCCTTGTGCGCCCAGAGCCAGAGATAGGCGATTTTCTCATTATGCAATTCGGCGTAACCTACGTGGCCGTAGCGCGGGATCAAGACCACATGCGCGCCGCGCGTTGCGGCGGCGTACTTGGCGCCCATAAACATCTCGCGCTTGTGTTCGAGATTGTCGCCCCGGACCCAATGTCCTTTGTCATTTTCTCCGACGGTCAACAACACGTGGATCGACTTTAACCACTTCGAGTCGGGTTCCTGCAGGTGGTCGAAATACTCTTCGCGCGGCAGGCCGGTGCGCTTGGCATACTCGTCGAGAATCCCCACCGCGGCATTGTGCTGATTGTCGCACAGGCTGGTTTTCATCTGGGAGCGCAGCGGGCTGACCAGACGAATATAATCGTCGGCGCCGCCCCAGGGTGTTAGGTCCTCCGGATCGATATACCCCGATTCTTTGAATGAGTCGGGTGACCGGCGCGAGACGTGGTCGATCGGTTTTTCGACGTACTTTTCGGCGCCCGTCGTATCGCGCCATTGCTTACGCCAGCCGTCGGGACCGCCGCTGCCGAACCCGACGATGCCGATGACTTTGGTTTTTTCCGAAAAACGACTGAGGTGGGCGGCCATCGGTCCGCCGGTGGAATGGCCGAAGGCGATGATTTCCCGGCCGGCGAAATGTCGGTCGGTGAGCAAGCCCGCACCCTGGAGGATGACATTGAACGTGCACTTCAAATTGCGGTCGAGAATCTCCTGCTCCGCCAGATCGCGATCGAAAAGATAAATCGGATTGCGCTCGGCGACAGGCTGTTTCCAGACGCCGCCCGGCGGGTAGTGGCCCGGATAGGTGAGCGCCAGTACTTTGAATCCCTGAGCGGCGAGCACCCGGGCAAGCCCCGGCCGGCCGTCGGGCGTCAGGTCCATGATTTTTTCACTGCCGGCACCGCCATGGAAGAAGACAAAAGCCCGGCGTGCGTCGGTTTCCTCGCGAGGTGAATAGACGGTGCCGTGCATGTCCCAATCATAGCCGTTGCGCTGGAAACGGACCGTGGCATCGATACTGGTGAAATCACGGGCGGTGTGAGGCGGCTGGATCGCCAGCCATTCATGCCAGTCGAGTTTTAACAGCAGCTCGCGCGAAGTAAGCCCATCGATAAATTTTTCGCTGATTCCCTTGCCGGTCATGGTGTCCCTCTATGGTTTGCCGACGTAGTTGTCCAGGTAATATTTGGCGATCTCGCCTTTGGTGCAACACCAAACGCCGGGAAATCCTTTGGCGTAGCGTATACATTCTTCAAACACGCCGATGATATTTGGCCTTCCGCCGATATGCGCGTGGACCAGACAATCGATCAGCTTCGGCGCGCCCGCTTGGCCTTCAGCGTAAAGCCAGTCGAAGGCGGCTTTGAAACTATCGAAGTAAAACCGCGCGGGATTTTTCGCGTTAAAGAGGAGGGAAAGATCGTTTGCGTAATCGAGCCGCGGCATGATGACCAAGTTTTTGCCGTTGACAACGCGATGCTGTGGAATATCGGGCCCCGGCAAGTCGCCGGTCCAGAAGATTCCTTCCTCAACGAAGTTAGCGAAGGTGTATTCGTTGATCCTATGCCCGGGGCTGACCCAGCCCACGGGGCGTTTACCGGTCACGGCCGCGAGACCGTCGAGCGTCCGCTTGATGAGATCTCTTTCCTTAGCCGCGTCCAGCGAGCTTAGGGCCGTGTCATTGACCCAACCGTGACCGACGATTTCATGACCGGCTGTGTGGAGTTCTCGTAGCGCGTCCGGAAAGTCTTCAGCGATCCTCCCATTGGTATCGATCGTGCCGCTGACGGCGTTGCGTGCAAGGACCTCCATGATGCGCCAGATGCCGGCTTTACCGCCGTATTCGCCATAGGCGAGGGAGGCGTAGTCCGGTTTATCGCCGCCCTGACGGTACTGAGACGACTTCTCAAAAGCCTCGAAGGCGACAAAAAAGCTAACCGCGATCTTGGCGTCGTTTGGCCATCTGAGTGGCGTGGGTCTCATCAGTCGAGCCTCCTCATGGCATGTCGGAACGCCTTTTGCCGATTCGCCTAAAAGTTTTTACTCTGTGGCTGCGGGAATATGTTGGGTTGCTGGAAAAAGATTTCTGCCGGCAAATCTGCATGACGCCTCGCAAAAGTAACAGCAGCTGATACTATCAAGCTGCAGCGAACAGGGTCAAACGACGGCTGGAAGCAGCTTGAGAGTTTAGGCGCTACGTGACGGCGCTGAGGACTCCACGAGATGGCGCGATCCGCTGAAACGCGCGCAAATTGGCGTCAATTTGCCGGGCACTTGCCGGTGCTGAGATGGGCTTCGAAATCTTCGGGAAACAGCTTGAGCGCGCTTTCGATGGGCGGACCGGGCATCGCGATCAGATTGCAGAAGCCTTTGCCTTTGTTGAAAGCCAGGATCTTGCCGAACTGCTCAAGAATAGGCTGACCCCCCTGGCCTGCCTGAACCTTTTTCATCATCATTGCTAGGGTACTGGTCTCCATGCGGCACGCCGGACACTGGCCGCAGGATTCCTCAGAGAAAAATTCCGCGATCCGCAAAACTTCTTCGACGATGCAACAGTCTTCCGCGACTAGACGCACAACGCCGCAGCCCAACGCCGAACCTGCCTCGCGCATCGAATTGTGATCCAGAGGCGTATCGATTTTATCGGCGGGTAGGAAGGCCGAGGAGGGCGCCGCCGGCATGATCGCCTTGATCTTTTTGCCGTCTTTGATTCCGCCGCCGCACTCTTCGATCAAGTAGCGCAAGGGCGTGCCAAAGGGCAGTTCATAAACTCCCGGGCGGTTGACGTCGTCATTGAGCGAAAAAATCATCGTGCCCGAGCTCTCGGCGGTGCCGAACTTGCGGTACCACTCGGCCCCTTTGAGCACGATCGGCGCAATGTTGGCCAGAGTCTCGACGTTGTTCACCACCGTCGGTTTGCCGAACAAACCGGCCGTGACCGGGAACGGCGGCTTCTGGCGTGGCCACGGCTTTTTCCCTTCGATGACATCGAGTGCCGCCGTATCTTCGCCGGCGACGTAGTTGTGGGGTGCGGCAACGACTTCGATGTCGAGATTAAAGGCGCTGCCGAGCACCCGGTCACCCCAGTACCCGGCACTTTTCGCCTCAGCGAGCGCGTCGTTGACGGTTTGGATCGCGGTATCGTAACGCGCGTTGATGTAAAGATAAGCCTTCGCCGCACGGATGGCATAGGCGCCAAGGATGGTGCCTTCGATGACCAAGTGAGGAAGAGTTTCCAGTAGCACGCGATCTTTTTTGCTGCCGGGTTCGTCCTCGCCGCCGTTCAATACCAGATAGCGAGGCTCCCCCGGAGCTTCGCTAGTCAATTGCCATTTTTTTCCGGTCGGAAATCCCGCACCACCGCGGCCGCGCAGCCCGGCGTCGGAGATGATTTTGATGATTTCTTCAGGACGAGACTCGACCGCGTTGGTCAAGGCTTGGTAACCGCCGCGAACACGGTATTCCTCCAATCCCTCACGCGCTTCGGGAACGGCATGAGGGAAAAGGATGCCTTCCATGAACTAGATGACCCCCGTATCGAGGAGTTGGTAGATGAGTTCTTTGAGAGATGAGTCGATGGTATCCAAGCGTTGCACATGAGGCCCGCCGGCAAGATGCTCCGTGATCTCATCCAGGTCCTCCACTTTCACCTTGGCGTACCAATTCTTCTCAGGATAGAGCACGATATTGGGACCCTCTTGGCAAGCACCGAAGCACATGTACGGCTTGATTTCCACGTCGGTCAGACCCTTAGCGGCGACGCGCTTTTCGAGCTCGACCATGAGCTGCTCCGAACCGCGCGACTTACAATCGATATTTTGACAAACGAGACACACTCGGCTCACTGGTTTCTCCTTGCCGTCTAAATACTAGTGTATGTTGGGAGATGCAACAGCAGCTCGCTCTCGACGCTAATTCATCTGTATCTGCGCGACCCAGTCTTTGCCCTTGATGATCTCCGCCAATATCTCTTCATCGCTCTCCGTGGGCAGAACTTCGGCCAGATGCTTTGTGTGAGCTTCGCCAGATAGCTGTTCGCCGGTGACACTGTAAGTCTTGCCGACGTACTCGCCGATGGAGCGATTAAACTTCAGATCGGGAGCGTAGAGCTTGGGCTGATCCGCCGGGATCAACTGATTAAGCTGGTCGATCAACTTGGCGCTCTCTATCATATAATGCCGGCGCGCCAGATCGTTGAGCTTATGCTTTTCCGCAGGAACTGATGCTTCATGCTCATCCATTCGGCCTTTCAGGCCCCAGGTGTAGGCCCAGTGCGCTGAGGAGGAGTGGTCGGTCCCGAATAAGTCATACGCGGTAGACAACCACTTGTTGAAGTATTTTTGCACAATTGGAACGGGAATCTTTCCCGCTCGAAGGATGCGCGTCAGGCCGGTATGGCCCGTGAACATGTGAAAAAATTCTTCCTTGAGCATGGCCGTTACACTCTCCGCCAACGGAGCAAACGCAGAGTGAGACAACATGGTCAGCTGATATTTGCCGTCGCGATCGACGAATTCTGTATAGGTAAAAAAATCGAGCCAGTTATTGACCGGAGCGTTGAATGAACCGAGCAAACGGTCGCCCTGAAAGGCGCGGCGCTCGAGAAGCTTCCGGGCCTCTAATTTACCGGAATCGCCAAAATAATTGACCAGCAGGTAACACATCTGCCAACCGTGACGCATTTCCTCGCTATTAACACGGGTCAGTGATTGACGGTCGTAATCCGTCGGTGCCGTATCGAGCAGATTTTTTTGCTGTTCAACCGACGCGAACTCGGTGTCGCCCTGGTACACGATCAAGTTCATCAAGGCGTCGCGAATCGATTGATTAGGAATCTGAGTCACCCGCTGCCACTTTGGCTGACCCTTGAAATCACCGAATTCGATATCGGGGGAGTGCAATTCGCCGAGCTTAGTTTCGAAATGATAACCGGCGAGCAGTTCCGGGTCATAGCCGATATCCTTCTGCCAGTGATGAAAGTAGTCGATCCAGTCTGCAAATGTCGCGATTTTAGTCATGAGACGCCCTCTTGATATATTCGAACGATCGTTCGAACTTGAGCTTAACATGAAGCCGCAAGGAATCAACCGGGCACTCCAAATTCGCACCGCTGATCGGCAAGATTAGTGATACATTTCCAGTAGTTCAACCATACCGAGATCGCGCATTTGTTCGAACAGATAACGCTTGATCTCGCCCATGGTATCCATTTTCAGAACGATTTCGGCAGCTGTCTTGGCAGATTGGTAGCTTATTGAACGAACCGCTTGCTTTATCACGGGAATGTAAAGGGAGCCCATGCTGAACTCTTCCAAACCCATACCCAGCAGGAGCAAGGCGCATAACGGATCGCCGGCCATTTCGCCGCACATCCCGACCCGTTTTCCCTCTCGTTTGCCCGTTTCGATCGTCGTGCTCAGGGCTGCAAGCACTGCGGGATGCAACGGCTCGTAAAGGCTTGCAACCTTGCGATTGCTCCGATCGACGGCCAAAATGTATTGAATGAGGTCGTTCGTACCGATGCTGAGGAAGTCCACTTCACGCAGGAATCGCTCAGCGAGCTGAACCGCAGCGGGAACTTCGACCATAATACCCAACTCCATCTGACGGTCGTAAGGCGTGTTTTCCCGTTCGAGCTCGTTTTTGGCCTCAGCCAGGATTTCTTTAACTTTTTGGATCTCTTCAAGGCTGGAGATCATTGGAATCAGCATGCGAACCCGGCCAAGATCACCGGCTCGAAGAATGGCTCGGAGCTGGGTCTTGAAGATCTCCTCCACTTCTAGAGAAATACGTATCGAGCGCCAGCCGAGAAACGGATTAGGCTCAGCGGCGACGCTGCGCATGTAACTCGGATACTTGTCGGCGCCGATATCGAGGGTCCTGATGGTCACCGGCTTTCCGGCCATGCCTTCGACCACCTTACAATAGAGCGAATATTGTTCTTCTTCGCTGGGAAAATCCCGGTGGGATAGAAACGGGATCTCGGTGCGGTAAAGTCCGACGCCTTGTGCGCCGTGCAACTGAGCAAAAGCCACGTCGCTCAGCAATCCGATATTGGCGTAGAGAGAGACGCGATGACCATCGGTGGTTTCAGCCGGAAGATTTTTGAGAGCGCCAAGCTCACGATTCAATTCGGCATAGTCGCGCTCGAGGCGATCGTATTCGCGGATTACCTCGCCGTTGGGATTCACGTGGATGCTGCCGGCATTCCCGTCGATGATCAGCATATCGCCCTGATGGACCGACTCCATGAGCTCTTGGACGGCAACAACGGTGGGGATCTCGAAAGACTTCGCCAGAATCGAAGCGTGGGAAGTTACGCCGCCGGTCGCGAGAGCAATGCCTCTAAACTTATCACCTTCGAGCATACTCAGATCGGCCGGCGAAAGATCTTCGGCGACCAAAACGGCATCATCCGGGACGTCGTATTGCTGGCCCGGCATGCCGGACAGGTTCTCGAGCAATCTTTGAGCGGCGTCTTTGACGTCGGTGCTGCGCTCGCGCAAATAGTTGTCTTCGATATGTGCGATCGACTCCAGATAGAGCTCGAAAACGACTTTCACCGCGTACTCGGCGACGTAGCCTTCATGAAGAATCTGCGACTCAATCTGGTGAATGATGGCAGGGTCTTCGAGAATCAGCCGGTAAACGTCGAAAATGGCGCTTTCCTCTTTGGAAATTAATTGCTGCATCCGATTCTTGACGATGTTGATCTGTTCGATCCCGCGCTCGACGGCGCCGCGAAAGCGTTCCATCTCCCGCTCCGGGTTTCTAGCTTTTCTCTTCTTGATTGCGCTTAAATCCATGCGCGGCTCCAAAACGAAGGCCCTGCCGCGGCCGAAGCCCGGCGACGCGGCCAAGCCGCTTAGGCGCCCGCGCCAGTGCTGTTTGGATTTAGTCGTTTCCCTGCGACTTCCCTCATAGGAACGCAGTTTGCGCATCGCATCGTTCATGCGCTTCTGCAGAGTTTCGCGCTCTTGTTCTTTGGTCAGGAGCGATTCCGCAAGCCGGGCTTGCACGATAATACTCGCCGCCTGGGCCGAGATCGTGGTCAGCAGACGGATTTCGTCGCGCGAGAATTCGCGCCGGCGAGAGGTTTGTACGACCAGGACACCAAGCGGCATTTTTCTCTCGATTAGCGGCACACCAAGAAATGAGTGAAAATGCTCCTCGTGAGTTTCAGGAAAATACTTATAGCGGGGGTGCGCGAGCGTATCGGCGACCATGACCGGCTTCATTCTTTCGATCACCAATCCGGTCAAACCCTCGCTAGTGCCCATTGATACTTTGCCAACCGACTCCGGATCCAATCCCATGGTCGCGCGCAAGGTCAGGCGATTCTTGTCGCGGTCGAGAATATAGATCGAGCAAACCTCGGTCTCCATCCGATCGGCGACAGTGGCGACGATGCTCTCGAGCGTCTCCTGCAGATCGTGCGAGTGACTGATGAGAGTGCTAATATCCTCGAGAATATCGAGATGAGGGCGGATTTTACGGGTTTTCTTCTTGGCTTTAGCCATGGTTGCAGGACAAGACTCGGTACTCTTTAAAACACAAAATGCGAATTTGCGCCAGCGAGGTTGTGCGCCAGCTCACGCTGCAAGGGGCGATAACGCCACCTGGCCCTGCAATCGCGCGCCCTTGTGCCGTTGTGCTATAGTCGCAACATGCGTCGTATCGTTGGGCTTCAGGGCATGCGCCACATCGCGCTTAAAGTCAGAGACGTCACCCGCTCGAAAAAATTCTATCAGGAGATCCTTGGCATGGACGTGGTTTGGGAGCCGGATCCGCAAAACGTCTATCTCTCTTCGGGCTGCGACAACATCGCCATTCATCAAGTATCGGAAAAGTTTCTCGAGACCGCGGAAGAAAGGCAGCTGGATCACTTGGGCTTCGTGGTCGAAAGCGTCGCCCGCGTCGAGGAACTGGAAACCGAATTCCGCTCCCAAGGGGTAACCATCGTCCAGCCGTTTAAAGTGCACCGTGACGGCAGCGCGTCGTTCTATTGCGCCGATCCCGACGGCATCGTCATTCAAATGCTTTACGAGCCGACGCTGAGCCTGCAGAAGTTGAGTTGATCGTTTCGGGCGAAGCGCGACCCGTCCTTGGGAACGATCCCCACGGTCATGAAGCTTTCCACCATTAGGTTTTTTCCGCACCGTCTGAAACGCAAACACCGCTGGCAAACTGCCAGCTATACCGCGGATTCCGTACAGGTCTTTTACGTCAAGTTACAAGCCGAGGATGGCTTGACCGGACTGGGCGCTGCTTCGGTGATGCCGAAGCAAGACGCCACTCTTATGCCTGGGATCGATGCCCTCGAATCGGCGGCCGGCAAAATATTGATCGGTCGAGATGTCTCCGAATTCGATGGGCTGATGGCGCAGCTCGACAGCCAATTGCCCACTTATCCACGCCACCTCGTGGCCGTAGAAATGGCTTTGCTCGATCTGGCTGCGAAAGCGGCAAAGAGTCCGCTATCGACGTTTCTCGGCGGCCGATATTATGAAACCATCCCGGTGCTCAAGATGCTGGGCATGGGCTCGCCAGATTTCATGGCCGCGCGTGCCGCACAATTCGTCAAGCAAGGCTACCGTTTTCTGAAGGTCAAGCTCGGTGCCGGATCGGCCACTGATCTTGAGCGATTCAAAGCCGTGCGTCAGGCGGTCGGCGGCGCCGTGAGTTTTACCGCCGACTTCAACGGCGCTTATGACGCCGCTACCGCGATCCGGATAATCGATCAGCTGACGCCTGAAGGATTGATCATGGTGGAGCAGCCGGTAGCGGCCGAAGATATCGAAGGGATGGCGGCCGTGAACAAGTCCGTAACACCATTGGTGCTCGCAGACCAGTCGGTGAATGCGCCGGAGGATGTGGCTAAGATCGCCAACACCGGCGCGGCGAACGCGGTGAGTATCAAGCTGCTCAAGCTCGGCGGCTTTCGCAAGAGCCGTGCGGTCGTCAGAGCGTGCCAGGCTGCGGGATTGGCCTGCCATGTCGGCGGTACTGGTACGACGAAGCTGGTCGAAGCGGCTCAAGCGCATCTCATCAGCGCCACACCGGGGATTATTGTGCCCGCCGAGATCGCTGAGTTCGAGGAATTGGAAGGCGATCGGGTGCAGGGATTCGAAGTCGTCAACGGCGCGATCGCCGTCCCCACCGGCCCGGGGTTAGGGGTGAGCTTGCTTTAATTTCACATTGTGTCGATGTGCGGCTTAAGCGAGTGCGCCGACCCGGGTTGACTGCCCACCTTGCCTCTTCGATCCGACGACGCTTTAACAGGATGGTAACGGATTGGGCCCTTAGCTTCGGTCAAATGAGTTGTGATGTTTGATCCAAGGTCATTGCGATGTTGCTATGGCCCGCGCCGACCTTTACGCTCAAGGGAGTGGGAGGAAAGGCAAACAACTCGCAAGAGACGATTGGCGCTAGCGAGCCGGTTACAAGAATTCCTCGATGGAAAGTGCTCTTTGTTTGCGCGCTGTTACTTGCTCTTCCGCTCATTTGGCGCTGGACGCCGCTGGAACACTGGTTCAATCTGCGAACCATTCTTGAGTGGCAGCAATCGCTGCGCAGTCATCCGGCCGCACCCTTCTATGTAATCGCTGCATACCTCGTTGGCAGTCTCGTTTTCTTCCCGATCACTATTTTGACTCTGGCAACTGTTTTCGCCTTCGGGCCCCTTTGGGGAAATATTTACAGTTTTGTCGGCTGGCTCTTAGCTGCCGCGCAGGGTTTTCTGTTGGGACGGCTTATCGGCACGGACTTGTTACATAAGCTCGCCGGCCGGCGAGTCGCTCGTTTGATTGATCAAGTGCAACACCATGGGTTTCTGACGGTGCTTGCGATGCGCGTTCTTCCCCTCGCGCCTTTTAGCCTAGTGAACATGTTCGTCGGCGCTTCCGGCATTCGACTCGCGGACTTTTTGCTCGCGAGTATCGTCGGCAGACTTCCGGGTGTGCTGACCTTGACCTTGTTTGGCGCCCAACTCGAATACGCGATTCGCAAACCCGGACTGATCAGTTACGCGCTGGCCGTCGCTGCGATCGTTCTGGCTGCAGTGATCGTTCCTCGGCTGTTCAGGCAATTCTTCCGCCGGCATCGCGTATAACGCAACGCCTCTGATTTAGAGCTGTTCTTCTACAGGAAAGGTGAAGAGCTCGAGGAATTTTTCTTTGATGGGGCGCGATTGCCATTCTTCGTAGGTGATTTTTCGTGCGTGCTTCAGGTCCTCGGCAAAAATTTTCTCGAGCTGCCGAGCCAAACTTGGGTCATAGAGAGTCAGATTCAACTCCTCGTTCAATGCAAACGAGCGATTGTCGAAATTGGTGCTTCCGACGGTGGCCCACACGCCGTCGACGACCATGGTCTTGGAGTGCAAGAGAGCGGGCATGTATTCGAAGATCGCGATGCCGCCGAGCAGCATGCGGCCGTAGTGTCTGCGGCTGGCGCGGTAGGTGATCTTGTGATCGATCTTTCCCGGCACGAGCACAACCACTTTTACGCCGCGCTGCGCCGCATCGAGAAGAGAATCGATCATCCGATCGTCCGGAATAAAATATGAATTGGTGATGAAAATTGTTTTTTTTGCTGAATGGATCGACAGCAGGTAGAGCAAGTAATTCTGAAAACTGCCTCCCACCGGGGAACTTTTCACAAATTGCGCCGGTGTCTTGCCCTGCGGCTCCAGACGCGGGAAAAATCCGTCGCCGCCGAGCAGCACGCCGGTCGTTTCAAGCCAGCTTTCCGCGAATGCGGCTTGCAGGTATTTGACCGCCGGACCTTCGATCCGAACGTTGGTGTCTCGCCAGCGATCCTCCGTCCGGCCGTCTCCCAGCCAGGCGTCACTGATTCCATATCCGCCGGTGAAGCCGATTCGACCATCGATCACCAGAATGCGGCGATGATTGCGATAGTTATATTGCAACATTTTCCAAGGAAGAATAACTTGAGGTGCTTTGATGCGGCGGAAAAATTCCAGTTGGCAGCCGGCCTGGTTCAATATCTGCGGTATGTTTTCAGGGACCTCGCTGGTGCCGTGGCTGTCCAGCAGGAGGTAGGTTTTTACTCCCGCCCGGCAGCGTTCGGCAAAGCTCTCGGTAAATCGGTTGGCCAAAGAGCCGCCCTTGAACAAATATTGGGCGAAGGTGATGGTGGATTTGGCTTTCCTTATTTCACCGAGCATTGCCGGGAAAATCGTATCGCCATTTGGCAGAATGTCGATCTTATTGCCGCCGGCGATGGGCGCGTCGGTGAGAGCTTCAAGGGTGGGAAAAAAGGCAGCATCGCCGAGCTCGATGTCGGGCACCTCGTTGATCGCCCGCACTTTGGCGCAGCTCATGAAGAGCAACAGAGCCAGCCAATACAGCGGAATGTGTAGAGGTGAAAATCTCACTGGAAAAGGAATGTCCGGCCCGATGCCGCTAGGTTTTTCCGCGCTGGAGGCGTCGCTTTAACCAGATCGTACCGACGACACTGGTCGCTATCAGCGCTAGTAACAGCAGAAATGTACCGATCCCGGGATTTCGGATCGCGCTCTGAAATTGGTGCGCAAACAGGTTAGTAACGACGATACCGGGAACCAGGCCAAGGATAGACCCTATGAAATAGTCACGCGGCGGCACCTTAAAGGCGCCGGAAACGATATTGACTACGGCAAACGGAGCGACGGGCAACAGGCGCAAGGTCGCAACTGCGATAATGCCGGTTTGACCGATACTTTCCTCGACACGTTTCCATTTGGAGCCGGCCATTTTGCGCACGAAATCCTTTCCCAGGAAGTACCCTATGGCGTAAGTTACCACCGCTCCCACAAGACACCCGATCGAAGCGTAGACCGTGCCGAGGACGGGACCAAACACAATAGCCGTAATCAGGATCAACAAGGTAATCGGCACCAGCAACACACTGCCCATGACGTAAGCGGCTAGCAGATAAAAATGGCGAGCCGGGCTGTCACGTAGCGTGGCGGCCCATCGGGCGGTTCGATTGATATCAATCAAGTCGGCCAGCGGAGTCCATTTCCACGCCGCTGCCGCGGCAAACAACAAGACCAATACCCCGATACCTATCCAGATCCGCCGCCTTTGCTTGCCGCGCTCACTCTGCTTGTCTGCCACAACAATAACGCTCACAGCCTAATCATTATGACCCGCAAAACGAGCCGTTTCAGCATCCTTCCAAAAAAAAGCCGGGCTGCCTCCGGCACTATGCAACGGGGAGTCGAGTTGCCGGCCGGGCACTTTCTGTCGGCCACCTGCCGACCCAGCAGGGGGTCTGCGGCAAGGGATGGTTCGAGGCGAGACTGGAGCGGGACATTGCCTCCGATTTCGTGGACCTGGGATAGTTGTTGGCCCCAGCCGAAGGTTTTGCAGGATTTTAAGCGCTTCGAATTTTAATTGAGTTATCAATGATGCTACAAATAGTTGGTCACGCAGCTGGAGCCGGTTGAAAAATGATCGCCGAGTTAGAAATCACAAAGGATTGGCGCGGGGCGTTCCTAGCCGCGTGGCTAACTGTATCGTTTACCGCGAGCCCATTAGCCATTGAGGCGGCTCAACCAAACTCCGCCAAGGATCGAATGGCGGCGACAGCGGATCCGGCCCGTAAACCAGCTCAGTCCGACCTCTACGACATCCAGTTTAAAGAATTTAGGCTCAAAAACGGGCTCCGCGTCCTGCTCGCTGAAGATCATCGCGCCCCAACCTACTCAATATGCGTCACCTACAATGTCGGCTCGCGCGATGAAAAGCCCGGTCGCACCGGTTTCGCCCATCTATTTGAGCATCTGTTATTTCAGGGATCGGAGAATGTCGGCAAAGGCGAGCACTTCATCCTCGTTCAGAATAACGGCGGTAGCGCCAACGGTACGACTAACGCCGACCGGACCAACTATTTCGAGACCCTACCCGCGAATCAACTGGAGTTGGCGATCTTCCTCGAAGCGGACCGCATGCGCGCGCCGAACATCACTCAGGCCAACTTCGATAACCAACGGCTGACGGTGCAAGAAGAGCGCCGCCAGAGCTACGATAACCGGCCCTATGGCAAGACTTACGAGGCGGTCATCGATCTTGCTTACGATAGTTTTCCCTACAAGCACTCGACGATCGGCTCGATGGAAGATCTGAACGCCGCAACCGTACGTGACGCGGAGGAGTTCTTTCGCACCTATTACGCGCCCAACAATGCGGTGCTGGCGTTGGTTGGCGATTTCAAAACCGATGTGGCGCTCGACTTGATTATAAAATACTTCGAGGACATTCCGGCGCAAGCGCCGCCAAGCCCGCCCGCCATGACGGAGTCCTCCCAGAATAGCGAACGGCGCAAATCTATTGAGGACGCATTTGCGCAAACGCCGCGTCTCGATATGGTTTACAAAATCCCGGCGGGCAACACCGCCGATTGGTATGCTCTCGATATATTGGGGCACGTTTTGTCAAGTGGCGTTTCGTCACGGCTCTATCAAAAATTTGTCAAAGAGAAGGAACTGGCGTTAAGCGCCTATGCCGATGCCGGGGAAAGGCGCGGACCGTCGCTCTTTTGGCTGAGCGTGATGGCCCGCCCCGGCACCGATCTCGCTGAGATTGAAAAACTGCTTGGCGATGAGCTCGTACGGCTGCAAAATGAGCCGGTGGCGGATTGGGAGCTCAAGAAGGTCCAAATGCAGCTCCGCCGCCAGCGCGCCGAGCGGCTCTATAGCACCCGGTCGCGCGCCAATGCCTTGGGCCATTTCGCGGTTTATTACGGCGACCCGCAGCTGATCAACACGATCTGGCGCAAATATGAGAGCATGACCAAAGCGGATTTGCAGCGGGTTGCGCGCTTGTATTTCAAAGACGTTAATCGCACGGTTGTGACCACCCTGCCGAAATCTGCCGCTAAGCCTCAATGAAATTAGGTCAAGGAAATCACTCACAGATTTTTTCTCGCTGGAAGGTATGCTTGACCGGCGCCGCCGCGTTGCTGGTAGCTGTTTTCCCGCTGCAGGGACAAGAGTCGGTCGGCACGCCGTCGAGCAGGGTCGAGCGCTTCAACAAGGCGCCGGTGTCGCGTGAAATCTTGAGGGTTAAACTGCCAAGGCCGGTCGAAGCCCGATTGAAAAACGGCCTCACGGTCCTGATTCTCGAAGACCATCGGGCCCCGTACGTTACATTACAACTTCATCTCGGCGCTGCCGGGGCGCTTTTTGAACCGACTGATCGGATTGGATTGGCCAATGCAACGGCGCTGATGCTGCGCGAAGGAACAAAGTCGCGCAGCAGCGTGCAGATCGCCGAACAAATCGACCGGCTCGGCGCGGGACTCAGCGCCGGCTCATCGTTTGGTTCGCCAGATGCGGTTTTAACCGGAGCCGGCTTGAGCGACAATTTCGATGAGTGGTTCGCTGTTTTTGTCGATGTTCTCCTCAATCCGACCTTTCCCGCCGATGAGTTGGAAAAACTCAAGCAGCGCCAACGTGCTCACTTGCGCGAACAACGATCATCGTCCGGCTTTCTGATCAGTGAGCGTTTTAACCGCGCGGTGTACGGCCAACACCCCGCAGCGCAAGTCTCGGTAACCCCGGAGTCGATCGACAAGCTCACTCGTGACGCCTTAGTGCAATGGCATCGGGAACGCTACGAGCCTGGGCAAGCAATTCTTGGCATCGCCGGCGACGTGCGCGCAAAAGACTTGATCGAGAAATTAGAAAGGCACTTGTTAGGATGGAAAAAGGCCGATGTCACACCAGCATGGCCGCGCGACCCGGCTCCGTCGACGGCGCGTCGGGTTCTTCTGGTCGACCGGCCGAATTCGGTGCAGACGACACTGGCCCTCGGCAATATCGCCATCGACCGGCGCAGCGCCGATTATATGCCCATGGTCGTGATGAATTACATTCTCGGCGGTGGTGCCTCGTCGCGCTTGTTCCTCAACCTTCGCGAAGAGAAGGGCTACACCTACGGTGTCTACAGCGATTTTAGCGCTCTGCGTTATCCCGGGCCCTGGCGCGCAGGCGGCAACATGCGCACCGAGGCGACCGAGGGGGCGCTTAGGGAGTTTTTTTTCGAGTTTCGCCGCATTAGGGAGGAGCAAGTCACCGCCGAAGAACTCGAAGCGAGTAAGCGCGCTATCGTGGCACGTTTCGCGCTCTCGTTAGAACAACCGGCGCGGGTGCTCGGATTTGCAATCACGACCCAACAATACGGTTTTCCCGCCGATTATTGGGATTCCTATCCTGCCCGAATCATGGCGGTAACGGCCGCCGACGTGCAACGAGTTGCGCGTAAGTACTTAAACCTCGACACGCTCCAAATGGTTGCCGTCGGCGACGCTAGTAAAATAAACGGCGTGCTAGAGAAATACGGCAAAGTAGAAGTCTTCGATACCCATGGGACACTGCTGGGCGGCGCACAGCCTTAATTCCCGCCCGCATGCGCCGAAATAGGCGTCGCCGGGCTTTGGATCTCTTGTCAATCCGCCTCCAGCGCTGGCTTCGGTCTTGTCCCCAAATTGTTCTGCAAATATAATTTGCCACCCCAGTCGATGGAGGGCCAACATGTCCGATGAAGGGTCTGCTGCGCAGGGTGCGTTAAGCGGCCTGCGCGTCCTGGACCTTACCGGAAGAATGGGCGGCTACTGCGGTTTGCTGCTTGCCAACCTCGGTGCCGAAGTCGTTCTCATCGAACCGCCCGGCGGCGATCCGATGCGCCGTGAAGGGCCGTTTAAAAATGATCACCCTCATCCCGAACAGAGCTTGTCCTTTGCTGCTTATCACACCAACAAACGCGGCGTCATCTTGAACCTGGAAGACGACGAAGACCGGCACACCTTGCTCAATCTCGCGCGTGGAGCCGATGTCCTGATCGAGGACAAACCGCCCCGCTATCTTGAGCGCCGCACGCTTGGTTATCACAGCTTACAAGCAATCAACCCCGCGCTAGTGCTGACTTCGATCAGCGGTTTCGGTCAGTCCGGTCCCTATCGCGATTTCAAGGCGCCGAGCATTGTTGCATTCGCAATGGGCGGCTTAATGAATCTCTGCGGGCATCCGGGCCGCGCACCGTTAATGGGCCCGTGTGATGTCGCCTATCATCTAGCTTCAGTGCACGCTGCATTCGGCACTCTCGTCGCTTTGTTCAATCGACGCGTTACGGGCCGCGGCGAGCACGTCGAAGTATCGCTGCAAGATGTCTTGGCCGCCGATCCCTTTCTACGTGTCATGACCCGGTACAGCGTCACGGCCGAGATTCCCGAGCGCACCGGCCACACCCAGTCGACCACGGTGGCGGAAACTTATCAATGCCGTGACGGCTACGTGCGCATCTTCGTCAATCAAGCGGATCATTGGAGCCGGTTTATCGAGTGGCTCGGTCGTCCCCCCGAGCTGCTTGATCCGAAACTGGAGATCGCCCAGAACCGCCTGCCACTGCGTCAAACGATCGACCGTCTGGTCGAAGCGCGCACACTCAATTGCGGAGCGAAACAGTTCTTCGAAGAATTTCAGGGCCTGCGTTTAGCGGCGGCGCCGATCAATCCGCCAAGCGCTTTCATTACCGACGAACAGACCAGACACCGCAACTACATGGCTCAAGCCGATCACCCCCATCTCGGCCGGCATGAATTTCCCGGCGACCCTTATAAGTTTTCGGAAAGCCCGTGGCGCATTACGCGCGCGGCGCCGCTCCTCGGCGAGCACCAGCTGGAAATTAGCGGCGAATTGGCCGAACCCTCGGGCTGGCGCGTCGAATGCACGAGCGCGGTCGCTGCAGTAGCGAAGGACAAGAATCTTTTCGAGGGAATCCGTGTCATCAGCTTTCCCACCGGCGTCGTCGGGCCGGCGCTGGGCGGGTTGCTTGCCGAACATGGCGCGGAAGTTATTTCAATCGAAGCGCGACGAAGCGGGCGCAGTGCCCAACCCGGCCAAAAATTTCAGCTTGCCGCGGATCTCGAAGGCAATCGCGATCGCGAACGGATTGCGATTGATATGAAACATCCCGACGGTGTGGCGCTGGCGAAGCGGCTCATCGCCAAGTCGGATATCGTGGTGGAAAATTTTAGCGCCCGGGTAATGGCCAATTGGGGTCTCGATTACCCGCGACTCCGGGAGATCCGCCGGGACATCATTATGGCTAGCCTGCAGGCTTTTGGGCAGACCGGACCGCGGCGCGACTATGTGAGTTTCGGCCCGATCCTCATGTCTTATTCCGGCATGGCATACCTTTGGCGTGATCCAGAAATCGGGCGGCCCGGCGCCGGCTGCCAAACCGCCTTTCCTGATTACGTCGCGCCATCTTACGGCGCGCTGGCGATTCTCGCCGCGTTGCACTATCGCTCGCGCACCGGAAATGGCCAGCATATTGATATTTCCCAGGCGGAAACGGCAGCTTCCATGATCGGGCCCGCTCTGTTGGAATATCTCGTCACCGGCCGGGAACCGCAGCCGCAGGGAAACTTCAACGCCTCGGCGGCGCCCCACGGCTGTTACAGATGCAAGGGAGAGGATCGTTGGTGCGTTATTGCGATTCAATCGCAAGATGAATGGGGTAGTTTTTGCGAGATCGCCGGGCACCGGGAATGGTTGACCGATCAGCGGTTCGCCGAGCCGGCGGCGCGGCTTACACATCGTCGAGAGCTCGACTACTGGATCAACAAGTGGACGGCGAATTACACGCCGCATCAGATCATGATGATGTTGCAGCGCGCCGGTATCGCGGCCGGTGCTGTTCAGACGGCCGAGGACCTCTACCATGACCCGCACCTGCGTGAGCGCGGATTCGCGCGCGAAATTTTCCATCCGCAGGTGGGCTGGGTTACGCGGGCCGGCACGTCAGTTCGTTTGACCCGGCATGGGTTTTCGCCAGCCGGCGAATCTCATATCGCCGGCCAAGATAATGAAGCCGTGCTTGGCGCCGTTCTCGGTATGCCGCTCGCGGAAATCCGCGATCTCGCAGAGCGGCAAGTGCTGCGCTAACCGCCGTGAGAAATTGCCTGCGTGACCCTGGAGGTGCGCGAAACGGGACGTAAGCAAAACTGAACTGCGCGGATTCAACCTCTATTTGGGAGTCCCTGCGACTCAATCACGTGCGATTACTTTTTATCTTCCGGCTTTACGTACTTGACCGTGCCGCCGCCTTTTTGGGAGTGGAGATAACCTTCCACGTCGTTGAGTGGGTTGGTGTAGTAGCGTAGACGATGTTGGACCAAGTCATCGGCGCGCAGCGCCATATCGAACGGTAAATCTTTTTGCATGTACGCGGCGATCTTGGCGTTCTCCAAAGTGGCAGCGTTGCGGCTGGCGAGCTCCTTGGCTAGCCTCTCAACATGGCTGTCGAGCTCCTTTTCCGGCACGACTTCAGAGACCAAGCCTAGGCGCTCGGCTTCGACGCCGGTCAGATTTCTCCCGGTCAGTGATATGTAGAATGCTTTTTTGAATGGGATTCCAGCATGGAAGAGCGACGGCGTTGCGGTAGCGCCGTAGCTGCCGCGGATGACTTCCGGCATGCCGAATTTGGCGCTGTCGGCGGCGACGACAAGATCGTGGCCGTTGATCATGGCCAGTCCGCCCCCGAGACACCAGCCGCGGACCTTGGCGACGGTGACCTGCGGCAGCTTGCGCATCATGTCGACGATTTCGGCGACGCCGCCGAGAGCGCCTGTGCGGCGGCGGCCAGTTTGCCCGCGCATATCATAAAGATCGCGGCCGGAAGAATAGGACTCGCCGGCGCCGCTGGTGACGATGCAGCGGATCTGGTCGTTGTCGGCAAGTATGCGCAGGATGCTGGAAAGCTCGGCCAGCAAGGCGATGCTCAATGCGTTTTTCTTCTCCGGGCGGTTCAGCGTCAGCCATGCGATGCCGCTGTTCTCGTCAATGTTGGAGTCAATGAGTTTGATGTCGGGCATGGTTTTTTACTCCGTGCGTTTGCAGATTTTGAAAAGCCCGTTCCTGTCGTTTGGCGCACTCCACTCTTGTCACTGGCCAGCCGAGAAACCTTGCGTTCAGGCAGCTGCGAATCAGGATCTTGCTTATGAGAAGCGGTAAAATGCCTTTGCGTTATCGGCGAGAATTTTTTGCTTGGTTGTATCCGCGATATCTTTGCGGCGCACGACTTGGCTTACGCTGTGCGGCCATTCCATGTCCCAGTGCGGATAATCCGAAGCATACATCATGCATTCGTCACCGAATTGCTCGATAACCAGCGGCAGCGCGGATTCCTCCCCCTCGCAGGTGAAATAGCAACGATGATCCTTGATATATTCGCTCGGTAGCATCTTTAGAGGCTCCATCTCGGATTTGCGGAGCAGGTATTTTTCATCAAAGCGTTCCATCCAGTAGGGCAGGAAGCCGACGCCGGCTTCGAGAAATCCGACTTTAAGCTTCGGGAAACGATCGAGCACGCCGTTGGAGATGACTGAAACGATCGACAGCATCTGCTCGAAGGGATGTGACGTCATGTGTACGCCAAGATACTTATGAAAACGAGTGTTGCCGACCGCAACCTGGGCTGTCGCATGAAAGCCAACCGGTACGCCGAGCTCTTCGGCTTCAGCGTAGATCGGATCGAATTGCGGCTGGCCGAGATCCAACCCCTGCTGCACATAGGTCGGCATCATCACGCCGACGGCGCCTTTTTCGGTCACCGCGCGGCGGACTTCCTTCGCTGCCTCAGCGACGACCTGCGGTGCAATGACGGCCGCATAGTGGACGCGATTGCCGCTTCCTTTAAAAAACTCACAAGCCCAGTTGTTATATGCTTGCGCCAGCTCAGTGGCGAGATCGAGCTCTCGCACCAGACCGATGGAGAGCGCGTTGCTCGGGTAGGCGACGGCGACGCCGATTTTTTCTAGGTCGAGATCCTTGCAATATTCGTCGGGATTGGTCGGCTTTCGTCCCGTCGTGCCATTCAAAAAGATATCCCAACCGAAAGAGGGAAAGTACGGGCCGCTGCGCGCGCGATATTTTTCCGGTAAGTAATTTTTGTACGCCGGGCCGTCGAGGTGATGCGCATCGGCGTCGACGATATGGAATTCCATGATTGGATCTCCGATGAGTCAGTTACTGGTTCCTGGTTTCTGGTTTTTTTTTTAAAACACCCGGCGCTATAAATCAGGTTCTTAGTCCTGCAGTCCATGGCGCTGCGCGAGCTTTAGAAACACCGATCCGACGATGATCGTACCAATCGCAATGACCAGGCTAAAGGCCGCCAGCTCGCCGACGTGCCCGTTTTCCCACAGCTCCCAAATTGTCACCGCGACCACTTGCGAGCCGGGTGAGTAAAGGAGCAGCGCAATCGAGAGTTCCCGGAACGTAATCAGGAAGATGTAGATCCACCCCGCCAGCAAAGCCGGCATAATCAGCGGCACCACGACGTGGCGTACCATTTGAAACCAACTCGCACCGCTGGCCATGGCGCCTTCTTCGAGCTCTTTGTGGAGACTTAACAGCGCGGAATGACTGAAGCGAATACCGTAAGGCACGTAGCGCGCGATGAATGCCAATACCAGGATCCAAATGGTGCCGTAGACCGGAACTGGCAACATCAAATACATCTTCAAAATCGCGATGCCCATGACGATGCCGGGAAACACCAGCGGCAGCATCGCCATTTGATCCAAGATCCAGCGCGCTTTAATCGTTGCGCGGACGATCAACCATGCGGCAAAGAACGTAATCGCGACCGCAATAGTTGCCGAGGACACGCTGACCATGACGCTGTTCATTACCGAGCGGATGATGCCGCTGTCGTTGAAGGCGGTGATATAATTATTGATCGTAAGCAGCTCCAGGGCCTTGCGCGACGGCAGCTGGGCGAAGGGAAGAAATGAAGACCAAGCGATGGCGGCGATCGGAAACAGTTGCAGAAGCGGCAAAACCAGCATGAGCATGCCGCCGAGCCAGCGCCATTTGCCCAGGGCGACTCGATGCGGACGGTAGTTCTTGCCACTGATCGTGGTGAATTTATAAGTTTTGCTGGTGATGCGGTAATAGGGAATCAAACCGAGGGCGACCAGCGCGATCAGAATGATCGAATAAGCGCTGGCTTCCCCGTATTTGGGGATCAGACCGCCCTTGATCTGCAAGTAGATCTTTGTTGTCAGCACTTCGACGCCGGCCGGAATGCCGATCAGGGCCGGGATCTCGAAAGCTTCCAGCGATCGGATAAAGGTTAGAATCAAAACCGCAAGCACACTTGGTAGCGCAAGCGGAAAAGTTACGCGCCGAAATACCTGCCAACCGCTGCTCCCCGCGGTCGTCGCGGCCTCTTCAAGCGACGGATCCATCGAACGAAACGGGGTCGACATGAGCAGAAAAACAATCGGGATCCACAAAAAGCTTTCGACCAACACCATGCCGCCCAGCGTAAAAATATTAAAAAAGGGTGTCCCGACGAGCGCCATGCCGACGGCGTTAAGTAAGCCCGCTTTCGGACCGAGCAGCATGATCCAACCAACGACTTTGATGATGCCGGGGATCGCAAACGACACGTAAGCGGAAATATAGGCGAGCTTACGGAAGGGGGCGTCGCTACGCTCGGCCAACCAAGCCAGGGTCGTGCCGTAGGCGAGCGCGACAGCGGAGCTGCCGATCGAGAAAACCATGGAATTCCACAGTAGGGTTTTGACGTCGCCAAGCGACTCGATGATATTGGCGAAATGCTCGATCGTAAAGCTGCCGGCCTGCAGGCCGCGGTCCGTCACGAGGCTGGTGTGGAGGATGAAAAAGAACGGTGGCAAGACGAGATACGCGAGAGCTACGGTGGTGAAGAGAAACAGCAACTGAGCTGGATTGCGCATCATCATATACATGGTGGCGCCCCTCATGGCTTTGACAATCTCAATCAACTTAAAAACGCAAAGCTGTAAACCTGAAGTCGCTACCGGCAGCTATATATCAAAACTGTCCGGCAAGACAATTGAAGCGGACATTACCGCTGAGCACCGATAGCCAGCCGATTCTGGTCAAGTCGGTAACAAACCGGGTCCATGTGTTCGTTGCTGGGCGACTCTTCTCTGGGCTTTTTGCAGTGGCGCGATCCGCCCCTGTGTGAACGTAACGCGCGATCGCCGGTTTGCTTCGGCAATACCGTCACGAACCGGATTGGTGCCGCGACCGTTATTTCGCCACGAATACGAGGAAGTACTGGTAGGGTAGGAAGCTATATTCCTTGGCGAGCCGAAAGCCGTTGGTTTCCATCTGCTTGATTAAATCTTCTCGGGCAATTTTCATCTGCAGAGGCGGGCCGAACGGCAGTTCTTTCTTGTGAAAGTCGATCATGACGATCTCGCCGCCCGGCTTTAGCATCTTTTTCATAAGCGAGAGATATTTCACCGGATTGTCTACGTGGTGCCACACGTCGCAGATGAAAAACCGATTGACCGATCCTTCAGGCAACAGCGGATCGTCGGGATCGGCAAGGATGGAGACGACATTGTTGGTTTTGACCTCTCGTATGCGGCGGTTGATATGGCGGATCATGTCCGGACTCACATCGACGGCGTAAACCTTCCCCTTTTCGCCGACGTGTCGGGCGAGATGGAAAGTGAAGTAGCCTGAGCCGGCGCCGATATCGGCAATCACTTCTCCGGGCTTCAATCCTAATGCATGGACGACCTCGTGCGGTTTTTGATAAGCATCGCGCTCGGGATCCTCGAGAGCGCCGATGTACGCCTTCGGATCGTCGTGCAGGCGATGCATCTGCTGCGGGTCGCGATGCACGGCGTCTTGTGCGGAAACGGGCGCGGCCAAGAACGCCAGGACTGCGATGATTGTTGCAAAGAGCACGGGAATTCTCCTGTTCGTCTCCGATTCCAGCCACTCAACATGTAACATATATTTCGCCGATTCCAATTCTATTCCCGGCAGCGCCGGGAATAACCCTTTACGATAATTTGCGATTCTTCAAGTTGCCTTTCCCGCTCGTTTCGCTGTAATGGTATGCGCAATGGCGCAGACTGAACTCAAACGGCAAATCGGCTTGTTTTCAGCGGTGATGTTGATAGCCGGCGATATGATCGGCACTGGGATCTTCATCTCTACCGGGGCGATTGCAGAGACCTTGCCGACCCCCGGCGGTGTGTTGCTGGTGTGGCTTTTTGGCGGACTGCTCGCCCTTGCCGGTGCTCTCACGTGCGCTGAGTTGTCTGCGAGCATGCCGTACGCGGGAGGCGATTACAATTATATCCGCGAAGCTTACGGCAAGCTGATGGGGTTTCTTTCCGGCTGGTCGTCGTTCCTCGTTACCTTTTCCGGCGCCATCGCGTTTCTTGCCGTGATCTTGAACGGTTTCGTGGCCTTCTTTTTTCCCGTATTGGGGTCGCAAGATGTTGTCTTTTCGATACCCCTGCCGTGGATTCCGATCAGTGCCACGATCGGCACGCTTTTTTCAATTGCGGTGGTGTTGGTGTTGTCGGGACTCCATTGCCTCGGTGTTAGGCAGGGGACGTTGACGCAGAATGTTTTGACGATATTGAAGATCGGCGCGCTACTGGCGATCATTGTCTTTGGTGTAATTTTCGGCAACGGCAACACGAGTCACTTCCAGCCGCTCTTCGACTGGGGAAAGATCGGCAACTCCAGTCTGTTTGGAGCGGCATTCATACCGGTGATCTTTGCCTACTCGGGATGGAACGCGATTATCTACATTGCCGGTGAGGTCAAAGACCCCGAGGAGAATTTGCCGCGCGCGCTGATGTATGGCGTGTTGCTCGTTACCGCACTTTATCTCGCCATTAACGCGGTTTACATCTATGCCGTGCCCGTAACGGAAATGAAAGGCGCGCTCCGCATGTCGGAAGTCGCTACCACCGCGCTGTTCGGTTACAAAACTTCGGCCTTGATCACTGCTATCGTCACGATCTCGATCTTGGGCGCGCTCAACGTGGTGACAATGATCGGGCCACGGATCTACTACGCGATGGCGAAAGACGGGGTTTTCTTTCAGCGCCTTACCTATGTTCACCCTAAATTTGGCACGCCGACCAAGGCAATTATGCTGCAGGCGCTTTGGAGCTGCTTGCTGATTCTTACCAACACTTGGGGTACATTGTTTACCTATGTCAGCGTGGTGATCACGCTTTTCTCTGCTTTCACGATTGGCTCAGTGATCGTTCTGCGTTTTAAACGGCCGGAGCTCAGGCGCCCCTATCGGCTTTGGGGTTATCCGATCGTACCGCTGCTCTTTGTGCTCGTTCATCTATGGATCGTTTGGGGCTCAGTGGCGGAAAAGCCAAAGGAATCGCTAATCGGACTTTTCATCGTTTGCTTGGGTATCCCGGCCTATTTGCTATGGCGCAGCCGGTCGCAAAAATCATCCAGCTGAGTTGGACTTGAGGATCGAAAGTCAGGAGACAGAGTCAGAATAATTAAACAGTAGTCTCCGGTTTATAAATCTTGCATTCTGGACCTCTTGCGTTTTAAAACCATGGCGGTTCGCATCAATAAAGTTTACACGCGCACCGGGGACCGGGGCGAGACGGCTCTGGTCGGCGGCCATCGCGTGCCCAAGGATTCGTTGCGCATTGAGGCGTACGGCACCATCGATGAGCTCAACTCCATCGTCGGGCTGGCCCGAGTGTTCAATGAAGAGAGTCTCGATGCCGGCGAGGCGCACCGCTTCCTGGACGAGGTGCTCTGCCAGGTTCAAGACGAGCTTTTCGATCTCGGCAGCGAATTGGCGACGCCGCCGGAGTTTTTCCAGCAGGGCATGTACCGTGTCGGCAGCGGCGAGATCGCTCGGCTCGAAAAGTTGATGGACAAGTGCCAGAAAGATCTCGAACCGTTGAAATCCTTTATTCTGCCCGGCGGAGGGAGGGTCGGCGCGTACTTACATCAGTGCCGGACGGTTTGCCGCCGCGCGGAGCGCGATGTCTTGCGGCTATCGCGCGGGGAAGAAATCAATTCTGACGTGATTAAATACGTCAATCGTTTGAGTGATTTGTTTTTCGTGTTGTCGCGCTGGATCGCGAAACAAACCGGTGAGCCAGAGTATCTTTGGCAGCGCGGACTGATCGAAAAGGGCAAAAGTAAAAAGTAAAAAGGTAGCGGAAAAGGTACATTGTTCGCGACGGTCTTACAGTAAGCAACGGCGGAGGTTTACGGATGGGGTTATTGGACGGTAAGAAGGCGGCGATTTTCGGCGTCGCCAACGAGCGCAGCATCGCCTGGGCGATCTCGGAGGCATTTCACGCCCAGGGAGCGGAGCTGGCGTTCACTTTTGCCGGGGAAATCCTGGAGAAGCGCGTGCGGCCTTTGGCCGAGGGCGTCGGCTCGAAGATTATTTTGCCTTGCGACGTCACCAAGGATGACGAGGTCGAAAAGGTTTTCTCCACGCTCAAACAAGAATGGGGTGCTATCGATATCCTGATTCACGCCATCGCCTTCGCCAATAAGGAAGACTTGTCGAATCCCTATGCGCAAACTAGCCGCGCCGGCTTTCACCTCGCCATGGACGTGAGCGCCTATTCGCTCGTTGCGTTGGCCCAGCGCGCGGCGCCTCTGATGGAAGGTCGCAACGGATCAATTCTCACGCTTACCTATATGGGCTCGGAAAAAGTGATTCCAAATTACAATGTCATGGGCGTCGCCAAGGCGGCGCTGGAGGCGAGTGTCCGTTATTTGGCGCACGATCTCGGTCCGAAAGGGATTCGCGTCAACGCCATCTCCGCCGGACCGCTACGAACTCTAGCGGCCGCGGGAATCTCGGATTTCAAATCCATGCTGCATCACGTCGCTGGACGCGCGCCGCTCAAACGCAACATCGACGCGGAAGAAGTCGGCAAAACGGCGCTGTTTCTTTGTAGTGACCTGGGCAGTGCCGTCACTGGCGAGGTGCTGCATGTAGATGCCGGATACAATATTATGGGAATGTGAGAGATTGGGTAAATGGAGTGATGGAGTAGTGGAGTGTTGATCTGATTTCCCAATACTCCGCCACTCCAGTACTCCAACATTCCAGTGAGGTTGTACATGGCTATCAAAGAAGTCACGCCACAACAGGCGCACGATATTCTGAACAATGATACAAGCGCTGTTTACATCGACGTGCGCACGGAGCGCGAATTTGCAAGTGGGCATCCGCAAGGGGCGGTGAACATTCCCGTCGCCTTTCCGGATCCGGCGCGCGGCATGATGGTCAATGAAAATTTCGTCACGGTCATCGAGGCGAATTTTTCCCGCGACAAGAAAATCATCGTCGGGTGCCAGGCAGGGCCGCGTTCCAGCGCCGCGGCGGGTTTGCTGCAGCAGGCCGGATTTCAGGATGTTTCGAACATGCTCGGCGGCTTCGGCGGCATGCGCGACCAAATGGGCAATGTGAGCGCGGCCGGCTGGGCTGGCTCGGGACTGCCGGTGAGTCATGATAACGGCGACGAGGTGAGCTACGAGTCGCTCAAAGGCAAAAGTAAAAAGTAAAAATGCAAAATTAAAAAATCCGGATGCGCCGTGGGTGCGTTGCTATTCTCCGATAATTTTTACTTTTTAATTGTGAACCTTTAATTGTTGCCTATGTTGTATTTCAAGCAGATCGAGATCGGGCCGATGCAGAATTATGTCTACCTGATCGGCTCACAGGAGACGCGCAAGGTCGCCGTTGTCGATGCGGCATGGGAAATCGACACGATCCTCAAGATCGCCGCCGAAGACGACATCGAAATCACCCATGCCTTTGTTACGCACACGCATCCCGATCATGTCGGTGGGCGGTTCGCGAATGTCGATATACCTGGCGTTTCTGAACTTCTGAGCAAGTGCAAAGCAAAAGTGGTTGTGCATAAGGCCGAGGCTGATGGGCTGAAGGGGCTGGCGCCATCAGATCTTATGAAGACTGACAGCGGCGACAAAATCGATGTCGGCGGCGTCGAGATTCAATTGCTGCATACGCCCGGGCATACGCCAGGATCGCAATGTTTTCTCGTTGATGGCCGTATAGTCTCCGGCGACACACTTTTCATCGACGCTTGCGGACGAGTGGATTTTCCCGGCGGCAACGCAGAACAGATGTATTACAGCCTGACGCAAAAGTTGGCGGCGCTACCGGACGACACAATTCTCTTCCCCGGCCACAACTACGCGCGGCTGCCGCACGCGACGATTGGCGAGCAGAAAAAGTCCAATCCTTATCTGAAATTTACTTCGTTGAAACAGTTTCTCGGCGCGATGGGGTATCGCTGAGCGCTGCTCTGCTCTCAGCGAATGTCAATTGCGAGTCGCAGATTGAGTTTGGGGTAAAAATGGAGCGCCCTCAGGAAATCTTGAGGGCGCTCCAAAGCCTGTGGCAGCTCAACCTAAGCGTGCCGGTCATAAAGGCTTGCCGACAAACTTGTTTGTCCAGAGGACTCCTTCCTCGGCGGACGGCGTTTGCGATTTGTCTTTGATGATGCCGGCGCCGGCGGCAAAATTGATAACTTTTTTCCACCCCTCAGCCGACATATTTCCCCACCGCGGCATCGCCGGCTTAATGGTATCGAAAGCTAAATCAAAAACCTTCTGGTCCAATTTCCCCGGATTTGAGAAACGATGGGCCCTGAGAGCCGATTTCGCCTCCTCCGGCTTACTGTGGAAGAGCGCGCCGCCGCGGGAAATCGCCCGGGCCACGGCCGTCGCAATCTTGCTATTGGCCTCGGCGTAATCGGGCCGCGCCATTAGCACTTCATAC
>Ga0210113_1000013_pt1 | contig 44267 bp, 44 predicted proteins | sample MayberryNW_Catta_5_FD_185523 | JGI IMG/M metagenome (GOLD analysis project Ga0210113, IMG submission 185523) | Wetland microbial communities from San Francisco Bay, California, USA, that impact long-term carbon sequestration -... | ecosystem: Environmental > Aquatic > Marine > Wetlands ...
ATAATACCGTCTGTCAACTAGCCCGACTTACCGCAAAAGCACGAGGAGTGCAATAAGGTCCATATTGTTTACAACCACTCTCTATCCGCCATGACGAACTAAAAGCGGCGACATGGATCGGAGAAAACTGGAGCCACCCGCCGGAGTCGAACCGGCGACCTACTGATTACGAATCAGTTGCTCTACCGACTGAGCTAGGGTGGCTTAAGTGGGTTTGATAAAATGAATGATCGCTGCAAGAACGAACGAGCCGATATAGGCGGCGATGAGATCGAAAACGATTCGCAAATTGGCGATATTGACCAAGTATTCGTCTAGACGAAAGTAAAATATCACGAACTCACCGAGGAATAAACCGAGTAGACCGACGATTAGAAAAAAGACAACGCCGGCCCGGCGGTCGTAAGCTACCGTTTTGCTTGCGGCCATGCCCGCGAAGAACGCGAGTATCAAGGAAATTAGTGGACTACCCTTTAGATAAGCGACAACTTGTTGGGCGATCTCCTGCAACCTTAACTCCTCAACAGCCGCACCATCGTTTGTGCCGCGTCTTGCGGTTTCTCCGCCGCCATGATGGCGGCGATAAGCGCGACGCCGCGGGCGCCGACACGTTGTACGGAGGTAGTGTTGTCGGGCGTGACTCCGCCTATAGCATAGACAGGCAAAGAAAGCATTTCCACTATTTTAGCCAGAGAGGCGAGCCCCTGGGGCGCGCCGAAAGCGGCTTTTGAAGGCGTGAAGTAAACGGGTCCAAACAAAACGAAATCAGCGCCGGCGCGTTCAGCCTGCTGACCTTCCATAAGCGAGTGGATTGAAGCGCCGATCAATTTGTGTGGGCCGAGAAGTGAACGCGCTGTTTCGATCGGCAACGAAGCTTTTCCTAGCTGCACGCCAGCAGCGTCGACCCCCAGCGCAACATCGACACGGTCGTTGATAAAAAGCGCTGCATCGTAGCGCTCGCAGAGGTTGCGCGTTTTCTCGGCCAAATGAAACAGCTCCTTGCCTCCGAGATCTTTTTCGCGCAGCTGAACCGCTTTGACACCGCCGGCCAGCGCCTGCTCCAAGACCCAAAGCAGGTCGTGGCCGCGGGTCTGAGTTCGGTCGGTTACGAGATAAAGGTCAAATGCGGGAGCCGGCACTTGTCACTGCTAGTTGAGCATCCCATCGAGCGGGCTGGACGCCGTCGCATACAGTTTTTTGGGGATTCTGCCGGCGAGATAGGCCTTGCGCCCAGCTTCCACCCCGAGGCGCATCGCTTCGGCCATGAGAATCGGATCCTTGGCGCTGGCGATGGCGGTATTCATCAGCACGCCGTGACAACCCATCTCCATGGCGATCGCCGCATCCGACGCTGTGCCGACGCCAGCGTCGACGATCACTGGAACTCTCGCCTGCTCAAGTATGATGCGAAGATTGTACGGATTGCGAATACCCAAACCGGACCCAATCGGGGCCGCCAGCGGCATGACCGCGGCGCAGCCGATATCTTCCAGTTTTCTTGCCGTGATCGGGTCGTCGGTGATATAGGGCAGAACCGTAAAACCTTCTGTGACCAGAGTTTTGGCGGCTTTAAGTGTAGCGGGGACGTCGGGAAAGAGCGTTCTGTCGTCGCCGATGACCTCCAGTTTGACCAACTTCCCAACTCCCGCCTCGCGCGCGAGACGACAGGTGCGCACGGCATCGTCGGCGTTATAGCAGCCCGCCGTGTTCGGCAAGATCGTAAACTTTTTCGGATCGAGATAATCAAGGAGATTTTCCTTTTTTGGATCGGTGATATTGACCCGACGAACCGCCACAGTGACGATCTCGGCACCCGAAACTTCGATTGCCCGTCGGGTCTCTTCAAAATTTTTATACTTCCCAGTTCCGACAATGAGGCGGGAGCGATATTTCGTTCCCGCGATATCAAGAAAGTCTTCCATTACTATCCTCCGCCAACGAAATGAACAATCTCCAGGATATCACCTTCCGCCAACATCGTTGCACCGTAAGCATCGCGCGGAACGATATCGCGATTGCGTTCGACAACGACCCGCGCCGGGCGTAATTGTAACTGCTCGAGCAACCCCCCGAGATTCAGCCCGGTGGCTATTTCTTTGTCTTCTCCGTTAATTTTGATTTTCATGTAAATAAAAAAACCGCATCCACAGCGGCCACTGGGTAGCCAGGGAATACGGTTTCAAGTAGGTCCCGCTAACTTTCTCACACCCGGGACTTTGACTTTCACGCTTCCCTACGCCGGTGCGACCCGGATCAGGTTCGAAGGGTTACCTGCTAATGTCAGGCTCTCAGTCCACCGCGGGCGGACACCCCTAGCATAGGGAGCACCCTTAGCAGAGCTCAATGACCAAGTCAATTCGCGCCGACGCTGTTCGATGCGTCACTTCACTGTGGTCGTAGCTCGAGCGCTACTCAGGTAATCAATATCTTGAGATGCGCGGCGCATCGTCTAGCATACAGCGGAATCGCTTGCGACCGATCCTCCAAAGATCTTCGATTGTGCTGGTTTTACCCGTCGGTCGTTCAATAGTGGGTTGTCGAACCGGCTGCTAAGTTCGTCGGCGGGGGGTAGAACGATCCAGCCACCGCATCAGGTCTGATAGAGGGTATGAGACCTCCGAAAAGGCTCCAGCTAGGGTGCGACGATTGCCACTTCCAGCGTGCCGATCCCTTCTATTTCGCCCTCCACCTTATCACCGGGCTTGAGAAACACCGGCGGCACGCGCGCAAAACCGACGCCGGAGGGGGTGCCCGTGCTGATGATGTCGCCAGCCTCTAAGGTCAGGCCGGCGGACAGGCTTTCGATGATTGTCGGAATATCAAAGATCATGTCGCGAGTATTGCCGTCCTGCATCACTTCGCCATTCACTCGACAGACCAGCCGAACCTGCTGAGGGTCGGGCAGCGCGCTCTTGTGCACGATCCACGGGCCCAGGGGACAAAACGTATCGAGGGATTTTCCTTTGTACCACTGCCCATGCTGGCGCTGCAGCTCGCGCGCTGTCATGTCGAGACACACTGTATACCCGAATACGTGCTCGTAAGCTTTGTCTTTCGGAATATCGCGGCCTTTTTTACCGATGACCACGGCCAGCTCGACCTCCCAATCGAGCTTGCTCGTGCATTTATGATTGATGACCTTGCCGAGATGGCCGATCACCGAAGTGGCTGGCTTGGTAAAAAACACCGGCCATTCGGGGTACTTGATTTCTAATTCGCGGGCGCGTGCGCCTTCGTCGACATGCTCGCGGTAGTTGATTCCCAGCATGACGCAATTTTTTTTCGGTTGGGGGATTGGCGAGATCATTTTAGCTTGGTGGGGCTTCACGAGCGCCCCCACGCGTATAAGCTTCTTTTGCTCATCGGCATTTTTACTGGCAACGTATTTTTCCGCTTTGCGGGCAACTCGCAATGCACTGCCGCCGCCGTCGATTAAAGCCTGCATGCTGGCCAGAAATGGCGCGTTGCCTCCTTTGAGATAACGCCGGTTGACCTCGGCGAGATCGATGATGTGCTCCTGCGGCCCCATCAAACCGAGCCGTTGTTGGTTTTTCCACGAGTAGGTAACAAATCGCATGGATGCCTCCGAAACGGGTTTATTGATATCCAAATTCCGGTTTCAACAGTTTACACGCAGTCAGCGCCGCATTGGAGCCGAGCAGCGAATCAAGTGCGCCGTCGGTGCGCAGTTGCCCAGGCAACGATATCCGCGGCCGGCCCATGCAATCTATTTTTTTCAGCGACAGCTATCGGAGGGGGGACGGAATGTCAAGCTGAAATCCGCCCGTGTCCCAGGTTTTGCGTCGGAGGCAATTAGATTGCACCTCTTCCTGGCAGCCGCCGTACCGCCGTGGGATCTCCCCAGACGCGAAAGTGATTTGCCAGGCGAATTCAGCAGTGCTAGTTTTGGCCCATGAACGCGCGCCGAAGAAAAGACAACCGCGTCGCCATGCGCGAAGGCGATCGCATTCTAATAAACAAGGGGATCTCGAAGAAGGTAATGATCATTGCCCGGACTGAGATTCCGCATTCAACAGAAAAGATTTTCGTTACCAAGTCCGGCGGAAAATACACCATTGGCCTCAAAGTGTGGAGGTCGGATTATACCTGGAATGAAAAGAACCAGATGTGGGTGCCGAAGCACTGATAAGATTGTCTTGTGTATCGGCAGATTCCCTCAAACCGACTAGCACGGAATAGTGCAAGCTTATTCTCTGCCTCATGAAACGTGACCTAAAAAGTGTTCTAGCAGATCTAAAGGCCGGCCGAGGCCCGCAGCTCCTGCTGGTCTTTGGCGACGAATTGCAGGTGGCGGAGAGCTGTCGAGCCATACTCAATCAGCTGGTGCCGGCAGAACACCGTGGATTCAACCTCGAGCGTTTTGACGGGCGCGCCGCGAGCTGGGAGCAAATCGAATCTTCCCTGATGACCCCACCTTTTTTTCACGGAAGAAAGCTACTGTGGGTTGAAAACGCTCCATATTTTTATTCGCGCGAGCAAAAAGGTGAGCTCAGCGAGAGCATTCTCGAGCTTTGGCGCGACGGCAAGAGAGAAGACGCTGCAAAGCTGGTGCTCGACTTGTTGCTACTCGAAGGCTGGAGTCAAGAGCAGTGGAATAGTCTTGATGGCACATCGATACGGCCGTTCTTAAATCTATTCGGTGCCGGTAGCGGCGAAGATCAAGACACTGTCGAGGCGTTGTTAGCTTTCTGCAAGACTCAGCCTGTAGATCTTGGCAATCGCAAAAGGGCCGAAGCACATCGCCTCGCTACCCTCTTGGACCAGGGGCTTCCAGACTGGAGTTTTCTCTTGTTAACGGCGATCCAAGTCGATCGCCGAACGCGCCTGTTTAAGCGCTTCGAAGAGCTTGGCGCGCTGCTCTATCTTAGTTTGGAGCGCGACCGCACCGGTAGAATCAGTCGTGAAAGTTTGTTGGAGTTTGTCAGCCAGCGGTTGCGCCAGGCGGGAAAGAACGTGGAACCGCAAGCGCGGGAAATGATCCTGGCCAGAGCCGGCGACGATCTGCGCGGCGTTCAGCAGGAGCTGGAGAAATTGCTGCTGTTCATCGGCGGACGGTCGACCCTACGCTCCGAGGACGTGGAACTCATGTTCGCTGACCAAGGCGAAGGATGGATCTTTGATCTCACCCGGGCTCTTGGCGACCGCGACGCCGCAGCTGCGCTCGCGCACTTGGCGCGGTTAATCGCTCAGGGAGAGCACCCATTAAAAATCCTAGCCACTGTTGCCGCCGAAGTGAGACGCCTGCTTTCGGCGCGTCAGCTCTTGACTGGAGACATGGCGAAATTCTGGCGCCGGGGCATGACTTACCAGCAATTTCAACAAGGCGTGTTGAAGCAAGGTCGATCGATGCTCGGACGCAACCCCTACGCGGATTATATGTGCTTGCAGCGGGCCGAGCGCTTTTCGTTGGCTGAGTTGCGGTCTTTTATGGAGCGCCTCTTGGAAGCCGATTTGCGGCTGAAGTCGAGCGGCGCCCAGCCGCGCATCGTCTTGGAGCAACTATTTCTCCAGATGTGCCTTGGGCTGCGCAGGCGGCGTTTGGCTTCGGAGAGCGTAACCGCATGAAGCGGGCGGCGATTGCTGGAATTTTCTTTCTGAGCTTTATCCCGTTTGCTCGTATTGAGGGCGCGGAGATGATTGTCCAAACGTGCTTCAGCCCGCAGGGGAAATGTTCGCTTTACATTCTCCGCGAAATAGAATCGGCCAAGCACGAATTGCTGGTCGCCGTCTATGCTTTTACCAGTGCTGAACTGGCTGGGGCTTTGGTCCAAGCTAAAAAGCGCGGAGTCACTGTTCAGGTCGTCGTTGACCGGGAATTCGACCGAACAAACGAAAATTCCAAAGCCCGATTTCTCGATGCTCAACGAGTTCCGGTGCGACGCATCTCAGCAGTCCCATTACTCATGCAGGATAAAGAACCGGGGCTGATGCACCAGAAGTTTGCTGTCATTGACCGGCGGCTGGTTTTCACGGGCTCTTACAACTGGACCCATTCGGCGGACACTCGAAATGACGAAAATCTTCTCATGTTTCATAATGCCAGTCGCCTAGCCGAGGAATATCGTAAGGCTTTTTTGCAGTTGTGGAAGCGCAAATCCTAATGCGATCTCCGGCCGGGATCATTTTTGCTATTTTGGGAGCATTTCTGCTGGGCTTTGCCAGTCAGTTGCTTTATCAGCGATGGCATGCGGCAGAAACCGGTCGGCAAAAACCGGATGCGGTTGCTCAAACCACCAACTCGGACGGCGCCGAAACGCAGACTTTCCGGGTGAGTTTCGCGCCCCTGCCGGACACGGCACCGACCGAGCACAAGGGCGCGGCGCTCGCTGCGGTGGTGGTTGCCCGCGATATCGAAAAGATCCGTTCTTTGACGGGTCAACAAGCCCGCATCCGTGGGCGGGTTTTTCGCGTCGGTCATTCGGCCAAGAGCAACACCTATTTTCTCGATTTCGGGCCATCACGCGAGGCGCTCACCGCGGTCATTTTCAATTCGGCAGCGGAACTTTTCGAAAACAACAAGCAATCGCCGAAACAGTTTGAGAATCGTGAGGTGGAGATTGTGGGTTTCATCAAAGATCATCCGCAATACGGTCTGGAAGTGATTTTAGAGGATCCTCAACAGATTAAGATCGTCGACTGATGTGCCAGCAGCAACCAGGAGAGTGGCCATAACGGTGTGCGCCCAACCCGTGGCGATACTCAATGGCCGGTATCTGCCTAGCCTGCCAAGACAAATCCGCCGGGAAGCGCGGGTGAGCAAGCCCGGACGAGCGCCGATGCGAAGCGCGTTCTCACCCATCACGGCGTCCCTCCAAAGCAAAGGTAATCCCGCGTGGGACGATAACGCCGCTCGTTCATGCCGAACCATCGCCTGAATCGGCGAAAAACTGGCTTGCGAAAAACCAGCAACCACACTACAATCGGGCCTTTAAATGGCGCACCAATCATAGCCATCAGGCTTGGCATCAAAACAACTGAGGGAGGTTACAACACTGCGCTTTCGGTATTCGACTTCGGTTGGTTTGACGCTAGCCTTTTTGTTGATCGGCACATCTCTCAATCCGGTTTGGGCGTTTGCTCCCGACGAGGATTTGACGGCACGCTCAGCCGTGCTGATGGATGCCGCGACCGGCAAACTTCTCTATCAAAAAAATGCGGGCCTGCGTTTACCGCCAGCGAGCACGACAAAAGTAGTCACGGCGATACTTGCGTTGGAGAGCGGCCGAAGCCTCAGACAAACTTTGGTGGTCTCCAGAGAAGCGACCCGGGTTCCCGCGTCAAAACTCTACTTGCGTCCGGGTCAGTCCGTCAGCATCGAGGAGCTGCTTTACGGCATCATGCTGGCGTCGGCGAACGATGCCAGCATGGTGCTGGCCCAGGGCATTGCCGGCTCGGTCGAGCGCTTTACCGAGCTGATGACTCAAAAGGCTCATCAAATCGGCGCTACCAATTCAAATTTTACGAACCCCCACGGCCTGACAGCACCGGATCATTACTCCACGGCCAAAGACCTTGCCGTGCTTTTTCGCTACGCGATGAAAAATCCGACCTTTCGCGACATCGTCCACACCAAGTTCAGCTCGGTGAAGACTACGACCATGGTGCGGAAAAAGCTCGTGCCACGACGCATTTCAGTGCGCAATCACAACCGCCTGCTGTGGAATTTTGACGGGGCGCTTGGTGGCAAGACCGGTTACACGCACGCGGCGCAAAAATGTTTTGTTGGCTCGGTGCAACGAAACGGCGCGACGATCATCGTCGCCATTCTCGGCGCGCGTGATCTCTGGGGGGACACGAAACGGCTCTTGGAATACGGGTTCGATCAGTACGAGAATTTAAGAGCAGCGAAACCCAGCGGAAAAGCCTCCCCATTAACCGAACAACAGGCCAGTATTCCCTCAGATCGCCCGGGAAGCGCTAGCGATAGAACAGAGGCGCATGATCAAACCGAAATGGATGGCTATGTCTTGCAAGTCGGTACATTTCGGGAGCGCGACCGTGCCGAATCCGTCTATCGTCAGATGAGCGACAACGGATTCGAAGCTTTTGTCGAACCAACTCTGCTGCAGCGGGGGGAGACCGCGTACCGAGTTCGCGTCGGTCCTTACTCGGAGCTTCTCACGGCGCAAGAAACAGCGCACGACATTCTAACCAAGAGCGGTCATAAGGTTTTGATACTGCCGCTTCAACCGCCCGAGCGCGACGAAAGCGACCCGAGCTAAAATCACTAGTTCACTGCGGGATTAGATCTCAATAACCATTCCGTCTTCAGCCACGATCGCCGGCAATTGATGCCGTCGCGCGAGCATGTCTCCGCCTAGATGGGTCAGAACGAGCTTCTTACATTGCAAAAGCGGGAGATTCGCTGCCAAAGCATGGTAATTCACATGCATGCCGGACTGCTCCTGATAATCAGAGCACTCGCAGAGAAATAGGTCGACGCCGCGGGCGTGCTCGATAAAAGCATCGGTCCACGCGGAATCGCCGGAAAAAAGGATTTGCCGGCGCTGGTACGTGACTTTAAGGCCAAGCGAAACGTCCCGCGTTTGATGCGGCACGCGAAAGGCAAAAACGTCGATACCCACGACGTTATATGACTCTTCAGGATTAAGGATTTGAAATTCCAAGGTGGAAGTTAGGTCGTTGCGAGGATTGACGCTTCCATACATCACTCCATACAGTTGGCATACACGGTTTTCGGTCCCGGGCGGTCCGGCAACAATGAGCGGATATTTGCGCCGTTTCTGGTAGAGATACTCGATAATAAAAAAAGGCAAACCGCCAAAATGATCGCCGTGCAGATGGCTAAGGACAATCGCATCCAAACGCCGCGGGTCGAACCCGCCGCGTTTCATCGCGAGCAGCGTGGTCGGGCCGCAATCCAAGAGAAATAGTCGATCGCTGGTTTCGACCAAATAACCACTTTGATTGCGGCCTCCGTTGCCAAACGCATCACCGCAACCGAGAATATGGAGTCTCATGGCGGCTTCTACAGCTTCAAACAAGCAGTTCTCTCACTAATCGCGCACTAACATGATGTCTGCGTCGTTGCAACGGCGGCATTCATCTTTTGGCACGGGCGAAGCGCCGGACCCGTGACGTTGCTTTTTTGTGCTTGTCCGAATACATTGGGCGGCGTGCGAGCTGACAAGGGACCTTTTTTTGCGGCGTATACCACCAGCCTCTGGGTTCGTTTTCTTCGCTTCGGCCTGCAATCGCACAAGAAACTGGAAAACGATTTGGAGAAAGTGGGACTGACGCCGCCGCAGTTTTACGTTTTAGCGACGATCGGCTACGCCGGGGGCTTACCCTTCGGTGAAATTGGCGCGAAGATGATGGTCACGGTCAGCAATCTGACCGGAATCGTCGATCGTCTCGAAATCAAAAAACTGGTGTCACGTAAACGCGATGAGAACGACCGCCGAGTCGTGCATGTGGTACTCACTGACAGGGGTGCTAAATTCTATAAGTCGGCGATTCCCGTATTTGAAACCAGCGTCGCCGAAATATTCGCTACTCTCGATCCCGCAGAACAGAAGGAACTCTCCGCCCTCTTGCGCCGGCTTAACCACGAAACGGTATCGAAGTAATCTCCGCTATCATTGGCGCTTCACCCAGCCCGTATAGCCGGCGATTGGCTGAAAGCGCCAAATGAAATCCCGAATTGATTTGAGGCGCGCGAATGTGTCTTTGGCGATGTTTGCTGTGACGGTCGTGGGGTAAGGGTTGTGTTAGTTGACAGCTGCGCGTAGCAGGCTATAAAGGTTTAAACATTAACTAATTCCGAGGAGCGTTTCCGGTGGAAGAAGACCCAAAAAACTCTGTCGGACTTGAACGAGTCAAAAAGTGGCTTTACGCCAAAGGACTCGAGGAACGCAGTAGTGGTTGCGTTCTCTGCGGCTCGTGCTACGGACACGGACCGGCGAATCCGATGGAAGATTCTCCAGGGCCTAAAGAAAAGTGTCCGCCCTACGAGTTTTATCGTTTTCAGCGCCACACCCCGAAGTCGCGTTGGCTGATGGCGCAGCGTGTTTTTCATGGCCTCGATCCGATTACCCCCGAGCTCAAAGAAGTCACTTACGCTTGTACCAATTGTCTCATGTGCCAGGAGCTTTGCGGCGTGCGTGGCGACGGCTATGGGCCTTGGGATATCACTGTGGCAATGCGCGAGGAAATTTACAAGAAAGAAGGCGTCATCGAAGCGCACCGGCCGATCTACGACAATTTACATCGATATGACAATCCGTGGGAGCAGCCGAAGGAACAACGCGGCGCGTGGGCCGAAGGGCTTGGGCTTCACAACTCGGGGGAGATCGGCGCGACTACGTTGCTGTTCGCCGGTTGCTCCGCCGATCAACCAGCTGGCCGGAGCAGCGCCCGCGCGCTAGCCGGTATCATGCAAGTGACGGGAGAGGATTTCGTGATTCTCGGACAGGAGGAAAAATGCTGCGGTCTTTATGCTTTTGATCTCGGCTTTCGAGGTGAGTATGAGCGCTTAAAAGCGGCAAATCTGGAAGCGATTGCTCGAGCCGGGATTAAGACCGTCGTAGTCGCCTGCGGCAGTTGCCAGCGGATCTGGCGCGAATACAGCAAGACGAGCGGGCTTGACTTTCGAGCCCTGCACGGCGTCGAATACATCAATCAGCTTATCGACTCCGAGCGGCTGAAATTTTCCAAACGAGTGAGTAAGAAAATAACCTATCACGATTCCTGCCATTTGGGGCGCGGTGCCGGAATCTATAATGAGCCACGGCGCATCTTACGCACGATTCCCGGAGTTGAGCTCGTAGAAATGGAACGAAACCGGCGCTGGGCGTGGTGTTGCGGTGGTGGTGGCGGTGTTCCCGAAGCGGACCCGGAACTGGCGCAATGGAGTGCGGTCGACCGGCTAAACGAAGCGGCAAGAACCGGCGCGGAGCTAGTGCTCACTTCCAGCGCTCTCTGCCAGCGGTCGTTCGCCAAACTCAAACATCCTGCCGTGCCCGTTCAAGACCTGTTCGAATTTGTCCGCCAGGCACTCTGATCATGCCGAAAGAAGCTCACTTCACTCCACAGCGGATGTTATCAATTCTCGGCCTCAAGCCCGATTCCCTCGGTCCGTACGCGCTGATTCCCGGGCCCAAAGAGCGCAGCGAGTTGATCTTAAAGACTCTGGAACGCCCCAAAAAGAACTTTGTGTTCCTTGATTACGAGATGCACACGGGAATTCTAGACGGCAAGCGCGTCACCGTCGGCAACGGCGGACGCTATGCGCCTGACACGGCGATCACGACTGAAATTCTCTGCGGCGGCGGCGCGGAGGCGCTCATTCGTGTCGGTAGTTGCGGATCGCTCCAGGAAAACATCAAGATCGGTGACGTCCTGATTGTCACGGGCGCCTTGCGCGGTGACGGCACATCCCGCTATTACGTGACGGACAATTTCTCAACTGTCGCTCACGGTGAAGTCGTGACTGCGCTCAAGAAAGCCGCCGACAGGTTGAATGTGCGTTATCATCTCGGTCGGATCTTCACGACCGACGCGTTGTTTCAAGAGACGCCGGAGCTGATTCAGCAACTCAACGAGCTGAATATCTCCAGCATTGATATGGTGACCTCGACCTTTCTCACAATAGCGCAAGTCCGAGGAAAGAAGGCCGGCGCTGTTCTCGCCGTCTCTGACGAGTGTTTGCAAGGCAAATTCGGCTTTCGCGATCCGCAGTTTCTCGAGGGCGAGAAAAAAACCATCGAGGTCGCGCGCACAGCGCTGCAATATCTCTGACGCTCTTCATTCGACCGGATATTTATGAGCGCCGTTCACAGCCCGCTATTTGAGCCGGTTCTCTGGGAGGGCGCCGGGTTTAAAATTCTCGACGAAATTCAACTCCCAGAGAAAATCCAGTATTTGGAAGTCAGCAAAGTCGGCCAAGCGCTTGAGGCAGTACGGGAAATGAAAACGCGCGCGTTCGGGCAGGTGCTGACGTTCCTTTACAGTGGTGCGTTGCTGGCTCAATCCCACCCTAATACGGACGCCGCGGAACTGCGCCAGCGTTTGGCGGAGATGACGGAGCAGTATTGCATCGCCAGACCTACCTTTGACTTCCGCGGATTGGGTTCTTTTTTTGACGATTGGCTGGACGTTTCAGCGCCGGGCCACGATCCCCGAGCATCAATTGCAAATAGCGCATGGGAGCTTGCCAACCGGATCATGTGCGGGCGCATTACGCGGGCCAAGCTTGCGGCATCTATTCTGCCCAATCCGGCGCGCGTGATGACGCATTGCAATGTCAGCGGCGAATTGGTGGCGATCGCGCAATATTGTAAAGAAGCGGACAAAGAGTTTTCAGTGGTGGCCACGGAGACGCGGCCTTATCTTCAAGGCGCGCGCTTGACGGCTTGGGAACTTGCGCAGGCGGGAGTTTCGGTGTCGCTGATCCCCGATTGCGCCGTTGCCCAGATCATGGAAAAAGCCGAGGTCAACAGCGTGATTGTCGGCACCGACCGGTCGGCGCAGAACGGCGACATTATCAATAAAGTGGGCACTTACCCGCTGGCGCTCATGGCAAAAGAATACGGTATTCCCTTTCACGCTCTGGTGCAGGATCCGCGTTCACTGGTGATAGGCAACCATGTCCCGATCGAGGAACGGCCGGCTGCCGACTTGCTGGTCTTTCACGGCCAGTTGTTGGTTGACTCGAGCATTCATGAACCAGCCGTACGTTATCCAGCTTTTGACATAACCCCCGCGGCGTTGATTACTCATCTAATTGGATTCGACGATATCTACACACCGGAGACATTCCGCCGCAAATATCAAAAGCAGGTATCTGAGAAGGATAGCCACGCTCGCCAGCACGGCATATATGTTTTGGTGTATGGCGTGCCGTCCAGGAAACAATACGCTCTTTTAGCCAGCGCAATCAAAGCCGAGCAAGCACAAAGCGTGTTGGTTCCCGAAATGCGGCCGCAGCTCTGGGGCGCGCAAGTTGTGGCGCCGGAGCTCCTTGAGCACAACGTACCGGCGACGCTTATCTCGGACAACATGATGGGAACATTGTTCGCGCAAGGCGAAATTCGTAAGCTTTGTCTCTTCTACGATAGTTTATCCGACGAAGGTATGAGAGGTATCTGCGGCTCGTTGCTGGCCGCGCGCCTGGCCCGATTGCACAATGTGCCGATCGAATTGTTCAGCGGTGCGGTGCAACGCGCCGCTACCCAGGACTACGACGTGTCAACTTTTCTCGGCAGAAGTATTTGTCCGGCAGGCGTTAGCGTCCGAATGGTTGGCGCTGAAATGATTCCCTGGTCGATGCTAAAAGCCTGACAACTTCATGAGCAAGCTTGCGCGCGACATTATTTACTGGGGCAAGTTACTCTTTGAGCGGCGCTTGATCAGCGGCTGGGGCGGGAATTTAAGTTCCCGTGTTGGGAAAAATCAATTCTTGATCACGGCACAACACGCGCCGTTGGGTTTTCTAACAGAGAAGGATTTAGTGCGGATCAACGCCGACGGGAAAGCAGTTAGAAAGCACGAGCGCGCCTCGAGCGAAACACCAATGCATTTGGCGGTATACGCTGGCACAGACGCGCGGGCGATCGTCCACGTTCACCCGCCGATGGTTCTGGCATTTTCCCTGACACACGATAGTTTTGTGCCGATGAGCTTCGAAGAAGAATACACCGTCGGCAAAGTGCCGATCATTCGGCAAGACACGCCGACGGTGACCAAGCCCGATCAAGTGATCGGAGAATTGAAATATCATCCCATCGTAATCATCAAGGGCCATGGCACGGTGGCCATTGGCCAAAATTTGCAAGAGGCTTTTTTGCTCACCGATTTGCTCGAAGAGTCGGTGCATTGCCACTTCTTCGGAGAGAAAGTAGGCGCTACCGTGGAGGTACCGAACGGTGCGCCACGGAAGCAGTCGGCTATCTCCTCCTGCCCGAGCAAAAGCTACGCCCTCTTCTCGAGGGAACACATGCAGGCGCTAGTGGACAGCGCGAACCAGGATTTGCAGTTCCGTTCCGACGGCGTCGACACGGACCTAACGACGTCGTTGACACTTTTCGTAGACGAGGCCGAAGATGCCTGGACAGTGAAATTTGTCGATGGCGCCATCTCGGAATTGAAACATGACGACAGCGGCGAATTCATGATCAGCGGCAAGGCGGAGTGGTGGAACGCCGTCTTCAGCAATCGCATCGACCCATTTCTGGCAACCCAGCAGGGAAAACTAAAACTCAAGCGCGGCGAGATGGCGCAGTTGGCGCGCTGGTACAAACCGTTTCAGAGGGCATTCGCAATATGGCAGACGATAGCGGTTCAGTAGGATTGTTCGCGGCAGAGATTTTGGCGAAAACGGCGGAACGGCAGCCGCAAAAAACCGCACTCATCGCCAAAGAAGAAGAGCTGAGCTTTGCCGAGCTCATTGAGCGAGTTCAAGCGTTGGCCGCGCATCTGCAGCATGAAGGGATTCGCCAGGGGGACCGTGTGGGGGTTTTGTTGCCTAACTCGACGGCGATTCCGCTTAGCTATTACGCGACCCAGAAGATCGGTGCGGTCAGCGTGATCTTGGACGCGCGGCTCAAGGGAAAAGAACTGCAGGCGGTTTTGCAGGACGCCGATCTCAAGCTGCTGATTGTCCATAGTCCATTGTGTTCGGAAATCGAAGAAGCTTTCAAAGAAATCACGCCCATCCCGTTATGGATCGTCAATGGCGAAGGCGATCGAAGCTTCGAAAAACGATTTGTAGCGACGGCACGGCCGGTTTCACGGCCGAGCTTGAATGCGGACGATGACGCATTAATTCTCTACACGTCGGGAACCACCGGGGAGCCTAAGGGCGTCTTATTGAGTTATCGTAATCTGGCTCAATACCCCATGGTCATGCAGAAAAACTCTGTCACCGACTCCTCGACCATGCGCGGCTGTATTTTGCCCATGTCGCATATCGTCGGCCCGGTGCTCTGTAACGAGTTGGCCGTAAGGGGCTACACGCTCGTGATCTTCGATCAGATTAATCCAATCACGCTTTTGGAGGGAATCCAAAAATATCGAGTGAACGTCTTCGAAAGCGTGCCGATTGTGTTTCAGCTCTTGCTCGGAGTGAAGAACCTCGCCAGCTACGATACCAGCAGCATGAAGATTGCGGCGATGATGGGCACAAGCATTCCGTTGTCTTTGTTACTCGCGTTTCATGCCGCGCAACCGCATATCAAAGTCATTCAAGGTTACGGCTTGACGGAAGCTTCGCCGATGATCACACTCGTCGAGCCGGAAAACTCCGAAGTCAAAATGGGCAGCATCGGCCGCGCCGTGCCTGGCGTCGAAGTGAAAATCGTCGATGAAAACGGCAATGAGCTCGGCATCGACCAACCGGGCGAGATCATTACGCGCGGCCCACATGTCATGAAAGGGTACTTCCGTCGGCCTGTTGCCACGGCCGAGCGTATCCGCGATGGCTGGTTGTATACGGGCGATATGGGCAAGCGCGACGCCGACGGTTATTATTATCATCTCGGCCGTCGTGATGACATGATCATCACCGGCGGACTGAACGTATATCCCGCTGAAGTCGAGAACCTGATCTACACCTATCCGGCCGTGCAAGAAACGATTGTCTTCGCCATTCCGGACGTCAAGCGCGGCGCCGTGATCGGGGCGGCGATTGTGCCGCGGCCCGGCGCAAGTGTCAATGAAAGAGAACTGCTGGGGTTTTTGCGCGCCAACCTGGCAAACTTCAAGGTGCCGGCCAAGATCATTATTCGCGAATCGTTGCCGCGCACTTCGTCCGGTAAGAGCATTCGCGACGCGGAAATTTTGCTGTCGAATGAGATGATTCCATGAGCAAAGATGCAGCCAAGCTCGACTTCGGCTGTAGTCGGCAGGGCAGCGGATTAAACTCTCCGCGCGCGATCTGATGCATATTGGACTATCGCCCTCCTGAGCCGAACTTTTAACTTGGCGTAGAAACGGTTTTCACAGGATCACGGTTTCATGAATCTTTGGCCAACTCCGCCCGAACCGCCTCCATTGTTCGAAGGCGGCGTCCATCTCTGGGCGATAGCTTTGAATGAGGCGCGATTTGACACAGGATCGTGGCTCAGCCGGCTTTCGCCGGAGGAACAAGCGCGCGCTCAGCGATTCAAGTTCGCCGACGACCGAAGGCGCTACATCGTCGCCCATGTCGCGCTGCGCGATATCTTGGCCGGTTATTTAGAACTGGCCGCCGGGGATTTACGGTTTGTTGACGGTGAGAACGGCAAGCCACGACTAGCATCGACGCTCGCAGGTGGCGGTATTGAATTCAATCTTTCCCACTCTCACGAACAAGCGCTGATAGCGGTGACTCAACAAACTGTCGTGGGCATCGACCTTGAGTTTGTCAAAAACGACTTCGGATTTCAGGAAGTCGCCGAACGCTTCTTTACGGATCGTGAAATGTCAGCTTTGCGCGCTCTGCCGCCGTCACTGCAGCGTCAGGCTTTTTATATATGTTGGACGAGCAAGGAAGCGTTGTTAAAGGCCAGAGGAACCGGCTTATCTGGTGCACTCGACGAAGTCGAGATTTCATTGACGTCCGGCAATCGCATCGTTGTCAATGCTTTGGTGGCCGGTTGGACGTTGATCGAACTCAATCCGGGCGACGGATATGAGGGCGCACTCGTGGTCGAAGGCAAAAAAGCGCTGCCGCTTCACCGCCATCGATGGCAGCCCTACTCGGTGAGGTATGCTTAGAGCACTCGCCTATTGTTAAAGAGTTCATAAGTATCTAGACAACAGGGTTGGTTGGAGACGAAGGGACGACTCGTTCCAAGCCCAGGCAAAGCGTCTGTGCGTCATCGGCCACCACCCGAGCCACGCCCCGAGTGCTTAATTTTGGGCGTGGGCGCGAAAGCGTCCTTTGAGTCCTGGTGCCTGCGCTTTCCACGACTCGCCCCTTCGCCCCAGTATTCTATTAACTAACGAACTCCTTAATAGTTTGGCTGAATGCCCTCAGCGAAATGCCAATACCACTACCCGACGTGAATCAGCCTGTTTTGCCCGGTGCGAGTTGGGCTTGACCGGTAAAACGTAAGCCACTAAACTTCGGGGCTCATGTTTGCCGACCTGACAAAATCTCGCAGTGTCTGTCTCGCCGCGGTAATTCTTTTTTTGCTAGCTGTGGGGTTTACCGCTTGGCAAACCCCGAGCTCATCGCGCCAACAATTCGGCACAGGTGCCGAAAGCGGTCGCTCAGCGCATTCAGACCCGATCGGTCCAATGAATGAATCTCTCGCGAAGGATCGCAAGCTGCTCGCCGGTTACGAGCAGGAACAATCGGAGTTGAGGCTTGAAGTTATTAACCGACGAAAGCGTTATCAGGAGGGCCGGATTCCGAAGGACCAAGTTCACGAAGTAGAAAAGTCGTTTATTGCAGCTTTAAAGCGCGTGCATGAAATGCGTCACACAGTGTTGGAAACCGATATCGCGATCACCGAGGCGGTTTTTGGCGAAAAGGTTGAACGCATGCCGTTGCCCCCCGTGAACGGCTACAGTGAAACCAGCGATTTGGCGCGCTTCAATGGCGGTTTAAAGTGGTCATTAAAAGAAGCACCGCGGATCGAGCGATACTTTTCTCAGACCTTCGGCCGGCGCTTACCCGTGACCGCGATGGGCCAATCGCAGACCCATAACCGATTGCGCTTCGATCACCACGATGCCATGGACGTCGCGGTTCACCCCGATAGTCTCGAAGGAAAAGCGCTCATCACCCATCTGCGCAAAGCGGGTATACCGTTCACGGCGTTTCGCAGCGCGATCGCCCACGCTTCTACTGGGCCACATATTCACATCGGCAGGCCGTCTCGTCGACTTGCACATTGATAATCGACGGCTTTGCTCCACTGCCGGAAAGAGGTGAGTTTTCAGCGGAATTGCTCGATGCGTTTTTTTGATACCGATGAGTTCCGTACGATCGCTGCAATACTGCTGCTCGAGTACGAATCCAGGTAGCGCGCAGAATAAAAACGGCACGGGCCAACACTACCGGGTCATTGCCGCATCTGTTTCCATGAAGGATTCAATCATGACCCCAGCCGCAACGCCATTACCCGCATCGACAGTGATCCTCATTAGGCCCGAGCGCAACGGGAGTTTTGAAATCTATCTTAACCGCAGACCGGATTACATGGACAGTTACGCAGGGGCATATGTTTTTCCGGGTGGCAGAGTCGAGGAGAGCGATTACTCGAGGGCAATGATCGGTTTGACCCGCGGTCTGACACCGCGCGAAGCGCAGCAGAAACTAGGCTCAGACTTACCGGCGGAAATTTGTCTAGCACACTGGGTGGCGGCCGTGAGGGAACTTTTCGAAGAAGCAGGGATCCATTTTTTTTGCTCCATTAACAACACCGCCATGGATCTGGAGCCGGAAGGTCTTGCTGCGCGCTTAGCTTGTAAGCGCGCGGCTCTTCAGCGCGGTGAGATCGATTTACCAAATCTCTTAATGTCCGAAGGGCTTTATTGCAACCTGGCGCGCCTCAGTTATTTTTCCCACCGTATTACGCCGGAGCATTATGCCATCCGGTTCGATACGCGTTTTTATCTGGCGGCTTTGCCGCCGGATCAGCATCCGCTGCACGCCTCCGAAGAAGTCTCTGAAAGTTTTTGGATCGCTCCGGCCACTGCTTTAGAACGGACCCAAACGGGTAATTATCGCATGATGCCGCCGACGGTGGCCGTATTGCGCAACCTGAGCAGTTACGTTTCCTGGCGGGATCTGAACAAGGCGTTTAGGCTTCGTTAACTTGCCATAAAAAAACAACTGGCAATATGATCTGGCGCAATTGCCGGGGCAAAACTTTACCGTGACCCTGTAAGCTGCCGTCGCCTTTCGCGATTTCTCATCGGTCACCGTACCGGCCTTCCATTATACCTACCCGCTAGCCCAGTGATGAGCGCCCAGCTATGGCATGGCTGTTGCTGTTGGTGGTTTTACGGTCCACATTAATTGCCCGTGGGAGACCAGTGTGTTATATTTAGCCGAGAATTTCACCGATGTTGACGAGCCGCGCCGCTCACGAACCTGCCAGGTATCAAGAGACCCTGAATTTCGTCTAAAGTGCTATGAGTAATCCATTGCCCTCGATCGGGTCCGTCGCCTATTTTTCCATGGATGTGGCGGTCAATTCCCAGATTCCGACGTATAGCGGTGGTTTAGGAGTTCTGGCGGGTGACATGTTGCGCTCGGCGGCCGACCTAGAGATTCCGATGGTTGCACTGTCGTTGGTGCACCGCAAGGGATATTTCGACCAGCGGCTTGACCCGCAGGGTAATCAGCTCGAAAGCCCGGCTGAGTGGTCGCCCGAAACTCATCTACAACGATTGTCGCCACAAGTTACAGTCTCGATCGAGGAGCGAGAGGTGTACGTCGGCGCCTGGCAATATCTCTTCACGGGTATTACCGGGCATACCGTGCCGCTTATTTTCCTAGATACCGACCTTCAGGAAAATAGTCCCGAAGACCGCGGCCTTACCGATTTCCTCTATGGCGGCGACCAGCGTTACCGGCTGTGTCAAGAGACAATCCTAGGTTTGGGCGGGGTCGCCATGCTACGTGTGCTTGGCTATACCGACACGCAAATATTCCATATGAACGAGGGCCATTCGGCATTAGTTACGCTGGCACTTTTGGAAGATCTAGGAGGTGCGGTTGCCGAAAAGCGCCTTTCGGAGATCGAGCTTGAGACCGTCCGCCGACGTTGTGTATTCACGACACACACTCCGGTGCCTGCTGGACACGACCGCTTTCCTGCCGAACTGGTCTACCAAGTCCTCGGCGAGCAGCGCGCCGGCGTGCTCGCACAATTAAAGTTACTCGATGGTTCTCTCAACATGACCGAGCTGGCATTGCGACTCTCCGGTTTCGTCAACGGCGTCTCGATGCGTCATGCCGAAGTGTCGCGCACGATGTTTCCCAACCATGGTATTGGCGCGATTACCAACGGCGTACACGCCGGAACGTGGACGGCCGCCCCCTTGGCCGCTTTGTATGACCACTATTTTCCTGAGTGGCGGACCGATAATTGTTATCTACGCTATGCCATCGGCATTCCCCGGTCCGAAATCCAGCAAGCGCACTCACAGGTAAAAAAAGACCTACTTCATCAAGTGCGTTGGCTCACCGGCAGTCAACTTGATGAAAAAGTTTTTACCCTCGGGTTTGCCCGCCGGGCCACGGGTTATAAGCGCGCCGATTTGCTGTTCACAAATCTCGACCGGTTTAAACAGATCGCTCAACAAGCGGGGCCGATCCAGCTCATTTACGCCGGCAAGGCGCATCCGAGGGACGAGGGCGGTAAAGAAATTATCCGGAGAATTTTCGAAGCGGCGGCCGTGCTGGCCAAAGACGTGCGTGTCGTTTACCTGGAAAACTACGACATGGCTTTGGGCAAATTGCTTTGTTCCGGTGTCGATGTCTGGCTCAATACGCCCCTGCGACCGCAGGAAGCGTCCGGCACCAGCGGGATGAAAGCCGCGCTTAACGGTGTGCCCAGCTTCAGCGTTCTGGATGGTTGGTGGATCGAAGGTCACGTCGAAGGAGTGACGGGGTGGGCGATCAGCGATCTCAGAGACACGGAAAACGATTCAAGCGCGGAAGCGGCCTCGCTCTATGAGAAACTCGAGCGTGTGATTCTGCCGCTTTATTACAAGGAACCCGATAAGTACGCGCAGGTCATGCGCTCGGCGATTGCGCTCAACGGGTCTTTCTTCAACACCCAACGCATGATTTGGCAATATGTCCGAAATGCATATGCGCGTACCGGCGCCAAACCGATGCAAGCGTTGGATTAGCTCCTCCAAATACTCCAGCATTCGCGGTCAACGATCGGCTGGAGCCGCCTTTGCCGCCGTCCACTCGACGAATTCCTTTATCTGTTGAAAGTAATTTTCGCCGCCGATGACATAGGTATCGTTGTGATTGGCACCGGGAATAGCAAAGAATTTTTTCGGTTCGGGCGCCTTATCAAAGATGGTTTCGCCGTGGCTGAACGGCACGATTTCGTCGCGATCACCATGCAGCACGAGCAAGGGAACTCTAATTTTTTTGATTGTTGTTCCAACATCGTAGCGCGTTTGTAGCAAAAAGCGGATCGGCAAGAAGGGCAACACAATACGAGCCATTTCTGCAATCGAGATAAACGGACTCTCCAGAATCAGTCCCTGATTGATGAAACGAGTTGCCATTTCGGTGGCGACGGCGGCGCCCAAGGAACGACCGAATAAGATGATCTTGTCGCTCTTGACGCCGAGTTTCTTACGCAGCAGGTCGAGCGCCGCTTCACCGTCTAGATAAGTGCCTGCTTCCGAGACGTGGCCTTCGCTTCGGCCATAGCCCCGGTAGTCGAAGATGAAGACATTCACTTTTACCTTATCGTGCAGCAGTTTGATATTGTCGATGCGATGGCTAATGTTGCCGGCATTGCCGTGGAACCATACTAGAGTAGAGCGGGACTCTGGATGAGGAATGAACCAACCATTGAGCCGAACGCCGTCACTAGTTGTAAAGAAGATGTCTTCGAATTCGAGGCCAACCTGCCGAGGCGTACCTGCGAGCGTCGGGCTCGGATGAAAAATCATGCCGTCTTCGATTCGGCAGGCACTGAGAAGAGCAAACAAAGCCACAAAGCAGAGTGTTCGCCAAAAGTGCGACCCAAAGGCTAACATTCAAAGAGAAAATATCCGCGGCGTCGGTTGTTGCCTCGAAAGCAAAGCCCCCGACGCATTTGAATCCGGTCAGTGTTTCTGTTGACCGCGAAGCTTCCACTCGAGTCCATCGATGATACATTCGACGCTGGCCTGGAGGATATCGGCGGCCACGCCCACAGTCCCCCATCGTTCTCTGCCGTCGCCGAAGATAGCTAAGACCCGGACCAAAGCCGCCGCGCCTTTCTCGTCGTCATCCAGTGATCCGCCGTGCAGCAAGCGCACATCGAATTCTTCGAGGCGGACCTCCGAGAGCTGCGGGTAATGCCGTTCGAGAACCTTTCGCATGGCGTTGTCGACCGCATGAACCGGCCCTCGACCGCTCGCGGCAACGAGATCCTGTTCTCCGAAGATTTCAATCAATACGGTCGCTTCCGTCGCCGCGGTCAAGCCGGATGACGGCGCTTCAAAGTCGACCTGATCGTCGATCTTGCAACGGAGCACACGGAACGGCTTCAGATAATCGTCGCGTTTACGAATCGACATCAACTCGAACGATGCCCATGCACCTTCCAGTTGAAAAAAGATTTCTTTAAGATCCCTCGTCATGGTTTGTTCCTTATTTTCCGACCGACCGAAGCGAAAAAATCTAATCTCCACGGCATCATAGCTCCCAGATAAACGGTCGCCCGGACAGCAGGCCGCCGAGGCTCAACGAGAGTTTAGTTTATAATCTTTTCACGCCTTTGTAACTCTGGTATCATTTATTAGAGAAGATGGAAAATAGCGCACCCGATAACCGCTTGCAAAAATTCTTTCTGAAAATGGTTCGGCAGAGTTTTTGGCAACTGGGAATTTACGATGCCACCGTTGCCAGCTATGTCGCGGACGTGTTGGCAGACTTTGCCCGGGCCGATCATCTGTATCGATTTCGCAATCGCGGCGTACGCGGCATCGATCAAGTGGCGGAAATATCAGCGCAGCGAGCGGCCGGCGCTCCGGATGAAAGCGATGTTTTGCGCGAGCGTTCTTTGCGCAAGTATGCAGGCGATTACGCCTTGTTTATGAGCGGAATTTTTCGTCAGCATCTGGAAGGAAGCGGCTCGCTCGACTATTATTTTCAGGAAGGAAGCCGCTCGTACTGGACCGTTTCCGAGCTCGACCTTTCGCTCTACCGCACCGGCTATTTCCTCTACCAGGAGCTTTCCAAGAAATTCGAATACTATTCTGGCGCGCTTGATTATACCCGTAAAGCCTACTTTGCGCCGGCTCCAGGGGAAGATCCGTTTGCCGGTTTTGTCCGGCAGATCGAAGGTTGGATGAAGGTCAATATCACGGAAAATTGAGTGTCGGCCGTTTTGAAAACCGGTCGCGCCCGCCTATTCATTCCAACGCTCCGGACGTGAAAAAGCTACGCCTTTTACTCTTTGCCACGCTGGTTTGCACCACGGTCCCAGCCGGTATCCTGGTCTACCATGTTCATTTTTCGGTGCCGATCGACGGCGTCCATCCGGCGCAGATCCGCGTCGATCAAGGTGATTCATTGGCAGCCGTGGTGCGCAAGCTGCGCGATCAAAAACTAATTTCCAACGGCTTTTTGTTCTCGATTTGGGCCCGGTTAAGCGGGGCGGAAAAAAAAATCCATCAAGGGCTTTATCAGTTCGAGTCCAGCGCGCCACCTCGGGAGATTTTGGACCGGCTCGTTAGCGGGCGAGGAACCTTCCAAACCGTTACCATTCCGGAAGGTCTGACGGTAAAGGAAATTGCAACGCTGCTCGACAAAATGCAGATTGCCGACAAGGAAAATTTTCTCGCGGAAGCTGCCAATCCATCGTTACTGACAACGCTTGGGTTGCATGAGAAAGGGCTTGAGGGCTACTTGTTTCCGAGCACCTATCACTTCACGCCGTCCACGCCGGAGAAGGAGATTATTTTGACCCTGGCGGAGCAGTTTCGAAAAATTTCCCTTCCATTATTGAATCATCTGGACGGCGCGAATTCCTTGACCCCGCACCAAGTACTTACACTCGCCTCGATCATCGAAAAGGAAACCGGGATCGACGCCGAGCGGCCGTTAATTTCAGCGGTGTTTCACAATCGATTGAAGCGTCAAATGCCTTTGCAAAGCGATCCCACCGTGATTTACGGCATGAAGGATTTCACCGGCAATTTGACCCGAAAACACTTAAATGATCCGACTCCCTATAATACCTATCGGATCGCGGCGCTGCCGCCGGGACCGATCTGCAATCCGAGCCTTGCATCGATCCGGGCGGCACTTCAACCTGCGCCAGTTTCTTACCTTTACTTTGTGTCCAAGAATGACGGCACGCACTTATTCTCCGAAACGATCGAGGAACATAATCGAGCGGTAAAAGCCTTTCAGCCCGTGCGCGAGCTGTCGTCACGCCGTAGCAAGTCGCCGGCACGGCACTAGTGTTCCGCGAGCTTCAGCCGCCAACGGCAACATGTTATAGTTGGCGCAATGCAGGAGCCATCTCCCCGCGGAGCCGATCACGAAGAACCCGAGAGCCTCGTCCGTCGTTTAGTCGCTCGCTTGGGCCACCACGCACTATGGGATTCGTTGCTGATGTTTGTTCCTCCGGCGGCGGCAATGATTTACGTTATTGCGCTCTTTTTTCGCGCGACGTGGTTGAGCCAGAACGTTGCGGTCTTGGTGGTGGTATTCATTGTTGTGCTCGGCGCATTGGCCGTGTTGCTGCGGCGCCGGCCGCCTATCGCTAGCGTGCGTTCCGCCGCGCGGCTGGTGGATCTGAGGTCGGGCGCGCAGGATCATTTTCTCACGCTGGCGACCATCGACCCTGCAACTCAACCCGTGTCACTTATAGCGCGGCTACGCCGACAAGCCGAGTGGTTTCGCAATCGAGTGGACCTCGAGCGCGATTTTCCGTATCGCCTCAAACGATCGGCTTACTGGTCTTTCGGTGGGTCTCTCGCCGCTGCTATTTTGATTCATTTGTTGCTGGCGTTAGGTTTGCCCGGGCGCGATACCGGGGCCGGGCCCGAGCGCTTGCGGGAGCTGGCGAGACAGATGGCGCTCAAACCTGAACTTCGGGAGCTCGCCAATGAACTTGACGCGCTTGCTGCAAGGCTCGATGATCCCCAAATTTCCGCTGAAGAAAAACACGTCCTGGCGCAGCAGATCGAAAAAAAAATCGCTGAGCAGCAAAAAAATCAGGAGCAAAAGGACAATCGCGATCTCCTCGCCCAAGCGGCGAGCGCGCTCAGCCAACAGGAACAGCAACAAGCGTCGAGCGGACAGCAGCAGGGGGAACGACAAAAAGGCGCCGGCAGTATTCAAACCAATGCGCCGCAGGAAGGTCAGGGTGAGAACAAGCAAACCCAAGCCAGTGGCGGGGACGGTCAAGGAGATTTAAACGCGCAGTTGAGTCAAGGAATGGACGCCGGGAAGTCAAAGCAACCGGGTCAAGATCAGAACCGGTCGGGTGACGCCAAAAACAATCGAGGCCAACCGGAACCGAATCAACCCGGCACTGACCCCAAGAAAGAAAAGCCCGGCAAAACTCAAGGTGGATCGAAAGAGGGCGCTGGCCAACAACAAGCATCCGCCGAACCGCCGCCCCAAGTCGGGCCTCCTGCCGAACGTTTCTACAAGGCGGGCGAGGGTAAAGAGGGTCTCAAAGGCGCCGGTTATGTAACCGTCCAACTGCCGGAGGAGGTCGTCGCCGACGCTAGCGGAGAAAGTCGCGCCACAAAAGAATCTAAGAACAATCGGATTCGCACGCAGGTTCCGGTGAGTAATGTGCCGCTGCCCACTCATGTACCGAACGCTCCGACCGAGAAGCAACCGGTACCCATCGAATACCGCAGCATTATTCGTTGATCAAGTGAAGGAGTTTAATGGATCCGGAACTATTTCAACAAACGTTTCGACATCTCGAGGTAGAAGTGCAGAAGGTCATCGTCGGCCACGATGACCTGATTCGAAAAGTTTTGATTGCTTTTTTTGCCGGCGGGCACGTGTTGCTCGAAGGGGTTCCCGGACTCGGCAAGACTCTGCTTGTCAAATCATTGAGCCAGACGCTGGGACTTTCGTTCAAGCGAATTCAGTTCACGCCGGACTTGATGCCCTCGGACATCGTCGGTACCGAAGTCCTCACCGAGACCAGCGGCCGGCGCGAATTCCAATTTAAGCGCGGCCCCATCTTCGCCCACGTTGTATTGGCCGACGAGATCAATCGCGCGACTCCAAAGACGCAATCGGCGGTGCTCGAAGCGATGGAAGAGAAGCAAGTCACAGTTTTCGGCGACTCGCATCTCCTTGAGTCACCCTTCATCGTTCTGGCAACACAAAATCCCATCGAACTCGAAGGCACCTACCCGCTGCCGGAAGCGCAACTCGACCGATTCTTTTTTAAGCTGCTGGTGGCATCGCCCGCGCCGGCCGAGCTCAAAGAAATTCTCAAACGCACGACCGGTACCGCGAGCGCTGAAGTTTCGACAGTTCTCCCCGAAGATGGCGGCAAGCGGGTCAACGACATGCAACGATTACTGCGTCAGGTCATGATCGCGCCGCCCATTGAGGACTATGTCGTCCGTCTGGTGCATGCAACCCAACCCGACGGAACCAACGGTGGCCCGTTGAAGAGCTCCGTAAAGCAGTACATCCGCTTCGGTTCGAGCCCGCGCGGCGCGCAGGCGGTCATTCTCGGCGCGAAGGGCAATGCCCTGGCCGAAAACAGAGTGCACGTGAGCTATGAAGACGTCGAGGGGACTATTCTTCCCGCCTTGCGTCACCGCATCATTCTGAACTTCCAAGCCGAAGCCGAGAATATCACGACCGATCAAGTCATCGGTGAAATCATCAAGCAAGTGCCGCGCAATTAGCGGCTTTGCCTCGCATTTGGGCGGATCATTGGATCTTGTTTTTGATTGGCGGGATCGATTTCAAATAATCCGCGATCGCCAGCGCATCCTCTTTGGTCATATCATTGTAGCCGTAGCCGTGCGTGGTGCCCTCGATGACTTCGTACATGAGGCCTTGCACGTTATCGAAATCCGGTTTCGTGCCCGTGAGGAGAAGATCGGCGATTTCGTCGCGCTTCCAGCTGCCGATGCCGGTTTCCTCATCCGGTGTGATATTCGGCACGGCCTCGCCCAGTGGGCCGGTATCTTGAGCCGCGCCCGCCAAATACAGCGATTGTTTAGGGACGCCGAGGACATTTCGCGGCGTGTGGCAATCGCCGCAAAGTGAAACATGGTTGACCAAGTAGCGGCCGCGTTCAACGCCTGCTTTCGGCGGTTGCGCCGGTAAAGTGCTGAAGCGGCCAAATAGCGTCAGATAGGCAAAAGTTCCCACGCTGCGTATGAACGGGACCCAGCTCTTCAGTTCCGGCGTTGGCTTGTTCACCGCCTTGAGCGTTCTGAGAAATGCGATGAGCGCCTCCAAGTCCGCTTGAGCCATACCGGAATATTTTTCGTAGGGCATGACCGGCAAGATCCGGCTGCCGTCGCGGCGAAAGCCTTTAACCATAGCATCGAGAATTTGCTGATCCGACCACGCGCCTAAACCCGTTTCTTTGTCTTGGGTGATGTTGGTGCTGTAGATCGTCCCGAATGGAATCGGAAAGGGCCGCGCGCCGGCGTGCGCCGTCTCTTTCGGAACCGTGTGGCAGGCACACCCGCCGGCGACAGCGAATATATACTGCCCTTTGGCAATCATTTCTTTATTCCGGGTCTGTGAGCCGGCGAGGGCAGGAAAAAAGACCGGAGTGACCACACCAGCAATCAGCCAAAACGTCAGCGAGCGAGCTTGATGCGATAACATCATGCGTCCAGGGAGGCCTCCTGGCGGTTTTTTTTGTCGAGCTGCTGGAGGAGCGCATAAAAGGATTGATTGATCGGTGCCCTTTCACCGGCTTGCCGCAATAATTTGAACACGACACCGTTAAAAGCCTCATACTCGAGTAGTTTTCTGGCTTCCAAATCCTGCAGCATGGACGGTTTAAAAATACCCAGGCCGCGCGAAAAAGCGATCGTGTCATCGAACAAATCGCGGGACAGTTCGACACCGCGCGTGCGCGCCGCCGCTTGAACTTCAACCATGCAGTCGACGGCGAGCTGAGTCAATGCTTCAGATTCGATGATTTGTGCCACGTTGGCGCCGGTCAAGCAGCTGATCGCGCAGAATGGCGCATTCCATAATAACTTCGTCCATTGAACCGTCCGTATGTTCGTGCTGAGCGCACAGCTGATGCCGGCGCCGGACAGAGTGTTTTCAATGAGCTCGGTGCCTGCACCGATCGCGCGATCGAGGTGACCCAAAATGATTTTGCCGCCATTGGAGTGCCGAATCACGCCAGGAGATTCGAGTTGCGCGGCGATGTAAACGACGCCGGCAAAAGTGCGCGGGTCGCCCCAGAGACTTGCGAGTTGCTCAACGTTATCGACGCCGTTTTGCAAAGACAGAATCATCGTGCGGTCGCCGATCAGCGGTGCAAGAGCCTTTGCCGCGGTTTGGGTGTCGTAAGACTTGACGCAGAAGAGCACAAGATCGACCCCGGTGAGTTCATCACGTCCATCGGTGAAAACCGCCCGCTCGATGTGCAGATTACCGCTCGGGCTGCCGATTCGTAACCCGCTCCTGCGCATGACGTCGAGGTGATGGCCGCGAGCGATAAAAATCAGCTCGTGGCCGGCAGCTGCGAGCTTCGCTCCAAAATAGCCGCCTACGGCGCCGCTGCCCATGACCGCGATGCGCATGGCGGTGACTTTATTCTCGCGTTTGGGGGAAGTCAATTTGGTCCGGTTTAAGCTTTTTAAGGCGATATGATATGAAATCGAGCGATGGAAAAGATCGATCCGCAAGAAGATCATGAAGATCTGAACGAGTTTCCTCCCGGTGAGCGGGTGACGTTTAGGGGCAAGCCTTATACGATTCAACGCCGCACAACGCTCGCATCGGGTGAGGCGGCAGTAGTGTTGCAGGGTGAGCGGGAACAGTTTGTGATCAGCGCCAAGCAATTTCTTGCCGGCGTGCAAGCTTGAGCCAACGAGTTGAGTAAGGAGCACGTTATGGGGAAGATCCGTTTGACATTGGCCTGCTGGGATTACGATCGCACCCGCGCGCTTCAGGACGGCCGCGTCGAGGTAGAGGGAGTCGATCTCACTTATTTACCCCTGCGGGTCGAAGAGACGTTTTGGCGCATGCTGCGCTACGGCGAGTTCGACGTCGCTGAAATGTCCACCGGTTCCTTTCTCATGTCGCGCGACAAGGGCGCGCCCGGTTTGGTCGGCATACCGGTTTTTCCTTCGAAAACTTTTCGCCACTCGTGCATCTATATCAACACAGACTCGGGGATCCAAAAGCCCGCCGATATGGCCGGCAAGCGCGTCGGAGTTCCCGAATATCAAATCACGATGGCGATCTGGGCACGCGGCATCCTGCAGCACGAGTACGGCGTGGCGCCGGAAAAAATGAAATGGTTCACCGGCGGCGAAGAACATCCGGGACGCCAGGACAAGGTCAAGCATAGCCTGCCGCCGAACATCGATATCCAGCCGATCGCGCCGGACAAGACGCTTTCCGGCATGCTCCAGCGCGGCGAAATCGACGCCATGATCTCGGCGCATATGCCGTCGCCGTTCGTGCGCCGCCATCCGAAGGTGCAGCGCTTGATTCCTAATTTTCGTGAAGTGGAGCAGGAGTATTTCAATCGCACGAGGATTTTCCCGATCATGCATACTATTGTCATTCGGGAAGAGGTTTACGAAAAGCATCCGTGGATCGCTCAGAGCCTTTTTAAAGCATTCGAAGAATCGAAGCGGCTTTGCCAGGAGGCCATGTACGAGTTCTCGGCACTCAAGTATATGCTTGCCTGGTCCATCGATGAGATGGAAAAGGAGCGGGAAATCTTGGGACCAGATGCCTGGGCCTACGGATTGGAGGCCAATCGCCACATATTCGAAACTCTCGTGCAGTACACTTTTGAGCAGGGTTTGATCAGCAAGCGTGTTGACATTGATTCGCTCTTCGCCAAAAGTACACTGGAAGAATTTAAAATTTAGACAGCACGCTCTTAACCGGCACAATTCATGGCGGAAGAAAAAACCCCGGCATTTGAAGAAACCAAATGGTGGGTCGATCGCGGCCCGGTCAAGGAGCGGGAAAAAACCGAGCCGGCTAAAGGGATCATCGAGAAATGGGCCTATGAGCTGCTCAAGAACTACAATCAAGATCAGGCCGCGAAGAATCTCGTGGACATCAATGCCAAGCTGCTTAGTGGTTTGTCGGTGGCGCCCGGCCAATGGGGCTACTACTCGTTGGAAGTGGGCAAGTATCCGCCAGACAGGTTAGCCAAAATCAAGAACAGTTTGCCTCTGCCCGCCGGTACTCGCGGCATCGTTATCGACGCCGGGTATTCCATCCGGGCAATTATCACCGCCGAGCCGCCAGGAGAGCGGTACATTGATATTAACTTCACCGATGCGCCTTCGTTGGATTACTGGGTAAACGGGCAGTTGGTGGAAGAGCGAGTCTATTCAAATATCGGCGAGGCGCTCAAACGCATTCGCCCCGAGCTGCCGCGCTACTTACTTTGCCGGGAATCTTAATGACAGCCGCAGGTTTGCGGCGTGCACGTGCAGGCGCTAGCTGAGTCGGAGGCTTGCTGGACGGAAGCCGGGGAGCTAAAAACCGATAGCTGTTTTTCCAGCGCGCTGCTGTGACAGTTTGGGCAGACAATCTTTTCGCGCGCCGAGAGCAAGACGGTTTCGAAGCGGTGATTACACTGGCGGCAGTTGTATTCGAAAATCGGCATGGGTCACTTAGGTTAGGCCTTCGATCTCGAAACAGAATATTTCGTCAGGCGCGCTTGGATTTTTTTTGTTTGACCGCGTCTCGTAACAGGTTTTCGCGCGGAATCGGCTCCAATGCGGTGACCTCTAGACCATACCCGCGAAGTCCCACAAGATGCTTTTTATTATTCGTCAACAGGCGCATTTTGCCGACGCCGATATCGCGCAGTATTTGCGCGCCGATACCGTATTCCTTGAAATCGGCCTGATAGACGAACGAGCGATTCATCTCCCGCTGCTGTTTCCCTTCGAACCTGGGATACGCGACCATCGCGGGTCGTATTCCCCTGAGCTCCGGCCGCAAATATAGAATCACACCCTTGCCGGCTTTCGCGATGATTTCCATCGACCGCTGAATCACTTCGTTGGTATTGAGCAGCTCGAAACCGAATACATCTCCGGGAACATATTTTGTATGCACGCGCACCAAGGTCTCTTCTTTAGGTGAAATGGTGCCCTTGATGAGTGCGAGATGTTCGCTCTGGTCCACGTGAGTATTGTAGACTACGGCCTGAAACATACCGCCGAGACGGGTCGGCAGCGGCGCGGCCGCGGCGCGATAAACCAGGGAATCGTAATTTAAGCGGTATTGGATTAGATCGGCTGTTGTCACTACCTTGAGTCTATGCTTCTTTGCGAAACGCATCAGGTCGGGTTGGCGCGCCATGGTGCCGTCATCCTTCATGATTTCGCAGATGACGCCAGCCGGCTTGAGGCCGGCGAGCCGGGCCAGGTCGACGGAGCCTTCGGTTTGGCCGGCGCGCACTAGGACGCCGCCGTCGCGGGCGCGCAGGGGAAAAATATGGCCGGGGATCACCAGATCCTGGGGCTTGGCGTCGTCGGCAATCGCATCGAGGATCGTCTTTGCACGGTCTGCGGCGGAAATCCCAGTGGTGATGCCCGTGGAGGCGTCTACCGATACGGTAAACGCGGTGCCAAACGGAGAGGTATTCTCCGAGACCATCATCGTCAAGCCCAAGTGCCGAACTCTTTCCTCGGTTAGCGGCAGGCAGATTAGGCCGCGGCCATAGGTGGCCATGAAATTGATTGCACCCGGAGTGACCTTCTCCGCGGCCATGCAGAGGTCACCCTCGTTTTCGCGGTCCTTGTCATCCATCAAGATGACCATATGGCCGCGGCGAATTTCGTCGATCGCTTCTTCAATCGTGGCTAGCGGCATCGCGCTGTACTGTACCATCTTGACCCAGGCTTTCAAACGGCGAGTGATGGACAGAAGGCTAAACGCTTGAATGGATCATCACTTGCCGGCGTGGACAGCGTCCGGTCGCGATCTCAGTTGGACAAAAGCCGATCCGGAACCCCATACAGCCTGCCTGCTCCTTTGCGTCTTTCGCGTCGGCAGAGCCGGACCCTCTCGGCCGCCGACAAAGAAAATCTGGAACAATCCGCATACTTGGGTCGTCTAACTGATCACGGAGGTAACGCATGAGCGCGAAAAAACCACCCAAAGCGCAAACATCGACTCATCGAAGTCGCGCGCCTTTTTGGACGCAGGGCGGCGCGCCACGCAGCGCGATGATCGAGGAAAAAGCTATGATGATCTTCCAGCCCGATATTTTAATTGACGCTCAATTTCAGTCGAGCCAGCGAAGACGTTTTCACCTCGATCCGGAGCGAGTGCTGATGCTCGCGGTACTGCAGGATGCTGTGGTCTGTTTTCAGGAGCATGTCGCGGCTAAGTGCAAGCGCAAGCAGTCGATGCATCGCGACGCCGAGGAATGGATCTCGAATACCGACCGCTCCTATCTGTTTTCGTTTGAAAACGTCTGCGAAGCTCTCGGATTTGACGCTGATTACATGCGCGAGGGGCTGCTGCGTTGGAAGCGCACGTCGCGCCAGCCGGGAAGCGAAAAAAGCACCCGACCCATCATCGGCCGCGTCGGAACCTAATTGGCTGACAAACAAAGTTTCATTAGAGAGACCGCTGCCCGCCGAAGTGCGTGCGCGGCGATAAAGTAGGAGAAATGAATGTCAAAGTATTTGTTGCAACCCAAGAAGAATATCAGCGTTTTATCGGTGTTGATCGGCAGCGCGCTCTGCTTGCTGGCGGGAGCCGGGATTGGCGAGACGATCGACAATCGTCAGGCGGCCGGTAGCACGGTGCCGTTGGCCGCGCCAGCGGAGAATTCTCGCAATCTGCCGAGTTTTGTCGAGCTGGCCAAGAGAGTGGGACCGTCAGTCGTAAACGTTTCCACAACACAGGTTCGTAGGATGGCTCAGGATGTGCCGTCTCCCTTCGGCCCGGGCGATCCACGCAACGACCTGTTGGAACGATTTTTCGGCGGCCGTATCCCACGCGGACCGCAACAGCGGCAGGGGGTCGGCTCAGGATTCATCATCGACAGTAACGGAACGATTCTCACCAATTACCACGTCGTCGGCGAAGCGCAGAAAATCTCCGTGACCCTCTCAGACGGAAAGAGCTATGACGCCAAGGTGATCGGTAAAGATCAAAAGACTGACATCGCGGTAATCAAGATCGATGCCGACCGCGAGCTTCCAGCCGTGACTCTCGGCAACTCCGACCATCTCGAAGTCGGCGAGTGGGTAGTCGCGATCGGTAATCCTTTTGGCCTCGATCATACGGTCACTTCCGGTATTGTCAGCGCCAAGGGCCGCCAGATTGGCGCTGGACCGTACGATAACTTCATTCAAACGGATGCTTCGATCAACCCGGGAAACTCCGGGGGGCCACTGCTGAACCTGCGCGGTGAAGTGGTCGGCATCAACACGGCCATCTTCAGTCAGACGGGCGGAAATATTGGTATCGGCTTTGCCATCCCTACCAATTCGGTGAAGGATCTACTGCCCCAATTGAAAGAAAAAGGTAGAGTCGTGCGAGGCTATCTGGGTACGACAGTGCAGAAGATTACTCCGGAAATCGCCAACTCGCTTGGTCTTAAGGAAAACGGCGGAGCGCTGGTGGCTGATGTAGTGCAAGGCAGCCCGGCGGAAAAGGCCGGCATTAAGACTGGCGACATTATTGTCGAGTTCGACCGTAAGGCGATCAAAGATTCATCCGATCTCCCTCCCGTGGTGGCGCGGATCACGCCGGGCACGACCGTGCAGCTCAAAGTTATGCGCGAAGGCAAGCAGGTCTCGCTGCCGATCACTGTAGGCGAGTTGCAGGATAATGAAATCGTCGCTTCGAGCGAGGAAACTGAACTGGGTTTGACCGCACAACCGGTCACTCCTGACATCGCTCAGAGCCTCGGTTTGGAACGCGCCGAGGGTCTGGTCATCTCGTCCGTTAAGCCGGGTAGCGCCGCCGAGGAGGCAGGATTGCGATCCGGGGACGTGATAACCCAAGTGAACCGCCGCCCGGTGAAAAATATCGAGGAATATAATCGCGAGATCGCAAGGAGCGAAAAAGGCAAGCCGGTGCTCTTTCTCGTGCGCCGGGGGCAATCGAGTCTGTTTTTAGCTCTCAAGCCCTGACTAAGTCCCGGGATTATTTCTTACTAGCCGCTCAGCTTCGGCTTGCGCGTGATTCGGCGCCGAAGGCTGAGCGGCTTTTTTGTTCCGCTTCCGTCACGTCGGCGAATTTGCTGCGCAATTTAATACGGCCGATTTTTTCTGGTAGGTTGCTTTCGTTGAGCTCAAGATTGGGAGTAGTCGCAATGAAGATTGGATTGATCGGCCATCGCGGAGCGGGGAAAACCACAATTTTTAACATGCTGACGGGTCTCCAAGCGGAAGTGGGCGGCTATGGCGGCAAGGAAGAAGTGCACCTCGGCGTGATCAAGGTTCCCGATGGGCGCATCGACACACTGTCAAAGATTTACAAGCCCAAAAAGACCACCTATGCGGAGATTCGTTTTACTGATTTTCCGCCCAATCAAGGCGAGGAAGATCTCAAGTCGAATAATGCGCTGGTTACGCAAATGCGCGAAGTCGACGCGATTACGCTGGTTCTAAAGGATTTCGAGACCGACGCGAAACCTTTAAAGGAACTAAACACCCTGCTTACCGAGATGATCCTAGCCGATCTTACCGTGGTCGAAAACCGGCGCAGCCGCCTTAAAAAAGAAAAGGCCCGTCCGCAAGAAGAGGCGCTGCTTGAACGTTGCTCGCAGGCGCTGGAGAATGAAGAAAGCCTGAGAACTCTCGCTTTCAGCGTCGATGAAGAAAATTTGGCATCTGGCTTCGGTTTTCTTAGCCGTAAACCCCTGTTGGTGATTTTCAACCAGTCCGAGGAAAAAGCCGGTTTGCCATTGGGGACTTCTTATCAAGAGGAACTTGGGCGCCGCCGGCTCCAGGGCTTGGCTCTCGCTGGCAAAGTCGAGATGGAGATTGCCCAGCTCGAGGAAAGGGATCGAGCCGCCTTCCTGCAAGAGATTGGGATTAAAGAGCCTGCAAGAGAGCGGTTTATTCGCGCGTCTTACGCCCTATTAGATCTCATCAGTTTTTTTACTACCGGAGAAGATGAAGTGCGGGCTTGGACAATTGCCCAGGGCACGGTCGCCAGAAAGGCCGCCGGCAAAATCCATAGCGACATTGAGCGCGGCTTTATCCGTGCCGAGGTGATCGCTTACGACGATTTCATCGTGTACGGCAGCGAGGCCAAGTGCAAAGAGGCCGGTAAGCTGCGCCTCGAGGGCAAGGAATACATCGTCAAAGACGCGGACATCATTCATTACCGTTTTGCCGTTTAGACGCGCTTCTGCCGAACACCGATCGTCCGGAGCACTCAAGATCTCCGAGTTTACTGAACCAATACCGAGCGCTTGTCTTGGCTGGCGTGTTTTGTTAGTCCTGCCTCTGTTCGAAATCCGATAGTCTGAAAGGCTTGAGTGATGAAAACACTGATTCAAGGCGGCTACGTCGTCGCTTTCAACGGTCAAGAACATGAAATCATCAAAGACGGCGTCGTCGTGATCAATGGCAGCCGCGTTGAGTATACCGGCACCGAGTATTCACAGCCGGTCGATAAAAAGATCAACGCCAGAGGTTGTGTGATCTCGCCCGGTTTTATCGATACGCATTTTCACTCCGGTATCAATGCCAGCGACTATGTTCTCAACGATTCGACCAAGGCTGATTTTTTCGCCTCCAACTACCTGGCGCACGGCGGGCCCACGCGCGAAGGCGCGCACTCGGCGCATTTGAAAGACGTCGATATCGGCCAGCGTTTTTCACTAATTCATGTTTTGAAGAGCGGTGTGACCACGACCTTTGACATCGGTGGCGCCGGCGGCGAGCCGGAGCGTTACGTCGACATGATCGATCAGGTCGGCATTCGTTGCGCGGCTGGGCCGAGCTACAAAAACGTCAATTTTTTTCATGACCGTGAAGGGCGGATCGAGTATGACTGGAATGATGAGCGCGGCAGCAAAGGGCTAAAAACCGCGGTCGAATTCGCCAAGAAATTCGACGGCGCATGCAGCGGCCGCATGAACGCATTGTTGTATCCCGGCCATGTCGACTCCTGCACGCCAGCGCTACTCAAGGACACTCGCAAGGCGGCTAAAGAACTCGGGGTGCGGTTGCAGATTCACGCCACGATCAATCTCTTTGAGTTTCATACGGTGATGCGGCGCGAGCGCTGCACGCCGATCGAGCTACTGAAGAAAATTGGTTTTCTCGATCCCGAGGTTTCGCTATCTCACTGTATCTTCGTCAGCGGCCACAGCTGGCTCGCCTATCCCTACGGCGACGATCTGAAAATCATCGCCGATTCCGGTGCATCGGTGGCGTACAGCCCATTGAAATATTTAAAGCTCGGTATTGTCATGGAATCGTTCGATAAGTATCGCCAGGCAGGTATCAACATGGGCATCGGCACCGATACGTTTCCGAAGGATATCCTCTCCGACATGCGCTACGCGGCGCTCGCTTCCCGCGTCGCCGATAGAAGCTTTCTGTCCGGCCACCCGCGCGACGTATTTAATGCGATCACCCTTGGCGGCGCGAAGATGCTCGGCCGCGATGACTTGGGCCGGCTGCAAAAAGGCGCGAAGGCAGACATCGCGATTGTGAATCTGCGCGATATGGCCTTCGGCGCCGTGCGCGATCCGATCCGCTCGCTGATGGAAACCGCCGTCAGCCGGGACGTTCGCACCGTCATCGTCGACGGCGAAACGCTGGTTGAAGACGGTAAGTATCTCCGCCTTGACGAACAAGAGTTGCTCGACAAAGTCCAAGCCAAGGGCGAACAGGTTTGGGACAGCTTGCCCAAATGGCACTGGACGGGAAAGTCAATCGACGAAGTCGTGCCGCCGTCGTTCAGAATGAAATGACACTGTCACGACCATAGATTATTTGTCGTGTTCCTTCGATCTGTTCTCATGTCGCCGCCGGCATGGCAAGGTCTAAAATCGACCGAGGCGATTTCTCCGTCGTAGTTGTCTTCATTCTATTCTGCCGGCACCTAGCTAGCCGCTTCTGTAGAATTCGCATCGCGACCGGTTTGCTCACAGCGCGCCATCTCAAGTTGCAGGAATCCGGGGAAATTCTACATCGCCAACCCCTTCGAAAATTTTGAATGGATGACGGCTGACCCAGGTTCGATCCTCCTGCCTGAAAAGGCAACTTGACACGTGACCTGCGTCTGCGATACTCACGCGCCAGTCCCCGAACAAATAGAGGAGGTAGTTATGACGACCCGATTAGCGCAATCGATTATCAGTGTTCTGACCCTAATCGCTCTGGTTGGCGCTCCGGGAGGCGACGCGGAGGCACAGGGCAGAACCAAAATCAGATATGCCTTGGGCGACGTCATATCGATTGACGAGTTGCCGCTCTTGATTGCCATCGAGCGCGCGAAAACTCGCGGCGTTGATGTCGAGGTCACCGCTTTTAAGAGCGAGGAAGTCGCGACTCAGGCCGTGATCAACGGTCAGGCCGACGTCGGCCAAGGCACGCCTTACGCGGCAATCCAGAAGGTGAACGTGCCGATCCGGTTTTTTTACCAGTTGAGCGCGCTGCTGTTTTTCCCGGTGGTTGCCAAGGACAGTTACAAGAGCTGGAAAGATCTGGACGGGCAGGAGATTGCCTTACAGGGACGAGGATCCGGTACCGAGGCGATCATGCTGCTCGCGGCGAAGCAGCACGGCATCAAGTACAAGAGCGTAAGCTACGTGCCCGGCTCTCAAGTGCGCGCATTGGCGCTCTTGAAGGGCAATATCAAAGCGACCATTTTAGACGCGCCCAACAAGAACAGGGTAATGAAAGAAGCGCCCGATAAATTTATTATTCTGCCGCTGGGTAATTTGAAAGCCAGCGATGAGGCACTCTTCGCGACCAGGGAGTTTCTCGATAAAAACCAGACGGCCGTCGCTATCTTCCTGGAAGAGCTGATCCGAGTCAATCGGCAGATCAACGCCAACCCCAAGCGGGTCCTTGACGACCGTAAAAAGCTCGCCCTGCTAAAGGATCTACCGGCCAAGATGGAAGACGAAATTCTTCCCTACTTCGAAGAAGCGGCGCGAAACGGCGTCTTTCCCAACGAGGGGGGTGGCGAGAGCGCGGCCAAGAACGACCTGGAATTCTACAGTCTCTCCGGCGCGCTCAAGGGCGAGAACCTCAAGGTGGGAGACTTCTGGCATTTCAGTCCGCTCAAGGCCGCGCTCGCCAAGGCGAAGTGAAACGGCGGCGATGGAGTGTTGCTGGCTGGTTGACGAATCGAAGCGGTTTTTTTCCAAGCAGCAATACTCAGCCCCCCGGGTATTTCAACCGGCCTGCTGGTAACTGACGCCGTGGAGCGACAGAGCTGGATCGCCAAGCCTCTCTTCTGGCAATTGGTTTCCTTCGCACTCTTCTTCGGTTTCTGGGAGCTTGCCGGGCGCTGGCCGATCAGCTTCGCTTTTCCGCCGTTTAGCAAGACTCTGGTCGCGCTGCTGAGCATGATCGCCGACGGCAGTCTCGGTAAGGCGTATTTGTTGACCCTCCAACCGCTCATCATCGGCATCGTCCTCTGCAGCATCGCCGGCATCGGCTTCGGCATCGGCATGGGACTGTCCCGCGCGATCGAGTGGTTCAGCCTGCCTATTTTCATTGTGCTTCAAGCGGCACCGATGGCGGCGCTCATCCCGCTTATCACCTACATATATGGCATTGGCATCACCGCCAAAGTGTTGGCCGTAGTGGTCTTGGCCGCGCCGGTCATCGTGATGAATTCTTATAAGGGCATCCGCAATACCAACCCGTCGCTGATTCAGATGTGCCGCGCGTTTTTGGGAACGAGAAGACAACAGGTCGTCAAGATCATCCTGCCCCACGCCGCCGCCTTGATCTTCGCCGGGCTGCGTCTCGGGCTGGCCATGGGCTTTATCGGCATCGTCATCGCCGAGCTCTTGATCACGCCGACCGGCATCGGCGATTTGATCACTTACAACAGCTCGGTCGCCGACTATCCTAGAATGTTCGCGGCGATCGCCTCCATCGTCCTGGTCGCGGCCCTGGCTATCCAGGTACTCGAGCGCCTGGAGCGCAAGCTCTTTCCCCCGGAAATGCGCGGGAGCGAAAATGTCGGCTGACGCGATCGTGCAGGTGAAAGACGTTGGCAAGATCTATGACGGTGGCGTCGAAGCGCTTGCGAGCATCAGTCTGGCGCTGCCCCAGGGCAAGCTCAGCACGCTGTTGGGCCCAAGCGGGTGCGGCAAAACCAGCCTACTCAAAATCATCGCCGGGTTGATTCCGCCCAGCCGCGGCGAGATCTGGGTCAAGGGCACAAAGGTCGAGGGGCCGGGCCCGGAACGGGCGTTTGTGTTTCAAGATTTCGCGCTCCTGCCGTGGGCCAACGTTCTACGCAATGTTGCTTTCGGCCTGGAGTTGCGGGGCCTGCCCAAACCGGAGCGCGACGCCATCGCCCGCAAACACATCGGCGAGGTTGGCCTCGCGTCTTTCGAGTCAAGTTACCCGCATCAGCTCTCCGGTGGCATGCGCCAGCGTGTCGGTCTCGCCCGCGCCCTCGCGGTCGACGCCGATATAATTCTGATGGACGAGCCCTTTTCTTCGGTCGATGAGCAGACGCGGCGGAAGTTTCAGGAGGAGCTTCTGGTTCTGCTCCGGCACAAAAGAAAGACTGTGATCTTCGTCACCCACAGCATTGAAGAAGCGGCCTATTTATCAGATCAAATCGTGCTTTTATCACCGCGACCGGGAACTTTATCGAAGATTGTTGAGCCTAATATCCATCGCGAAGGCAGAAGTCCCGACGAGATCCGACGCGACAAGAACTATCTCGATGCCGTTGACGAGATATGGCAGATCCTGAAACATTACGTCTGAAAAAAAGAAGCCTACGGGAGCGATCTGTCAACATCAATATTCCGTCACTCCACTGCCTGGGATGTCTTATCCTGCGCATTCCCGGTGAGCTCTCATGATCCTGTTCGGTAGAAAAATTCCGATTTTATTCTCGCTGGCGGTCTGGTTTTTCGTCTGGGAGATCGTTGGCCGGGCCGAGCTATCAACGATCGTTCCGCCAGTTTCACGCGTAATCGTGGCCGGAATGACGATCCTACCCACTGAAAAATTCAGCGCCGCGGTCGTCATTTCGTTGCGCTCTTTCGCGATCGGCATGGCGCTAGCGCTGTTGGTCGGTATTCCCCTCGGTTTCCTCATGGCCAGATTGCCGGCGGTCGGAAAAATCCTAGGGATGTGGGTGAACATCTTTGTCAGCGCGCCGATCTCGGCGCTGGTGCCGATCTTGATGGCGGTGATCGGCATCGGCGAGACCACGGTGGTAGTCACGATTTTCCTCTTCGCCGTATTCGTAATAATCCTAGACACCCAAGTGGGTGTAAAGCAGGCGGACCGCTCGCTGGTGGAAATGGCGCGCTGCTTCGGCGCCAAGTGGTATCAACTTTACACCAAAGTGCTTTTTCTGAGTGCTCTGCCGGAGATTCTCGCCGGCGTGCGCTTGGGGGTGATCCGCGGCGTCAAGGGAGTCGTCATCGGCCAGCTTCTGATCGCGATTCTCGGCGTCGGCGAGCTATTCGAGCTCTATTCGCAAAATTTTTTAATGGAGGAATTCTGGGCTCTGGTGATTATCGTCTTTATGTTCGCCTTCGCCGTTTCCGAGGCCGTCGCCTATTTCGAGCGGCGCGTCGAGTACTACGCGAGCGCACGTTAGCCGGAATTATTTTACGTATCGAAAAACGGGTGGCAGAATCGAGCAACGGGGAAAATCCGTTGGACAAAATCGCAAAGCCCATGAGGCAGAAAATGATGTATCTGACTAAAGTACACAATTTGGCTAATATTATTTTGACCAATTGCGGGTGTTGGGTCGTCAACGTCAGGGCCGCTGGATCCGGATCTCACTCGCTAAGCACGCCGCTTACGTTTGTCAACCGACTTGACGCCTTTAAAGGCAGTGCTTAGTTTTTCAAAATAAGGAGGTCACAGTTATGGAACTAGTAAGATGGGAGCCCTTTGGGGATTTTGACAACGTTCGTTCTGTGTTTAATGACTTATTCGATGAGAACTTTGATCGCTCGTGGACACAACCGAGTAGATCAAAGTGGTATCCCGCGGTGGATGTTTTAGAAAGCAAGGATTCGTATGTCATTCGTGCTGAGGTCCCTGGCATGAAGAAGGAAGACATCCATGTGGAAGTAAAGGACGGCACACTGGTTCTCAGCGGAGAAAGCAAATCGGAGAAACCGGCTGAAGGGGTTGAATACCGTCACGTCGAACGGATCTCCGCAAAATTCTACCGCTCATTCGTTCTGCCCGAAACCGTGAAACAGGATGGCATCGACGCCAAATACAAAGACGGTATCCTCGAGATTCGCGTGCCCAAGGCGGAACAGGCCAAGCCGCGGCAGATTGAAATCAACGTGCACTAAACAGGTTCCTGAACCGTAACGAAAAAAGGGAGACCAACGGCCTCCCTTTTTCGTTTTTTAGGTTGGCTCGAGCAAGCGGCCTAGCTTAGCTAGTCCATGACTGCTCGCAGGCGTCTTTGCGTTGTTGTCGTACCCCTGAGGCCAGTGCTCTAGAGCAGCCTCAATGCAAAGGTCTCTTGGCCTTCTTTGCCACAGTAAAAAGTAAAGTTGCCCTAGGTCGATAACTTCGTTGGCGCTCGTGCTGAGAGGCTGGAAAAAAAATGGCGCTAGATTACTCTAGCGCCATTTTGGTTCAAATCGCTTATAAAACGGTTATTCGTGGCCAACCTGAGGACGCCAGCGATTAAACCGCTGTTCATATCGGTTGATTACTTCAGTCATTACCATACCGGTAATCGCGAACACCAGCACACCGACGAAAACCTTGTCCGTTTGAAATGTTGCACCTGCAACGGTGATCATGAAACCGATACCGGCGGTGGCAGCGTAGAGTTCGCCGACCATCACGCCAATCAGCGCGCGGCCCACCGCTAAACGCAGACCCGTGATGATAAATGGTACCGTCGAGGGCAAGACCACAGACTTGAAAATTTGCCATTCAGAGGCGCCGAAGCTTCTCGCCGCAGTAAGGAGGTTGGCTGGGGTGGTCTTAACGCCGTCCCGGGTGTTGATCAGGAGGGGGAAGACGGCGCCCAGAAAGATGATTCCGACTTTGGAGAGAATCCCGATGCCGAGCCAGATGATAACCAGCGGCAACAGCGCGACGCGCGGGGTGGCGTTCATCGCATTGACGAATGGATCACACACATAGGCAAACTTTTTGTACCAGCCGATGGCGATGCCGAAGGGGATGGCGAATACAATGGACAGGAGATAGCCCCAGAAAAACTCAATGCCGCTCACGTACAAATCATTCCAAATTTCGCCGGACGCGAATAACTGCCACGCGGCTTTGGCGATCAACGAGGGCGCGCTCATGAACATCGGGTTGATGAGCTGCAAGGTGTTGCCAACCAACTCCCAGACGGTGAGGAAGATCGCCACCGAGACGGTACCCAGAATCTTTGCCTCCTGATTGAGGTAAAATTTATACGCGGCGGATGCCTCTGCGACTCGTATGTCTAATAGTTGCTCCTCCTGAGCGGATTGAGCCATAAACGTGACCCTCCCTGTTCCTTTTTGAAAACGCCCTGTTAAGCTACCACGCCTGGGAACCAGTAACAAAAGGGTTGAACCTTGTCAATACTTAACTCGACGCTGAAAAGCCGCTTTTCGATCGCCACCTGGATTTGGCTACAAACGCCGATCTGGCCCCTATTTCTTGACAATCGTTAAAGTATCAAATATTTTTAACTTCACTATCCCGCCTCGTCAGGAGATATCATGAAACTCCTATTTATCACCCCACCGATGGGCAATTGGGCGCCCTGGGGCGACCGCCATTTCGCCGTCAACTCGTTGTATTCTCAGCTCGCGGCGTTCGTCCGAGAAAAAGGGGCGGCGAAAATAGAGGTGCTGGATTGCCGTGCGCTTGAGCTTAACGATGATGAAATGTTGGATGAAATCCGCCGACGGAAAGCCGATGCGGTATTTTTCGGCTCCATGATCGCCGCCGCGGGTGGCGCTGCGACGTTGAACCGATTTCATGCGGCGATGCAGAAGATCAAAGATATCGCTCCGAGAACGGTCACCATCGGCGGCGGCTTGATGTATACCGCCGTGCCGCAAAAAATTATGGCGGATAATCCCCAGCTCGATTTCGCCCTCGTCGGCGTGTTCGGGGACAACGAGTACACGCTGACGGAGCTGCTGGAAGAGCTTAAGACCCCATCGCCTAGATTCGCCGAGATCAAAGGCCTTAGCTGGAGGCGAGGTGACGAGATCATGCTCAACGCACCGCGTCCGTTGATCCAAAACTTAGACGAACTGCCGATGCCGGCTTACGATCTTTTCCCAATGGATAAATATTACGGTTACTCGGTAATTCCCAACTACAACGAAGCGGTTACATCTCGAGGCTGCGAGGGCGCATGTCATTTCTGCTATGAGTGGTGGTTGGTCGATCCGCGTAATCCGCGCGATTTCAGCTCACATCGCACGCGCGGTGGCCGGGCGGTGGCCGACGAGATGGAGCTGCTCAATAAAACGTACGGCGTCAAAGCGCTCACCTTTATGGACGACGACTTCAATTCGGACAGGCAAAAAATGCTCGATTTGGTCGAGGCGCTCGAAGAAAAGCAACTGGACATGAGCTGGTTCTGTCTGAGCCGGGCGCAGAACCTGATTCGCGATGCTGACCTGGTGCCGCGATTGAGAAAAGTTGGCATGTATCAGGTTCTGATCGGCATTGACGGCGGCACCGACGAAGAAATCGCTGAGGCACGCAAAGGTCATATGAAAGTGGGCGTCAAGGAACTTAAGGAGCTAGTTCAATTTCTGCGTAAAAATGACATTTCGACAATTGCCACTTATCTGAACGGCTTCTGGGACGATGACGAAGCAAAAATTCGCCAGCGCGCGAAAGCCGTCGATGAAATCGACCCTGACATCGTCATGATTCAGGTGCTAAACCCGATCCCAGGCTCGCCGATTTATAAAAAGGCCGTCAAAGAAAGCTTGATCGAAATCGACAATCTCAGTCTGTATGATCTCGAGCACTGCGTCATGCCGACCAAGCACCTCACGCGCCAAAAATTGGGCGAGCTGACGGGATGGGCTTTCCAGTCGTTCTACAGCAAGCCGGGCCGAGTTGAGCGCATTTTGAACGGCTACAGCTCTCCCTATGTCAAGATGAAGTTTTTGTCGTTCAAAAATAACGCCGCCAAATACGAAAAGGGCGCCGCTGAAGACGCCGTCGCCATTTAGCTTTAACCTCAGAATGGTTGAGCCATTGAACAGTCGGCCGCTTGAAGGAAAAGTCGTTCT
>Ga0210113_1000016_pt1 | contig 39217 bp, 40 predicted proteins | sample MayberryNW_Catta_5_FD_185523 | JGI IMG/M metagenome (GOLD analysis project Ga0210113, IMG submission 185523) | Wetland microbial communities from San Francisco Bay, California, USA, that impact long-term carbon sequestration -... | ecosystem: Environmental > Aquatic > Marine > Wetlands ...
CGGTGAGTTTAGTCTAGCGAAAAAATTTCCTGAAAGCAGGATCCGAAGTAGGTCTGCATCTTTCGTCAACGGACATGCACCTTCAAGGCTGCGAATTTACAGTCCCACTGGCAGACAAAGCAGCCCTGGCAGTCTTCGGGATAGGCCATAAAGGCTTTGTTCTCCTGATCGAGACGCAAAACATCCGGCGGGCAGGTCTCCACACAGACGCCGCAACCGGTGCACGCCGCCCGGTTCACCTCAACGTACGGCATGGGCTCCTTCGCTTTGGCGGAACACCAGGTGCATGTGCTGGGTCGGGCGGACCGGCACGACGTGAAACGATTCGGGCAGAGGTTCATCCCACAGTTTGAGAGAACCCTTGTGCTTTTGCACGATCACCATCTTCACCCAGTTGACGTTGTCGATCACCGGGTAGTCCTCACGAATGAAAGCCACTCGGCTTTCGGTGCGATAGAGATAAGCGCGCAAGGTCGCTTCCAAGACCCGGGTGTAGTGCATCAGACCCCAAACCTTGGCGAGCTCGTGAGGGTCGCGCGCATACAAGCGGGAAACCTCATCGTCGCGTAACGCCAGAAGCTCATCGAGCGCGGTTTGCAAGCGATCGCCGCGCAGCACGAGACCGACTTTCTCCATGACAAGCTCTCCCAAACGGCGATGGACCGGCGCATAACGCACTCGATCGGGCCGTTTGAGCGGAGCTTCGATGTCGCGGAGCGCTTGCTCGACTTGGCGGGGGACCAGCGGATCGGGCTGCGCCTCGGCAGAATAGGCGCCCGCCGTCTCGCCTGCCCAATGGCCGGTGACCGAACAGAAGGGAAGGTGGCCTCCCGGCAAATAAGCGAGGTCCGTACAAGTGCCGCCGGCGAACAGCCCCGGAACACTGGTTTCTCCTCGTTCGCTGATCCGCGCTCCCGCGCCGAAGATGCCGGCGGTTCCGGCGACCTGATAACTGTAGGGCACCGTTTCCTTGGTGATGTCCAGGCCCAATCCTTCGTAGCTGGAAATCACGATCGGGATCGCTTTCTTGAGCAGCTCCAGGCGCTCGAAACTAATTTCGCGAAGATCCATCGACGGGATCTTCCCCGATTCTTTTTGATGCGCGACGGCGAAATAAAGAAGGGCACGGCTGGTCATCTCCATTCGCTTGGGGTCGTAATCCGCGAGAAAGCGCCGGCCGTTTTTATCGACGAACTTCGCGCCTGAAGGCATCAGCGACTCCAGACCCGGCGCGCACAGGAGATTGTCGGGGTTTAAATTGATGCCGCCCAACTCCAGGCGCGAAAGCTCCGCACCGGCTTGAAGCATCATGGCGATGCCGTCGCCCGAGAGATCCACGGGCATGTAACCGAGAGTGCTGCCCGGCCAGGGATAGGGAAACTTGTATGGACCGGTGCACATGACCGTGGCCTTGGCATGAATCGCGTAAATCTCTCCGCTGCGGACATTAAACCCGGTGGCGCCGATCACTTGTCCTTCGGTCGGGAGCTTACCGTCCGAGGTCAGCAGCTGGGTCACCGCGACCCGATTGAGGACCTCGACGCCGCTTTCGAGCACGCCGGCGCGTACCGCCATCATCATCTGCGGCCCGCCTTCGGTCATCCACACGCCGTTTTTGAAGGTGCGCCCGGGCGCGCCCATGCGGACGATCTGTTTGCCCTCTTTGAGCCACTTTACGCCCCAGCGGTCCATCGTCATCAGGTGCTCGTACATCACCGGAAGCGACTTTACGAGCAAGGCCTGATTGACCAGCGGCCCGGCACCGAGGCCGTTGATCCAATCCTCGACTTTGTCTCCCGGCATATAGGAAGGATAGACTCCCGACGCCAACGCGCTGCATCCGCTGCGGCCAAAATAAGAACGATCGACCAGCAACACGCGGGCTCCCGAGGCGCGCGCCCGGTACGCGGCAAAAGCGCCGGCGATGCCGCCGCCGATCACCAGAACGTCGGTGTCAATTTCCTTCAGCATCGGAGAGATTTGCATAGCTTGGGTCGATTTCATTGTCAACGAAAGGGACGAGAGATGCGGCGATTAACGGCCGTTCTGATTGCCTGCGCGGGAGGAGGATGGTATGGCTCGCTGAAATTTGTCGCACCACGACAAAAGCAACGGACGGAGGAAGTTCCAATGGCAAAAAAGTTGCAAAACGAATTGAAACAGAAGGTCGCCACCGCGTGCAGGATTCTTGCCGCCTCAGGAATCTGCTCGGGAGTTCGCGCTGCGGTCGGGCACGCGAGCGCGCGGATTCCCGACAGCGATCTCATCGTCATCAAGGGACGTGGATACCGCAACGATGCGCTCGAATCGCTCCGTCCCGAGGATCAGCTCGTCATCGATCTCGACTGCAACATTGTATCGGGGCCGAAGGGCATCGCCCCTCCGGCCGAGATCAAGCTCTATGCTCACGTTTACAAGAGCCGGCCCGAAGTGGGCGGCATCGTCCACGCCCATCCGCGCTTTGCCACGGTCATGAGCGTGGTCAATATCCCTATGTCGGTGGTGTGTCACGAAGGCGCGCATATCACCCTGCAGGGAGTTCCGGTTTTCGATGACATGAATCTCATATCGACCGACGAAACCGGTTCCGCGATGGCGGCGGCTTTGGGTCAGAAATCCGCGTTGTTGCTCAAAGCGCACGGCGCGGTCACGATTGGAAAGACCGTCGAACAGGCGACCGTCAACATGATCGATCTCGAAGAGCAGGCGAGGATGAATCTATACTGTCTCAATGCCGGCGGGCGCGACTTTCCGAAAGTTCCGCCGAAAGAAGTCGAGGCCTTCGTCAAATTCCGCCGCGAACAGCTCCATGAGCTGCCCTGGCTCAAGCGCTACGGTTTCACCCAGCTCTTGGAGGAATCGGCCTGGACCTGGAAGTATTTCAGCGGGAAGGTCGCGAGAGCGAACCGGCGCTAAGCGCGGACTTTATTTTGCTCGCCTGGTCTTCAGCACTTCATCGAGCGGACCGTAGTCCATGACTTGCCGGCTGCTCGCTTTCTGCTGAATCTGGCCGTTTTCATAGGCGGTATCGAGAAATTCCTGGACGTCCTCGAAACTCATTTTTCCGGTTGCCACGAAGGTGGGACGGGCGAGACGCTCGGTTTCTTCGGCCAGTTGCGGACTGAGTTTCCACTGGCGCTGAATATAGCCGGTGACAGCGCGCTTATCGGTCTCGATCAGTGTCAAGGCATCCAGCATGGCTTCGATCATCCGTTTGATTTGCGCGGAGTCTTTTTGCAGCTTGTTGGCATGGACCGTCAGACCGGCGGGAGGAAAATTGATTCCCGCTTCCACTGTCGAAGCGAGCTGGTTAAATCCTTTTTGCGTCATGATCACATTGTTCGGAATGGAAAGTAGCGCGCCATTGACCGCTCCCGAGTTGAGTGCAGCCACACTGTTGGAGACCGAGCCGGTCTGAATGTAGGAAATCCGGTCCGGATTGACTCCCTTCTTTTTGAAAATCGCCTTGGCGGCGATATATTGGAGCGCGCCGACCGTATCGACGGCTATTTTTTTCCCGAGAAGATCCTCGATCCGCTTCGTCCCCGGCTCAGAGACGATATAGAAGAGCGGAGTATTGACCGCGATCATCACTCCGCGCATGGGCAGGCCCCTCACGGCGGCGAAGAGCGCCGGACTCACCGCGGCGCCAAAGTCGATCTCTCCAGCGGCGAGCGCCGCCACCTGGATCGGCCCGGCCATCTGAATGAGTTCGACGCTAAGCCGGTGTTTTTGGAAAACTCCGGCATCTCTGGCAAACAGGTGCGGGAGAAAGCTCAGGCTCAAAGCGGAATAGCCGATGCGAATCCTTTTCGAATCCTGGGCAAGAACTTGTCCGGTGAAAAGAACGAGAAGACAAAAAGCCGTTCCGCAAGCAAACCGTTTGGGCCGAAATTGCCAGGTGTTGCTCTTCATGGTCGCGCCGCTTTCCTTTTCGCCCGGAATATAGAGCTTGACGGCGAACGAAATCAAGTCGTTGAACCGGAGAAAGCCGGCGCGCGGTTGCATGAACTCCAGTGCAAAATCGGATCTTCGCGGCTGAACAATGAGGATCCAAGCGAGCTTGTGCAGGATGAAAAAAGGTGGGTCGCATGGACCGATGATGTTCCCGGCGCGCTGACCCGGGGCGCGACGTTGGAAGAGGCCCGAGAGAATCTCATCGATACGGTACGGAAACCCGCACATCGTCTTCCGTGCTATAATCCGGATCTGAGGGCGTAGCGGAGAAGATGTAGCCGAAATGGAAGGAAAAATTGCCAATCGTTGCGTCGACATTCTAGTCGAAGAAGGGATTTTCATCTGCTCCGCAATCCTACGTTAGCCGGGCTTGATTGACCTCGTATTCTGTTTAGGTCGCATCAGTCACATCGGTCCCATCCCACGAATACGTTTATCACCCGTTGCCCCTTGCTTGCTTTTCAAATCGGCCTTCCGCGTCGTCCCTGACGGCTCTTGCTGCCCTGCCTGCTGGTTATTCGACTATTGACGAGCTTACGTCAAGGCTATATAAAGACTATATGAAGACTCTCACGATTACGGATGCGAAGAAGAACCTGGGCCGCTGGCTCGCAGCGGCGGCTCGGGGAGAAGATATCGGCATCGTTTGCGGGGCCGACATCGTGGCGCTCCGCAAGGTCGATGTCGAATCTACCGACTATGCGCAACGGGAATACGGCGCTACGGCCAACCAGGTGGCCGCCCTTGAGAAAGCCACCGAACAGCGCTATCGCCGCTTGAAGCGCGGTAAAAAGCTCACGACGACCACGGCCGAAGAGCTTCGGGAAATGCTTGAGTAGACTTCTCACCATTGACCCCAGAGTTATCCGACGATTGCGTGAACTGCCGAAGAACGAGCGAGTGGAATGTCTTCTCGCTATTTGCGATCTGGTCGACGGCTTCGGTCAACCCCATGTGCACAGCGGTCTTGCCATCCGCAAATTGGGCGGCAAGCTTTTCGAATGCCGTGGCAACCGCGATCTGCGGTTTATCTTTCAGGACCGAGGGACCGAGCTTTTCGTGTCCTTTCTCGGCAACCATGACGAGATCAGAACCCTACTGCGCCGGGGCCGTTATGACTGATCCAGCCTATCTGCCTTGCTTCGTCGTCGCGGGCAATTAATATCGCCGCTGAAAAATATCGCGAATCGCGGATCTGCCGGCTGCTCGGGAATCCGGTTATTATCAGCTAATTGTTTTGCTGGATAACGGCGGGCCGACGACGCCGAGCATGCTCGCCAAGCGTGCCGGCCGCTCCGTGCAGACCATCAGCAACCACCTGGCCAAGCTCCGCACTGCCGACCTCGTCCGCTACGACAGTGACGGGAAGAACGTCCGTTACTGGCTCAAGCACCGCGGCGAGACTCGGGGGCTTTTGAAAGCCCTGGAAAAAATCGTCAAATCAGCGAGTCGATTAGGCTAGGGACCCTCATTTCAAGGTTTCGAGCATTCTCGAAACATGGAATTCCCACGAATTACGACCACGATCCCACGAACACGGTAGCTGTTTGTACACGAACAGGGCATTATCCCTCCAGCGTTCAGCTCGATCATCCTGAGCCGTCCTTACGACGATAATTCTTTTCGAGGTTGTCCATTATTAGACAGTAATTCCCGCCCGGGATGGTTAAGTTTAAACATAAAGGCTGTAATGGCGCGCAAGAGGTAGCAGGCCGGGCCACAGATTTTAGATGTGGTCGACTTCGGTTCCGGTTCGACAGCGAAAGCATCTCCGGGTTCTGACCCCTCCCTCTTCCAAGATCAAAGGCTAGTAAGAGCCTGAAAAAGGAGAGTTATGAATCCTGTATTTATCACCGCCATCCCTCTGGGGCTGGTAATCCTCGGCATGATACTGAACAGCTGGGACCTCGGTTTCAACCAACCGCCGAGTTCCACGGAGCAAGACCCGGCCAAGAGACTGATGGCGGAAAAGGAATCCTACCGCAAATTCTTCGATCAACAGAGAAGCCGTTCGATGAAGCGTCAGAAACGGATCGGCCAGTATGGCTGGTTGGTGATGGCCTCTTTTATCGGCGCCTTCATCTGGCTCTATGCGGATACGGTGAGCAAGACGAGCCTTTCGAGTCGCATTGCCGGACTTCAAACCCTGGCGACCGAAGAAGGCAAACAGATGGTCCTCTCGGTGACTCTGAGCGACGGCAACAACGTCAAATACCTGATCAAATTGCCCCAGGCCGATAAGTTGCAGGCTGGCGTAAAAGAAGTTGCTTCCACAGAAAAGGTCTCAGCGTGGGAGCTGGAGAGCTTGGGCACGGCTCTAAGCACCGGCAATAATCCGTTGCCGCTCGGCGTCGCGCTGAAGATTTCCCAACTGGCCGTCGAACCCAGATAAACGGCGAGATTTCAGAGTCAAATTACGTACTGAGGCGCCGGCCCGACGCCTCAGTACAAACGCGGTCCAATATGCCGGGCAAGATGCGGACTACCGTCCCACAACAACAACGCTCCCTCTTGGGCTCTTCGCTCTCGCCGTTTGTAGTGACGCTTCACCCCGCGCTTTCTCACCGCTGCGATCCCGGCTTGACGCAAAAAGGTACGAACCGGTGGACGCGACAGGGCGATTTTCTCTTTCTCCTTAAGCTTCTCAGTCAATGAGTATCGTTGAAACCTTGGGTAGCGACCCCGCGCCAGTTCAACCGCTTGACGGGACTTTAGTCGCGCGGATAGACTCGCCGCAAACGTTCGAACTCCTGCGAAAGGAGACAACCTCAATGGCGGGAACCTATATTTTGAAAATCGATTCGCTGCCGGTTGTCGAGCGCGGCAACGGCATCCGCACGACCCCCTTGGTCACCAAGGAGATCGGCGCCAAGCACATCACGACCGGTTTGACGCGCTTCCCGCCGGGTGCGAAAGTTCCGCTCCACTCGCATAACTGTGACGAGCAGGTGACGATTCTCGAAGGGGAGGCCGAAGCAGAGATTGATGGTCAACGTCACCGCCTTCGTCCTTTCGATACGACACTGGTTGCGGCAGATAAACCCCATCGATTTATAAACGCCGGTACGTCGGATCTTACGATCCTCTGGATATACACTAGCGCGGACGTCACTCGGACCTTCACGGAAACGGGCGAAACGGTTGCTCATCTTTCCGAACGTGATCTCGTGAAACCGCTTCCTCCCAAAACAAAGTAAGCAGCTTGCACAAACATTCCGTTAAGGAATGATTCCGCGGTGTGCGCAACTGCCGCTGAAAAGGCGCATACGCACGTACCGGCCGATCAGGAGATTGCGCGCCGGCGTCCTACAGCGGGGGGTGCGCTGATCTAGAACAGCCCTGGCACCCAACGTTTAACTGACTTCGTATAAGCGACGTAAGGTGCGCCGAGTTTGACAGCTAATTGTCGTTCATCGGCAAGCACACGGAAGTGAAACCAGACCGCAACGCCCAGAGTGATCACCGCAGCTAACCAGGATCGTAGAGTCAGAGTTAACCCGCTAAGGAAAATAATGTGGCCGAGATACATCGGATTGCGGGTGTAGGCGTAAAGACCACTCGACACCAGTTGATCGGCCGGGATTTGCGGACCGGGACCACCGCCACCCCGGTTCCTGCGGTACGTACCGCACAAGCGATACTGTAAAAAGCCCCAGATCATGAGCGGCAAGAACCAAAAATTTATCTCGATAGTGCCCGAATGAATGACCCATTCCCAGAGCAGCGTAGCCGAAGGATAGAGGAGAAAAGTGCGGACTGGAGTACGGCTCAAGAATCTCATGAAACCCTATTCTCAATTGAGATCATGTTCTCTCTTGAAATCCGCTCCAGAGTTTAACTTCGCTCCGAGGCGCGCCGGAGTTACCATAGTTTCCTAAAACCTCATCAATATGACCTAAATTCTCGTTCTACTCCAACTGAACAGCGCCACTTTCCACCTAATAATCCGACCGATTTGGATTGAAATTCCGAAGAAGTGCTTGAAAGGCATGTCTTACATGATAGACCTGGAATCAGCTGGAGGTGAGCCATGACAAAGATTTCTGAATCGTACGCCCGCCGCTCACATGTCTTACTCCTTCTCGAGCAGCAGAAATACGACGAAGCATTAACCATTCTTACTGACCTGCGGGACAAGGAGCCATCCGATCGGGAAATTCGCGTGTACTACCTGCTCCTGCTTAGGATATTTGTGCTGCGCTGGAATTTATCGCGCGCGAGTACTGGACCGGTGAATGAAACATCCGCCATCTCAGAGACAGGTACCGCAAGATTCGCTCCAGTTGCGCGACTGTTCGGTCGGTTTCAACTCATTCGAGCGTTTATTCGTAATCCTCAGGCAGAACTGTCTTCATCAAGCCGAAGCACTAAACGTTTAATGTTTGTGGGAGCAGGATCAGGGTTTCTGATGCTATTGCTCGGCCTTTGTATGATCGGAGACAATGAGAGAGACCGCCTGGTGTCATCGTACTCGCTAACATCGACAGACGCTTCTGACGAGAACACGCTTTCTCGGAATGCGGATAAAGATCTCCGGCGAACCCAACTAGGAAGGGAAGCCGGTGAGCGTGAGATCTTCCGGATTGCTTCCAAATCGACTGAGTTAATGCCGGCTCAACTGATGCGGGATGTTTTGAAGAATCATCTACGGGATTTCGGTGGACAAGAATTCGTGGCCAGCGAAATTGATCGAGCTAAACCGATGCATCAGCTTGATGCATCCAAACCTTTAATTAGGCAAACAACCGCGGGTAGAAAAAACATCGGCACCAGGGCATCGAGGGAGACACCGGGACGTTATCAGTCCCGGTGGGCGATTCCTATCAGGGAATTCCCACGGTTCGCAGCCGCCACTGTACAGCGGATTGACCGCGGAGTTTCACTCAACGTCCTGGAATTTCATGGCTCATGGGCAAAGGTCCGGCTTGCGCCTGCAGGCGCGACCGGGTTCATACGAAGAGAGTTTTTGATCTCGGCTAAAGAAGCCGAGTCGAAAGTTACTCGGACCTCGCCTTCGATGAAAGGAACTCATAACGCTAAGGGATTCGCGTCCGGCTCAACTTCATAGAACAACGTAAACGTTTGCTACCGGGTGAGGCTGCGGCTCATCCGCTTTGGTCTATAGTGATTTCCATGAAACGGCTGATGGATCCTGAAGGGCGGCGGCTGCCGATAAAGCTCGATTCGACTTCGAACGGTGAGTTCGCGCCCGTGCCGCTCTCGGCGGCGAATCGCGCCGGCAACCGACTGGCGCACGAGGCGGCCTCCGAAAACGCCAAGCGTCTGGGGCTGAGCCGCCGGGATTTCCTGGTTTCGGCGTGCGGCGCTGCGAGCGCGCTGCTCGCGTTCAATACCGCCAACGCGGCAGTCGGGAAGTTGGGCGGGTTTTTCGAGATCGAACCTGAAGCCGCGCTCGATGCGCAGCTCGCGCAAGCGCGGGTCGGTGCTAAGAACGAGTTCATCTTCGACGTCCAGGGCCACTTCGTCGACCCGACCGGTGCATGGGTGAAGACAGCACCCGCCAACGCATTTAAATGGTCCCCGAAAGCAGGCTGCGCGTTGGCGGCGAAGCCCGGCGCGCGCAGTCATCTCAATTGCCTCGGCCCCGAGGAATTCGTGAAAGACGTGTTTCTCGACAGCGATACCGACATGATGGTGCTCTCGTTCGTGCCGTCACGCCGCGATGCCGAGCCGCTCACGATCCAGGCGGCCGATGCAGTGCGGCGGATTGTTGACCGTATGGAAGGCTCGCATCGACTGTTGCTCCACGGCCGCGTCAACCCGAATCAACCGGGCGATCTTGAAGCCATGGACGAGCTGAAAGAGCGCTGGAAGGTGTCGGCCTGGAAGACCTATACGCAGTGGGGCGTGGACGGCAAAGGCTTCTTCTTGTCGGACGATGTCGGCACGCGCTTTATCGAGAAGGCACGCGCGCTCGGGGTGAAAGTGATCTGCGTGCACAAAGGATTGCCTTTCGGCAAACAATCCTATGAGCACAGCCAGTGCAAGGACATCGGCATCGTGGCCAAACGGTTCCCGGATGTAAGCTTTCTCATCTATCATTCGGGGTTCGTTACCGGCGTGCCGGAGCGAGCTTATCAGGGCCGCGGGGCGAGCGACGGTATCGATACACTGATTCGCTCGCTCGTGGAGAACGCCGTGGAACCGAACAGCAATGTCTACGCCGAGCTGGGCAGTACCTGGCGTTTCCTCATGCGCGAGCCCAACAGCGCCGCCCATGCGTTCGGCAAGCTCATCAAGTACTGCGGCGAAAACAACGTGCTATGGGGCACCGACTCCATCTGGTACGGCTCGCCTCAAGACCAGATCCAGGCGTTTCGCACGTTTCAGATCGCGCCCGAGCTGCGCGCGATGTACGGCTACCCCGAGATGACGCCAGCCCTGCGCGCCAAGATCTTTGGTCTGAACGCGACCCGGCCGTACGACATCAGCGCCGACGAGGTGAAGAAGCGCACTCGCGCCGATCGCCTAGCCGAAGAGCGACTCGCCTACCGCGAGCATCCTGAGCCGCACTATCACACTTACGGACCGAGAACACGGCGTGAATTTTTGAACTTGCTGCGCTGGAATGGGGGAGAACGAGCCTAATAAATTCAAAACGTCATGGGATCGGAGATGGAAGCGCGGTCAAGGTGCAGCATCTAAGGGTTCGAGGTATCGAAAAAAGTCGTCTCCGGTGGTCAGATGTCGGATTGTGCCAAGTGCGCGTCCTGCGCTTGGCTCGAGACTCTAAAACTCTCTATGATCGGATAGTCTTTTTAAGCCAGATAAATGGCGATCACACCGGCGACGACGCAAACAGTTCCGAACACTGCGTAGCGATTGACTCGTTCGAGATCGCGCAAAAACACAACGCTCATCAATAACGTCCATATCGGAGAGGTCGCGGCGATCGGGGAAACGAGCACCACCGGACCATTGACGAACGCGGTCAGCATCAACAAAACCGCCGACGTTTCAAACACCCCGGCGACGATGAACGGCACGAGAGAATTTGGATTCCAGACAATCCGTTTTCTCATCGCGGGAAATGTCAACGTACTGGAAAAACATAAGAGCGAAATCATTCCGACAAGTGCCGCGAAGAACAGCGGCTCATCTGCAATACTCATCGCGTAACGTCGGATCGGGTGGACGATCCCGGTGATAAGGGCGGTCACCATTGGAAAAAGCAGGTGCAGCCAGCGAAAGCCGCTGATCTGCTCATCAACGTGCCACGAAGTCATAATGATTCCGCTGACGACGAGAAAGGTTCCTACGAGTACGGCGGGGGTGGCTTGCTCGTGAAGGAACGTTACGCCGATAATAACGCTGAAAATCGGGTGAGTGCTTCTGAGGGTAACGGCGCGGGACGTGCCGACTTTCTCGATGCCGGTGTAGTGCCACAACCGCATGCCCGTCTGGAGAACTCCGGTCGTGGCGATCAGCCCGACGGCCAGTGCCGCTACTTCCGGAGCACCGCCCGTCAAAACAACGGCGGAGCCGAGCACGACCGCGTGGACGATCAGCGAAACCAGGGTTGCCGTGGCCGCGCTCGAGTCGCGCAATCCGCGCCTCACAGAGACGTTGGCCGCCGCGTACGAAAGAGCGGTGCAGAGAGCCAAAAACTGGGGAGTCATCGCAGCAGTTTATCTTTCAACAGGAGAGCGAAACGCTATCACGACAGCGAGTGACCCACCAGACCATTTTGTTGGGACGATCGTGACGAACGCGAGAGCGAGTCGCTAAGCGATGAGCACGTGTCGTCGTGATCGCGTCCAGTAGGATCCACGATCCATCCTATGCGTGAACTCTCTATTTGCTTGACTGCCTGCTTAGTCTCGGCGAAAAGATCGGAAGCGGCAGGAGGATACCTATGAAACGAGAAGTGGCGGCGGAAATCGTCGACTCTCTCAAGGAGGCCGGCGTCGATTTCGTGGCGACGCTGACAGAAGCGAATTTGCATGACCTAGTGATGGCATTAGGCGAAGACAAAGAAATTCACCATGTGCCGGTAACCCGCGAAGAAGAGGGGATCGGTATCTGCGCCGGCGCCTATCTGGGCGGGAAAAGACCGGCGATGGTGATGATGAACGCTGGATTCTTATTATCGACAAATGCCTTAGCGACAGTCTGCATTCATCCGGGCATTCCGGTCTTGATGTTGATCGGCCACAGCGGCGGCATCGGCGAGGAAAATGCCGGTCATGCAACCGTCGGCGCGCTCACCGAACCGGTGTTGCAAGCCATGCATATCGTTTACGAGAAAGTCGGCCGGCTCGAAGATATTCGTTCGACGGTCCGCGATAGTCAGATACTGGCGCGCTCGTCGCGCCGGCCCACGGCCATCGTCCTGAACCAACAAGCCCTGAGGTAGCGAAATGAAGAGGTACGATTGTCTGCGCGCGATCGCGCCACACTTCGGCGATGAACTGGTCGTCACAAACTTGGGCGCGGTTCGCCACGAATGGCAAGCGTTGAGACCGCACCATGGCAATTACCATTTGCAGAACCTCGGGCTCACATCCTCGATGGCGCTAGGATTGGCATTGGCGCTGCCGCAGCGCAAAGTCGTGGCGTTCGACGGCGACGGTTCTTTGCTGTTAAATCTCGGCAGCCTGGCGACCATTGCGAACCAGAATCCGAGAAATCTCATCCACGTCGTGTTCGACAACGAATGCTACGAGTCTTCGCGCGGTGCGCCGACGGCGACAGCCGGACGGGCCGACCTGGCTGCCGTTGCGGCCGGCTGCGGTTTTGCCAACGTGGTGACGTCCAAGACGTTGGCTGAATTTGAGCAAGGCTTTTTGCGTGCCTTGAGTAGCAATGATCTTTATTTCATACTGGCCAAGATCGAGGCGGGAGCGGCAGATGTGCCGGCGGCCGCTTTGGACTCGCAGGAGAATAAATACCGGTTCGTGCGCTACATCGAGAGGAGCGAGAACCTCGAAATCCTGACTTCAACGCTGTCACGCGCCAGCGAACCTAGGGGCAAGTGAGCGTGACGCGCGACCCTTTTGCGAAATTGTTTCAGTAGTAATGATTTACACTTGATTCCGCGAAATAGTGGCATGTCTTCTAAGGATTTCTTGCTGCTCCCGCTCTGAATACCAATCATCGGCCCAACGCTGCACTTCGTCCTTTTGGTCGCCGTATCTTTTTTGAATGACGCCCAAGAACTTTTCGTAACTGTCTTCGCATTCGAGAAGGTCGTCATCGGTGAGTTGTCCCCACTTTTTCCTGAGCTCTCCTTTGAACTGATGCCAACTGCCTTTAAACTGATTTTCGTCCATGTTCGCCTCCCTGACTGTTTAAGCCAGGCAGTAACTCGTGCAGAAGTAGTGCCAGATGAATCGGTCGCAAGGAGGACGGCCCAAATCGTTGTAACTATGCTAGAACTAACTGAGATGGCCGCGAGACCTGGGCGAAGCAGGCGACCATGAGCCGTCGTCTGTCTTGATTTTGCGACAACAGTAAAGGATCACACAAGCGGAAGGGGCGAGGGGCGCTAGCCGTAGTAGATGTCCAGCGCCAACCCCGCCGCTAGAGTAGCGCCGATCTCCCAGAAATCCCGGTTGTGCGCTTGACACCCAAGTGCCGTTGGGATGAGAATGGCCTCACATCGCACGGGAGAGATGATCATGGAAAGAGCGGTTGCCGGCCGGCTTGGGATATCAGTTTCGGAACGGATTTCGTTCCTGCTCAAATCGGCCATTTTTCTTTCGGTTTGTGGCGCTACATTGTTTATCGCTTTGGCTGCCAGTTATCCCGCGGTTCATGATACGCTGCACAACGTCCGTCATGCGTTAGCCGTCGTGCCTTGCCACTAAAGAAGTTCATCGCCCCTCTTTTTATCCTTTTCGGTGCGCTCTTCGGCTCAGCATTGCCGGCTGAGGAGCTGAAAGTGTATTTCAAAACTAGCCCGCGTTTAGAGCTGCTGCGCCCCTTCGCCAGTCCGGTTGATCTCTCCTTGCTGGTTACCGGCGCCGACGGCAGGCCGGTTGAGCACGGATCAGTTGCTATTCGGCTGCACGCGCCGTCGCCGGGATTATTTTTCTCGACCGATTACCCGCTGGTCGAAGGAACTGTGTTAAGTGAGCTCCGTTTGCCGTTGCGCCAGGGCAAGGCGAGTTGGAAGTACCTCTTTCCGATTCGCGGCGAGTATCGCTTGACCGTCGATGCCAGTTCAACTGACGGGCGCAAAGCCGGCAGAACATATACTTTTACCGTGCGCGAGAATCCCAAGAAGTGGCTGGCGCTCGGCGCATTCTCGGGGGGGTTGTTTGTGCTCGGTCTGATTGCCGGTAGAATTTTTACCGGACCACGAACGAACGCCGCGGTGCTGATCGCGGCGATGAATCTAATGGCCGCAAGCGGAACTTGGGCTGCGCCGCAACCGCCCGCGTCCGATTCGGCGGTGTTAACCATCGAACCTGCCACCGTCGGCAAGCCGGTCGAGGTTCGCTGGAGTTTGGCTCGTGATGGAGCGGCGCTGTTATCGCTGACGGTCCATCATCTGGAAAAAGATAAAGTTGTTTTCGCCGTAGAGAAGATTCCCGTCGACGGTGAATGGTCGATGAAATTTCATTTCCCCGACGGCGCAGAATACCGAGTCACGGCGCTTGGCAGCGTTCCCGGTCGAACGCCGATGCGCGCTGAGCAGATTGTCTCGGTGACCGGCGTCGAGCCGCCGGCGGCCGCTATGCTGCGCGTGTTGGCGTACTTTGTCGCCTTGATTGCAGTCGGGCTGGCGGCAGGACGTTGGAGTAAACGGCCGACTGCTGTTTATTCGAACTAGGGTGAGAGAAGGCGATCAGAGCCCGCCCGCCATGAAACTGCCTATAGTCTAGGTTAGCCTACGTCCATTTTCGCCGAAAAAAAGGCGCTCGTCGCGGCGACGAGCGCCCGGGCTGAAGATCTCTGGAGTCAACCGCCTAGTTTTCTGAGACGTCGATCAGGACGCCGTCGGGGTCGGAGGTTTGGAATTGCCCGAAGCAACAGGTGGCCAGCAGATTTTGCCTCACTTCGCGCTCCGGATTTTTTTCCGGGCGATCCTCGGATGATGGATTGGCACCGGCGAACTTTTCCAGGTCCGCTTTGAACGCGGCTATGCTTTCAACTTTGAAGCCGATGTGATCCAGGGCCGGGCGCTCGATGCCGGAGCCGTAGAAATCGGAGATCTTCCACGGCATGACGGCCAACGTGACTTTCCCATCGGAGAGGTAGTGATTGGGATCTCCGGCAGGCTTTTCGAGTTCGTTCAGCTCGAAAACATTTCGATAAAATTCGGCACACCGATCCGGCTCCACGCAACGGAGCCCGAAATGGCCTATGCGACGTTTGCGCTCTTCGACTTTGTCCGTATATAAATCGCGCCGATTTTCCATGTTCAGTTGCGAAAGGTCGAAAACATTGCCGGCCGGGTCGTGCATGCTGATGCCGGCGAAGGGGCGATTGCTCGGTCGTTTGAGCACCTGGATTTGCGGGTATTTGTCCTTGAGCCGTGCATAAACCACTTCGACGTCTTGGACTTCGAAGCCGAAGTGATCGAACCCGGCTTGACGGCCCGGCGCGCGCGGATTCAAGTTTAATCCGACGTAGCCATCGCCGACCACAACGGCGCCGCCGGCGCGCTGCAGGCTCGAACGCCTCATGCCGAACACATCTCTGTAGAAGTCGCCTTCCTGGTCAGCATTGCTGGTGACAATCGCCATATGTCGCATTTGTGCAAACATCGTCGCCTCCGTTATGCCGTCGAGATAAAGCCAACCTATTCGAAGATGGCGTGGGTTGTCAATCCATGCCGGATTTCTTCGTATCCCGTATACCGTGCTGTGGAGTGTGACCGACCAAGAGGTCATAAAACGGTGCGCGTGTGGCGAGATCCAGGCAGAGACACCAAGAGGAAACGTTTTCACGAGCGAGATTGCGGGAGTTTTTGGGAGCAATGGCGTGTCCCTTCGCGTTAGTAGGCGGCGCTCTCGAGTAAACAGTTTATTCAAACACTCAGTGACGCTATAATCATCGAATTGGCGATTGGGAGCACCGAGCATGTTACTTTCCGAAGATGCAACTTCGGCGATTGCGAAAACTGCGGTTGATGGGATTGTCGAGCCTACGGTCGATTACAGCCGCGCCCTGCGTGCCATCGGACAAGACTTGACCGATCTCTTTCCCAAACTACTCGAAATCGAAATCGATGGATCGAACTTTATCGCGCGAGGTCACAGCCATCCCAATCCATTTCATCAGCACAGAAATTTTACTTGCAAGAATTTTTGGCAGAAGCTGATCGGTAGAAAAGCCGAAGCTGAACCGGTCGCCTTTGAGCCGGCGGCACTCAGCTTTCACCGGACCTATACTGTGGCCGATATCGAGCGGCTGGATAGGCTCTATACCGCCAACCGAAGCGGGCAGCTGGGAAGGCCGGACAGCTACAGTCTCGCCGAGCGGCTACGTGTCATGGGCGGCATCGTAAACTCTCGGAAGGGGCGGCTCAAACAACTCCGCAAGAATGGCGACCAGCTATTTGTGGATTACTGGGGTGAGAACGGTCAACTTCGCACTGCCAAACTTACCACGGTCATTATGTACCGCAATCAAGAGGACCAACCTTCGCACAGTTCGACGCCCAAAGAACTGTGGGAAGGCTATGACTTTTGATTTACGCCGCGCAGGTTGGCGATGCCGCTGCGCTTACCGATTGTCTAACCCTAACGGCTAACATTCTCGGGAGGCAGAAACTTGCTTTTGTAGGTGACCACCACCCGGTCGCCTTCGGGATCCGATTGTTTCTGGATGTCTCATAGAGCGATGGAATATTGGGGTCGGATTTTTACAGCACTCCGGTACTCCAATACTCCATCACTCCGGCACGGGGTGGCTTGAGCGACGCTAGACGTTGACGACTACGACACCTTTGGGTTCGAGGTAATAATCCAGCGCCTCGGGACCGTGCTCGCGGCCGACGCCGCTCGATTTCACGCCGCCGAAGGGTAACTCGTCGTAGCCGTAGTGAAGCGAGTTGACCCACACGTTTCCGGCCTGCAGCTTGTCGATGGCTTTATTGGCATTCAACAAATTGCGTGTCCAGATCGACGAGCCGAGTCCGAACTCGGAAGAGTTGGCCTTCTCGAGCGCTTCGTCGAGCGTCTTGAAAGTGTAGACCGGCAGCGCCGGACCAAAAACTTCCTCTTTGGTCATGCGGGCGTCGTCGGGTACGTTGCTCATCAGTGTCGGCAGATAAAAGAAACCTTTATCGAAGTCCCCGCCCTTCGGGCGCTCACCGCCGAACAGCACCTTTGCGCCGCGCGACTTGGCGTCTTCTACCTGTTCTTCGACTTCCTGGCGCTGCGAACCGAGGTGGATCGGGCCCATGCGGGTCTCTTTGTTCATACCGTTGCCGACGGTTTTCTTTTTTAGGATTTCCACCAGGCCGCCGATAAAATTGTCGGCCACCGCTTCCTGCAAGAAAAGCCGTTTCACGCCAAGGCACATCTGGCCGCAGTTAAAGTAGCGGCCGACATCGGCCATCTTCACCGCCAAATCGATGTTGGCATCTTCCATGACAATCATCGGATCGCTGCCGCCGAGCTCCAACGTCACGCGTTTGATCTCGCGTCCGGCGACTTCCATGACGTGGCGGCCGACCGGTGTCGAGCCGGTAAACGCGATGCGGCGGATGCGCGGGTTGCGCAGTAATTCTTCACCGACGCTACCGCCGGGACCCGTGACGATGTTAACCGTTCCCTTCGGCAAGCTCTTTTGCGCTTTGCCTTCGCCGAATGTCGCCTGCGCGATCAGTTCTATAACGCGAATGGTCGCGAGCGGCGTCGTGCTTGCCGGTTTAATGATGATGGTATTTCCCGCGGCCAAGGCTGGACCGAGCTTGGTGCCCATCAAAGTCAGCGGAAAATTCCATGGCACGATGCCGCCGCACACGCCGATCGGCTGGCGCACGACCATGCCGTAGGCGCCTTTCTGCGGCAGCGGCACGTGCGAACCGCGCACTTTCGAGGCGAGCCCGGCGTAAAATTCCAAGCCGTGCACGAGATGGTGGATTTCCAATCCAGCTTCGAACAGAGTCTTGCCTTGCTCCTGCGTCAGCAGCTGGGCGATTTCGCCGCTGTTCTTCTTAATCAATTCGGACGCGTTCATCAGCGCGGTGCCGCGATCTTCCGCTGTCACGTCAGACCAGAGTTTGAAAGCGTCTTCGGCGGCTTGGATCGCCTGTTGAACATCTTTATCATTGCCCTGGGGCACAGTATCGACGGTTGCGCCGTTGGCGGGATTGCGCACTTCGGTCGTATTCTTGGTGACGGAATCGACGGATTCGCCGCCGATAAACATTTTGGCCATTTCATTTCCTCCAACTTTATTGTCCAAGTAAGCAAGATTAGCAAAAGGAGTTTCTAGTTTTTGGTCTCACGGTTCCAGTTGAGTGAAGAGACGGTTACAACAAAACCGGAAGCCAAAAACGAGAAACTCGCTAGGAATTAGAAACTGCTTTCGTCTATTTTCCCTTAAATTGTGCGGTGCGCTTTTCGAGATAAGCCTTGACGCCTTCCTGGCCGTCTTCACTGCCAAAGGTCTGGGCCAGCAGCTCGCGCTCGAATGCCAGGCCATCCGGCAAAGACAATTCGAGGCCGGTCTGGATCGCGCGCTTGACTTTGCCCACCGCCAGGCTGCTCTTGTTCGGGACAATGAACTGGCGCGCGTAGTCCATGACCTCCTGCATAAAATTTTCCTTTTCGTAGATGTAATGAACCAGCCCCATCTCCAATGCTTCTTCGAAGGCGATGGTCTTGCCTGTGGCGCAAAGCTCGAGGGCGCGCGCCTTACCCACCAAGCGCGGTAAGCGCTGGGTTCCGCCCATGCCGGGCATGACGCCGAGATTGATCTCGGCGAGGCCGACCTTGCCGCCTTCTTTCTTGGCGATGCGGATATCACACGCCATCGCGATCTCTAAACCGCCGCCGACGGCGTGGCCGTTGATCGCTGCGATGACGATTTTTGGCGTGTTCTCCAGCCGCATCAAGACTTCATGTCCGTGCAGCGCGAAGTTGTTCTTGAAACTCAGCGGCTTGCTCGACAGCATGTTGATATCGGCGCCGGCAGAGAAAAACTTTTCCACTTTGCCGGTCAGCACGATCGCGTGGACGTTCTCGTCGAAGCGCGCCTCTAAGATCGCGGCATCCAATTCTTTCAGTAGTTCGGTTGTGTAGCTATTGACCGGCGGCCGATTGATTTCCAACACCGCCACACCATTGTCGACCCGGGATTCGATCATTTTTGCATCTGCCATCGCTTCGCCTCCTGCTTCGAAATCAATCTCACCCATTAGCTGGCATCGTTTCTCAAGTCAATACCATCGCACCGCTTAAGGCAGCGCAATTCCAAGAAAAAACCTCGAATGATAAAATTGCTTTGGCGCCTCTATCGGGCAGAATTGCTTCCAGCAAAAAGGTGCGTCTGGCGGTCAAGATAGTTGGCAAGAGTATGGAACTGTGGCATGTGTAGAAAAATTTGACGGGTGAAGGAGGCAGCATGAAAGTCCGACCGAAGCGGAAACCGATCAAATGGCCTGATGGCGCACGCATTGCCATCACGCCATGCGTTGCTTTTGAGACTTGGCCGACAGACCTGGGCGGACCGAACACGCATCAGCAACAAAACCGCCGCGGCTTTCCCAAAAACGCGCTCACCAAGCGGGATCTCGGAGCCATTACCGACCGCGAATTCGGCGAGCGGGTCGGGGTTTACCGATTTTTAGAGATTTTCGAGACAGAAAAAATCCAGACCACCTTCTTTCCGACCGGCATCACGGTTGAGAACTATCCCGAAATCTTCAAAGAGGCCGTTGAGATGGGGCATGAAATCGGGACGGAGACCTGGATCCATGACTATAGCTACATGAAGAAGCGCGACCAGGAAAAAAAGGATCTCCAAAAAACCGTCGATGTCGTCAAGAAGGTCGTCGGCAGGGCACCGGTGGGGTATCTCTCGACGGGCATCGCGCCCAGTCACAACACCCCTGAAGTCATCGTCGAGTGCGGCTACAGCTATTGGATGGACCCGCAGCATCAGGAGACGCCTTATACGCTCAAGGTAAAGAGCAAGGAGCTCACGGTGTTGGGTTACTTTGCCGATCTCAACGATTACGCCAGCTATCAGCGGGCAGGGAGGACGCCGCGCGATCTGCTGCAAATGTGGAAGGACTGCTTCGACTGCCTGTACGAGGAAGGCGAGACCGACCCGAAATTCATGATGTGGGGCAATCATCCATTTGTCGGCGGGCGGCCGTTCCGCGCGCTTTTGTTGCGCGAGTTTATCCGCTACGCCAAGAGTCACGGCAAAGTGTGGTTCGCGACCGCGGGCGACGTTGCGAAATGGTACCGCGAGAATTATCGCGATGCCCAGGTCGAGGAATGGCCGAACTTTGCCTTTGCCGGGCGGCGCGGGAAGATCACCGATTTGTCAAAGCTATAGAAATGTACGGGCGCAGGTGGTGCGTCCCCTACAAGAAAACAGGGCGGCACGTTTGGCCAAAAATAAATCGCACGAGGAGCAGATTCGTAAAGGACTAGCGGCGCTGAACCAGCTCGGGATAACGCTTGGCGCGCCTGGACCGGATCTCGTTCTTCGTCTTCTGGCGGAATTCGGCAAAACTAAAGACGTCGATCTGGCGGTGATTTTCTTGCTCGGGAGAATCTTCCATGCGGCGGCGCTCGACGCGCTAGTCGAGCTTAACAGTCGAGCCAGCGACAAAGAAATCACGAAAGAAATCAAGCGCTCGCGATTCAAGCTGGCACAGCGCGGGTTCGACGTCCCGGAGCAGCAAGCGAGAGAGCCACAGCCGGCCGCGCCGCTGTTCAGCCAGAGTCAAGATATCGAAGCTTACATGTCCGCGGTCGACGGCGGCGGCGGACGTTTGATCTGGATCGCCAAGCCTCAGCCGGGTCACGGCTTGCAGGTCATCCAGGCGATGCTCCACGATCACGAAGGACTGCTCCGCTTCGCCGGGATGCACATGCGCCGCAAGGAGCTTCGCAAAATGGCCGACGAGATCAAGCGCCAACATGGTATCATCATGATCTCAGTGCCGTGGGAATTCGCCGACGCGGCAATCTACCGAGGCTACGAGAAAGCCAAGGCGCGCGGGCAAAGCGATCTCGAAAACTTCCACGAAGTCCGCGCGATCCTGGCGACTGGCAAACCGAAAGAGATAACCCATCCAATCTATCAGAAACTGAACATTGAGCAGGTGCGCGACAGCGCATGGCGCGAACAGTCGCGCCGGCTGCTTGACGAGCCGGAGCTGCGCTATTGGCTGCTAACCGAGGATTGGGTGCAAGCCTACTTACCGCAGCTCGAAGAAGCGCAGACCAGCCGGCTGGTGCTCAATCCTTTGCAAAAAGAAGAGCGTTTGTCCGCCATTGTGCGCGAAGCCGTCAAGGCGCTTTGCTCCGGCGAGATCGGCAAAGCCTTTAAACGGCGTATGGAAGACATGGCGCTCTATTTCTTCGAGACCCAACGGCCGGAACAAGCCAAACTCTCCCTCGCCGTGGCATTGCAAGTCGGCGAAGGCGACCCCGGCCCCCTCGACGTTTCATTTCTCACCGGCCTCATGCAGAAGAGTTTTGCGTTCTTCATGTCTCAGGAAAAGGCGAAGAAAGAAGAAGACCAGTCGTCGCTAATCATCAAGCCGTAGCGTTTTATGAGTCTATAAGTCCAATAGCCTCAGTTACACTGGAGCCTATGAGGAAAAGCCGTGGGCCGGCTCGACGGACAGGTAAGCATCATCACCGGGGGCAGCCGCGGTATCGGCCGCGCCATCGCATTGAAATTTGCCGATGAAGGCGCGCGGCTGGCGGTCGTAGCGGCTCATGACCGCGACGCGCTGCGACAAATCGAACAGGAAATTGCCGCGCGCGGCGGCGATTCGATTGCCACGCTGGCGGACGTTTCCCGGCGTGGCGACGTCGAAGGCGTCGTCCAGGCAGCGTTGACGAAGTGGGGTCGCATCGATGTGCTGGTAAACAACGCCGGCATTCTGCGCTTGGGGCCCTTGGAAAGTATTTCAGAAGAGCGCTGGGAGGAGACTCTGGCGGTGCACCTGAAGGGAACCTTCCATTGCACCCAAGCGGTGATTCCTATCATGAAACAGCAGCGCAAAGGCAAAATCATCAACATCGCCGCGCCATCGGCACTGCGCGGGTCGTTCGGCGTTGCCGACTACGCCGCAGCGAAGGGAGGCATTATCGCATTTACGAAAAATGCCGCGAGCGAATTGAGTGCTTACAATATTCAAGTCAACTGCATCTCACCGGTGGCGGACACGCGCATGACCGAGGAGTTGACAAAGTTTCGGCGCGAACAGTTGGGCATTCCCAGGCGCGAACGTGAATTGATTGCGCCTGAAGCCATCGCGCCGGCCTTTCTCTTCTTCGCCACCGCCGACTCCGATCTGGTGTCGGGACAAATCATCGAAGTCGGCAGGATTTAGCCCAGCTCTCCATCTGGTAGCGGAGGCCGGTGGCATTCCCGAGCAATGCTCTCAGGATGCTCACTACCATTTGCTCATCCCCTTGCGCGTGAGCAGATATCGAGCGCGATCAGGGCGTAGAGTTTTGCCGCGTTCAGCATCGTGTCGATTTCAATTTCTTCGTTGCGCGGGCCGATGCGGCGGCCGCGCGGGCCAATCTTGATCGCCGGAATCCCGAGCTCGTTGTAAACGTTGGTGTCCGTCCAGATGCTGGCGCGGTCGGGTGCTTCGTGCTTGATTTTTGTGCCGAACAGGCGCTGATAGCAATCCTCCGCCGATTTGACCAGCGGCTCGACGTTCTTACCTTCGTGGCCAAGCAGCGATTTGTAGATGTCCATTTGATAGTCCAGGCCGGTGGCGTTGAGGGTCCGTTCAAGCTCGTATTGAATCTGCACCGGGCGCACCTGCGGGGGCATGCGGATATCGACATAGATCGAGCAAACGCCGGGGTAATAATTGGGCCGATAGGGGGCGCCGCCTTCGATGCCGCCGATGTTGACTTTGGGAAAGAGCGGACCCGTGGGAGATTGGTAAACGTATTTGGCTTCGAACTCGGTCCCCCAGCGTTCGATGGCGTCGATGATCTTGGTCATCTTCACGATCGCGTTCATTTTGATCATTGGATGGGTTTCCCGGTTCGAGCCCCAGGCCGCTTCGGCCTTGCCATAGGTCTGGATCTTTACCTGCACGACGCCGTTTTGCGTCCAGACGATGTTCATGTCCGAGCCGTCAGCGCACACGGCGTAATCGGAGTGCATGCCATGGGTCACTAAGTGGCGCGTCCCGGCGCCTTCGCCGCGGTATTCCTTGGTCTGCCAGGGGCCGATCGGCGTGCGCGAAATCTCGCCGACAACAGCAGCGAGAATCACATCGCCTTTGAGCTTCACGCCGCTTTTTTTGAGCGCCTTGCCGGCCATCATGAACGCGGCGACGCCGCCCTTCATATTAGATATGCCCAGGCCCTGAACTTTGCCGTTGACAATCTTGCCTTTGAGCTCGGCTTCAGGTTCCATCTTAACGACCATGCGGCGGTCTTCTTCCGTGCCGGTGAAGCTCGTGTCGGTGTGACCGTTGAAGCCCAGACTTAGACCGGTCCCGTCGCCCTTGACCACACCGACCGCGTTGGGTCGGTCGAATTCGACGTCCTGCCGGACTGCTTTAATACCGTTGGCATCGAACCAGGTTAAAATAAATTCGGCGATCGCCTTTTCCTGACCCGTGGGGCTCGGGATGCTGGTTAGATCGCAGCCGAGTTGAGCGATTTCCTCGCGGTCGATCTGATCCAGAACCTTTTTCGCTAATTCGTTATCGAGCGCCATGAGAAACCTCCGCATTGGATTCAATCTAACTATCCGGAGGTGTTTTTGAAGTCAATTAAACCGCTAAACCGCGGTTAATGCGATTACCTTGAAAATCGGCGGCTTGCTCTCTACAGTCGAGGTTCATTCCAGATGCATTCACACATGCCGCGACTCACCGAGAAATATCGCCTCGCGCTCAGGAGATCTATGGACACATCGACCCTCGTCATGATGGCGGCCGCCGCAGTCGCGCTTGCCGTCATCTACTACACGTCGCCGGAGGCCGCCAACAAGGGGCTCAACGCGACCGGCTCGTTGATCCTGGAGATTACCCCGCGGATGATTGCGGCTTTTACCTTGGCCGGATTATTCCAAGCGGTGGTGCCGCAAGAGGTGATCGTGCGCTGGATGGGGCACGGCTCGGGTTTCAAAGGACTCTTGATCGGTATGTCGCTCGGCGGCGTGACTCCGGGTGGCCCGATGACCCATTTCCCGGTAATCGCGTCGTTATTCAAGATGGGCATTGGAGTCGGGCCGCTGGTTGCTTACTTGACCGCCTGGTCGCTTTTCGGACTTCAGCGCGTCATCATGTGGGAGATTCCCTTTTTGGGCCTCAAGGTCGTGGCGCTGCGGATTCTCGTAAGTTTCTTCTTTCCTCTGCTCGCCGGCTGGCTTTGCCAGTGGTTCTGGGATAAAATGGGCAGCTAAATCGGGATGAATCGGCGAGAGTTTCTGAAGTTGCTCGGCGCAGCCGGGCTTGGTGGATCGGCACTGCTTGGCAAATTCGGCTGCAGCCTGGCGCTCGTCCGGCCACCCGACGCGGTCACCGGCTTATCGCTTTGCTATGTATGCGGCGACGTGACCGCCGACAGCGCTTTGATCTGGCTCCGGGCCCAACCAGGCAGCCGTGCCGTGCTCCACTACGGCGATGATCCCAGCCTAGGCGAATATTCCTCATCCGAGCTAGTCTCGGTCAATTCGGAAGCGGACGCGACAGCGCTCATCTCGCTCGATGAGCTCCGACCTGCAACGCGCTACTATTACCGAGCCGCCGTGGCCGGTAAGATGCCGGGACCGATCGCAAGCTTCGTAACCGCGCCGCAATCCGACGACAACGCCAAAGTGACGTTCTGTTTCAGCGGCGACACCCGGGACAGCTACAAACCGTTTACGGTCATGGAAGCCGTGAAGGCGCAGCGCCCCGATTTTTTTCTTTATCTCGGCGACACGATCTATGCCGATATCAACGGTCGGGCGCGGAGCCTTGAAGATTTTTGGGCTAAATACCAGCGCAATCGTGACGATGTGGCGACGCAAAGTTGTTTCTGCGATACCAGTGTTTACGCCGTCTGGGACGATCATGAAGTGGTCAACAACTACGGCTCGAACCATTTTCTGGCACCGATTGCGCGTAAGGCTTTTTTGGATTACTGGCCGATACGCCGTCGGCGCGATGAAGCGGAGCGAGTCTATCGTTCCTTTCGCTGGGGCCAAGCGGCGGAAATATTTATTGTCGACGCGCGCCAGTATCGCAATCCAGCCAGGCACACTATGCTGGGTGCGGATCAGAAAGAATGGCTCTTGGAAAGCATCGCGCGCTCGACCGCCACGTTCAAGTTCATCGCCACCACCGTGCCCATGGCCGGCGGCGGGCGTGATCGTTGGGACGGCTACCCGGAGGAACGCGCGCAGATTCTGAGTTTCATCAAAGACAGAAAAATTTCCGGCGTGGTCTTTTTGAGCGCCGATTTGCATTATGCGGCGATCACCAAAATTCCCAAGTCCGGCGGGCTAAGGGACATCACCGCGGGGCCTTTGGCCGCGCCACTCAATCGGATTACCAACGGGACCGCGCGACGCTTCGAGTATTTTCTCGCGGAAAACTTCAATTTCGCCAAGATCACCATCGATCCCAAGACCGATTCACACAAAGCCCTCGTCGAATTCGTCGATCAGGACAAGCAAGTTTTTCACACAGCGACGATCCGCGCCGCGGGCTGATGTCTCTCTGCCATTGGCTCTCTGTGCTGCAAAAACCGCAACCAAGGCCAAACAGGTATTTCACGACGAAGATCGCGAAGAGCACAAAGTGTAGGGGCGACCGGCCGGTCGCCCTTGGGTCCGGATTCTTCGTTGGCCTTCGTGCGCTTAGTAGTAAATCGTATTTTGACGAGAAAACGCTAATGCGCTTTGCGGCGATTTGTTAACGCGTCCGGGTTGAGCGCGCGAGTGAGTTTGCCTTCCATATAGTCGAGAATATTGGTCACGGCATTCTCGGCGAAATGTTCGAAGCTCAAGTCGGTGGGCCAACCGAGATGCGGCGTCAAGACCACGTTGTCGAGCGCGATCAACGGATGATTCCCCGGCAACGGTTCTTCGACAAAGACATCCAAGGCCGCGCCGGCGATGGCATTTTCCTTCAATAATTTCGTTAGGGCGATTTCGTCGACGATCGCGCCGCGCGCGGTGTTGACTAAGTAGGCCGAGTTCTTCATCATGCGCAGGCGCTTTTCGTCGAGCAAGTTTCTACTTTCATTGGAAAGCGCCAGGTGAACCGAGACGACGTCAGCCGTCATAAGAACGTGGTCTAACGGCATAAAGGTCACATCTGATTTTGCCGCGCGTTCCGAAGTGAGAGTAGGTCCCCAGGCGATGACCTTCATGCCGAAGGCGCGAGCGATGTTCGCGACTTCGGTGCCGATCCTGCCGAGGCCTAAGATCCCCAGTGTTTTGCCTTTGAGCACGTAGCCGAGCACGAGCGGCCATTCACCCCGGCGCATGGACCGGTCGCTTTGCGGGATGCGCCGCATGACTGCGAGCATCAAGCCGACGGTCAACTCCGTCGTGCTGTTGCCGCCCGGTGCGAGGCTGACGACAACACCTCTCTTGGTCGCCGCGTCCAGGTCGACGTGGTAGGCGTGATTGCCGGTTTGGGAAATCAATTCGAGATCGGGCAAGGCGGACAGCAGCGACGCGGTGAATCTCGTCCGCTCGCGCACGGGAATGATCGCTTGAGATCCCTTGAGCGCCTCGGCAACCGCGCCGTCCGACGGCAGCTTCTCGGTCAAGATTCGTACTTCGGCTTTTTGCCGAAGTCGGCGAATCGCTTCCGTGGGTTCGAACGCGCGCTGGTAGTCGTCGAGAACTGTAACCCTCATCCTTGGATGACGGCGACCCCGGCGATCTCGATCAAATAATCTGGATGGGCGAGCCCTTTGACGATCACCAGCGTGCTCGTCGGCGGGTCTTTCTTATAAAGCCCGCGGCGCACCTCGTTATAACCTTCGCGATACTCCCGGTCGGTTATGTAAGTCGTGGTCATCACCAGATCATCGAGCGTGCCGCCCGCCTCTTCGAGAACGGCTTTGAGATTGGCGAAAACCTGCTTGGTTTGCGCTTTGATATCGCCCTTGCCCACCACATTGCCGGCTTGGTCCGACGCGGTTTGGCCGGCGACAAAAAGCAGCTTGCCGCCTTCGTTGAGAATGCCTTGGCTGTAGCGTGGCCGCGGGTCATTGAGAGTTTTGGGTTGGACGGTTTTGCGTGCCATGGGAACCTCCTGTAGGTTAAGTTAAACTGAAGTAATCGAGTTATGGAGTGTTGGAGTATTGGGTCCGGAAAAGCAACACTCCAGTACTCCACTACTTATTGTCACTTCGTCGGGTATCGTTTTGCCATCTCGTTAAAGAAACCTTCCTTCTCCAGTTCCTGCAGGAAGCTTAAGTCGACGAACTGCTCGGGTTTGGCGCCTTTTGCTTCAGGCATCACCGGCGTCAGCATGTCCAGCATGAACTGAATTCCCTTAAGCGTCGGGTAAGGCTTTTTGGGAATCATCTTGATGTAGCCTTCATAGGAATCCTCGAGGACCGCGGGGTCGTTCGTGCGCATGTACTTCGCGAAGACCTTCTGGGCCTCCTGCTTGTTCGCGTAGACAAAATAGATCGCCTCGACGAAACCTTTGAGTGCGTTTTTGACAGTCTCTCGGTTGGTCTTAATGTAACTTTTCGATGTGGCGAATCCGTTGCCCTGAACTTCGACGCCGAGATCGGCGATCTGCAAAAGCTCGTTAAACCCGGCTTTCCGAGCCACCGGGGCCGCGGAAGAGCTGAAAAAAGTCGCGTCGATTTTTCCGGTCGACAAAGCGGCCAGGCGCTCGGCATCGGCGCCCGTTGGAATAAGCGCCAGATCCTTGGGATCGAACTTTAGATGTTTGATCAGAATTGTCGAGGCGTAATGGGTGGCGGAGCCAAAGCCGCTCACGCCCAGGGCCTTTCCCTTGAGCTGCTCCAGCTTGGTTATATTCGGACGGGCGAAGACGATCTGATCGTAGTTGTTTTCAACCGCGGCCACGAGCACGAGATTGTGGCCGCGCAGGCTCGCTTGTACGACTGTGCCGATGTTGACGATCGGCGGGTCGCCCGCGACCAGTGCCTGGGTCGCCATTTGCCCGCCGCGCAGAAAGATCGGCTCGACCTCGAGGCCGTACTTGTTGAATAGACCCATTTCCTTCGCCACCCAGACGTTGGACTGGCGAAAGCTCAGGGACGGATAACCGATACGGATTTTTTTCACGGTCTGGCCGTAAGCCAGGCCCGCGGCCTGACAGAAGGTCAACAAGCCGATCATTATTGCGAACAAGCGGATGCCCATGAAACGCCTCACGAAGTTCTTTTGCCTGGAATCTGCCGTTTGCTTCTGGTTTTTAGTGGTCGCAAATCGCGAATCTGCGGCGGACAATTGCGATCATTTCAAGCCCAGTTGTTTTTTCGCCTCGTTGACGAACGAGGTGTCGACATATTCTGTGTACGACGGTACCTTCTTCCCCTTGTACATTCCGTCGGCGATCCTCAACTCCATGGTTTTTTTCATTCCGGCCTCGCTGACGTCGCCATCCACTGAGAAGGGTTTGAATTCTTCGACGACGTATTTATAGTCGCTTTCGGCGATGTCCGGCTTGCTCTTGAGTATCTTCATGTGCAGGGCGATGGCTTTTTCCTTGTTCTTTGGGTCATAGAGCCACTTTGTAGCTTGGATAATACTCTTGAGATATCTCACGGTTTCATCGCGGTGGGCCTTGAGATAGTCGTTGTGCGCGAAAGTCGCGACGAACTGAATCGGACCCAGATAATCGTGCCAGACTGCCAGAGCGTTGTAACCTTCTTGCTTTGCGCGAATATTGAAAGGAGGCCCCATGAAGGTTGCTTGTACGGATCCGCCTTTCAATGCCGCGTAACGATCCGGCGAGGTGCCGACGACCAGCAGTTTGTAGTCGTTTTCCTTAAGCTTGAACGCCTCTTCCATGACTTCGTGCAGCATGAGGGTCGTGCCGCCGGTGAGGGAACTCACGCCAATGGTCTTTCCCTTGAGGTCAGCGCCGGATTTAATTTCGGACCTTGCCATTAGATCATAGGGAATCTTCTCCAGCGATCCGCTAATTATCTTGACTTTGGCGCCTTTCTCGATCGCCGTAATGACATAATCAGGATTAATCCGTCCTACCGGAACCGTGTTGCTCAGTACCGCGCGGGTCGTGTTGGTTGCGCCGCGGATGATGATTTCTTCAAAGTCGATGCCGTTCTTGTCGAAGAACTTTTGATCTTTGGCGACATAAATGGGCCAGCTCATCGCGGTTAGACCGCTTTGAACAAGCCGAAACTTTGACATCGCCTCGCCTGCGAACAGATGGGCTGGCAGCCATCCTATCGCAACCAGCACTAAAGCTGCAAAAACGCCTCTAGGATCCCATCTTTTCATGATTCCCTCCTCCGAGTGTTAGATTGCTAAAGTTGGGCGAACCCGCCGGCGGCATTCACTTCTTCTTCGATCTGCTTCCAGACAATATTTTCCAATTCCAAAAAGCGTGGATCCGAGCGCATTTCCATTTTTCTCGGTCGCGGCAGCGGCACCTGAAACTCCGAGCGGATCGTGCCGGGCCGGTGGCTGAAGACAACGACCCGGTCGGAAAGCAGGATCGCTTCGGCGATCATGTGCGTGACAAAGATGACGGTCTTTTTGGTTTCGCGCCAGATTCGCAAGAGCTCGAGCTGCATGAAATTTCGCGTCTGAGCATCGAGCGCGGCGAACGGTTCGTCCATCAGCAGAATGCGCGGATTGACCGCCAGGGCTCGCGCCAAGTTGACGCGCTGCTGCATGCCGCCCGACAGCTCGTGTGGATAGTGATTTTCGAAGCCGGAAAGGCCGACCAGCTCCAAATATTTGCGGGCGACATTTTCCGCTTCCTTGAGGGTCTGACCGCGTCCCTCGAGCCCGAGCAAGACGTTTCTCAGGCTGGTGCGCCAGGGCAACAACGACGCGCCTTGAAAGACGAAGCCCATCACCAACTCGTGATCCATCTGTTCCGCCGACTGGCCGTCGATCAAGATCTCGCCCGCGGTGCGAGGCATGAGACCGTTGATGACGCGCAACATGGTGGTCTTGCCGCAACCGCTCGGCCCGACGATGCTGACGAATTCGCCGTCGCGCAGCGACAAGTTTATATTTTTGAAAATTGTAAAGGGTTCGCGATTATCGCGCGGAATTTCTTTATGAAGATTTCTCAGCTCGAGTACCGACGCGGCCATACTTATCCTCCCTGCGATTGCTTTCCCCAGGGAGTCGCGTAGGTTTCGACACGCCGGACGATTTCAAAGCCCAACATGCCCAATACCGCGAAGGAGGCAACGCCGACGAACAGAGTCGGGATATTCAAAGTCTGGCCCGCAAAGAACACCAGAAAGCCCAACCCTTCCGTGGCGCCGAACCACTCGGCGATGGCAACACCGGTCAACCCCCGACCGATCGACAAACGAATACCGGCGAGGATGAACGGCACGGACGCGGGCAGGAGAATTTTCATGAAGAGCGCCCGTGAAGTGAGGCGAAAAGAGCGGGCGAGCTCGACATATTCGCGATTGACGACGCGCATCCCGTAGTAGGAGTTTATTAAAACAGGAAAAAAACAGCCGAGAAAGACGATGGCGACCTTGGCGCCGCCGCCGATACCGAACCACAGCAGCAAGACCGGCGCAAATGCGATGCGTGGCGTGGTGTAAAGAGTGCTCATCCACGGATTGACGTAATCGCGCACGGTCGTGCTGAGCGCCATGATGAAGCCCAGAGGCACGCCGATGACAATAGCCAGGACGAAACCGTAAAAAAAGATCCACGAGCTGGCGAAAAGATGGGGATAAAGCTCCCCGTTTACAAACAGCATGTCGTAAGCGGTCTGCACGACGACGACCGGAGAGACCAAAAAAGTCGGATCGTTGACGACGTAAACGGCGAGAACATGCCACAACACCAGCCCAGCGATGATGGAGCCCAACTTCAATAGGTTTGATATGAGCTTATCGGTTCGTTCGTTCATTGGTGACAGTTGGAGGACTGCCGCTGCCCAGCCTACTCGGTGGACCATTCGGCGCTCTGACGCCATGGGGCCAGGCGGCGCTCAAGACGTTTAATCAAATTGAAGCTCAGCAGGCCCATGGCGGCGAGCAGAAAAACCGTGACGAAAAGTTTCGGACTGTCCCAAGTTTCAGAGGAATCCCGCAGTAGGTAGCCTAAACCGGCATTGGCCGCCAACAACTCGGCGACGATGACGCCCAACAGCGCGCGGCCGACGCCCAGGCGCATGCCGGTGATGATGTAGGGCAGCGCTCCGGGAAAGCGGATTTTATAGGTGGTTTCCCAGCCGCTCAAGCGCAGGGACTTGGCCAGCTCCAGCCAGACTGGATCGAGATTTTTTATGCCTGCCGCGGTATTCAAGATAATTGCGACCGCAGTGATTTTGAAGACAACGATGACTTTTGAAATCATGCCGATGCCGAACCAAATGATGATCAGCGGGACGATTGCGATGATCGGAATCGAGTAGAGCGTGGCGATCCATGGGTCCATGACTTCATCGAACCGTTTATACCTGCCCATGAAGTATCCGATGATGACGCCGATGACACAGGCCGTGGTAAAGCCGCAGACGAACTCAAAGAGAGTCGCGGCGAAATGCTGATTAAGCTCGCCGCTGACCGCCAGATTCCAGAATGAGCGTAAGACACTGCTGGGCGGAGGAATAAGCAGATCGTTTTCGAGCAGGAGGCGGGCCAGTAGTTCCCATAGAGCCAAGCCGCCGAAAATGGAGATCGCGCCGCGTCGGAGTTCTTTTCGAGGCAAAATGTTCCGGGGCAAGTCGCTATTCCTCTAATCAACGGTAAAGTTCCGGATCTTCGCCCTTATCGGCGCTACCGTGAATCCTTGGATATACGGAAATTCCACCGGGACGACCTTGTATCATAAAATCAACCGGAATAAAGCTCTCGATTAAGGGAATCGGCAATTGGACGCCGGCGAACGGGCTCCGGTTATCACCGCCGACCGCGAGCTGGCTGCCCCACAGGCCCGTCGGCAGCGCGCCGGTCATGCTGAAGCGGCTGGCGGAAATGCTGCCTTGAATCGGCGGCAGCTGGTATTTACTGTCGGGATCGCGTTCGTTATCGGTGAGCAATTCAACATCCAAGACTTTCTGGTAATTGCCGCTCGGCACGCCGGCTTCGCGAACCAGCGTGAACGTCGTATCTTGGCGCTCCTCGAGGTTGGCGGCGCGCCGCTCGCGCTCGGCATTGACGATCGACGGTGGTAGATTTCTGATTCCCCCGACGCTGTCCTTGGCGCGCTGATGGATATCGGCCATGGCGACTTGCTGGTTCTTCTCCCGCAGCGCCATAAAAAATCGGTCAGCGATCGGCTGGTGGAGACGATAACTGTGGCTACGCACGCCCCAAGCCGTTTGGTAATAAACCAGCAGCTCGTTGTCGCCAAGCAAGTTGACGCCGCGGTCGGCGATCTCTATGTTTCCCGGGTTACCGTCGAACAACGACGGTTTGAGTCCGAGACCTCGCGGGCCAAAGAGCTCGGGATGTTCCAACAGAAATTTTTTGCTAAGACGCAGTCCCTGGTTTTCATCCTTGGCCAACTGCGCCAGTTTCTTCACCGCTTCGGCGGCGCTCGGGCTGTCGGGATTTTGATCCACCACCCGGGTGAGATAGTACTCTCGCAATCCTCGTTCGTTAGTCGTGTTGGCGGCGTTGAGCCACGCTCGCGCGCTTTTCTGTTTGAGCGCGTCGATTGTTTCCTTGGGTGATCCGGCCAGTTCGTGATAGCTGATCGCTTTTGCGAGCATGCCGCGTTCTTCGTAGGCTTCGGCGAGCACCTTGTAGACGTCCCGGGCGTTTTCCGAATCCGGATGGCTGCGCACGTAGGCGACACCCGCGTCGATCACGGGTTGCGCGGAGACCGGATTCTTGGTCATGACCTGATAAAAATTATTGGTGACCATCAACGCGTTGGCCATCCCGAGTGTCGCCGCTGCTGCAGGACCGGCGGCGGCCATCGCGCCGGCGGCGAAAAGCAAGTTCTTGCGCAGGACATCTTCGCCCAGCAAAACATATTTCGCCGATTGCAGCTGCCGTTCGCTGCGCGCTTGCTGAAACGGCGTGAGCCGGTTGTACTCCGGACTCTGCAAAAGCGCGGCGGCGCGTTTTTTGGTTTCCGGGTTGGATGACGACTCGGCCAACTGCTCAAGCGCCTTTTTCGCTGCTTCGCGCCACCCTTTCATTTCCAAGGCGACGGCCTCGGCGTCGCGCGCGGCATCGGCCAAAGGTTGACCCTGATGCTTCTTCTCGACATCGATCGCCACACGTTGCAAGTAGTTACTGTCACGCAAGGTCAATGCTTCGAGCAGTCGCTTCACATCCGCTTGCTGGTCCTCGTTTGCCCGGGGCTCGGGCGCAGCCATCAGGGATTTCTTGCGCTCGTCGTCGAAATGGCCCAGCGCCTGGGCTGCTTGTTGGCGGATATCGTCGAATGCTTTCGACTGGGGATCGATGAACGAAGCCATTTCAATGAAGAACGCGGCCTTTTCCGGATCGCCGTTGCTCAAGGCCTCTTTTGCTTTGTCGATTTGCTTTCGGGTCAGTGCGTTTTTTTTCTTTTTATCCAACGCTTCCGCCTGTTTTCGGATCGCTTCGTTGCGCGGATCGTCGGGAAAACGTTTCAAATGGTCGAGGTGGCGGGCGAGAGCGCGCCGCTCCTCAACGGACATGTCGCGGTCCATCAGCGCATAGAGCTGGCTGATGGTGGTTTCGGCCGCCGCGCCGATATAATTGCCTGAAGCCACGCCAACCAAATCCACCGAGCCGAGCATGCGATTGAACATCCCGCCCCAGAAATTTGTCGAGCTTTGCCGCATCAATTGCTCGGATTGGATCATGTCGTCCTGGTTGACGATCGCTTCGAGATATTTCTTACGTTCCGGCGTCGAGGCGTTTCGGCTCGCTTGTTTTTGCGCGGCGAGGTAGCGCTCGCGGTCGCGGATCGTATTGTTGAGAATGTCCTGAGCGTGTTCCGACAGGCCGGTCACATGGCCGCGGTCTTTTTGCAATCGGGCATCTGCGCTTTTGAAAAACTCGAGATGGTCGGCGACGGCGCCGTCTCGACCGGTCAGAGCATCGACGAGCAGTTCGCGCGCGCGCCGGTCGACTTCGTCCGGGAAAAATCGCGGTTTAGCTGCCGCCGGTGGCTCGAAAGGGTCGTAGTCGGCGAGCGGATTAAGGATCCTTTCAAGCTGCAATTCCTGGGCATAAGATGCGCCCTGAAAGGATCCGGCGGTGGCGAGCAGCCACGCTCCCGCGATAAGTAAGAACGGTTTGGAACTCATCGATTGAGCCTTGTTATTTTCTCTACAAAGCCGCGCGCCGCTTCGATTTTTCCCTGGGCTTCGATTTTTTCCATGATGCCGTCGACTTGGACCACCTCGGCATAAAGTTTAAGCGCAGACTTCACGAATTGATCTAAAAACTTGGAATCAAAGGCCAATCCTTCGGGATCGTACTGGGAGGCATACTCTTTTGCAAGACGCATATAGAAGTCGCCGAAGTCGATCAGGTAACGGTGAATGTTTTTACTTTGTTGGTGCTTGGTGATCAGCTGGCTAAAACCGACGATGGTCAGTTGATTGCCTTCCTTGAGGCGATAGCGATTGGTCTCGACAAAGGCGACCTTGGCCCGATCGATGCGCTCTTCCTCGACGCGAGCGAGAAATTCGTACTGCGTGCCTTTATGTGTCTGAATGAGCTGGTTCCAAGCGGCGACCTTTTCATCGAGACCGGCGATGTACTTGAACGGATCCTCGGTTGGAACGGCGCGATCGAAGATGCGTAAGAAGTCATCCAGGATCTGGGCATTTTTGGCGGCTTCGCTGCCGAGTTTGCCGTTAGTTTCAGCGACCTTGCGGTAGAGCGCCGCGGCTTGATCGTATTCTCTTAATCGTTCGAGGGCGGAGGCCTTGTTGAATTGGACGATGTCGGTGAACTGGCCGCGATTCTTGCGCTCGTAGTCGTCGAGCCGCACCAAGCTCGCCTTCATGATGTTGATGCCGGTGACGTCTTTTGGAATGGGGAATCGATAGGTATCTTCTTTGGCGAGGCGCTGAAAGTCCTTGACGATATCGAGCAGATCGCCCGCCGGCGCGTAACGCGTCTCTGGGGCCGCTGCGCGCGACGAGCAACCGGCGAGTGAAGTGATTGCGAAAGCGACAATGACAACGATGAGAAAATGAACTCTTCGTGAATGAATTAGCAAGATTCTAGCCCAAGCGACTTGTCGGGAGCGGCATGGGAGTTGATTGTCCCTATTTTCAAAGAAATTACCCTGAAGTCAAGTGAAGGTCGGACCGGCGCCAGTTCGGTTACGGATCGCCGCTGTGGTTCCTGCTTCGAACCATGACCAAAGCCGCGGTTTGCTTGACCAATCAAAATGAAACTTTGATAATCGCCGGATATGGGAAAAAGTCTGTTTCGCTGGCCGGTATTCTTTGGATTTCTTTTATCGTTGAGCGCGTGCGCTCCAGGAGGCCTTATCGACACCTTGCGTCGGGCGACGGCACAGACCGAGACGCGGAGTCAATCCAAGCCGCCGCCCGCGCCGCTGCCGGTCTATCGAGGACCGGTGACCCGGCCGTTCTTGATGGGCTTTACCCGCTGGCCAGCCGACCTCACCGAAGAAGGCGTGGCGATGGCGCGCGAGTATGCCCACGCGCATGGCGATATCGTATCGGTCATGTTCATCGGCGGCATTCCTTGGCCCGAGGCGTTGGAGGGCAAGCCGTTCTCCAAGGATGTGCAAGCGAACATGAGCTACCGCCCGCCGCAGGGCAAGAAATTGTTTTTGTCGATTTCTCCCTTGAACAAAGACCGGCGCGAGTTGGCGCCCTACTGGGGGGAAACCGACAATCAACCGCTGCCGCGGCCGTGGAGCGGCGAGCCCTTGAACAGCCCGCGGGTGAAGCGGGCGTACTTCAATTTCATTTTGCGAGCGATTCAAACCATGCGGCCCGATTATCTCGCCATCGGCGTCGAATCCAACATGTTGTTGTCGCGCAATGCCTCGAAGTGGAGGCAGCTGAAAGAACTGCACCGCGACACCTATATGGCGGTAAAAAAAGCGCACGGTACTTTGCCGGTCTTCTTTACCACCGAGCTGCTGCACTACAAGCGGCTCACCCGCGACGCCAAAGGGACGCCGCAGGAAAAAGAAGTCGCGGAGCTGATGCGCCACAGTGATCTTTTCGCGATGAGCTTTTATCCTCACATGAGCCGCGAGGTGCCGCGAACCCTCCCGTCGAATTTTCTCGATTTCGCAAAACGTTTCAACAAAGGCATCGCCGTTGCCGAGAGCGGCATGACGTCGCGCAATGTCGAGTTGAAATCGTACAACACGATCCTGTTTGGCTCCGATGCCGACCAGACGCAATTCACCGATTTCCTGCTCCAAACCGCAGCGCGCGACAGTTACGAATTTGTCATCAATTTCGCGACCACGGATTCCGATCGTCTGGTCGGGCGCTTGCCGCCGCCGCTCGCCGATCTGGCACGAATCTGGGCTTACATCGGCATGCAAACGAGCGACGGTCAGCCCAAACCGGCGTCGGCGGTCTGGAATGGGTTTCTTCAAGCCAAGCACGAGCGAGTAAAGTGGTGGTGACGCCCGGGTCATATCGTCCGAGCTTTCTCGTCATCCCGAGGTGAGCGAGGGATCGTAGGATTTCTCGAAGCGCGCTCGAAATGAAAAAACGACGGCAGCGCAAGCTCAGCCAGTCTTGATCAGCGAGTAGAACAACACCAACTCACTGCGTCTGCCCGCCGCGAAATCGTGAGGCGTTCCCTTGGGAATATGACAGACGATTCCGGGTCGTAGCGGCGTGCGCTTGCCGTTGACTCGCAGCCGGCCGATCCCCTTGATCACTTGGCAAACCACATCTTTGTCGGGGTGATTGATTTGTTTTGGATCGGCGTCCTGCGTCGGCCGGAAGGCAATTAAGCCGGAGGTAAACTTCTGATCCGCGAAACAGTCCACGTAACGAATCTCATCATTCAATTTCTTGAGCCGTTTAAGCGCGGCATCGATCTTGATGAGTTTCATACTACCGAGGCACGGTGCAGCAGGCGGCGGCGCTGCGTCTAGCGCTTTTCGCTAACGGCTTCGACGATTTCTCGAATCGCTTGCTCGGCTTGGTCATTGGGCACACGGCTTGAGCCGACGACCTTATGGCCGCCGCCGCCGTAATTTTTCAGCAGCTCGCCGACGTTCACCTTCGAAATCGGATTAAAGATGTTGTAGCCGACGGAGATTGCGGTGGTATTTTCCCGCTGTGTATCCTCAGTGACTTTGACCTGAATATTGCCTTCCGGAAAAAGCGTAAAGATCAAGAACCGGTTGCCGTCGGGGACCTCCTCGACGCCGCGCAGATCGCAGTAGATCACATTGCCCTTCATCGTCGTGCGTTCCACTAAAAGCTTGCGAAGCTTTTCCTGCTCGTCACGGATGCGCTGGCAGCGGCGCTGAACTTCGGGATCGCCGAAGGTTTGTTCCAACGATGTATCGCGCAAAAGATCGATGATCCTCAGCCAATAGGGCTCGTCCCCGGCATTGCGGCCGTCCGTGGTCATGGAAATCAAAACATAGCCTTGCGGATCGAGCACGTCATTCATTGCTAGTTTTCCGGCGTCGATCCGGTCGGCCTCATGAAGCAGGTATTTGATCCGATCCAGGTTGAGGAACGATAGAATTTCCTGCGGTTTTAGGGCCGCAGGATAATGCGTCGCGATGGTTGTCGCGGATTGCCGGGCGAGTTCCAGGTAGTATTCATAAACCACACGCGCCGCGCTGGGCGCGAGGCGAAAACCGCCTTGGCCGAGCATAATCGGCTGGGGAAAATTCGGTGTCGTGTTGGTGACGTGATGATCGAACCAAAGCGTGCAGTTGGGATGATAAGGAAGGTTGGTGATGATGTCGCCCTGGCGAATTTCCACCAGCCCGTCCTGCATGAATTTGGGCTCGACGAACAGAAAATCATCGATTTTTTCCAATTTCGTGACCAGCGCGCCGCACACCAGTCCGTCGAAATCAGCCCGGGTCACCAGTCTCATGAGCGAATCACTTTCTCCACCGGCGCCCAGGGAAGATTGAAAGCGTTTGCTACACCCTCATGATTCACTTTACCGCCATAGGTGTTGAGCCCTCGGGCGAGCGCCTTGTTGCGCACGAGCGCGGCGGGAATTCCGCGATTTGCCAGTTCTAAGCCATACGACAGGGTCGAATTCGTCAGCGCGTAAGTCGAAGTGTTTGGCACGATGGCCGGCATGTTGGTCACGCAATAGTGGACCACTTCCTCCTCGACGTAAATGGGGTCTCGGTGGTTGGTTGGCCGGGAAGTCTCGGCGCAGCCGCCTTGATCGATCGAAATATCGACGAACGCCGCGCCCGGTTTCATGCGCTTGACCAGCGAGCGAGGGATGAGTTTTGGCGCTTGAGCACCAGGAATCAGCACCGATCCGACGACCAGATCGGCATCGACGGCTTCCTCTTCAACATTGGCGCGGTTCGACATCAGGGTCGTCACATGAGCCCCAAGAATATCGTGAACGTAGCGGAGCTTGGTCGGATTGATGTCGAGAATGCTGACATAGGCGCCCATGCCGGCTGCGATTTGACAGGCGGCGGTGCCGGACATGCCCGCTCCAAGTATTACGACTTTGGCCGGCCGGACACCCGAAGCGCCGCCCAGAAGAATCCCGCGACCGCCATTTTCCGCTTGTAAGCACCAGGCGCCGACCTGAATGGCGAGTCGCCCGGCGATCTCGCTCATCGGCGCCAGCAGCGGCAGCGAGCCGTCGTCGAGCTGGATCGTCTCGTAACCAATCGAGGTAACTTTGCGGTCCATCAGCGCGCGTGTCACCGGTTCATTGGCCGCGAGGTGCAGATAGGTAAACAGAATAAGGCCTTCGCGCATGAGCGGAAATTCAGATTCGAGAGGCTCTTTCACTTTCATAATCATATCGGCCTGCTGCCAGACTTCTGCGGC